>Ga0184629_10000412_pt1 | contig 19050 bp, 9 predicted proteins | sample PLM4_32_b1_FD_133158 | JGI IMG/M metagenome (GOLD analysis project Ga0184629, IMG submission 133158) | Groundwater sediment microbial communities from an aquifer in East River, Colorado, USA - PLM4_32_b1 | ecosystem: Environmental > Terrestrial > Soil > Riparian zone | place: USA: East River... | reverse complement strand
TTTGGCGGAGGCATCGCTCATTTTGCACACATTGGAGGAGCAATCATTGGCTTTTTATTGATGTGGTACTGGCGGAAACGTGAGGTGTAAATTCGTTGCGCAACTTGTCCCCCGCCGCGGCGGGGAAGAACACGAAGAAGACCTGCCTGCCGGCCGGCGCAGCGTTTCACAAAGAAGTACTATTCTCTCCGGTGAAATTCATTACACGATTAACCTGAAGAAAATTCCCGCTGCCCAACTTTGCGCCTTCCTTTCGCTAAAGCAGAACAAGCTGTGGCTCTTTGTGCCACAGCTGAGTTTCTTGCCAAGCTATTGATTAATTTTCTTCTCCCACTTCCGTTGCCTGACACTGTCAGCTGTTGGAAAATCTTTCGGAATTTCTGTTTGACTAACATTACCCGTCGCGGCCCACTCTGTTCCGCGTTGTAGCGTTACAATGAAACCTACACATTCCATGGAATAATCAGTGTGCCCCATAGGTGTGTGGAAAACTCGACCATTGCCATAATTCACCGTAAGCATCATGGGCTCGTGCCGGTTAGTACCACTAAGGTCTGAGAATGGCGAATCATTTTTTTCTTTTTCTGAATAGGCCGTTGCCAACACATTCATGTTTTCAGCGGGACCACGTAAACGATCGTACAATTCATCCTGTGCATGCAACCATTGCTTTGGCATTCCCTGCGTGATAGGATGCGATGGATCACGGATCTCAATCAGAAAGGCATACTGCTTGCCATGAGAACCCGCACCTCCTGCGGTAGTATCACGGATGAGTTCATTGGCATCATTATAATACACGTAAGGTCCAGTTTTTTCGGAACGATCTCCCCAGCCACCCAGACCAATCATTTTGTTGTACTGATCCCACTCGCCGAAGGAATTATTGCCTGCATGTACAATAACAAGACCACCACCACCACTGACATACATTTCCAATGCTGACTGAGTCTCTTTGGGCCAGGGAGCAGCGTTCCAACCGAAATTAGAAATGATGACATTGTACTGGGAGAAATCGGGTTTGAAATTTGCGTCAGGTGTCGGCTCTGGTACCATGGTGGTTTCTTTCCCTCCTTCAATAGGAAAATCCTGGAGCAGCTGGAGCCTTTCCTTTTCATCAAAACCAACATCCTGATCATTATGAGGGCCTTGCCACGTGAATGCTGTGCGGGCAATGTCTACCTTAAACAAGCCTGTCTCTTCCAGGTAATCTTTCATCATCACGGTTGTTTTAGGCCAGATGCCGTGGTTGTTCTGGCCATCGATAATCAGAGCCCTCATGATTTTGTCGGCCGCCTGATCATCATTCGAACCAGTTTTTTGACAGGATAGTAAGACGGACAAACAAAGGATAACGGAAAATAAATGTATTATGCGCGTGTTCATCGTAATCCTGTTTAGAATGGAGGATTGAATTTAAACTAAGCCTTTTAAGAACGAAAACCAAGAACTTTATGGATGACTGGTGAAGTAACGGATCATTAGACGAATGATCTATAAATTAAAAAATTCCTGATTAGGTAATTTTTTTCTTTGCCGGACTGTTACTTAATTTTAAGAAAAGAAGATAATGAAACTCAAAATTTATCAAATAGATGCTTTTACGGACAAGGTCTTTTCAGGAAATCCTGCCGCCGTTTGTCCGCTGGAGACGTGGCTAAGCGAGGACCTCATGCAGAAAATAGCCATGGAAAATAATCTTGCCGAAACTGCATTCTATGTAAAAAAAGAGAATGGATATCAGATCAGATGGTTTACGCCCACCGTTGAAGTAGACCTTTGCGGACACGCCACGCTGGCAGCAGCATTGGTTTTGTACAAGTATCAAAACCATGCTGGCAATAAGATTGATTTCTATTCCCATAGAAGTGGAAACTTGGTGGTCACCAAACAGGATGATTTGTTAACCTTGAATTTTCCGACAGATGTTCTTGAAAGGATAGATTTATTTCCGGAGCTGACGAATGGTTTTAATATCAAATCCGTTGAAGCTTATAAGGGAAAGACAGATTATATGCTTGTGTTTGAGAAGGAAAGCCAGATAAAAGCCCTGATTCCTTCCTTTCAGGAAATATCAAAATTAAAAGCACGTGGTGTAATAGTAACGGCAAAGGGAGACCATGTTGATTTTGTCTCACGATTTTTGGGCCACAATCAGGCGTAAACGAAGACCCTGTAACGGGCTCTGCGCATACAACACTTACGCCATATTGGGCCAGGAAACTTGGTAAAAATGAATTGACTGCCATACAACTGTCAGCCCGCCAGGGACATTTGAAATGTAAATATCTAAACGACAGGGTTGAAATCAGTGGACAGGGGAAAGAATATCTAATAGGAGAGATTTTTGTGTAATAAAAGTTTTCTTCCAGGGCTAAAATGAACCAGGTTCAAATAGAAATCCCTTTTAAAGGGGTTCTGTTTTTTTGAACACATAGCACATTCGTCATCTTCTAAACTCCTTTGGTATCAATTCATGAATAGTCTTCATGATTTTTTCTTCCGTATCTTCTGTCAGCCGTGAAGGGTGATTATAATAAGGCATCGAACCGTCCACTTCATAGCCACCTTCAGAAAATAATCTTTTCGAGGCGATATAGGTTGAGACATCGTTTGAATAGGCATTGACCCATATCTTTTCTTTATTAAATTCCCGCTTTATCCGCTGACTGTAATCAACCACTACTTCTCCCCCCAAGAATACAATGGCCAATTGATTTTCAAAACTCCATACCTGAACCGGATATAACATCGTGTTGGAAATGGAACCACCCTGGGCAAGTATCTCCAGACTGTTCCTGGCGTAAAGCCCTTGCGCGGCATCAAGTTTTGATTGCTCAGCAAGTTCCCGGGCATTTGGAACATGTGTGAAAGAGAGTTCAACCATTTTCATTTTCCCAACAGGAATGCCATTCAACGCCGTAAACTTATCTGACCGCAGTAACTTATCGATCTTATCCGTAATCATTACAGCATGTTGGTTTAAGTGACTAAACGCTCCCCGTGGCGAAGGGTTAGCATCACCGGCACAACCGATGGCCACCATGGCGGTCACGCCAGGATATTTTTCTTCCAGCATTTGTTGTGTTGATCCCATCCAGTCACCATGAACAAAGTTATGCTCCGGCACCAACGTTGTGCCATGACAGGCATAGTTAAGCAGCAGGGCAATCAACTTTCCCTGCTGGTCTGTAGCGCGCAGTACAGGCAGGTCATGATCCACAGGGCCATCAGGCGTCTCCCCAAAGTCTTTCCATTTTCCGTTTTCCATTACCCTTCGGTTCATGGCGAACGACACGTTGTCAACGGCCCAACTCAACTTTCCCGGTGCTTTCAGGCTATACGCATTCATGACGAGCATCTCAAGCTTGTTGAGCAAATTATCGCGGTACAATTTTACATCAGCCAGTTGGTCAGGAGGAAGGGTTTCACCAAAGATATTGAGCAGAACACCTGTCTCCGGGCCATTGTGCGTGTGTGTCGCGGATACGACCAATTGTGCGCGATCATTCAATCCAATTTTTTTAGCGAGCCGCCCAAATAAATCGTCTGCAAAAAAACCAGGGAAGCCTACGAGGTCAAGGGTTATCCAAACCATGGGTTGTTTTCCTTTTTGGTCGAGCACTATAGCCTTGGCCCACAGTTTTTGTTCGACGCTGTCGAATACTTTTCTGCGGTCGCCATACCCCGTAAGGCGGACAGGGTATGCTGGTGTAATGTCTATTCGCGATACACCAATTTCCATAGGTCCAGGGGTCTTGGCGGCTCGTTGATGGAAGGAAAAGAGGAGTGCAATCATAGGCACTGCCATCAAGCTGACAAATATGGTTTTTATCTTTATGGTAAACATGCCGTTATTATTCCTTTAAAATTATCCCCCCAAAAGGGAAGTCTCTCCCCACATTGATTTTATGAATTCAGTCCGTTTCTCTTGCGCAGTTGTCTTTGTCGTTAAAACTATGTTTGAGCGAAGGTAGAAACTTTTACTTTATACTACCCCCGCTACTATGCAAACGTTTTTGTTGGTTGGCGCGCCCAATAAAGTCAACCTAAAATTTGTTAGTGAGCATTTAATTCATTAAAATTAATGGTAGGCATTTACCTGCTGTTGCCTTTAGTTGGTTAAAGGAGTTGGTTATCGCCGAATTTGCAAGAGTGTTTCGGGGTCAATGAGTATTTCTTTCCCCACTATTGGAATTGATCCCTTATTTTACTTCCTGGTCGGTAACTTATGTTAAGAAACCTAAACTCCTGATAACATCGTTGGGCACAATAGGTTGTGGGACAGAAACTCAAAAGCCTGTCATGCGACGTGATTTATTTGATCAGAATATATGCGTTTCATTTTAGAAAATCGACTAGAATAAAAGAACCCTTAAAACAAATTTATGGAAAGAAATCTATCTCAATTTTGTCTTAAGCTCAAGGCGGCTAGGATAGTCAGGATGGTATTCCATTCGGTTTTGCTGCTAATTAGTTTGACGGCATTATCATGGCAAACCTATGGCACTCCATTGGCAAAGCACTCACCTGCAAAACGAGCGGAAAATATCGTAGCGAAAGACTTGGCATTTACTGTCTCCGGTAAAGTAACATCTGAAAAGGGTGAACCTCTTCCCGGTGTGAATGTTTTGGAAAAGGGAACGTCCAACGGTACGGTTAGTGATTCGGGAGGCAAATACACCCTTACGGTGAGCGATGAAAACGTAACACTCACCTTCTCTTTTATTGGATATTCAACGCAGGAGATTGCCGTTGGCGGGAGGACCGTTATTGATATTACCCTGGCAGAGGATGCCACAACGTTGGGCGAAGTTGTGGTCGTTGGATACGGGGTTCAGAAAAAGTCGGACCTCACGGGGGCAATTTCTTCCATTCCCGTGGATCAGGTTAGCCAATTCCCTATGGCCAGAGTTGACCAGGCTTTACAGGGCCGTTCTTCTGGTGTGTATGTTTTAAATACCGATGGTTCTCCCGGAGGTAATACGATGATCCGTATTCGAGGTCTAAATTCTATTAATGGGGGAAATGAGCCGTTGGTAGTCATTGACGGTTTGCAGGGTGGTAGTTTAAATTCCTTGAATCCCAACGATATTGCCTCCATAGAAATTTTGAAGGATGCGTCCTCGACAGCGATCTATGGATCACGGGGCGCCAATGGTGTAATCCTGATCACTACAAAACTGGGAAGGAAAGGAAAGCCGGTTATCGATGCAGGATATAACGTTGGCTTCCAAAAATTAGCGCGCAAGCTGCCCGTGTTGGATGCCGCATCTTTCGCTAAAACCTTTAACCAATACAGAATGACCGATACTGGTAATGGAAATATTCCAACACCTCAATTTACCGATCCAGAAATTGCGAATTGGGAAAAAAACGGAGGAACAGATTGGCAAGATGAAGTATATGAAACTGGTGTCATGCAAAACTTTCAGCTGGGCATTAGCGGGGCAACGGACAAACTTAAATACCTGGTTTCTGGAAATTATTTGGATCACAACGGGATATTGATAAACTCCAAGTATTCGAGGGCGTCTTTAAGGGCCAATCTTGCCGCGGATATTACTAAGTGGGTTGATTTTGGGCTCAATTACGCATTTACAAAGGAAACTTATGAGTCACCCTCTTTCCGGGAAGAGGTGGCATTTGTCTCGCAGGTAGTCAACAATGCCCCACGATGGGCTCCAACGGAACCGGTATATGATGATGAGGGAAACTATTGGGTACATAATCCAGGCTATGCGGCCAACGATACCTGGAACCCGCTTGCTTCTGCCGTAGAGCCGGTTATTGATAATCCTGTTTTCAGAAACAATGCCAATCTTTTTTTGAATTTTAAAATCGTAAAGGGTTTGAGTTTGATGATTACTGGTGGCGCATTGTTTACCAACAACTATTTCCGGGATTACTATAACAGCAAAACTTATACAGGACTTCAGAACAATGGCTGGGGTCATGTGAATTCGTTTCAAAACGAAAGGTATCAAAACTCCAATATCCTTACCTATGATAATACCTTCAGCAATAGGCATCACGTAACCTTTACCGGAGTAGTTGAGCAGATTTATGAGGAGGGGTTAGGCAGTACAATTACAGGATCGAATTTTCTTGTTGATCAGTTGGGATTTGACAACCTGGCTGGTGCCAAATCGATTGTAGCCAATTCCTCACATTACGACAGGTCAATTCTTTCCTATATGGGGCGTGTTAATTATGTGCTCGCGGACAAATATATGGCCACGCTTACGTACAGAGCAGATGGCTCCTCCGTTTTCGGTGCGGAGAATAAGTGGGGATACTTTCCATCAGGTTCTATTGCCTGGAGATTATCCGAAGAATCCTTCATAAAAGATATAGATCTTATCACCGAACTTAAATTGCGGGCAAGTTATGGTAAGACAGGCAACCAGGGTATCAGTCCTTTCCAGACGCAGGCCAGGCTTGGGTCAGGCTCGGATTATAATTATCCATACAATGGCGGCGCCGCTACGGATATTGGGTTTGGACTCGCGGGGCTAGCCAATCCAAACTTAAAATGGGAAACTACTGCACAGACAGACATTGGAGTGGACTTCTCCTTATTTAATGGGCGATTAACCGGAACCATTGACTGGTATAAAAAAGTCACGGATGATTTGTTGATGGGTCGGGATTTGCCTGGTTATGTTGGTGTAAGCAGTGTGCTGGACAATGTAGGATCCATGGAAAATAAGGGCATTGAAATATTAATCGGCGGAGATCCGATCGTACTGGACAATTTCAGATGGAGTACATCATTTAATTTTACAAGAAATAGAAATAAAGTTTTAGACCTTGGACCGGATGATAGAATCGGTTACAGACCGTCAACGGGTGGATATAGTTTAGGTAATGATTTTATGTTTCTCCAGGTAGGCGAGTCTTTTGGTTTGATGAATGGCTGGAAATTCCTGGGTATCTGGGGTACCGATCAGGATGCCGAAGCGCGAAGTTATGGGCAGCTTCCCGGAGACCCACATTATCTTGATCTGGACAATGATGGAGACGTGGATACCGACGATAGGACTACTATTGGTAACGGGTATCCGGAGTTTACATGGGGATGGACAAACCAGCTTTCCTACAAGGGATTTGAGTTATCGTTCCTCTTCATCGGCTATCAGGGAGTTGACCTTTTCAATACCATACGAATACGCAGAGACTCATTCTGGGAAGGAACAAGTACAGTCTTATTGGACGCCTGGACACCGGACAATCAAAATACGAATGTTCCAGGAATGATTGATGGCAAATACAGGGAAGAACAAAACCTGACGAATAAAATCTTTATGGGCAATAATAGTGGTGCAACTTCACAATGGGTAGAAGATGCTTCTTTTGTTAAATTAAAAACGGCGACGTTGGCGTATTCCTTTCGTGCGCCAAAACTTCAGGCACTTGGATTTCAAAAGGTAAGACTCTTTATGAGCGGGACAAACATTTTCACCATTACCGACTATACAGGTTATGACCCTGAGGTTGCTGCTTTCCCCCAGCGTGGTGATGCCAATATCGGAGTCGATTTGAGTGTTTACCCTCCGGCAAAGACTTTTACACTGGGTTTTGATTTAACCTTCTAATTTAAATTCCTATCGCAATGAAAAATAGAAAATTTAGAATCAAGAATTTGATATTGATGTGTGGGATATTGCTACTGGTCAATATCCGATGTGTAGAGTTGGATGAGACGGCAAAAGATTTTACGGGCCCGTCTAATTTCTATACTTCTACGCAGCAAGTAGAATCTGCCTTTGCCAGCGCAATGCAAAGACTATATAGCGAATGGTCTGCTTACTCCTATGGCCATTGGAACTTCGAAAGTGATGATCAAATGTACGGTGGGGAGCTGGTATTCGGTGACGACCAGGGGAGTGACTTATGGGGCGCGCACTATCGATCCATAGCAGACATTAATCCGGCCATAAAAGCGCTGAATGATGATAAACTAGGAACGTCTGCCTCACAGGAAGTAAAGGACGAGTTAATGGCTCAGGCTAGATTCATCAGGGCATTTAACTATTTCAGCCTGGTAAGGTTGTTTGGTGATGTACCGCTCATAACAGAAGAAACAAATTTAGTAGCGGATGAAATCACCAGGACGCCAACGGTAGATGTCTATGCATTTATTGAAGGTGATTTATTGTTTGCAATTCAAAACCTTCCTGATTCATGGCCTGATGAGAATCAAGGACGTCCAACGAAGGGTGCTGCAAAAGTGATTCTGGCTAAAGTGTATATTACCATGGCTACTGCTCCGCTCAATAATACGTCCTTTTATCAAAAAGCAAAGGACATGGCCGCTGACGTCCTGGATGATGGTATTTATTCGCTGGTACAAGATGTAGGTGAGGTGTTTGCCATGGAAAACAGTTATGGTCCAGAAATAATGTGGAGCTTCAATGCTGCTGAGGATGACAATTCCACACCGCCGCAAATATGGTTGCCGGGTACTATGGCCGATGGATGGGGTGACTTTAAATCCGACAAGGTTTGGGGAGAAAGCTTTCCGGCCCAACCACGTAAAGACGCTTATTTATTGCTGGAGGATTGGAATGGCGATCCGTATACAGAATGGTATGGCACCACACCATATGTTAAAAAATTCCTGTATGACTCGAGAGAAAACCAGGAAAGATACAGATCCATACAAAACATACCGATAGTACGATATGCAGATGCATTATTGCTTTTTGCTGAAGCGGATAATATGGTAAGCGGCGGTCCCACGCAAGCTGCTGTGGATGCCGTTAACCAAATAATTGATCGTGCAAATGGTTATGTTGCTAATGCGGCAGATCCTTTGTTAACGACTGCCATGACGCAGGCGGCTTTTGATGCCGCTGTTATTCAGCAGAGAAACCTGGAGCTATGTTTTGAGTTTGACCGGTGGTATGATCTTATCCGTAAAAGGATTTTATGTGACACAGCGATCCCCGAAATTAAACAGAATTGCGATGATAATGATTACCTGTGGCCAATCCCGCAAACGGATTTAAGGCTTAACCCGCTATTAACTCAGAATCCTGGTTATACTACCCCAGAGTAGTGATTGATTCTGTTTATTTCGAAAGTGTCTTGTGGTTCCGAATCATAAGACACTTTTTTATTCCACAGGAGGTTGGGGCTTATTATGACGGATGGTAAAACATTGTGTAATTTAAGTTATAAGTTTTCACTTCAACCAGATCCCCTGAAATTCAAGTATCCCTATATCAACTCCTGGCAGTGTATAGCGCTGATTCTTTTGATTGTCGCAGGCTGCCAAAAGAAGGAGGCAAAACCGGAGAACACTTTATTTGTTTTACTTCCTGCTGATTCTTCCGGTATTGATTTTATTAATCGGATTACTTCGGATGAGATCACCAACATTCTTACCTACGAATACCTTTATAATGGAGGAGGCGTAGGCATAGGCGATTTTAACAATGATGGTTTTCAGGATGTTTTTTTAGTAGGAAGCCAGGTTCCAAGTAAACTGTATATCAATAAAAGCGACCCTGCAAAACATAACGGTTTTCACTTTGAAGATGTTACCGAAACCGCGGGTATTACAATCCATGAGGGTTGGGCATTTGGGGTTTCCGTTGTTGATGTTAACCAGGACGGTTTACAGGATATTTATGTCAGTATGGGTGGGCTTACCACAACAGATAGACACCCAAATAAATTATTTATTCATCAAGGGTTCGACAAGCCTGGTCACCCTTATTTTAAAGACCTGGCCAGCGATTATGGTTTGGCGGATTCCGGTCAATCCATACAAGCTGTTTTTTTTGACTATGATCGCGACGGTGACCTGGACATGTACCAGTTAATGGGTGGAGGTTTTGAAAAATCACCCAATAACCCCAGCCCTATAGTTAAAGATGGTAGCGCGAAAAACACCGACAGGTTGTACAGAAATGATTACGATCAAAATTCAGGGCACCCTGTTTTCACCAACATTTCACGACAGGCTGGTATTTTAGAAGAAGGCTATGGGTTAGGTGTTTCATTGGTGGACATCAACGAAGATGGCTGGCTTGATCTGTATGTTACCAATGATTACCTGAGCAATGACCTCCTGTATGTCAACAATCAGAATGGAACGTTTTCCGAAAAAGTATCCGAATACTTTAAACACACCAGTCATTTTGCCATGGGCAATGATGTTGGCGACATCAATAATGATGGATTGGTAGATCTCGTAGCCATGGATATGTTGCCGGAAGACCATTTCAGAAGAAAGCTCATGTTTGGGGCTACGCAGTATAATAAGTTTTATTACGCAGTGAACCATGGATATACCTATCAATACATGCGAAATACATTGCAGCTCAACAATGGCAATGGTTCGTTCAGCGAAATCGGACAGCTGGCCGGCATCTATAAAACAGATTGGAGCTGGGCTGTATTACTCGCAGATTTTGACAATGACGAACACCAGGACCTTTACATTACCAATGGATTCGGAAAAGATATTACAGACCTGGATTTTGTGAAGTTTCGAAGCAGCATAACCAGCGATATAAAGGATGAACGACTAAGGAGAAAAATATTACTGGACAGCCTTGCTAAACGACCTGGAATAAAGTCTGCTGACTACGCCTATCGAAACAATGGCAACTTATCATTTACCAATGTAACACACGAGTGGGGTTTTGACACACCGAATTATTCCAATGGTGTAGCCTATGCCGATTTTGATAATGATGGGGATCTTGATCTTGTCGTCAGCAACATAGACGATGTGGCGCAGGTTTACAGGAATAAGCGGAGAGATAACAATCCCCTGGATGCAAATTACCTGCGGGTCAAACTGATTGGAGCTGATCAAAATAAATCAGGTATTGGAAGTAAGGTGATCATCAGATATAACGGCAAGCTTCAATCCAAACTCAAAAGCGTTGTCCGCGGATTTGAAAGTACAGTAGAGGATATCCTTCATTTCGGTTTGGGAAGGGTGCAGCAAATTGATACGCTCGAAGTCCGCTGGCCCGATGGCAAAACCAGTTTTATAACAACGGTAAACGCCAACCAACTGATTGAAATAGACTATAAAACCGGAATTTCTATCCCGGGGAAAAAAAATATTACTACACTTTTTTTTGAAGCGTGCGATTTTAATCTCATTCCATACCATCATAAGGAAAACCCCTTCATTGATTTTAATCACGAACCATTGCTGCCCAGAAAACTTTCGCAAGAAGGCCCGGGAATAGCGGTAGGCGATGTTAACAATGATGGATTGGAAGATCTTTTTATAGGCGGGGCATTGCTTAGAGAGGGCAGGTTTTTTCTGCAAAAAAAGAACGGAACCTTTGAGAGCAGAGAGATGAACAAAGCTGACATCGAAAGTGAAGATATGGGCTGTTTGTTTTTTGATGCTGACAATGATAACGATTTAGACCTTTATGTAGTCAGCGGTGGAAACGAATACAATCCGAATCACAGGCACTATCAGGACTGGTTGTATTTTAACGATGGAAAAGGAAATTTTGCAAAAGATGAAACTGCCTTGCCTAAGATTTTGGTTAGTGGCTCCTGCGTTGTCGCAGCCGATTATGATCATGATGGAGATCTTGACCTCTTTGTTGGCGGAAGGGTATTGCCAACTTCTTATCCACAACCACCCCGAAGTTATATATTAAGCAATAATGGTAAAGGCAAGTTTGAGGATATTACACAAGGCATAGCTCCTGAACTTCAAAGGCCCGGCATGGTCACCAGCGCCTTATGGACAGATTTTGACAATGATAGTTGGATGGACCTGATCGTTGCCGGTGAATATATGCCGATAACCTTTTTCAGGAATGACAACGGAAAAAGATTGCTCCGAAATACTGATAGTGGACTTGCGAATTCAGAAGGCTGGTGGAATAGTCTAACGGCTGGTGATTTTGATAAGGATGGGGATGTGGATTACATCGCTGGAAATTTTGGTTTAAATTCTCCGTATCGAGCATCCATAACGGAACCTATGAATGTTACATTTAAAGACTTTGATAACAATGGAGCGCTTGAAGCCATCACGTCTTACTATGAGGAGGGAGTAAATTATCCTGCTCCATCGATGGATGTACTGACCAGCCAATTGCCACTTTTAAAACGGAAAATATTGTATTACCGCGCCTATGCCAAAGCCTCCACCGACAGGTTATTGGAAATCGCGGGAAAAGAAAACACGCAGGTGCTCGAGTGTAAAACTTTACAATCGGGTTACATAGAAAATTTGGGCAATGGAAAATTTAAATACCAGCCCTTGCCAGTGGTTATGCAGACTGCTCCGGTCTATGGTGTTCTGGCTGAAGATGTGAATCTGGATGGCAACCTGGACTTTATTGCTGTTGGAAATTCGTATGCCCCGGAGGTTGTAATGGGCCGGTGTGACGCCTTTATCGGCTTGGTGATGATGGGGGATGGAAAGGGGAATTTTGACGCCCTGCCGGTAACCCAATCAGGATTCTTTGTAAATGGAGATGCCAAAGGCATAGCCCAATTAAACGCGGCCGACGGAACATTACTAACCCTGGTAACCCAAAACAATGATTCTCTAAAAGTTTTTAGAAGTAAAAATGTGGGCAAACTTAAACATGTGATGCCACATAAAATGGAAGTTACTGCGATATTGACCTACAAAAATGGCGAATCCAGTAGAGCCGAAATTGGCTACGGCACCAGTTACCTGTCTCAATCATCAAGAAGTATCATTATAACACCGCAAGTAAAAGAAGTACAATTACTAGATGTTAAAGGTAAACCGACACGGAAATTTAATTATAAATAGATACCTGGCAGGATTGAACCCCTCTTGCGAGCACGCCGTGGTATTGAAGAAATGTTGATTGTTTTTGAACATTTCAAATTTCATCATGGTGTAACTTTTTCAAAACAACCTTAAATTATAACCCAATGAAAATATTTATGCGATTTAATTACTCGGCCGCGTTTGCCCTTTTGTTTTTTTTCGCGAGCTGCTCACAAACGAAAAATTCACCATCAGAAAAGAATAATTTGGAACAGGCGTATTACACGGTTGATGATTTTAAAGCTGTGGAAAAAATAGATGTTCACGTTCATGTGAATACAGCTCAGCCGGATTTCATCCAGTTGGCCGGGGAAGATAATTTCCGTTTGCTCACTATAAATTGGGATGATGTAAATGACCCACCACCCATGGAAGTGCAGCAAGAGTTTGCTATACAACAATTGAAATCTTTTCCTGATCGTATTGCCTACGCAACAACCTTTTCTATAAGAAACTTCAATAATGATGATTGGGAAGAACAGACTATGGCCTATTTGAAAAATTCTTTTTCGCAGGGAGCAATAGCAGTAAAAATATATAAAGTTATCGGAATGAGCCTTAGGGATAAGAGTGGAAAGCTGGTGATGATTGATGATCCCCGGTTTGATGGTGTGATCGATTTTATTGTAGAAAACAATATTCCTGTGGTGGGGCACCTTGGTGAGCCAAAGAACTGTTGGTTGCCAGTAGAACAAATGACCATAAGGGGCGATAAAAGCTATTTTGGCGAACATCCGGAATACCACATGTATTTACACCCTGAATTTCCAACATATGAAGCGCAAATTGAGGCGAGAGACCATATGCTTGAAAAACATCCGGACTTAAAATTCATCGGTGTTCATTTAGGGAGTCTGGAATGGAGCATAGATGAACTTGCCAAACGTCTCGATAAATTTCCGAACATGGCGGTCGATATGGCCGCACGTATCCCTCACCTTCAATATCAGGCGAGAACAAATTGGCTTGGGGTACATGACTTTTGTATAAAGTACCAGGATAGGCTCCTGTATGCCACGGATATCGTGGTAAACGGATCGGAGGATCCTTCAGCGATGAAAAAGCAAGCGCACGATACATGGCTTAGTGACTGGAAATTTTTTACGACAGATGAAATGTTGCAAGCCGCTGAAGTTGAAGGTGAGTTCAAAGGACTAAAATTGCCCCGCGAAGTAATTGATAAAATATACTATAAGAATGCTGAGAAATGGCTTCCAGGGATAATAAAAAGTAACCATTAAAATTTTCACTTCACTGCCGAAGCTTTTTCTTAAAAATCTGATTCATAAATAAAGGTTTTTCTTTTTGATTTAGAGCTGAAACAAACCTTATTACCTTAGTAACGATGTAAACTCTACCACTAAACCTTATTACTTTATTATCCAGCGCAGACCTTTTTGATAAAAGTTGAGGAAAGAGTCATACTCCTCAGCAAAACTGACTTTTCTGTGATGCTCAGCTTGATTTAGTATGTATTTGCAAACTTTATCCACATCCGATTTAGATACAGAAAAGCAGATGCAGATTGTTGCCACGTGAATTGCCCTTTGCAAAGTTTGTTTTCATTTATAAATCGTTCAGTACTTTCAGCCACCATGGTTGCCAAGGTTTCTTCGGGTAGTTTCGGCGAACGTGAAATAAGAAAATGAACATGCTCAGGGTTGGCATATATTGAATATAGCTTTGATTCATTGTTATTTATAATACCTGTTAAATATTTCTCAATCCTTACGCGATTTATTTCTTCCATGATGGGTAAGCGATTACTTGTGATAAAAATAAAATGAGTATACAGATTGTGGTATTCTATTTTCATGGCATTTCCAATTAACGTAACAGGCAACAAGGTAATAAGGTTGGTTAACCACTGTATTGATGGTTACTAAGGTAATAAGGTTTAGTAATCCATAACCAACGATATATCAAGCAAAAATAAGCTGGAGCAACTAAAAACTTGAAAAATCTGTGGTATTTTTTTGTGAATTCGAATATATTTTTTTGGAGGTGTGAAAACAGGTTGGTGTTGTTACTGAGCGAAATAATTTGAGTAGCAATGTATTTTTTCCCCTGTTCGTCAAAGGGACGCCCATTTACGACCTCCCTTCTTTTATATAATTGTGCCGCCGAAGCCTGAAACAAAACGTATTTGGTTGCTTTCAGGTAGCAGTGCGGTGGTACGCTTACTGCAGTAGCTTCGCTTTGGCTTTTAAAAGGAATCCAATCAATTAAAAAGCCTTTCTTTCAATTTAGATCTGAAACAAACCTTATCCCGACATAGTTGGGAAAAATGTAATCTCTAACACTAACCCTATTACTTTATTATGCAGCCCAGCCCTTTTTAAAGGTTTTCATTTTCATTTCACCTTAAACAAACCTTATTACCTTAGTAACAAATGTAACCTCTACCACTAAAACCTTATTACTCTATTATCCAGCGCAGATCCTTTTGATAAAGTTGATGAAAGAGTCACTATTCACGGATTATTGTATTTTATTTTCATAGCACTTCCATAAGGTAATAAAGGTTGATTAACTTCATTGTATTGGTTATTACTAAGGTAATAAGGTTTTGTAATCTATAACCAATGATGTCACTTCCAGCCTCTTACTTTTTAGAATCAACAAAAACATTATACACCGCATCTCCCTTTATTAATGATGCCAGCTCTTCCTCGCTGAAATATGTTAAGTCCTTCCGATCCAATATCGTTACAAAATCTTCGTTTACTTTACCATTCTTCCTGATGTTTTCAATTTTCAGGTTCAGGTTTTTTGCGAGAAAATTATAAGCCGCTAACCTTTTATTAATTCCGTAGTCGTGCTCTTCATTTTTCAAATGAACATTTTCTACCAGGGGCTCCTTATTATATAGTTTGTAGATAGCGCGTTCAAATGGAAACTCAACAGTTTCATTGTTTTTTGTCCAATCACTTCCGTCAGAAATCAATAACATTGGCCTCGGCGCTGCCACTCCTGCTATTTCTGCATTTGTATATACCGTGGTTCCATTCTTATGAATGGGCATTCCGCTTTCACAAGTGCATCCTCCGAAAAAATGAGCGGCGACCATGACGGCAGGAACGGAGACTTTAACGCGGTCATCCAACGCGGTCACTAAAAAAGTCTGTGTTCCGCCGCCGGATGCACCCGTTACAGCAATACGTTCTGGATCTGCTTCGGGAAGGGTTAATAGAAAGTCAATTACCCGAATGCTATTCCATGTTTGAAACGGCAGTACTTTACTAAAGGTGTGTGGTAACTGAACGCTTTCGCCCCAGCCAACCATGTCATAGGCAAAAACAAGGGCACCCATTTTGGCCAAAGCGGCACAGCGAAGTTGCATGTCTTTGCGGAATCGGCCATAGTCTTTTGGGTCATCAAAGTGTCCGTGCGGACAAAGGATAACTGCCTGGGACGTTTTTTTTAGATTCCCTGCTGGCTTGTAAAGATTTCCCGTTACAAAAAAACCGGGTAAACTTTCAAATACAACGGACTCTACGGTATAGCCATCCAATATTTTTTTATTCCTGTACCGGGGATTCAGGGGTGTTTTGGCCGGAAACACTTCTAATTCCATTCCTTTTCTCAGTTGGGTTTTTATGCTGTCTGCATGGTTTTCCCAATCTTTTTGTGACGTTAGTCTTTTAATAAGGCTACTTAATTTGTCGGCACCTTCTTTCTCAGTGTAATAATTTCCCTGACAAAGCTCGGTTGACTGGGCTGATGCCATCGTGCTCATGAGCATTATAGAAAATAAAAAACTCAATCGCTTCCTTATAGAGTCCATATAGATTTTATTTATTTATCTTCCTCCAAAGTAACAGATTGCCGTCCGGCATTCTTTTAATTTTTTTGTAATCAATTATTATTTATCATTATATAAATGTAACAAGCCAGCAATAGTAATCAATTTCAAATTGTGAATTACCGGCCTCAGCCACAGATTTTATAGGAAAGAACTATCGCCTTCAGGTCATAGAGCAATACAACTTATGAAAAAATATCAAACCACTAACTCTTGGCGATTTACACTATGGCTCGCCATTAACTGTTTCTCGCTGGTGCATGCCACGAAAACCATGGCACAGGAGAGGCCTTTGATCTTTCCTATTCCACAGCAGCTTCAGGTTACGAATGATGCTTTTGTTATCGATGAAACTGTATCCGTTATTATTCCTCAAAATGCAAGGGAAAAAGATGTTTTCCTTGCGCGGTTTTTGGTGCGGGAACTGAGTGATAAATATGGTATTGCGTTGAAGATTGAAACCCGTGCAGAAATACCAAAGGAAAGGAAGGTTGTCGTGATGGGGTCTATTAATAATCCTCTCGTAAAAAAATATTGCGCTGATAACCACGTGGAGGTAACGCAGAAAAATCCTGGTGCAGAGGGTTATATTTTACACGTTAATGCAAATAGCATCGTAATAGGAGGTTGGGATGATGCGGGAGCTTTTTTCGGATTACAGTCTTTACGTCATCTCCTGGAGGTTGGAAAAGGAAAAAATATACAGGGTGTGAAAGTAAGGGACTGGCCAAGTTTTCCTTTCAGAGCCATCAGGCTTTATATACCCGGCCCTGAAAACATGGCTTTTTTTAATCGGTTCTTAAGAGATTTTATGGCACTCTACAAATATAACAAGGTTGTGCTTGAATTAAACTGTATGAGACTCGACAAACATCCCGAGGTGAACACAGGTTGGATAGAGTTTGCAAAGTATATGCAATATACCCGCTCCAATTCAACACAAGGCGTTCATGGTGAAGAAAAAAACTCAAGCCATTTTGATGCGGGAGATGGTTTCATAATTGAAAAGGATGATGTTAAGGACATTGTGAAACTTGCCAATCAGAACTTTATCGAGGTTATACCGGAAATACCTTCGCTCACACACGCTTATTACTTATTGACAAAACATCCTGAACTAGCAGAGTATCCGGGTGACCAGTGGCCTGATACATATTGTCCTACCAATCCTAAATCCTACGAACTGATGTTTGATGTATATGATGAGTATATAGAGGTAATGAAACCAAAAATGGTTCATATTGGCCACGATGAGTGGTGGGGTGCTCCTATGGAGGTTTGTCCGTTGTGTAAAGGAAAGGATTACTCAAAATTATTCGCACAAGATGTTACTAAGATCCACAGCTATTTTTCAAAGAAGGGAATTAAAATTGCGATGTGGGGAGATTATTTACTTGAAAGCGTTCGCGATACGCTATCACAGGATAGAACTTCTTCAACCGGTTTAAAATACAAAACTCCTGGCGCGGTGCGTCCGGCCGTTGTTAGGGAGTCTATTCCGAAAGACATTTTAATTTTCAACTGGTTTTGGCTTAATCCCGAAAAGGATAAGCAGATAGCCGACTTTGGATTTAAACAGATCTACGGAAATTTCACGCCGAACATAAGTCATTGGGAGGAAAGAATAAAAAAGATTGATTTGGCAGGAGGTGCACCTTCATCATGGGCAACTACAAATGAAAGTAATTTTGGTAAAGACATAATCCTGGATTTTCTGGGCTGCGCTAATCTGGTGTGGTCTTCCCACGCCATCAGTCAGTTGGATATGCTCCCTGTTGTTTGGGAATTAATGCCTTCCATCAGGTCCAGCTTAAAAGCTGAACGGGTTCCCAGTGAAGATGGAGGTACCGTGGTACCCGTTGATATCGCTTCGCATTTTAATATTTCAAAAAATTCAAAAGATTTTGGTATTAATTTAAGCACCCTGAAATCAGGAGAGGTTCGCCGCGATAAGAAGTTTTTCAATTTAACGAATACGACAAAAGCTCCGGAAAATTGCGCCATTGCTGTAGGTGCTGAGGGAACAGGAGTTAACCCTCTTCAACCTAAAGTGGATGGCATATCTATTAATGAAGATGTGAGCAGCCTTATCTTTTTACACGCGTGCGCCGTTCCCGCGGGAAATCAAAAAGCTTATTTTAATATTCCAAACAATTTTGATTCTTCAGATCTGTTGGGATGGTACGAAATTGTTTATGAGGATGGGTACATAGACATTGTGCCTATCCAATATGGCGTTAATATATTGGAGTGGAATCCGGGAGGCGAGAAAAGCCTTGATAAAAGAGAAGGAGATACCGGGGCGTCACAACAAGCTTATTGTTACGAGGCAGATCCCATTAGTTGTTCTTCTAACATGAAGGATAATCCGATTTCTTTTTTTGCTTTTGAATGGGTCAACAAACGTTTTGGTAAAATCATAAAAGAAGTAAATCTGCGG
>Ga0184629_10000410_pt1 | contig 19123 bp, 15 predicted proteins | sample PLM4_32_b1_FD_133158 | JGI IMG/M metagenome (GOLD analysis project Ga0184629, IMG submission 133158) | Groundwater sediment microbial communities from an aquifer in East River, Colorado, USA - PLM4_32_b1 | ecosystem: Environmental > Terrestrial > Soil > Riparian zone | place: USA: East River... | reverse complement strand
GCGACCTACGACATCCCCGCCGCGCGCCGCCTGCCCGAGACCCCGCCCCCCGACGGCGGGCCGCCGTGCGTCGGCGCTCCCTGACCCGGCCGCGGTAAGCGACCAGAGTCAGGAGAACCACCTCGCCACCGGTGGACCCCGGCGTACGCCGGGGTGACGCGAGGGGAGCGGCCTCGCCCATCCCCCGTTGCAGTCATTCCGACGCTAGCGGGGAGCGGCGTCGCCCATCCCTCGTCGCCGTCATTCCGGCGCAAGCCGGAATCCACCGATTACCCGGCTGCCTGGCCGACCTGCAACGTCCCTCGCATGGCGCACGAGCGTGATCAGAACGTGAGTCCCGCCTGTGCCCCGGCCTCCCGGAAGGCGGCCCCCTCGTGGCGGAGCAGCCACGCCTTGCGGTCGAGCCCCCCGCCGTAGCCGGTGAGCTTGCCGTTGCTGCCGATCACGCGATGACAGGGCACGACGACCGGCACGGGGTTCGCGCCGTTCGCGAGGCCGACCGCGCGCACGGCGGTCGGGGCGCCGATCCTCCGCGCCAGCTCGCCGTACGAGATCACCTTACCGGTCGCGATCCCCCGCAGCGCGCGCCAGACCTTCACCTGGAATTCCGTGCCGCGCAGATCGACGGGGATCGCGTCGAGCGCGCCAAGGTCGCCGCCAAAGTACGCGCGCAACCGTTCGACCACATCCCCCGGCGGCACCCCTCGCCGCAGCGTGACCTCCCCGAAGCGGCGCTTCAGATCGGCGTCCAGATCCCCTTCGTCGGGAAACGCGAGGCGGCACAACCCCGCCGCGGAGAGGACGGCGGTCAGCCGCCCGATCGGGCTGGGCAGTTCCTTGCAGTACAGCTCCATGAATCGCTCCTTCCTAGCCCGCGGCGCGTCCTGCCGCGGGCAGATCAGACGTCCACAGGTGCAACGCGGCATACCCGCGCCAGGGGCGCCAACCCTCGGCCCGTGCGCTCAGCGCCGCCGCGCTCGCCGGCGCTCCCGGCTTGCCGGCGGCGCGCCGCAGCCCCAGGTCGCCCGCGGGAAAGGCATCCGGCTCGCCGAGCGCGCGCAGCGCCACGTAGTGCGCCGTCCACGCCCCGATCCCCGGGAGCGCGGTGAGACGGCCGACGGCCTCCTCCAGGGATGCACCCCCTGCGAGGAGCAGCCGGCCCGAGGCGACCACCGCGGCCAGCGAGCGCAGCGCCTCCGCCCGCGCCGCGGGAAGCCCGATCTGCTCGAGCGGCGCCCGCACCAGATCCGCCGGACGCGGGAAGAGGCGGCCGACGCCGGCATCCCCGGTCCCGGCGATCTCCTCGCCGAACCGCTCGACGAGGCGCCCTGCCAGCGTGGTCGCGCCGCGCACCGTCACCTGCTGGCCAAGGATGGCCCGGACCGCCAGCTCGAACGGATCCCACGCTCCCGGGATCCGCAGCCCCGGCCGGCGTCGCACCAGCGGCCCGAGCAGCGGATCTCCCCGCAGCGACCCCGCGATCACCTCCGGGTCGGCCGCCAGATCGAAGACGCGCCGCAGGCGCTCCACGATCACGATCCACTCGGCCGACGCGGGGAGATGGAGCGCGACCTCGAGCGCCGGTTCGCCGCGCGCCGCGCCCACCTCGATCCACCCCGCCCCCTTTGCCACCCGGACGGTGCGGCGGTACGAGCCGTCACGAACCACCTCGACCCCCGGGATGGCGCGGGGCGCAAGGTAGGCGAGCATCGCCTCCCACTCGTACGGCGCGCGGTACGGCAGGCGCACGACGAGCGCACCGTCCACCGCCGCGTCATGCCTCCCGCGCGCGCGGCGCAGCACCGTGGGGCTCGACCGAAACACGCGCCGCATGTCGTGGTTGAACTGCCGCACGCTGGCGAAACCGGAGCCGGAGGCGATCACCCCCATCGGGAGCGCCGTCTCGTCGATCAGCCGGCGGGCGAAGTGGACGCGCCGCGTCCGCGCGACGGCGGCCGGAGAGGCGCCCAGATGGCGGGCGAACAGGCGCCGGAGCTGCCGCTCCCCAAGGCCGAGGCGCGCGGCGAGATCCCCGACCTCCTGCCCGTGGTCCAAGGCGCTTTCCTCGATGAGCCTGAGGGCGCGCGAGACCGTGGACGAGGTGCCGTGCCACGCGGGGGTCCCGGGGGAGCTCTCCGGCCGGCAGCGGCGACACGGGCGGAACCCTGCTTCCTCAGCCGCCGCGGCGCACGGGTAGAAACGGACGTTCTCCGGGCGCGGGGCGCGCGCCGGGCAGATCGGGCGGCAGTAGATCCCGGTCGTGGTCACCCCGAGGAAGAAGCGACCGTCGAAACGAGGGTCGCGGCTCCTCAGAGCGTCGTAGCAGCGGCTGGGTTGGAGTTCCATCGGCCACCATTCTACCCGCGACCGCGGCGCCGGACTGGCAAGGAACGGACCTCGCAGCCGCACCCCTCCCGGGGCGGTGTCCTACTCGTAGCGCAGCGCTTCGATCGGGTCCAGGCGGGCGGCATTGCGGGCAGGATAGGTGCCGAACAGCACCCCGATCCCGACCGAGAAGGCGAAGGAGACGACGATCGAGAAAGGCGTGACCACGGTGCTCCACTCGGAGAAGGAGGCCACGCCCCAGGCGATGCCGATGCCGAGCGCCACGCCCGTGAGTCCTCCCAGCAGCGAGATCACCACGGCTTCCGTGAGGAACTGGCTGAGGATGTCGCGCCGGCGCGCGCCGATCGCCCGGCGCACCCCGATCTCGCGCGTGCGCTGCACGACGCTCGCCAGCATGATGTTCATGATGCCGATGCCGCCGACCAGGAGCGAGATCCCCGCAATGCCGCCCATGACGATGTTGAAGATGCGGCGGGTGCGACGGCTCTGGTCGAGGAGCTGCTCCGGGACGACCAGCGTGTAGTCGGCGGCTCCCCCGTGCAGCTCCCCGAGCACGTCGTTCACCAGCACCGCGGCGGCCTCGGTCGAGGCGCCGGGAGCCACCTGCAGCACCAGCTCATCCAGCTCGCTTGCCAGCGGCTGCTGGTCGAACATCTTCAGCGCGGTCGTGATCGGAATGAACACGGTGTTGTCGCTGTTCTCGACCTCGACCCCCTGGAACGACTCCTTCCCGAGATTCTGTGACCGCAGCGTACCGACCACGGTGAACCAGACATCGTGGATCTTCACGGCTTGACCCACGGGATCCTGGAAGGGGAACAGGTCGCGCCGGGCGCGCTCCCCCAGCAGGCAGATGCGCTGGAACGTGGTCTCCTCCTCCGGGTCGAACAGGGAGCCGCGGTCGAGCCCGAGATTGAGGAGACTGAAGTACTCGCGCCCCACGCCGTACACCTGCCCGTCGCTGCGCCCGAACTCGGAGAGCACGCGGTCGGCGCGAATCCGCTTGCGCGGGGCCGAGGCGTGCAGGCCATCGACGATCTCCCGCAGACCCTGCAGGTCGCGCAGCGACAGTCCGAGCGAGCGCTCCCGCAGCCCGAACAGGTCCCGCTCCTCGGCCGGCTTCTCGCGCACCAGGATGTTCCGCAGCCCCATCGCGTCGATCACGCGCATCGCTTCCGACTGCGCGCCCGCACCGATCGACAGCATCGAGATCACCGCGCCGACCCCGAAGATGATCCCGAGCATGGTGAGGAGCGTGCGCAGCTTCTGCCGCAGCAGATCGGTCAGCGCGGAGCTCAGGTGCTCGAGGAGGTGCAAGGCGGCTCAGGCCCCCGTGGCGGCTGCGGCCGGCGCCGGCTCGGCGGCGTCCCCGAGCAGGACGCGCTCCCCCTCGGCGAGGCCCTTCGTGACGCTGACTCGCACCAGATCCCCGGGACCGGTGACCACCTGCCGGCGCGACGCGACGCCGCGCTCCTCCACCAGCACGAACGGCTCCTCCGCCGAGCCGCGCAGCGCCGAGCGCGGGATCACTATTGCCCCGGCGAGCTTCGCGGTGAGGATGCGCGCCTCCCCCTTGAGCCCCGGCTTGAGCAGCGTCGGGTCGCCATCCAGGATCTCGACCTTGACCTCGAAGTACTTGACCGGAGACCCCTCCTGGATAGGCCGCGACAGCTCCGAGCGGTACGACACCTTCCCCTCGAACGGCCGCGACGGCCAGGCGTCCACCGTGACGGTCGCCGGTGCTCCCAGCTCGAGCCCGGAGGCGTCCTTCTCGAGCACGAAGCCGCTGAGCACCGTGCGGGTCGGATCGACGATGGCCAGCAGCACGTTGCCGGGCCACAGGCTGTCGCCGACGGAGACGATCCCGCCGCGCCAGTCCTTGCGGTAGACGACCAGCCCCGGCAGGGGGGCGCGCAGCACCAGGCTCGCGAGCGAGGTCTCCGCGCGACCCATCTTCTCCTTCGCCTGCCCCGCCTCCACATCCAGGATCCGCTCCTCGATGTCGTAGTACTGGCCGCGGAGCAGCAGGCTGGCGTCGGCGAAGACGATCGTCCCCTCGGCGACATCCAGCTTGACCTGCGAGTCGAGGATCTCCTGACGGCTGAAGATCTCGGTGTCGAGCAGCGCAAACTCGGTGGCGTTCTCGCGCTCGAGCGCCGCGACCCCCTTCATGACGTCGATCCCGCCCTTCTCGATCGTCGACTGGATGCCGTTCCGGTCGATCCTCCGGGAGGCGGAGCGGAAGGCGGCGCGGTTGTTGTCGAGCTCGATGTTGAGCTGGGTCTCGTCGAACACCACCACCACGTCCCCCTCGCGGACGATCGTCCCCTCGGGGATCAGCTCCTTCACCTTGAGCGCGCCGGTCGGAACCCGCGGCACGGCGATCGGCGATTCCTTCACCGCCTCGAGCGTGCCGAGGGCGGGGACGCGAACCTCCATCTCGGAACGGCGCGCCTCCACCGCCACCGCCCCGCCGCCGGCCGGCGCGGTGGTGCAGCCGGTCCAGGTCAGAACGGCCAGCAGCCCCAGAAGGAACCCTAATCTCACGCCCGCACCTCGGCACCGCCGAGGCGCACGCGCTCGCCGTCCTTGAGCCCCTCCAGCACCACCACCCGCTCGCGATTGCGCTCGCCGAGCTTCACGGTGCGGGTCTCCGCCGAGCCATTCTCCCCGAGCACCTCGACCGTCGTCCCCTCGGGGCCGGCGCGCACCGCCAGGAGCGGGATGGTGAGGCTTCCGGGCAGCCGGGCGACCTCGATCTCGACGCGGACGTTCATCCCCGGGCGCAGCGCCTCGGGGACCGTGGCCCCCTCCACCGGCAGGATCGCCTCGAAGACGCGACTGGCATCCTGGGCCGATTTCGCGTGGACGATCTGCCCGACCTGCGCCACGCGGGAGCGCAGTCGCAGCCCCGGCAGCGCGTCAACCGTGAACTCCGCCGGCAGATCCACGCGAATGCGCGCCGCGTCCACCTCCAGCACGTCCGCCTCGACCCGCAGCGTGGAGACGTCCGCCACCTGGAGGATCTTGGCCATCATCCAGACCGACTCGCCGATCTCCCAACGCTGCCCGTTCCGCTTCGGCACGTAAACCACCACACCGGGGATCGGCGCCTTGACCTGGAAGCGCTCGCGCGCCGTCTGGTAGTACGCGATCTTGGTCGCGGCGAACTTCTTCTTGACGGCGAGCAGGTCGAGCTTCGATTTCACGAGCGTGCGCTCGAGCGCGATCTTCTCCCCCAGGAAAGCGACGCGGCGGCGCTCCAGGTCGCGCTTCAGCCGGTTCTGCTCCATCTCGATGCGCGGCACCAGCCCCTCGGGCACGGAGAGGTCGAGGTCCGACCGCTTGAGGTCCCCCTCGGCCTTGACCAGATCGAGCTGCAACTGCCGCTGCGTGATCTCGAGGTTGCGCTCCTCCTTCTCCCGCTCCTGGGTGCTCTTCTCGAGCTGGGCCTGGTGCTCCCGCAACTGCTCGTCGATCTGGGTGGTGTCGAAGCGCGCCACCACCTCCCCCTCCTTCACCCGCTTCCCCTCCGGGATCATCCAGGTGAGGTTGTACTCCCAGAAATCGGCGATCGAGGGGGGGCCGATCTCGTAGGCCACCGCCGCCTCGAGGCGCCCGGTCGCCTCCACCACGGCGCGGAACTCGTCGCGCACCGCCGAGCCCGTGACCTCAGGCTCGCCACCGCGGTAGAAGCGGGCCGTCAGCAGCCCCGCCGCCACGACGACGGCCAGGACGCCTGCCGACCGGATCGGGAGCTTTCTCATGACGCCTCCTTCGCGGAACCGGCCGCCGGACCTGCCACGCGCGCGACCCGATAATAAAGCGCATTCCGCGCCAGTACCTCGATGACGTCACCCGGAACATCGGTGCCGTCCGGCCCGCGCCGCCGCAGGTGATGCCGTCCCTCCACCTGCAGCACTTCCCCACGCGGCACCAACCAGGCATCGGGGACCCGCTCGAGCACCACGCGACCGCGCGCCGACATCCCCGGCTTCATCTCCCCTGCCCACGAGCCGCCGAGCTTGGCGGGGACCTTGAAGACCGCTACTTTCGAGGCTTCACTCCGCTTCACCGCCATCGAGGGGATATCGCCGATCGTCCCCGGCAGGACGTGATCGGGATAGGCGTCGAGGTAGATCTCCACGGCCGTGCCGGGGGTGAGCAATGGGGCATCCACCTCGCTGACGTGGAACATCACCTGCACCTCCCCCAGGTCCGGCAGCTGCAGCACCCCCTGCCCCGGCCAGCACGAGTCCCCCTCCTGGAACGGGAGGGTCGTGCCCGGCCTCGTCTCGTAAACCACCAGACCGTCGGCGGGCGCCAGGATGGTGAGCAGCGACAGCCCGTCGCGCGTGGAGGCGATGTCGCGCTGCAGCCGATCGCGCTCGATGACCAGGACGTCCAGCTCGGCCGCGCCGCGCTCGTGGGTGAGCCGGACCCGTTCGTGCACCTCGTCGAGCTCCTCCTGCGCCTTGCTGTAGGCGAGCTGGCGCTCGCCGTACTCCTTGCGCGACAGCACGTCCGGGTCGATCTCCGCGTCGAGCCGCGAGCGCTCTCGTTCGTATTCCCGCTGGGCCAGCTCGATCTCCAGGTCCTTGAGCGTGGAGGCAAGCTCGCTGCGCTTGGCGACCACCTGCGTCTCGGCGTCGAGGATACGGGTCTCGAGATCACGGACCTGGTCCGCCAGGGCAGCATTGTCGAACCCGAGCAGCGGGTCCCCCTTGCGAACCCGGCTCCCCTCCTCGGCCATGAACTGGATCCGCATCTGGAAGACGCGGGTCTGCGGGGCCTTGACCGACAGCGAGCGGACCGCCTGCAGCTCGCCGGTAATGAGCAGCTCGCGAACGAACTCCCCCTGCCGGATTCCGGCCGCGGCGGTGGCGGCTCCGGGCTCGACGGCCGGCGCCGGGCTGCTGCACCCGGTCGTCAGCGCCGCGAGGACGGCGGACACGATCGCGCCGGCGCCCAGGCCGAGCCGGGTTGCGTTAGCCTTCGTCATCTCGACTCTCCCCCGGGGGCACGCCCCCGCCTGCCCGGCGAGGCTGGGGCGGACGGCGATGGGCTTTACGGTTTCTTACGCCCAGGCCCGCCGGTAGTTGGGGCAGAAGGGGTAGAAGCGCCCAGTTTCGCCGTTTTTTTGCAGGACTTTTACAACTAGACCCCAGATCGGTTGCGCCTCATCCTATCGCTGGCAGCGGGGCGGATCACTTCCAGCCGGCCGCCCTGCAGACGCTGCTAACGAATCGGCTCCTCAGGTGTCCTTATTCACGAAGCCATTGGTCGGGAGGGGAAGCATGAAACGAGCTGTCGGGGTGCCGCACCTCACCGACCTGCAGAGAGGGAACCCCGCTTCCGGCGACCTCGCCGCGGCAGCGAACCGGGTCCGGACGCGATGACCATCGACTTCAGCGACCAGGCGCTGGTGGAAGAGATCCGCGCGGGTTCGAGCATCGCTTTCGCGTCCCTGATGCGGCGCTACGAGCGGCTGGTCCACCGGATCGCGTACGGGTTCGTCGGGGACCGGGACGAGGCGCTGGAGATCGTCCAGGAGACGTTCCTCAAGGTGCATGCCCGTCTGCACGACTGGCGAGGCGAGGGGGAGATCAGGAACTGGATCGCCCGCATCGCGGCGCACGAATCCATGAACCGGAACCGTGCCCGGCGGCGCCATCCGACCACCGGACTCGAGGAGGATCAGCTCGTGCCGCTCGAGCCGCCCCAGGAGACCGCGCTGCACGACCGCGAGGCGCGCGGTGCACTGCATCGCTCGCTCTCGTCCCTGTCCCCCCGCCAGCGGATGGCGGTCGTGCTGCGCTACTTCCAGGAGATGTCCACCCGCGAGATCGCCGCCGTGCTCGAGTGCAGCGAGGGAACGGCGCGCAACATCCTGTTCCGGAGCCTGGGGAGGCTGCGGTCCGTGCTGACCGGATCCGAGGAGGTCCTGCCGTGAGCAGTTGCGAACGATTCGAAGCAGCCATCGAGGCCTACGTCGCCGGCGGGATCGCGAACGACGACGCCGAACAACTGATCGCCCACGCGACCGGGTGCGGGTCGTGCCGGCCGCTGCTCGAGCTGCACCGCGAGCTTCTCGATCTCGCCGCGCGGGCGCCGGAGCCGGACGACGCCGACCTCGAGCGCATCCGCGCGCGCGTGCTCGGCGAGGTCGGCCGGGCGGCGCGCGCGATGCCATCTGTGGCGGCGCCGGCGGTGCGGCGGGCTCGCCCCGGCTGGCGCCTCCCGCTGGCCGCCGCGGCGGCCTTGGGGCTGCTCGCCGCCGGCATCGCCGTCGGTCGCGCCTGGTCCGGACGCAGCGCCGCGAACGGCGGCGTCACTCCGCGCCTGATCGCGGCGATGGGAACGGACGCCGCGGCCAACCGGGAGCTGGCGGATGTGGAGGACTCGCAGTTCACCTACTCGAACGTGTCGTTCCGCGGGACCGACGGCGACCGCGTGGACCTCGAATTCGACGTCACGACCCACGTCCGGCTGGTCGAGCCGGTGCGGTCCGACCTGGTCCGGGAGGTCCTGGTCCACTCGCTCCTGGATCCCGCCAGCGCCGGCGGGCGCCTGAAGGCGCTCTCGTACGCCACCGGAGCCATGGAACCGAAGGTCAAGGAAGCGCTGGTCCTCGCAATGCGCGAGGACGAGACGCTCGCGGTGCGGCTGAAGGCGCTCAATCTGCTGGCGGAACAGCCGCCCGATCCAGACGTGGAAGCTGCCGTGCTGGGGGCGCTGCGCGACGACGAGGCCGTGCAGATGCGCCTGCTCGCGCTCGACTACCTCGCGGCTCAGCGTGTAGACCACGGGCGGCTGCGCGAGGCGATCCGGGAGAGCCCGCGACCGGGGAACGAGGCACTGTATGTCCGCCTGGCGTCCTACGAGAAGCGACTTTGACGCGCGGGAATCGGGGGCCCTGCCTCCGCCCGCAGCAAAAGGAGAGCTCCATGCTCAGGAAAGCGCTCATGACCACGTTCCTCGCCGCGGCTTGCGCGGCGTACGCCGCCGCGCCGGCGGCCGAGACGAAGACCTTCCGCGCGACGTCCGGCGGCAAGCTGATCCTCGACCTCGACGCCGGCGGGGATGTCGAGATCTCCGGCAACGGCGGCTCCTCCGCCTCGGTGTCGTACACCGCGAGCTGCAAGCCCGGTTGCGACATTCAGGCCAAGGAGGTCGGCGGCGGACTCCGGGTGACGAATGAGTTCGCCGGTGGCTCCGGCGAGGCAAGCGTTCAGTTCAAGATCTCGGTGCCGGCCCGCTTCGACGTGGAGGTGCAGTCGATGGGTGGATTGATCTCCATCGTCGGGGTCGAAGGAACGTTCAGCGGCGAGACGCACGGCGGCCCGCTCACGCTGCGCGACGTGCGCGGACATGCCTTCCTGACCACGATGGGAGGGGCGATCTCCCTCACCGATTCGGACCTCGACGGCGAGTTGAAGACGATGGGAGGCGAGGTGCTGTTCGAGAACGTCGTCGGCGACGTCAAGGGGAGCTCCATGGGGGGAAACGTCCGCTACAAGAACGTCCGGCGGCGTGACGGCGGCAGCGCAGCGCCTCCCCAGACCGGCGAGGACCTCCCGGAGGCCGCGAGCGACACCGTGCAGATCTCCACGATGGGAGGGGAGATCGACGTCGAGGACGCCCCGGAGGGGGCGGACCTGCACACCATGGGCGGCGACATCCGCGTGAAGGGGGCCGAGCGCTTCGTCCGCGCCAAGACGATGGGCGGGGACATCACCATCGACGCCGTCGACGGCTGGCTGGACGCGACCACGATGGGGGGGGACATCGAGGCGTCGGTGATCGGCAAGGGGGGAAACGTGACCCTGACGTCAATGGGCGGCGAGATCACGCTGCACGTGCCGCCCGGGTTCGGCATGAAGCTGGACCTGGAGATCGCCTTCACCCGCAACAGCACCCAGGACTTCCGCATCACCGCGCCCGGCGGCCTCGCGTCGACGACGACTCCCGAGTGGGATCACGGGAAGGGGACGCCGCGCAAGTACATCCGCTCGTCGGGCGATGTCAACGGCGGCGGCAACACCGTGAAGATCAGGACCATCAACGGGAACCTGAAGGTGCTGGAAGGGCGGTGAACCAGGGCGAGGCGGCGGGGGGCCGTCACCCCCGCATGTAGAGTGCGACGTCGCGCGCCTCCATGACGGTGGGCGCCCAGCGCAGGAGGCGCGCGACGTTGGCGTCGTGCCGGACCGCCGGCGCCGCGGCCCAGAGCGGCGCAGCCATGGTGGCCAGCGTGATGTCTGCCAGCGTCAGCACATCACCGATCAACCAGGGCCTCCCCCCCAACCTCTCGATTGCCAGGGCCGCGACCTGCCGCGCCTCCGCCTCGTCGAACCGGTTCTGGCGCTCCGAGAGGCCGAAGCGGCGGCGCACCACCACCGCGGCGACACGGCTCCTGACGGCGGTCCTGACACCCCGCACCGGCATCCCCCAGGCGCGGGCGAGGCCGCCGGGGCGAGAGAGGAGCTGCCAGTAGGCAAGCCGGCGGGTGAGCTCCATGAGCGCGCGATCCGCCCAGTCCTCGAGCAGGAGGCACTCGGCGCGCGCGGCAGGCTCTCGCGGCAGCAGCGGCGGCTCGGGGTAGCACTCCTCGAGGTGCAGCAGGATGCGCGTGGAGTCGCTGACCACGGTCTCCCCGTCCACCAGCACCGGGACCAGGCCGCGTCCGGAGATCCTCCGGACCCGCGAGCGATCGCCGGGCGGGACGTTGACCGCCTCGTACGCTATCTCCTTGCGCCCCAGCGCTGTGCGGACCTTGGCGCAGTTGTGGCTGATCGGGATCTGGTAGAGGGTCAGCGGCATCGGCACCTCGTGAACCGCTCGCGAGGCGGCGCGGGCGGGAGCTCCCAGTCCCGGCTCTCGCAGCAAAGGCCCAGCTCCCGCGGGTTTGCGGCTTGTCGCCGGCGGCCATACGGCGTACAATACGGGCCTCGGATCCAGGTTCCCGGCGCGTCGGCCTCGGCCGGAAGGGGGGTTGCCATCATGAAATTCCTGCTGACACTCGGTTTCCTCTGCCTGCTGGTGTGCGGTGTCGCCGCCGCCGATGTCTCCGCTGCCGCGGAGCGAGCGGCCGCTCCCGCGCCGCTGGGGCACGCCGCGCCCACTGTATCAGGCGTTGCGGCCGAGGCGGGAGGAGCCGTCGTCGTCGGGGATGATGACGATGACGACGGGGATGACGACGGGGACGACGCGTGCGACGACGACGAGAACAAGGTCTGCATCTGCCACTTCCCTCCCGGCAACCCGGGGAACGCCCACACGATCTGCATCGGTGAGCCGGCGGTGGCCGCGCACGTCCGCAATCACGGCGATACCCTCGAGCCGTGCGAGGACGAGACCATCTGCAACGACGGCCTCGACAACGACCTCGATCTGAAGATCGATTGCCGGGATGACGACTGCATCGGCAAGCCCGGGCCGGATGGCGTCGCCTGCGAGGCTCTCGAGACGTCGTGTGACGACACCTTCGACAACGACGGCGACGGCCGCGCCGACTGCGCCGACCTGAACTGCATCGACGCGCCGAGGTGCCGGCCCGAGAACTGCGCCGACGGCGTCGACAACAACCTCGACGGTCTCGTCGACTGCCAGGAGCGGGCCTGCTCCGGGCAGCTCGGCGCCGGCGGGCAGACGTGCGAACAGCCCGAGAACGTGTGCGGCGACGGCCACGACAACGACGCCGACGGGGTGATCGACTGCAACGATGCCGACTGCCTCCCGACCTCGGCCTGCGACGGCGCGGGGCCCGAGATCTGCGCCGACGGCATCGACAACGATCTCGACACCCTGTTCGACTGCGGGGACCCGGAGTGCGCGGGCCAGCTGGGCGCGGCCGGGGAGCGCTGCGAGTCGTCGGAGGCGAGCTGCGACGACACCTTCGACAACGACCGCGACGGGACATCCGATTGCGCCGATCCCGGCTGCTTCGACTCGCGCGCCTGCGACGGCGCGGCGGCGGAGCTCTGCGGCGACGGCCTCGACAACGACGCAGACCACCTGGTCGATTGCGCGGATCCGGAGTGCGACGGGCTGCACGGCCCCGGCGGCGCGAGCTGCCGACGGGCGGAGTCGCTCTGCGCCGACGGCTTCGACGACGACGGAGACGGCTACAAGGACTGTGACGACCCGGATTGCTATGCCGCCACCGCCTGCGACGGCCTGGCCGCGGAGGTTTGCGCCGATCTCCGGGACAACGACGGCGACCGGCTGGTCGACTGCGAGGATCCGGAGTGCGCGGGCCTCGCCGGCCCCGCCGGCGCCCTCTGCGAGCTGCCCGAGCAGACCTGCGGCGACGGCCTCGACAACGACGCCGATGCCTTCACCGACTGCGACGACTCCGATTGCTTTGCCAGCAGCGCCTGCGACGGCGAGGCGGCGGAGATCTGCGAGGACGGGTTCGACAACGACGGCGACAGGCTGGCCGACTGCCAGGACCCGGAGTGCGCCGGCGCGCTCGGCGCCGGCGGGGTCCACTGCGAGCTGCCCGAATGGAGCTGCCGCGACCAGTCCGACAACGACGGGGACCATCGCACCGATTGCGACGACGCGAGTTGCCAGGCCGATCCCGCCTGCGACGGAACAGCGCTCGAGATCTGCCACGACGGCGCGGACAACGACGCCGACCAGCTGACCGACTGCGCCGACCCGGAGTGCGACGGGGTCGCCGATACGTGCGGCCGCGTCTGCGAGCATCCCGAGGTGAGCTGCGGCGACGATTTCGACAACGACGGCGACGCCCTGGTCGACTGCGACGACGCCGACTGCCAGGACACCCTCGCATGCGACGGTCCCGGCGCCGAGATCTGCGACGACGGGGTCGACAACGACCACGACGAGCTGGTCGATTGCCGGGATCCGGAGTGCTTCGGCAGTCCGGGTCCGCATGGTGCGACGTGCCAGGCGCACGAGTCGACGTGTGACGACGGGTTCGACAACGACCGCGACGCCCAGATCGACTGCGACGACCCGGACTGTCTCGGCACGATCGCCTGCGGCGGGTCCGGCGTGGTGTCGCTGTGCCGGGCGCTACCGCCGCGCCTCACCCTGCTGTCGCCGGCCGCCGCGCGCCAGGGGGACGTGGTCAGCGTCAGCGTCCACGGCAACGGGCTCAAGGCCGGGATGACGATCGACCTCGGCCCGGGCCTCCGCGTGCTCCGCAGCGAGCTGGCCTCGGCGCTGGAGATGCGCGCGCAGGTGGAGATCCTGCCGGCGGCGCTGGTCGGCGCGCGCTACGTGCGCGCGCAGTGCACCGACACCTTCGGCGCCGGGCGCGCCGACGGCTTCGAGGTCGAGTTCGACTGCCGCCGCGCCGACACCACGGGCGACGGTCGGGTCGACGGTCTGGACCTGGCGACGATCGCGGCCCGGTTCGGTGGTGCAATCGAGGCCGGGCACCCGCTCGATCTCAACGGGGACGGCGACGTCGACGGCGAGGACCTGGCGCTGCTGGCGGCCCACTTCGGGCGGCTGGCCGCTACCTGCCGGTAGGACGCTCCGGGCGGGAACGGCCGGGAGAGGAAGCTAGATCAGGCGACGCAGCGTGAGGGAGATCTCGCGCGCGTCGCCGTTGCGGCTGATCACCAAGGGGATCGCCGCGCCATCCTGCCGGAGGCGATCCCGCAGCTCGTAGAGGGTGGAACCCGTCACGTCGACGCCGTCGAGCCGCGTCAGGACATCGTCCTGGTGGATCCCCGCTTGGTCCGCCGGGGATCCGGGTAGCACGCGGCGCACCCGCACCTTTCCGTCCTCGCCGAGCTCCGCCTGCAGCCCCGCCATGTCCCACTCGAACGGCTCCGCGAGGCGTCGCGCGGGGACCAGCACCATCCGCTTCTGCGCGTAGTCGAAGGTCACGTTGAAGCGGGACAGGATCCCGTTCCCCAGGTTCCCGTCGCGCGCGTCCATGCCGCGGGGAGAATGGTGCTCGTCGTCCGGGAAGGTGGCGACCACGTTGCGCAACACCTGGCCGCCCAGCTCGAGCTCCGCAATCCGCGCGACCCGCCCGGTGAGTTCCCCGCTCATGCCACGGCCGATCGAGGTCGCAATGTTCGGCTCCGGAATCGCGATCCCGGACTCCCCCGTCGCGTTCAGGGAGACCGCATGAGAGGCGCCGAGGTCAACGACCAGATCCGCCACGACCGCCGGCCCGGCGCCGCTGCGGACCCGCGCCTGCACGAACGGCATTCCTTGTTCGAGCGTCAGCGGCACGACGCCTGCTCCCGCCGGAGGCTGATACCCCTCGGGCCGGCGCAGCGTCACGGTCTGCAGATCGTTGTCGATCGACACGGTGAAGTGCCGGAACAGCGCCGCGCCGATGATCCCGTGGTGGTAAACAGCGAGCGCCTTGGGGGCGGGGATGACAATCGCGCGACCGTCGAAGATCTTGAGGTCCCCGACGCTGTACGCGACTCCTTCCGCCATCCTCGCAGGCCGCCCCTCTCCCGCTCCCCCGGCGCCGCCGACCGCAACCCGCACGTTGTCGAGATAGTCGAGGCCGATCGCCTCGACCTCGGGGCTCTCGTAGAGCGCCAGATCCTCGACCGGCATCCCGGTGTCGAGCACCACGTCGAACGGCCCCCTGCCGTTCACCTTCACCGGCAGGAGAAGGTGATGGTTCACCGTCCGGAATGGCACGGTGACCTGCTGCGCGCCGGCAGGCAGCTCGAAGCGCAGCGCCACCGGCGGCGGACCCCCCATCTCGTGGCGAACGACCTTGCGTTCCGGCGCCGGGACGGCCATCGGCACGGCGGCGAGCAGAGCAACTCCGGCGATGCGAGCGAGCCTCATGTCGAACCTCCAGTGGAAGGGGGCACGTGGGTCACCGCGAAGGACTCTGCATGTGGCGTGCCACCTGCATCAGGGCGGTAACCTGCTCCATTCCTTCCCGGCGGGACACCGAGGCGCCGCAAATGAGGTGATGGATACCTCAAATCGGCTCGCGGCCTACTCCCCCGCCGGCCGGACATCGCGGCGACGGGTCGCGCGGCAGCGTACGGTCGGCAGGCCGGTCAGCGCTTGGTCGGATCCTCGATATCCGTCGCCAGGGAGCCCGCGGGCGAAACGCCGTGCTTCGCTATCTCGTGCCCCAGATGCATCGCCAGCAGGCTGTGGCGGCGTCCGTAGCCGAAGTAGATGAGGAAGCCCATGAGCAGCCAGACGCCGAGGCGCCACCAGTTGGCCGCGGGAAGCGAGAACATCAGGAGCAGGCAGGAGAGGATCCCGAGGATCGGGACGAGAGGAACCATCGGGCAGCGGAACGGCCGCTCGGCCTCGGGATGCGTCCTGCGCATGATCAGGACCGCCGCGCAGACGATGACGAAGGCCAGCAACGTCCCGATGTTCGTCAGATGGAGCAGGAAGTCGATCGGCAGGAACCCGGTCATGGTGCAGACAAAGACCCCGATCAGGATGGTGCTCTTCCAGGGAGTGCGGAACCTGGGGTGGACGGCGCCGAAGAACTCCCGCGGCACGAGCCCATCGCGTGCCATGGCGAGGAAGACTCGCGGCCCGCTGAGCATCATGACGAGCAGCACCGAGGTGATCCCCGCGACGCCGGCGGCGGCGATCAGGAACTCCGCCCAGCCGATCCCCTGCTGCTTGAACGCATCCGAAACCGGCGCTCCGATGTCGAGGTGGTTGTACTGGACCATGCCGGTGAGCACCGCGACGACGGCGATGTAGAGGACCGTGCAGATGATGAGCGAAGAGATGATGCCGATGGGCACGTCACGCTGCGGGTTCTTCGCCTCTTCGGCGTGCGTGGATACGGAGTCGAAGCCGATGTACGCGAAGAAGATGATCGCCGCTCCCGCCAGCATGCCGACCGGCGCTCCGCCCGCGTTGGTCTGCCCCGCGATGGGGTGGCCGAAGAAGCTGATTCCGGTCATGCCGAACGGAGCGAAGGGGTGCCAATTGGCCGGGTCGATGTAGAAGGCTCCGACGCCGATGACGAAGAGCACCGCCGCGAGCTTGACCATGACCATGGCGGCGTTGAAGCTCGCGCTCTCCTGGATCCCCTTCACCAGGACCGCGGTTACGACGCAGGTGACGAGGATGGCGGGCAGGTTGACCACCGACCCCGTGGTCGGGAAGGTGCCCGTCACCGGATCGTAGACCCACGGCGATCCCCTGAACATCAGGGGGAACTGCAGGCCGAACTTCCCGATCACGCTCTGGAAGTAGGAGGACCAGCCGTTCGCCACGGTGGCGCTCCCCACCGCGTACTCGAGGACGAGATCCCAGCCGATGATCCAGGCGAACATCTCGCCGAGCGTCGCGTACGCGTAGGTGTAGGCGGAGCCGGCCACTGGGACCATGGCAGCGAACTCGGCATAGCAGAGCGCCGCGAAGATGCAGGTGACGCCGGCCACCACGTAGGAGAGCATCAGGGCCGGTCCGGCGACGTTGTGCGCGGCCGCCCCGGTGGCGACGAATATGCCGGCGCCGATGATGGCGCCCACCCCGAGAGACGTCAGCTGCACCGGGCCGAGCACCCGCCTGAGCCGGTGCTCTCCCTTCAGTTCCGCGAGCAGCACATGAAGCGGTTTCCTTGCGAAGAGCGAGTGAGCCATCCGTCAACCTCCGCGGTGTCCGGTCGCGGGCAGCCTCAGGCCGCCGCCGGCTTCATGGACCGGCTCCGCCAGACGAAATAGACGGGAATCCCCGTCAGCACGATGATGAGACCGGGCCACGTCGTCTCCGTGCGGTACAGGAGCAGCACCACCATGATGACGGTCGCGGCGAGAATGTAGAGCGCCGGCACGACCGGATAGCCGAAAGCGCGATACGGCCGCTCGGCATCCGGCCGCTTGACGCGCAGCACGAAGATCCCCGCCACCGTCAGCGCATAGAAGATGAGGACGGAGAAAACCACATAGTCGAGCAGGTTTCCGTAGAGGTTCCCGTAGGTCGCCACCCCTGTGGCGTTGTCGACGGATCGAGTTCTTGGCAGCACCAGCAGCGAGGCCCAGACGCACTGCAGGAGCAAGCCGACCGCCGGGACATGGCGGCCATTGAGCCTGGCGGTCGCACGGAAGAACAGGCCATCGTTCGCCATGGCGTAGTAGACGCGGGCGCCGGCGAGGATCAGCCCGTTGTTGCAGCCGAAGGTCGAGATCATGATCGCCACGGCCATGATCGCCGCCCCCGCCCCCCCGAACACGACGCCGAGCGCCGCGGTGCCGACCCGATCGTCGGGCGCACCCTGAATGCCCGGCAGCGACAGGACGCACAGGTAGGCGACGTTCGCGAGGACGTAGAGCGCGATGACGAGGCAGGTGCCGAACGCCAGTGACAGCGGGACGGTGCGCCGCGGGTTCTTCACCTCACCCGACGTGAACGTGATGTTGTTCCAGGCGTCAGCGGAGAAGAGCGATCCAACCTGCGCGACGCAGAGCGCGACCAGCAGGCCGAGCACTCCCCCGGCAGCCGAGACGACGGGCAGCGACGTGAAGGTCCCGGAGGAGATCGCCGCGGCACCCTTGGTGGTCCACAGGTCGCCGAAGTTCGCGGCGGCGGAGGCGTTGCGTCCGATCAGGATGCCGAGCGCGATGAGGGCGATTAGCGACAGCGTCTTCGCCGAGGTGAAGACATTCTGGATGAGCTTCCCGAGCCGGATCCCCCGCGTGTTGAGCATGGTCAGGCCCACGATGAGCAGAATCGCGACGGCCTGCTGGGTGGAGAGGCTGAGCGCATACCCGTCGGAGAGGCGAATGGGCGGCACGAGCCATCCTGTCGGCGAGATGGAAGGGACGATCACGCCGAGGAAGCGCGCGAACGCGACGCCTACCGCGGCAATCGTGCCCGTCTGGATAACCAGGAAGAGGGTCCAGCCGTAGAGGAAGCCCCACAGCGGGGAGTAGGCCTCGCGCAGGTAGACGTACTGCCCGCCGGCCTTCGGGATCATGGCCGCGAGCTCCCCGTAGCTGAGCGCGGCGAGGATCGTCATGAGCCCCGTGATCACCCAGGTGACCAGGAGCCATCCGGGGGAGGCGACGAGCCTGGCGATGTCCGCGGAGACGATGTAGATCCCGGAACCGATCATCGATCCGGCGACGATCATCGTTGAGTCGAGAAGTCCCAGCTCGCGGATGAAGCCGCTCGATTCGGCCGTCGCCGTCGCTGCTCCGCGCGTGGGTTCCTTGCCGAGCGCCAGATCCTTGATGGAAACCTCCCCAGGGCCGGAAACCGGCAACCTATATCCCAAAGGAGTTCACGACGTCAAGAAATCCCGGGGCGTCCGCCGGTCCAGGAACGGCCCCCGGGAGATGCTCCACTACCCGGATCCCACGGTGAACTGCTCGAACTTCCCGTCCGGCGTCGAACGCGTGACGATCTCCAGGGTTTGCCTCTTGCAGACGGCGCGATAGACGCGGGTGGTGAGGCCCCCGCGAAGGCTCTGCCTCAGCTGCGTCACCTGCTTCGGCGGACCCAGCCTCGCGAGGCTCGACTTCATGTCCGCGAGCGCCTCGGCCGAGAAGTAGTCGATCGCGTTCGGGGTGAGAAGCGATCGATTTATCGTCCCGTGGCGGAGGCCCTCGAGGATCCCGCTCACGCGGGCGAGCGCCCCCGCATCGGCGGGCGAGGCATTGATGAAGATCAGGTCTGCGATCTCCCTCGCGATGGCCCCGGCCGCCTCGGCGGCGTCCTGGTTGGTGAGCACCACGATCGCAGCGCGGTCGTCCGGATAGACGCGGTTCATGGCGGTGAACCCGGAGACCTCCCCGCCGTGGCTGAGGACACGGTGGTCCCCCTCGAGTGC
>Ga0184629_10000409_pt1 | contig 19192 bp, 18 predicted proteins | sample PLM4_32_b1_FD_133158 | JGI IMG/M metagenome (GOLD analysis project Ga0184629, IMG submission 133158) | Groundwater sediment microbial communities from an aquifer in East River, Colorado, USA - PLM4_32_b1 | ecosystem: Environmental > Terrestrial > Soil > Riparian zone | place: USA: East River... | reverse complement strand
GCAAAACGCTAACGCGTCTATCCAAATCAGACACTAACCCCCTGCTGTATCGAGCGTAGCGAGCGGCATCCAGGACCCGTTGGGATGGCGCACAGGGGAACGGCTTGGTTATCGGTTTCCATTTTATGACCGATGCCGGCGTGTGGAGGCTCAGAGAGCCGTTCCAGCGTCAAGCGTTCCCAAGAGCTTCGCGTTCTTGTTCCGTTGATCTGCGCGAGCGGCTCTATCCCGGTGACTGTTCATCGACACGCGTAGGTCCGTTATCGCAGAACGTAGATGATGACGAAAAACACAGCGAGCCAGAGCACGATCGTCGTGCGCAGCGGCGCGTCGCGCAGGACCATGTCGGTCGGCGAGCCGCCGCCGTTCTGCACCGAGACAATCTGCAGGAAGCGGAATATCCCGAAGAGAACGAATACTGCCGTGATCGTCACGTCGCTCCCGAAGCGCGTCATGCCGTAATCGGAGATACAGAAAAGCAGGTAGGTGACGAACGTCGTGCCAGCGAGCAGCGTCGTCAGTTGATCGAGATAGGCAACGGTGTAGTGCTTCAGCGAGCCGCGGCGTCCGGTAGCGTCCATCTCGTTGGCCACGTCGCCGCGGCGCTTGCCGACCGCGAGCATCAACGAAACCAGCCCGGTGCAGACGAGGATCCAGGGCGAGAGAGCCTCGCCGTCTATGATTCCACCCGCGAGCAGCCGCAAGATGTATCCCGAGGAGACCATGAAGAGCTCGAGCACCGCGACATGCTTGAGCCCCAAGGAGTAGGCGAGATTGATACCGATATAGGTCGCGCCCACGAGATACAGCTGGGAAGGCAAACCCGCGGCGGCGACCACGGCGATACTTGCGATGAAGAGCGCGGCAGCGAGTGCGATAGCGGCTTTGATCGAGATCCGGCCTGACGGCAGCGGCCGCAGCCGCTTCTTGACGTGGTGCCGGTCGCTCTCAAGGTCACACAGATCGTTGAAGATGTAGACCGCGCTCGACAGCAATGAGAACGCCAGCGCGCCAAACACGCAGTCGACGATCAGCGACGGATTGAGCTTCCCGCTGAAGAACAATGGCGCGAGCACGAATGCGTTCTTGACCCATTGCGACGGACGCATCAGCGCAATCGCCGCCGCGACCTGGGAAGCGGCCGGGGACTTGCGCGTCGCTGCTTCGCGTGCGTCCGACGGGGGCATCAGATGCTCAGCCTTTTGAAGATCCGCTCCGGTATAGACCGGATGATCGTCATGATCGGCAACCAGAACGCCGGAATATAGCAAACGTCGCGCCGCTTCCTGGCTGCGACCAGACAGCGCCGGGCCACCGCCTCCGGGCTCGCGACCAGGAAAAGCCCGGGCTGGCCCCAGGTCATCCCCGTATCGACGAAACCAAGCTTCACGGTCATCACATGCACATTCGATCGCCCGAGCCGGTTGCGCAGTCCCGCCAGGTAGGTGTGCAGGCCGGCCTTTGCCGAGCCGTACACGTAATTCTTGAGCCGGCCGCGGTCGCCCGCGACCGAGCCGATCCCGATCACCGTTCCCGCCTTCCGGGCCTCGAGATGCGTGGCCAAGTGATGAAGGATCGAGAGCGCGCCTGCATAGGTCGAGGCGATACAGTCGAGCACCAGCGCCGGATCCGCATCTATGTCCGCTTGTTGGGGCATCGTCCCGAACAGAAGAATCGCGTTCAGCGTGCCGGGACGCTCGGCCCAGTGCGCTGCCTGTTTGCCGTGCGCAGAGAGATCCGTGGCATCGAACCGCGAGACTTCGACGCTTGCCTGGCCGGCGATTCGAATGTCGGAGGCGGTACGTGCGAGGTCATCCACGTCGCGGCCCGCGAGAATGACGTGCGTTCCGGGGCGCGCGACCTCGCGCGCAAAGGCGCGCCCGATCGGCGAGGAGGCGCCCAGGACGATCCATGTCTCGGCAGCTTCCTCCGTCATGCGGCCATCCTTAGGCGCCGCGCCATGTCAGACCGGAACAGCCCGTCGGGATCGAGCCTTGCGACAACGCGCTGGAAATCTGGAAACTCGGGATACATGCGCGCGAATGCGTCCGAAGAGAGCAGCGCATCCTTCGCAAGATAGACACGCCCGCCGTGATTGAGCGTAACGTCGACGAGTTGCCGGTAAAGCTCCGGCGCGTTCCTGCGGTTGGGAAAGTCGAGCGCGAGCGTATAGCCCTCCATCGGAAACGACAGATAGCCGGCGCGGCCGGGTCCCATCCGTTTTAGCACGCTCAACGCCGACGCAGACCGCGAGGCCACGACCAGCTCGAGCATGCGCCGCAGCGCTCGCTCGCCCGCCGCATACGGTACGACGCACTGGAACTGATGGAAGCCGCGCCGGCCATAGACGCGATTCCAATCCTCGATCGCATCCAGCGGGTGCAGGAAGTTCGCATAGGGGACGAGGCGTGTTCGTCCGGTTTTCGGCACCCGGCGCAGATAGAGCGCGTTGAATGCGCGTACCGTGAGCGCGTTGATCGTAGCAGCAGGAAAATTGAACGACACTTTGCGCGCCCGGACTCGCGGAGTGCTCGCGGGAGCTGCGCTCGCCGGCTCCGCCACCTGCATAAGACCGCGACCGAGCTTGGCGCCCCCGGCCAATGCATCGATCCAGCCCACGGAATAGCTCGCGTCCTTCGCGTCCTCGAACGCTTCGAGGAAGGCGCCGAGATTGGCGATCCGCCGTTCTTTCACCTCGACGAACGGGCTGGGCACGCGGTGCATCCTGAAGGCGATGCGCGTGATCAACCCCGTCAGCCCGCATCCCCCGCACGTCGCACGAAAGGCGTCCGGCTCGTTCGCCGGCGAAACCCGCAAGTGCAGGCCACGAGGCGTCAGCAGGTCGAACTCGGTGACGTGCTGCCCGAACGTGCCGTCGCGTTGATGGTTCTTGCCGTGGATGTCGTGGGCGACCGCACCGCCGATGGTGACGAAGCCGGTCCCTGGCGCGACCGGAAAGAGCCACCCGCGCGACAAGAAGACCTCCAGAAGTCTGCGGAACGTCACGCCCGGTTCGACCTCTATCACGCCCGTCGTTTCGTCGAAGGAAAGGATGCGGTCCAATCGGGCGGTCAATAAGGTCGACCCGCCGGTGTTGAGCGCGCTGTCGCCATAGGAGCGCCCGCCGGCGAGGATGCTCAGTCCGCCGGTTCCGCTCGTCTGGAAGATACCGGGCAGGTCGCTCAGCCGCTCCGGCCGCGCGACCTCGGACCGCGCGCGAAGGGCGCGTCCCCAACCCGTGACTTCGACGCGTTTCCACCTCATCAGTGGGCGGCCCCAGAGAATCCCTGTCATGGCGCCTAGTTTAACCCAGGTTAATTATTGAGCCTGCGCGATTTCCGCGCCTGCATTGCGCTTGGCGGCTGATTGCGCCAAAACCGTCCGTTCATCACTGTTGAGCATGATGCCGCATAAATGAGCGTGTTTCGCACCAGCCTAGTCCAGTTCGTGTCCGTCTGCCTGTTCAGCATCCGGCGCACATTACCGGCGCACCTTCCTCTCTATATCTGCGCGGTGCTCTTCACGGCGGCGACGGCGGCAATCACCTACGCTTACAACGCGCCTTTGAAGTTTGAGGCCAGCCTGTTCTTCCTGCGTACGTTTCCGGTCTTCATGCTGGTGGGCCTCTTCCTCGCTGCGCTGGTGAAGGTCGTTCGCCTGGCGCTCGCCGGAAACCAATACCCGCTGAAAGACTTTGGCGATTGGGCCTATTGGAGCGCCGTCGGTCATGACCGGCCCGGCAATATCGTACATAGCGTAATCACAATTACGCCGCTAATGATCAGCTTCACGGCCGTCAAAGAGTTTATTCCGCTCATCCATCCGTTCACCTGGGATCCGGTATTCGAACACTGGGATCGCGTCCTTGGCCTTGGTTACGCACCTTGGGAACTGCTTCAGCCGATCATCGGTTACCCGGCCGTGACCATGATGTTCGACGTTCTCTACAATTCATGGTTCATTGTTATCTTCGGCGCGCTCATTTGGCAGGCTTTCTTCGCCGCCGCTAGCCGGATACGCATGCAGTATCTTTTAGCCTTCTCGTTGTCTTGGTTCATCGGAGGCAGCATCCTTGCTGTTGCATTCGCATCGGTGGGGCCCTGTTATTTTGGTTTTCTGCACTCACCCGATCCCTATGCCCCTCAGCTCGCTTACTTGCGCGAAGCCAGCCGGGAATGGTCGCTCGTCACGCCCTATATTCAGGATCGGCTCTGGGCATCATACGCCGAGACGAAGGGGGCAAACTTTGGAATCTCGGCCATGCCGAGTATGCACGTGGCTGCCGCGGTCCTGACGGCTCTCATTGCTCGGCGCAGCGGCCAACTGCTCGGAATCATTTTCACCGTGTATGCAGCGCTCATCGTTATCGGATCGGTTCATCTCGCCTGGCACTACGCCGTGGATGGCGTTGCCGGTGTCGCGCTGGCGATCCTTTTGTGGCGCGTCGCCGGTGTGCTTGTGCGCGTCAACGCCAGCTTGCCGCTCATCGAATCGAGCTACCTGTCTGCCGGCACCAAAGAAATCTGATTAATGTCTTAGTTGGCTGCGGCCGAGGCGGGGAGGGCATCTTCTCGAATGAAGACGGACGCAACCTTATCGGTGTAGTGCAGCCGCCATCCCGGTATACGGTCGAAAATTCGTCCGCGCCGATAATCCGAATGCACCATCGCCCAGACGATGCCGTACTTGTCGAGCATCGCCGTGATCGTTGCGTTATCCAACTCCTGCAGGCCGACATATTGGCGCATGAAGTCATTGCCATACATGTCCGCGCGGCCGTCGATAAAAGGACGGATGCCCTTGAAGATGAGGTATCCACCGAATTCGTAGTCGTTGAAGACAGGCTCCCGGAGCACATTGTCCGGAACGCTTGCGAGCGCCGAGATTGGAGTCTGCCCGTCATCGGCAATGACAACAGGGATCTGCAATCGCAGAACCGCAAAACACACAATAAAAGCGGCAGCAATGGCGGATGCCTTTACGCGAAACGAATGTGAGCTCGGCAAGCTTTTGGCGAGACCTTTGAGTGCCGCCGCGATGGGCTGAGCCAGCAGCAGGATGCCCGTAAGGATCAGCACCGTGCTGAATCGGCGGTGCTGGAGGGCCATATGAAGAAACCCGAGCAATAGCGCGAGACGCATCAGCGGCACGCGCACGCCACGAAAGAGGCAGAAGAACAACGTGGCCAGCAGCGTAATCTCGAAGGGCCGCAAAGTCTCGAATGTGGTCGATGACCACTCCGATATGAACGACAATGCCGGCATCGACATCAACTGGAGCGGGAACAACAGTCCCCAAACGCCGGTCGGATTGATCAGAGCCGCCAGAACCACGCCGACGAACACGAGCGCCCAATCACGGATGACTGCGCGCCAATTCCGCCAATTTTCGATAAGGGCTTCGAGACCGAATGGTCCGAATAGCGCGATTCCCAAAATGAAGCTGCCATGAAGATTGGCCCACAGCACCATCAGGGGAAGCAGTTTCCAGCCCGGGGCACGGCCGTGGCGTCTCGCTTCGAGCAATTCTCCCAGCCACGCGACCATGATCGGAAATGCCAGAAACTGCGGCCTGGCATCCGCAGCGACTCCGAGGTTGGCGACCGCCACCATGAGCAGTACCAAGGCCGGAACTGGATTCAAATATTTCAGCAATTCACGTGCGAGCAGGAACGTGGTCGTCATGCTGGCAAGCCCGACCAACAGGCGTATGCCTTCCCAACCGCCGAAGCGGTAGGCGCTCGCATACAACACTTCCGATAGCCACTCGTGCGCCGTCCAGGGCGCGCCCTGAAACGTATGCGAGAACGGATCGGTGGTAGGAACTGCGCCGTGCGCAAGTATCCATTCGCCGGCCGCGATGTGCCAGTACGGATCCCCGTCCGGGATGAGCGCTGGAGCGAAAGGAAGCAACGCAAACATGAAGACCGCTGGCGCCAGCGCAACAAAGACTTGCTGGGCCGACCAGTCGCGAATCCGATCCGTCTCAATCATGCAAGAACGCGGCCCCAGCACCCGGCACCTGCACCGCCCAGTGTATTACCTCAAGTATCCGCGCGCCCGCACATAGTGTCGGTTGAGTCATTCGCCTGAAGCCCAGAACGTCCTCACGGACATCGGCGCATAGCGCGGTTGCACGGAGAAGACCCAGAATTGCCGCGCGGCAAAATTGAGCGCGAAACCCGCTGTCGTCCCGATGATCTTTGCGGCCATCAGGGAAAAATCTGCGAATCTGTAGAGAACGTAGAAGACCAGCAGGTTCCACACGAACACGGCAGCGCTCACGAGAAACAGCCGGGCGAGCTCGCTGAACCACGAGGACCGTGATCGGAAGACGAGAAATCGCGACAATATAAAATTGACGCTCGTGGCGACCGCAAAACCAAACAACGCCGCCGCAATCGGGGGAACAAGCAACAATCCCGCGGCGAATGATCCCCATTCGCTGGCTGCGCTAAGGCAAGCGACGGCGAGGTATGCAAACAGCCCCGTGCCGTACACGTTGGCAAAGTTAGCCAGCTTCGAGAACAGGCGCACTCGTCGACATCTCCCTGGGCGTTCGTGGAGCATCACCGAAACAGATTGTACTTCAGGATGCAGTAGATGGCATGAAAACCGTCTCGCCACCCGATTTTCTTGCCTTCGGCATAGGTCCGTCCATAGTAGCTTATGCCGACCTCGTAGATGCGACAGCGTAGCCTCGCGACCTTTGCCGTGATCTCCGGTTCAAAGCCGAAGCCGTTTTCTTCGAGGCGAATCCCCTGAATGATTTCCCGACGGAAGACCTTGTAACCTGACTCCATATCGGTGAGGTCCAGGTTCGTGAGCATGTTGGACAGCAATGTCAGTACGGAGTTGCCAACCTTGTGCCAATAATAGAGGACGCGGTGGGCTTCGCCGCCCGCAAATCGCGAGCTGAAAACAACATCGGCACGATTCAGCAATATGGGTTGCACAAGCTTTGCGTACTCGCTCGGATCATATTCGAGGTCGGCGTCCTGGATGATGACGAGATCACCGGTCGCCGCTTGGATACCAGTACGCACCGCGGCGCCTTTCCCGCGGTTCACGTCGTGATACAGGATTCTGTCGACCCGCCCTGATGTTGCGATGTCTCCTTGCAAGAGCTCCCTGGTGCCGTCGATCGAGAAATCATCGACTACGATGATTTCCTTGTCGGCGTAAGGTGAGGCGGCTACCGCGGCGATGATGGCATCGATGGTCGCCAGCTCGTTGTAGCAGGGGATTACGACCGAGAGTCGCATGTAAGCGCCTTATGAAGAGGCAGAAGCATTCGGGCGGCCGGTATTATTGAACCTCTTCATTAACCAATCTTTCCCACAAAGAACGAACGACGGCGTGCGGCCACTCGCTGTCTTACGCAAGCGACTTCACCGCCCCAGCCTTGAACGCGACCCCGATGACTTGAAGCCCCGCCCGTCTGAGCCAGGGTAACGAAGTGCACCAATTGTCCATCCGCGTAAACAGCCGGGTGATGGGACGAATGCCGGGAATGAAGCGAAAGAACCGATTGAAGACCAAGACATCGCTGTTCATGAAGAGACAAAAACCCACGAATCCACAAGTCCGCCAGACGCATAATTCAAGATTGGCTAGATCTAGGACCGGCGCGGTTTCGCGATATAGCAGCGGCCGTTCGGTCTCATGGTCCAGAGTGGGTGAGACCCGATAGATGATCGCTCGAATCGCACGCCACAGAATGAAGTCGCTCACCGGTTCCCGAAAATAGAAACGGCCACCCGGCTTCAGGATTCGTGCAACCTCGGAAAAAAGCCGCTTACGATCGGGCACATGGTGAATGCCGCCCAGCATGAACACGCTATCAAACGCGCCATTAGAAAGAGGAAGCGCCGTAGCATCCCCTTGTATGAATAGGAATTTGTTTTCAGCGTGAGCACATCGAGCTTGCTCGAGCATGGCCGTGGAAATATCAACACCGACGGCGCATCCGATCTTGTGCTTGAGCAACTCGATGGCTTCGCCACGGCCGCAACAAATCTCCGCGACCGTCCCCAATGCGGAGTAATCGACCACCTGCAACAACTCGCGGTCGAGGTAGGCCGTGTATTCCTGAGTGTGGGGGTACGCGATGTTCTCGATATAGGCTTTGGCAATGCGATCATAATGGGCTTGCTGAGACCTGGCTTCTGGTGAGCAAACCTGCTGTGCGAAGAGGCATATTCCACTCTCGGTTAGCGCGTATGTCCTTTTGGCATCGATCGTGACAAGGGCGCCACTGCCGATCGACAATTCAGCGCCCGTTTGGGGGCAACGCAACAGATGAAGAAAGGCGTCCAAGTTCCTTCCCATTCCTAGCCTGGGGGTGCTGTCTGGGCACCATCATGGTCCGCTGGGGGGCGTGTCCCGATCGCGGACCAGGACATTTCGTTAATCCACGCGAGCTTCACATTTTCCAACCCGGCTCCGCGCATCAAGCTTTCGACTTTGCCGCGCGGCCAGTAATGCGCGATCTTGGGCAGCATCTGGTCGAACACGATCGAACGGATATTCCGGAAGGACAGCCCGCGAAGAAGGCGGAAATACTCGATTGGTTGGAAGCCTAGGCGCAGGACCACCCACAGCAACATGGCCGGATAGAGCGAGAGGTGATGTACAAGCCCAATCGGCAAGCGACTGAATAGGGCCCTACGCAGGGGACTCAGGAAATAGACAATCCATTTGTTGTTTTCCAGCCCGTAGACCCAGATGAGAACCAATCCGCCGGGCCTGACCGATTCCGCCATCGCCTTGAGAGCTCGCTCCGGGTATTCGAGGTGATGAATAACGCCTATCGAAAAGGCGATATCAAAGTGGTTGCGATACCCAACGTCATATGCACTTGCTTCGCGGACCGTGGCGTTCGTGAATGCTTCCAATGTGCGCCGCGCGGCACTAAGCGAGCGACAATCTACATCGATTGCCACGCCTGATTGGGCACCATAGCGCAGTGGCCAATAACTGTTGCGCCCCATGCCACATCCCACATCGAGGAATGTCTTGCCGCGCCAGTCTGCTGGCGCGAGATGGACGGTCCAGCCCAGGAATTGGCGCTCGTGCTCGGGGCGTAGGTCCGAATAGTGCTGCCATTCGTAGCCAAAACGGTCCGGAGACCCGGCGGCAAGGTCGTTGGTCAATTCATTCGCCTCCCGTGTCACTGTGCCGACATCCTTATGCCGCAATGACCTCGGGCGTTGCGGATCGTGGGCCGGCGAGGAAAGTTTGCAGGCTCAACCAGCTCCATAGGAAGTACCTGTGGTCCGCGGCTCCGTTCCGGTGTTCACGCCATTGCCGAGACACCCATTCGGCGTTCGTATTGTCGACTGGCGCTAGCGGCGGCACCAATGGAACATCCCGGAGCCACTGCGCTAGTGGAATTCCGAACCCCTTTTTTCGCCGCTTCAGAATAGTAGGCGGCAGAATTCCAGCCATCGCTTTCTTCAGCAGGTATTTGCGTTGTCCATTTCGGTATTTGAACCGGTTGGGCAGGCGCTGACAAAACTCCACCAGATCGTTGTCCAGGAATACAGCTCGCGATTCGAGCGAGTTCAGCATGGTAGCCCGATCCACCTTGGTGAGAATATTGTCCTGTAAATAAAGGTTCGTAAAAAAGACCAGCGTCCGGTCGACAATGTCCAATTTCGGATCTCTGTCCCACAAGGAAATCGCCTCTCCGTACAGTTCGTGCGCTTTCAGAGGTTCGTGAAATAGCTCCTTGATGAGCTCAGGCTCTACGGGCGCCATCCAAACAGGGTTCCACAGCGCCTTCGCATAGGAAAGACCGGTGAGGCTACGGCGAAGCTTGAAATCGAAGCTCATATTGCCGTTGGAAATAGGAAGCAGATCGGCCAGCTTGCGCATACCGCGGTGGACAACCCATGGAACGAATCGCTCGTAACAGGAGGCGGGCCAGAGAGCTGCGAAGGGATCGTATCCCGCAAACAATTCGTCGCCCCCATCGCCTGACAACGCCACTGTCACGTGTTCGCGTGTAAAGCGACTGAGCAGGAACGTGGGCACGATCGACGGGTCCCCGAGTGGCTCGTCGAGCTGAGAGAGAACAATGGGGATAAGGTCGCGCGCGTTGGTGAGGTCGAGCGTCTGAACGTGGTGACGAGTGTGGAACTCAGTTGCGACTTCGCGCGCGTAGAGAGACTCGTCGAATGAAGGCTCGGTAAAACCGATGGTAAAGCTCTTGATATCGTCGGACCCGCGCAGTCGGGCCATGCTCGCAAGAATGGAACTGGAATCGATACCGCCGCTCAGGAATATCCCGAGCGGCACGTCGCTGATGAGACGGCGGTGTACTGCTTGAGAAAGCAGGGCTCGCAATTCCTCGATGAGATCAGTTTCGCGGGGGTTTGTGCCGTTCCGCTCTTCGCGCAGTTCGAAGTGCCAGTAGCGGCTCGAGCTCACGTCGCCGGTGCGGAGGTTGTAAACGAGCTGGCACCCGCCAGGGAGCTTCCGCGCACCGAGAAAAAGGGTATGGGGTGCGGGGAAATAACCGTAGGCGAAGAATTTTTGCAACGCGAGGCGGTCCAAGGTCCTGTCGACGGCCGGATGACGAGCAAGGGCCGTTAGTTCGCTTGCAAAGGCGAAGAAGTTGCGACCTGCGGCATAGAACAGCGGCTTTTCGCCGAAGCGGTCCCGCGCCAAGAACAAGCGTTCGCGCGACCTGTCGTAGATCGCAAAAGCGAACATGCCGTTCAGACGCTTGGGAAGATCGTCGCCCCATTCTTCATAGCCGTGCACCAACACCTCGGTGTCCGAATGATCGGTCCGGAAGCGATGTCCCGCGGCGGTCAGGATGCGGCGCAAGTCTTCATGATTATAGATTTCGCCGTTGAACACGACGGCAACGGTTTTATCTTCATTCCACATTGGCTGCGCGCCATCCGCGATGTCGAGTATCGCGAGCCGGCGGTGGCCTAAGAAAACCCGGCGTTCTGGCTCTTCGTAGAACCCGTGTCCGTCCGGCCCGCGATGAACCAGCGCCGCGGTCATCGCCAGAAGATCAGAACGCGATCCTTGACCGAAAAATCCGGTGATGCCGCACATTCAGGGGTCGTGATTGCAGTTGATGAACTCTTTGACGAGATAGGCCGCGCGCCCTTGGGACTCGAAGTAGATGCGTACCAGCATCTCGGCAAGAAGCCCCATCAAAAGCGACATGAACCCCACAAGCAGCGTGAGCGTCGTCAGCAGCGGCAAAGGCGTCGAAATGAATGAAACCCCATCGACGAGCTTGAGGTAGAGCATCCAAAGAAAGGACAATCCCGAGAGCACGAATGACAGCAGGCCAAACCCGCCGAATATATAGATTGGTTTGGCGAAATAGCGGTGGAGAAACATGACGACCATCAGGTCGAGTATGACCTTCACTACGCGTTCCAGCCCATACTTCGATTTGCCAAATCGACGCGGACTGTGCCTTACGGGTATCTCGGTGATTTTCGCGCCCATCCACTTTGCGTAGATGGGAACGAAGCGATGCATCTCGCCATAGAGCCGGACGCCTTTGACGACATCGCTGCGATAGGCTTTCAACGTACAGCCGTAATCATTGAGGCGAACGCCGGAGACAAACGAAATCACGCGGTTGGCCATGCGGCTCACTAGATTTCGCCGGATCGCGGCATCCTGACGATCCCGACGCCAGCCGGAGACCACATCAAAACCTTCATTGAGCCGGGCGATCAGGCGCGGAATATCTTCCGGGTCGTTCTGCAAATCCGCGTCTATCGGGATGAGAATGTCGCCGGACGCAAAATCGATAGCGGCCATTATTGCGGCGGTCTGGCCGTAGTTGCGGCGGAAGTCGATGATCTTCAGTTCATGGCGCTTTGCTGCGATTTCCCGCAAGGCCACTATAGATCCATCGGAACTGCCATCGTTGACGGCCACTATTTCAAAAGGCGAAGGCAATTGGTCCAGGACTTCGAGGAGCCTCTCAAATAATGGTGGAATATTCTGCTGTTCGTTGTAGATGGGAATAAGGACGGAGATTTCCGGACGGTCTCTTGAACTTCCTCGAGCGGCTGAGATCGCCTCCGAGCCCTCCCTCCTGCCTCTTTGCGACACGGTGGTCATCATCATTCCCCGCCTCCGGTGTACACAGACAATCCAACCACGCCAGACTGTTTGGCTCTTGTCCGGGCCGGGAAGCATAACAGCTAGGTAACTGGTATTGTATTATGGTTGCGAGAATAGCTAATGCGTCTTGTGAACAGACTTCCGCTCTCGTGCGCTTGGTCCTTTCCGGCTTTGCCTCGTGCGAGCCTTGTTCGAGTGACAACGAAGGATAGCTGGATGGGCGCCCACCGGCCATGTGACGCTGAGTCCTCTCATCGATGAGCACCGATCAGGCGTCCTATCCGGCGTCGGCGACCGCGAAGTCTTGGTGGGACATACTAGCCCGTCTCGGGATCTACATCGTACTCGCCGGAGCGATGATGTTTCCGCTGCTGCTCGCGGCCGTCCCACCACTTGTGGACTATCCGAATCACCTCGCTCGGATGTGGATCCTCGTGCATGGCGACGATATCCCGGCGCTCGCCAGCAACTACGTTGCGCAATGGCGCCTCCTTCCTAACCTCGCCATGGACCTGGTGGTGCCGACCCTGTCGATGCTCATGCCGGTTGAGACCGCTGGTCGCGTCTTCATCGCGATGACCATGGGCTTGCTTGTCGGCGGTACAGCGACGTTGCATTACTCGTTGTTTGGCAAACCAAGCTTGTGGCCCGCGGTCGCCGTGTTCTTTGTCTACAACATGGCTCTCTTCTGGGGCTTTCTCAATTACCTTTTTGCGGCTGGACTCTATCTCTTTGTCTTTAGCGGTTGGGTTGCCAGCCGTGGATGGAATCCGTTCGTCCGCGTTGTACTATTTTCGGCGCTCGGGTGCTGCCTGCTCTTCCTGCATCTCTTTGCTTTCGGCTTATACGGACTTTCGGTCGCATATTACGAATTAGCCCGCCGCATCGAGAATCGTGGGCTCACTTGGCCCAACATCATCGGTTGGTGCGGGGAGTGCCTTCAGTTCGTCCCACCGCTGCTCGCGCTTGGTCTAAGCCTTCCCGACGGTGTTTCGGTGCTTACGAGATATGGCAGCTTGGACGACAAGCTGCGTGCGCTGGTCGGTCCGACAACCTTCGGCGTCGAGCCTACACTGCTAGATCAGTTTCACTTCGCACTTGTCTGCGTCTTTCTCGTCTGTGCCGTCGCCGGCCGTTGGCTGCATATCGCGCGGGTCATGCGATTGCCGCTTCTCGCGTTGACGGTTGCGGCCCTGGCTATGCCCAACTGGCTCAGTGGAAGCTGGGCGGCTGATATGAGACTGCCCGTCATGCTGCCGTTCATCCTCATTGCCAGTACGCAAGTTCGCGTCCCGCGATCGCGCCTATTCCCTGTTTTCATCGCCGGAGCGGTCATCCTCTTTGTGCTCCGCGTAGATTCGGTCGCGCAAACCTGGCGCGACTATGATCAACGTTTCGGCGAGTTCAGAGCGGCTGCTCGAGTTTTGCCGCTTGGGTCGAGGCTGCTGATCGTGATGAACGAGCTGCCGGAAGCAGAGCGGGAAGTACCAGGAGTTTCGTCGCTACTTGCGGTCCGCCACATTGTGACTTGGACGCACTTGCCGTCGTTGGCGGTGATCGATCGAGCGGTGTTCATTCCGTATCTTTTCAGCGGCTGGACTCCCATCGAGCCCACAGCCCGAAATCGCGAGCTATCTGTTACTCAGGGCCACCCGATCACCCCGACGCTCCTGGCGGAGAGTGGGGATCCCGAACAGGCAAAGAAGCTCTACACTGGCCCCAATTTCCTGGGCCAACTGCCGTATTGGCGGGATTGGCCCCGGCATTTCGACTACGTCTTATGGGTCGATTTCGGATCTGTCCCAGCGTCCATACCCAACAATCTAGAAAGCGTCGAGTCGGGGAGTTTCTTTCACTTCTATCGCGTAATCCGCCCCGTGGTCGCGCCCTGACCAAGGAACGACTTTTCATCGCCGGTTGTTATGCCGGCGCTCCCGCCGGATTACGGCGCTTCCGCCATATCACAGCGTCAACGATGAAATGGTGGAAGTTGATCGCTTGATTCATGACAGCCGTGACCAGAACCACAGTGGGGCCGAACCAGATGTCCGCGTTGTTGAGCGCAAAGTAGACAGGTAGGGCGCTCACCAAACAGAGTGTGAAGAACAAGGCCGCGCTGTTGTTGCGCGTCAGCTGGAAGTACCAGCCTCTTGGAGCGCCGGTGCTCTTGGCAACCACGTTCTGATTGAAGAGCCACACGATCATCAGGTACTGCGCCGTGTGCCAGATGTTGGTGACCACCCATCCGCCGCCGATATCGTCGAGCAACACATAGCCGACGATGAAGATCAGATAGTGGCTCGCCGAGAAAAGTGTGTGGGCCACCGGAAGCTCGCCCGCGATCCATTCGCGTAGCCTCGACATACCCCACCAGGTGAGGCCCGCAAGCGCGAGCACACCCACACCATCGGCAAGCCAGATCGGAACGTGCGGCACATAAAGCGGGAGAGTGGGGAAGATGAAGAAATCGAGCCCGGCGGAAAGGCGATGCAGCAGTCCCCAAAGCGCGACAAGGAAGAAAAGGGCCTCGGCGAATTTTGGATGCTCGCCTACGGGAACGGCGGAGCGGCGCCGGTAGAGTTGGGAAATCCCCCAACTCTGCCGCAGCGTGTGGTACCACTGCCAGTACACGTAGTTCGTGACGTCGCCGCCGATACCAGCGGTGACCGTCAGACCTGCCGTCACTGCCAAAACGAGCACAGGCAGCACGAAAAGCAGGAAGCGGTGCCGAACGACGCTGGCCTTATCGGGCGCCAAGCGAACGAATGTCGCGATCACATGCGGGTAGCCGAGGAACCAACTGTCGATCAGTAGGATCAGTCCGGCGAGCGCCGGCGCTATGGCAATCAAGCTGGCCGCAACGAGGGCGAGGCTCGTGACGCCGCAGATCAGCGCGAGATCAAAGGTTCGATTGCGCAGCCAGCCGGCCCTCGGCAACTCGACTGCATGGACCATGCTCATGCGGGTTTCTCTCGGGAAGGCGCCGGAAGATGCTGTGTCATCCCCCCGTGAACGACAACAACAATGGTGTAATACAGTTTACAGGGTCCGTCTGGCTGCACCGATCGACACCGGGAGCGGCAAACTGCCGCCTTACGTTTCGGGAATGATTTAGAAATCCCCAGTACTCTTGATCGACCGTGATTCCGGATGCGCGTCCGTCATGAAGCTCGATGAACGTACCAAGGCCTACGATTTGGCAATGGCCCTGCCGGTCATAGCCTTCTACGTGTACGTGCTTTCCGGATTGTTCGACGACGTCGTCAACCTCTTCCAGGATGTCGTGTCGGGCAATGGGCTGGCCGTGACAGGTCTCGCGAACACTGTGCTCACGATTGCATTTGGGACGCTTGTCGTATGGCTTCTCTTGATCCGGCGCGTGCCGAAAGCGAAGGCATCTGGAATTTCTCCACGGCTTGCTGCGGTGGCCGGCACCGCTGCGAGCCTTGCCATCGGCGTCATTCCACTTGCTCCGTTGCCTCTGCCGCTTGCAATCATGACGATGATCCCCGTGTTGGCCGGTCTGCTGGGAGCGGTGTTCGTCCTCATGTGGCTCGGACGGCAATTCAGCATCATGCCGGAAGCTCGCAGTCTGGTGACGGCGGGGCCTTACGCGATCGTGCGACACCCCCTCTATCTATGTGAGCTGGTTACTTTTTTTGGCCTTTGCCTCCAGCACGATCAACCCTGGGCGCTGATCCTGTTTCTGGCTCAGGCCGTCCTTCAGTTTGTTCGCATGATCTACGAAGAGCGAGTGCTGACGGCCGCCTTTCCTGAGTACGAAGCCTATAGCCGGGGCACCGCGAGGCTGATCCCTCGAATTTATTAACGAGTCGCCCGGACCAGCGACCGTTTGTCGCCATCGTTGGTAAAACGGCGCCGGTTCACTCTCCTTGTCGTTGCTGCGACAGACTGTGCAATCCAGTGGATTTCCAAGGAGATAACCGATGCAGTCCGAATCGTCTCCGCGTCGGAAATCACTTGTCGATTCTGATGGTTAACCAGTAACCAAACGCTTGGATTCAATTGAATAAAAAAGGCGCTCGTGATTTAACTCGCCCCAGCTTCTGGCTGTCGACCAAGTGGGGTCCGACGCTGAGGGCCGGGGGGCGAGTGGAGTGGCGGCGTAAATCGCTCGCTGTTTGCTCGGCTTCCCTTCTAGAACAAGTTCAGCAGGGGGGCCAGCCGCCTTCTGAACAGGGTAAGGAAGGTGACAAATGAGAGCAATCAACAGCAGAATTCGGCACTTCATTCGGATCGAGGACGGGTTGGTCACGGTCGAATGGGTCGCGCTGACGGCCGGCATGGTCGTTGCGGCGGTTGCCGTCGGCTTCATCGTCATGAGGACGACGTACGGCGAAGGCAATCAAGTGGCCAACAATGTGATCGGCACCTCGACTTCTGTCTACGGGTCCAAAGGTACGAACCTGGCCCCGTAAGGCAGCTCAGAAGAGTCAACGCCGTTTGGGTGATTGAGTTCGTGCTCCGATCCCCAGTGGTCGGTGCACATCGTTTAACGTCTAGAAAGAGAAGGGTAACGTCATGATTTCGCTACGGAATAAATTTCGCCGCTTCATCCGCGTCGAAGACGGACTGGTAACGGTCGAGTGGGTGGCCCTGACAGCCGGCATGGTCGTTGCGGCGGTTGCGGTTGGCTTCATCGTCATGAGGACGACCTATGGCGAAGGCAACAAAGTGGCCAACAATGTGATCGGCACGACGACTTCTGTCTACGGGTCCAAAGGTACAAACCTCGCTCCGTAGCACAAGGCCCATTGAAGCTCGGCCCTCAAGTTTTGAGGGCCGCTTCTTCCTTCGTGTGGTATGGTGGTGCTTCGAGGGGGGCAAAGAATGTTGAAAAAAATAGGAATCCTTGAGGCCTCTGCGGTTGGGCGGGTTCACAGCCGCGTTTGCAATTTGCTGTTGCAATGCAGGTGTTTCCTGCAGGCGAACGCCGGTGTCTCGACAATAGAATGGGTGGCGCTCGCGGCTGGCCTTGTCATCGGCTCGATCTTCGTCTCATTCATTCTCATGAAGGGGCTCGCCGGAGCGGCTAACAGCGTCGCGAATCAATTGTCGCCTTAGGCTCGCGCAAACGGTGCCCCGGGTGTATTGTTTTGATACAACAATTATCGATTTGTAGCCTTAGGAGAGTGGCATGAGACGTTCCATGATAAGTCTCGTCGTCGGCGTCGTGTTCGCCATCGTCGCGGTTGTGCTGATGTACAACTACATTCAGACGACCCTCCAGGGACAAAATTTAGCCCAAGCGCCGGCCGTCGACTTGGCCACCACGGTGGTGGCGGTGAAGCAGTTGCCCTTCGGAACGCCGATTGACCGGCTTTCCCTGAAAACGGTGCAGTGGCCAAGGGAAGCTCTACCCGCCGATGGCTTCGCGAATGTCGAGGAAATCTTTGCTGGAGCGACTTCACCTGGAGACCGGATCGCACTGGTGATCGTCGCGCAAAACGAGCCCGTGACTAAGGGTAAGGTGTCGGGCTTTGGTGGTCGGCCGACCCTATCCCGTCAGGTGGAAAACGGCATGCGCGCTATCTCGATTGCCGTGGACGATGTCGTGGGCGTTGCGGGGTTCGTGCTTCCGGGTGATCGCGTCGACATCATGCTGACGCGTCGTATCGGACCGGGCGCGAACAATCTCGTTAACGAAGTCTTCCTTCAGAACATCACGATACTGGGCATCAACCAAACCGCCGATCAGGCGACGGATCAGCCGATCGTGGGCCGGACGGCGACAGTCGAAGTGACGCCCGAGCAGGCGCAAAAGCTCGTGCTGGCGCGGCAGGCCGGAACCCTCAGTCTCGCGCTGAGAAGTGTCGAACAGGCGGGTGAAATCCGCACGGTACCGATCACCGAGGCGGATCTCGGCACGCAGCGCCCACCGGCGCCCGTTGCGCGTCCGCGGCCCGCGTCAGCGCCTCCGGCTCCGCCGCCGCCACCACCGCCGCCGTCTGTTCGTGTGCGTTACGCCGCAGGCAATGCCGTCGAAAAGCAGGTTCGTCCGTAAAGAAAGGGCCGGGGGGGCCATGAGTATGAGAAATTGCGTACTGGCGCTGGGCTTGGTCCTGGCGTCTTTTTCTCTGGACGCCCAGGCACAGACGCCATTGGCGCCGACGGGCCAGGCCATGCAGGGCATGCTTCCCTTGCCGAGTGCGCCACCGATGGCACCGGTGATCAATCTCGAAGCGCGCCAGACAAGCGGCCAGCTGACTGTCCCGGTGGACAAGTCGCAGCTCCTCCACGTCGATCAAGTGTTCGGAGAGCTTTCGGTCGGCAACCAGATGATAGCCGACGTCGTCCCCCTGACCCGTAACCTCATCTATGTCCTGGGCCGGCAGCGCGGTGCTACGAACCTCACGATCTCTGACCCGGCGGGCAACGTCATCGCGGTGGTGGACATCATCGTCGCCTATGACGTGGATGCGATGCGGCGCGGACTGAACGACATCGTACCCGGCGAGCAGGTAACGATCCGCCCCGCGGGCGATGCGCTCGTCCTGAGCGGACAGGTGTCGAGCACTGACAGGTTGCGGCAAGTGCTTGCCGTGGCCGAGCGTTACGCACCGGGCGGCATCACGAACATGCTTTCGGTCGGTGGCCCGCAGCAGGTCATGCTCCAGGTGCGTTTCGCTGAGGTGCAGCGGTCCGCGCTGCAGGATGTCGGCACAAATCTCTCGGTGCTTTTTAACGGCAGCGACGGCATCTTCTCCATCGCAAGCGGCGCTGGTGTTTCTGCGGATGCCTTCGGTGTTCTCAGTGGGGCGACGCTCGAGGGCGACTTGGATTTGAGAGCGGCGATCGACGCGCTCGAGCGCAAGGGTGTGCTCCGCACTTTGGCCGAGCCCAATCTTGTGGCGCTCTCAGGCGACACGGCGAGCTTCCTTGCCGGCGGTCAGCTGCCAATTCCCGTGGCCAGCAACACCGCGGCGGGGGGCGTGCCCGTGATCACTGTCCAGTTCAAAGATTTCGGCATTGGCGTCTCCTTCACCCCGACAGTAATCGGACGAGAGACGATCAACCTCGAGATGAATTCCGAGGTCAGCTCGGTGGATCCGACGCTCTCG
>Ga0184629_10000408_pt1 | contig 19205 bp, 15 predicted proteins | sample PLM4_32_b1_FD_133158 | JGI IMG/M metagenome (GOLD analysis project Ga0184629, IMG submission 133158) | Groundwater sediment microbial communities from an aquifer in East River, Colorado, USA - PLM4_32_b1 | ecosystem: Environmental > Terrestrial > Soil > Riparian zone | place: USA: East River... | reverse complement strand
GCTCTCCCGTCTCCATCCCGGGGTTCACACAGTCCGGGGGGATCCTCGACGGCGCCGATGCACTGAGCCTGCCCGCGCTGTTCGTGTGGACCGGGGGAACGATCCAGGGGGTCGGGGTGATCAGCGCCAACGGCGGCCTGACCCTGTCGGGCGGCGGCGCCAGATTCCTAAGGGAACGGCAGCTCAATACCACGGCGGGGGCGACCTGGTCCGGCGCCGGATACCTCGCCATCGGGCTGGGCGCCGAGATCGACAACGCCGGCACCTGGCTCGTCCAGGGCGACGCGCTCCTCTTCAACGGCTTCGGGGGAACCGCGCTGTTCAGCAACACCGGCACCTTCCGCAAGTCGGGCGGAGCTGGCAGCTCCTCCATCCAGATCCCGTTCACGACCTCGGGGACGGTGCGGGTGAGCGCGGGAACGCTGAGCTTCACCGACACCTACTCCCAGACCGCCGGCGCCACGACCCTGGATGGCGGAGCGCTGGAATCGACGCAGGTGGTTCAGATCTCGGGAGGGAGCCTGACGGGATCAGGGACGCTGACGGGAGACGTCACGAGCGGCGGGCGCGTCGCGCCCGGACTCTCCGCGGGGCTCCTGACGATTGCGGGCGCTCACACGCAGACCGCCGCCGGGATCTTCGACGTGGAGATCGGCGGGCTCGGCGCCGGAACCCAGTACGATCGGCTCGCGGTCACGGGCCCTGGGCATGTCGCCACGCTGGCCGGGATGCTGCGGGTGCGCCTCATCAATGCCTTCGTGCCGGCGCTCGGCCAGAGCTTCACCGTGATGACCTTCCCGTCGCGCAGCGGCGTCTTCACGTCGTTCGACCTCCCTTCGCTCGGCGGAGGACTGGGCTTCGCGGTCGTGCACAACGCGGGATCGGTGGTCGTCCAGATCGTCGCCGGCATCTGTCCGGACGCCGACAGCGACGGTTACGCGTCGTGCTCCGTCGGCTGCACGCCGCAGGCGGGGGATGTCTGCGGCGACTGCGTGGATGCCGACCCCGCAATTCACCCCCTCGCCCCAGAGGTCTGCGATCTCCTGGACAACGACTGCGATGGCACGGTGGACGAGGGGTTCGCCGCGATTCCGGAGACCTGCGACGGGATCGATCAGAACTGCAACGGTCTGACCGACGAAGGAAATCCCGGGGGCGGCGCGCCGTGCAGCACCGGCGAGTACGGCGTCTGCAACGAGGGTAGCGAGCTCTGCGAGAACGGCGCGCTGAGCTGTCACTGGAACCGAGGCCCGGGCCCCGAGCTGTGCAACAGCCTGGACGATGACTGCGACGGGGTCGTGGATGAAGCGGCGGACTCCGACGGCGACGGGCGCAGCAACTGCGCGGACAACTGCCCGGACGCCTTCAATCCTCCCGCCGACTGCGACGGCAATCCCAACACCCCGCCCGTGCAGTGCGACATGGACGGGGACGGCATTGGCGACCTGTGCGATTGCACGCCTGCGGACTTCTTCAACCCGCCGCCCACCGAGGTCGGCGACTCCCTCGCCCTCACGCGCGTGGGCGGCCAGACCACCCTCTCGTGGCAGCCGGCCACGGTGGCGGCGCGCCACAACGTCTATCGCGGCTACCGGACGCAGGGGATCCCCTGGAGCTACGACCACCAGTGCTTCGCAGGCGGCCTGGGTGGGACGACGACCAATGACACGCTCGAGCCAAGACCGTTCACCGTGTTCTACTACCTGGTCTCCGGAAGCTGCGGGCCCGGCCTGGAGGGAGGGCTCGGGCCGGACTCGAGTGGGTCCCCGAGACCGAACCCCTATCCCTGCCCCGCCCTCACGCTCGACGACGATGGCGACGGGACCGAGGAAGCCGCCGACAACTGCCCGGGGTTCTACAACGTCTCGCAGTCCGACGTGGACGCCGACTCGCACGGCGACGTCTGCGACAACTGCCCGTCCATCGCGAATGCCGGCCAGGGAGACATCGACGGCGACGGGCAGGGAGACGCCTGCGACGCCGATCGGGACGGCGACGGCGTGCCGAACGCGGCCGACAACTGTCCCGACCTCGCCAACCCTGGCCAGCAGGATGGGGACCACGACGGGATGGGTGACGCGTGTGATCCCAATCCGTGAGAAGGGGGAGGAAACCCTGGCAACGCCACAGCTCGCGGTCGAGCAGGCGTTGCCGGGGTGAGTGCCCTCGTCAGGGGGCGGGTGACGCAACGCGGGCGATCCCCCGCACGAGGTCTCCGCGCTCGGGCATCGACTCGAGATTCGAGAGAATCACGACCGCCAGCCGTTGCTTCGCCGTGATGAGGAGCATGCCGCTCGCCCCCGGGCTCGAGCCGCCGTGGGAGGCGGTGCCATCGGGGCGCCCGGAGGTGTCCTCCCCTATTCCCCATCCCAGGCCGTAGTTCACGGTGTCGCCGTTCCTGAGCTTCTGGTGGGTCAGCATGAGGTCGCGGGTCTCGCAGCTGACCAGCTTGCAGTCCATGAACTTCGCCGCGAACGCCGCCAGCTCCGGCGCGGTCGTCAGGTAGCCACCCGCGGGCAGGCGATTGCTCATGTCCACGTGGATCGCATTGGCGATTCTTCCGTTCACCTTCTCATATCCCGCGGCGCGGTACGGGATGATCGCCGCGGGGTCGTCGTCGCGCGAACGCGTCATCCCCGACGGCCCGAACACGCGGCTGCGAATGATCTCCATGAACGGCTGGTGCGCCGCCCCCTCCATGACGCACCCGAGGACGTCGAATCCATACGTGCTGTACGAGTACTCCGTGCCCGGCTCGAACAGCAACGGGTCATCCTTGAACGGCGCGAGCGCCGCCTCGACCGTGGGGTAGTGCGTGGTGCTCGTCTGCTCCTCCAGATCACGCGGGCCCCCGTAGTGGCGGATGCCGGACTGGTGCGACAGGAGATGCCGCGCCGTGATCACCCACGGCTTCTGCGGGAACGCGGGGCAGTACTCCTGGATCGGTCGATCGAGATCCAGCTTCCCCTCCTCGACCAGCTTCATGGCCGCCGTTGCCGTGATGGTCTTGCCGATGGAGGCGCTGCGATACGCCGTGTCGGTCCCCGCCGGCACGGAGTTCTCGAGATCGGCGAAGCCGTACCCCTTGGACCAGATCACCTCTCCGTCGAGCGCGATCGCGGCGGACAGGCCTGGAATCCCGTACTTCAACATGTAGGCGGAGATGGCCGTGTCGAGCAGCTCGACCTGGGCGGGGGGGATGACATGGGCCTGCGGTGCGGCAGGCAGCGCGAGGAGAAGGACTGCCAGGGCAGGCGCGATCAGCAAGCAGACACCTCAATCGAGGGGAAGGATCTCATAGCCCAATCACACAAGATGGGTCGCCGGTGGATTCCGGCTCTCGCCGGAATGACACCGAGGGGGACCCAACATCCAGCCTCGCGCGTCCACACCGCCGTCGCCCTCTCCACCCGGCAAGACCGATTGCGGGCGACTGCGCCGCACCCCTCGTGCGGTGCCACACTCCGTCACCCCGGCGAACGCCGGGGTCCACCGATTACCCGGAGCGCTACTTGGCCCTCGGAGCGCCATTCACCCAGGTCGCCACATAGGCACGCGCCCTGCCGTCCTCGAAGAACAGTCCGACGATCTGGCCGCGGTTGTTGATCCCGAAGGCGCGGGTCGCGGTGATGCCCGCGAAGGGAGCGTCGAAGGTGCTGAACCGGGCGTCGTGATAGTGGAACCCGTGTGGGCGACAAGCACCCCCTACCGGCCCCTCGCAGTAGACCCCCACAATCTCGCCACGATCGTTGATTCCGGAGGCAGCCGTGAAGGTGACGTCGGGAAAGGGGACATCGAACGCGATGAGCGTGTAGGACGCGGCCAACGCCGGCGGGGGAATCGTCAGCAGGATGCTGGTCAGGGCCACAATCGCGAGGCGCCGCATCAGCATCTCTCCTCTGGCGCCCATTCCGTGCCGAGCGCAACGCAATCGCAGCGGCCTTACGTCCGTGAGGCTGCCGATGCCAACTTCTACTCCCGTCGCCGAAGGTTGTCAATCTGCGGGATCGCGGGCGACCTCGTGATGCTTCGATCAAGGGCATGACGCCGGGCTCCCGGTGTCGCGCGACGCGATGCGGGACGGCGAGTCGTCGTCGAGGCTCCCCAGGCAACCCAACGCGACCCCTCGTACGAGGTACCACACGCCCTCATGCGGAGGCGAATCGGGACCGGCCAGGTTGGCGCTGGGCCCCGGCACGCGGGTCGCGCCGCAACCCGCAGTCGCCGCGGCGAAGTCACCTCCGGACGAGCGGAGCAGTCCCAGTCCCCCCACCAGGACATCGTAGGTCTGCGCGTTCGCGGCGGCCGTCCAGGTCAGGAGCGCGCCTCCCGCACCGCCCTGGACGGCCAAGGCCGGGCGGCCAAGGAGCGGGCACTGCCCGCACTGGTCGAAGCGGAACGAGCCGAACCGGGTTTGCCACTGCCAATCGCTGACCGCGGCGTGGTACTCGCCGAAGTGCCAGAACGTGCAATCGTCCGTCGGATCGACGACGAGCGTGGAGTAGTCGCCCCAGCGCGATGCGGACGTCTGGTAGCCGGTCCCCTCGACCAGCGTCGCCTCGGCGAGGGAGAGCAAGCCGGGGGGATCGCCTGGCCGTCGGCCGGCATAGCGGATCGAGGGGAAGGTCGTGCCGCTCGAGACGTTGTAGGCGATGGCGAGGTCCCCGGCGCCATCCAGGGCGGCGCTCGCCATCCAGCGGCTGTCGGCGTCGGGGGCGTAGGTGCCGCCCGACTCGACGAACGGTGCCCCCGCGGGATCCCGGATCTCGTACCAGCGCACGCCGGCGCGATCCGAGCCGTCCACGTCGACGGTGTGGTTGACCACGAGCGTCTCGTGGGTCCCAAAGTTACGGTACTGCAGCCTCCACATGAGGCGGTCGGAAAGCGCGTCAAGGCGGGAGCCTCCCGGCTGCAACAAGCATCCTCGCACGTAGCCGCAGAGGTCCGCGTCGAACGGGAGGCCGGCCGCGGTGAGATCGAGGACCGCGTCCGGATCTCCCCCTACCCCGAAAGTCGAGAGCGCCGGGTTGGCCCAGCTCACCGCGAACCGCCAGAGCGACAGCTGGTCCTTGGCGGGCCACCAGGCGTCGTCATCCACCTCGACGAAGAAGTTCGGCGATCCCGGCGGCGGCGGGATCGGCCCCTCGAGGTTGGAGGGGAGCATGCCGCCGTAGTTCGCGTTCACGCCGAACAGGTTGAAGTAGACCATGCGTGCCGGGCCGCCGGCGAGCATGACGTCACGCTCGAAGGCGAGCGCCCCCTGCCCGCGGAACGCCAGCGACGCCCCCTCGAACTGGTTGACGGCAAGGTAGTAGGCGTCGGGCCAGACGGCGAACTTCGGGTAGTCGTTCAAGATGTCCGCGTCGAAGAAGAAATCATAGCGGTGCCAGGGACCCGTCGGGTCCGGCGTCGCGGAAACCGCGATGCACTGGTGGAAGTCGTGAGGCCAGGCGAACGCGAGCTGGCTCAGGAGCCAGCGGTCCGCGAGGTGATCGTAGAGGACCATCGGATCCCCGGCGTTCGACGTCTCGCAGCGCCCGCCGAACCCCGACCAGAGGGTGTTCCCCGGCACCGGCCCGTACAGCAGACTCCCCTGCCGATCGTAGACGGCGTACGACAGGTTGACCCACTCGACGACGTGGTGGGGACCCACCGCGCCGACCGTGTCGGGCGGCACCCTGTTGTTGAGGTTCCCGACCCCCTCGAAGCTCGTGAGCGGCAGCGGCATCCCCTCGAGCGCCTCCTCCTCCACTGCCGCGGCCTCGAGGCGGGGCGGTTCGATGCGCGGCCGCACGCCCGGCCGCCGTCCCGGGAGCCCACCCGGGGCCGGCATCTCCCATGCCTGCGCCACCGCCTCCGGGACCCGCATGAGGCGGAGGGGAGGCGAGGTATCGTGGCGTGCCGCCGCACGCACCACCGGCCGCGGCCCGCGGGCGAGCGCCGGCCCCGCGCCCGCCAGGAGGCAAGCCAGAACGGCGACGGTCTCGATGCGGCGATCCATCCTCGTTGCAATCCCTCCTGGTGGCACTATCCCGCCGACAGGAACTGGTCGTCCGGGTAGCAGTAGGCCCAGGTCTCGCCGGCCTCGCCGGAGGTGATCACGGGATGGTGGCTCGCCCGGTAGTGCTTGGTCGCGTGGCGGTTCGGCGAGTTGTCACAGCAGCCGACCTGGTTGCACTTCAGGCAGATCCGGAGGTGCACCCACTTCCCCCCGATCGCGAGGCATTCCTTGCAACCCGCGGTCGGTCGCGTGGCGCGCCGCGGCGTCTCGGGCGTCACGTGCGAGCAGGGAATCGACAGGTCAATGCGGTCATCCACGCTCATGAGAATCCGTCCTCCGCCGGCGAGGGCGCCACCATCCCTACCGCCGCTCCAGTGCCGCGCGATCCCACCCCCCGAGATCGGCCGCCACGTCGTAGGTGCTCTGTGCAAACTCCATGAGCGCCGCGTCACGATTGGCGGCGAGGCGCACCGCTTCGTACGGGAGGATCCACTGCCGCTGGCCGAGGTGGTAGCTGGCCGCGGCGGGGCGAATCGTCGCCTCGGGGCAGCCGGCCGGCTCCGGGTACGCGTAGGCGTAGAACGCGGGTTCCACGACCGGAGCCCCTCCTCCACCCGGCCACCACCCGACGCTGATGCACTCGTGCGAGTACGCCTCGCGTGTCACCGCGTCGGACATGTTGGGGATGCCGCCGGGGTGCCGTGGCGCCGGGCGGCCCGAAAAGCGCGTGCACGCGAGGTCGAAGCTCCCCCACCAGAAATGGACCGGGCTGCACTTGCCGAGGAAGCGCCCGCGGAACTCCTTCAGGACGCGGTCGGTCTGCGCGATGATCCGCCAGAAGCGCCGCGCCGCATGGGCATCGTAGGCGGCGTGCTCGCGGTCGAGCGGAAACGGCAGCGCGTTCGCGATCTCGACGGGCTGCGGCCAGATCCGCGGCTTGACGCCGAGCCCGCGGAGCAGCTCCCGGTACTCGACGTAGAAATCGGCGACCGAGCGGGGCATGAGCGCCAGCGAGGCGGCGGCGCCGTCGCTCGTCCGCGCGGTCAACTGATGGTCGATGAAGTCGAACTCGACCTCGATCGTGCGCTCGCCGCACGGCATCGGCGTGGTCGTCATCCCCCGCGCGCTCAAGTAGAGCACCACCTGCCACCAGTGGTTCTGCATTGGTGCTAGCGCGAGCCTCGTCTTGCCGACGATCTGCAACCAGCGGTGCAGCGTCGCGCGGGTGGGCTCCCAGGCGTCGAGCGGGAGCGGGGGCCACGCGTCGTCGGCTGGGAATTCCGAATGGAATGTCACGGCGTCACCTCCCCGTCTCCGCGGCGCCTCGGGGCAATGGGAACGTATACTCTCGGAGGCACGAGCGGACGCAGTTCAACTGGGCGCCCTTATCCTACCTCCGCGAGGGACAGGCCGGGAAGATGTTCCCCTACCGCGACGAGAACGCGACGATCCGGACCCCCATCGTCACGCTGCTGGTCATCGGCGTGAACGTGGCGGTGTGGATCCTCTACCAGGGGGCCGGAAGCCCCGTGCCGCTCGCCCGCTCCGTCTGCAACTCCGGGCTGATCGCCGGGGAGCTTACCGGCCGCTTGCCCGCGGGGACGGAGTTCGAGGTGGGGCCGAATCTGATCTGCTCCACCGATGCGGGGCGGGGCGTGGGGCACCTGCTCACCTCGATGTTCCTGCACGGCTCGTGGATGCACCTGCTCGGGAACATGTGGTTCCTCTGGATCTTCGGCAACAACGTCGAGGACTCGATGGGCCGCTTCCGGTTCGGGGTCTTCTACCTGCTGAGCGGCCTGGCGGCGGCGGCCGCCCAGGTGGCGCTGACGCCGGCCTCGCCCGTGCCGATGGTCGGGGCGTCCGGCGCCATCAGCGGGGTGATGGGCGGCTATCTGGTCCTGTACCCCAGGGTGCGGGTGTGGACCTTCGTGCCGCTCGGATTCTTCCTGACCTCGATCGCCCTCCCCGCCTGGAGCATGCTGATCTACTGGCTCCTGCTGCAGGGGCTGAGCGCCGCGCTCGTCCTGGGAAGCGAATCTATCGGCGGGGTGGCATTCTGGGCCCACATCGGCGGGTTCCTGGCGGGGGTACTGCTGATCAAGCTGTTCGCGAGGACCGATTATCTCCAGCAGCATCGGCGGGCGCAGTGGGAGCCGCGGCGGACCGGCTGGCAGCGGTGACGGGAGCCAACTGTTCGCCGCGCGGTTACTGAGCCCCTGGCGCCAACGTCGGCAGCGCGCCGCCCTGAGACACCGCGAGTCACCTATTTCCCAGTGAGCTGCGGCCCCAGATCAAGCGCCATGATTCTCTCCTGATCGCGCACGTAGAGGGTCGATCCGACCAGGGTCGGGAGCGACCACGATTTGGGCTCGGCGATCCTGGCCTGGCCCAGCGGCTCGAACCCGCCTGGGGTAGCCTTCCCGAGGACGAGCTGGCCGCTCTCGTCGAGGAAGAGGAGCTTGCCGTCCGCCCACAGCGCCTGCGCCTTGTGGTATCCGGGCCGCTTCCAGACGACCTCTCCCGTCTTCCAGCGGAAGGCGGTGAGCTGCGACCTGGAGTTCCCGCCGATCGACCCGTAGATGAACTCGCCCACCCGGATGAGCGGCCAGTGGGAGGTTTGCATCGCGGCCGCGAACCAGAGCTGCCGCGCGGACCATCGCTCCGCTTGCCGGGTGATCTCGAGCAGGCGCCCGCCGCCGGTTTCGAACTGGCTGCCGACCCAGAGATGGTGTTCGTCGCCCTGGACGACCGGCGTCAGGTGGTTTCCGTTGTTGAACTCGATCGGCGACGTCCACAGCAGCGCTCCCGTCCTGGGATCGAGGGCCGCCACCCCTTCCGGCTCGAAGTAAATGTAGTGGTCCACCCCGGCGAGGCGCACGATCGACGGGGGCGCATAGCTCACCCCGCCCGGGCGAGACTTCCAGCGGATCGACCCGTCCTTCGGGTCGAGCGCCACGACCGCTGCCTGGTCTCCACCCACGAGCGCGATCACGGCGCCGTCGAAGGCGATGGGACTGCCGGAGTAGCCGTACTCCTCGACCCGCTTGCGCCGCCCGAAGTCGGCCGGAAGGTCGCGCTGCCAGAGCAGGCGGCCGCTCTCGAGATCGAGGCAGCGCATCCGGCCGGAGATGCCGATGGCGACAACGCGGTCGCCGATGATTAATGGGGTGGCGTTCGGCCCAACTCCGAACTCGGGGGTCATCTCCTCCCACAGCACCGGCTGGTCGCGGTGCGCCCAGCGCGTGGTGCCGGTCGCGGCGTCGAGCGCGATCACGACCTCGTCGTCACCCACGCGGTACATGGTGACAAGGGTGTCGCCCTTCGCGAGGATGGACGAGTACCCGGGGCCGAGGGTCCGCTCCCAGAGCCGCTTCGGTCCGCTCGGCGGCCAGGTCTCGGCCAGAGGCGCGCTCGGGACCGTATAGTCTCCCGCAGGTCCTCCCCACTGAAGCCAGTCGGCCCCCGTGGCGTGGCCGACCGCGAGCAGTGCCAGGCAGGAGAGGGTGGTCCAGCGCGCTGCCATCGGGGATCCAGTCATCGCCAAGCGCACCCTCCGACGTTGAATCGCCCACGAGCATGGGGTCCTGGCCCCAGCATGACATAGGCGATGGCGGGGAGGGTAGCTCGCGCTGATCCCGACGCGCAGGCGACGATCCACCGGCTGATCACGATGTCGATCCCGGTGATCACGAGGCTCCGATCCGGCACTTGGGAGAAGGCGGAGTTTGGACCTGTGAGATCCGCCTCCCGCTTGTCCCACGGGGCAGATGAATGGTGCGGAGTCCCCTCAGTTCAAGGACTGGTGTCTACAGCTATCCCGGGGCGATCCACCACCCGACATAGCGTTGGCGGAGGGTGCCGACCCACGCTCCGTTATTCCCGCGAAAGCAGGGAATCCACCGGTAGCGTAGTGATCCCTTGGCCCTCGGTGCCCGTCGTCCCGAGTGCAACCGCGCAGCGCTCGACCGGACGAACGGGCGGTCGGTGGATTCCGGCTTGCGCCGGAATGACGGTGGAGTCTAACGGCGCCGCCCTACCGACCATTCACGCTTGCGTGGGAGCGACGCGGGCGGGGGCAAGGACGCAGCAACCCACCGAGATGCAGAAGGGGCAGCTCTCGCCGCCCCTTCGCCCATCTATATGAATTGTCTCGTCGATTGCTTTGGTAGCGGGGGCGGGATTTGAACCCGCGACCTTTGGGTTATGAGCCCAACGAGCTACCAGGCTGCTCCACCCCGCGACAAGTCGTAACGCGGGCGGAAGTTATCACTCGCGCTTCGACCCCGTCAAGAATCAGACAGATGCGAGGTGTTCGCCGACCCGGGAGGCCAGGAAATCAAGGGGCCGCGGGCGCTTTCTCGAACCCCTCGGCCGGCAGCGGCAGCAGATAGATCACCTCCCCCGGCTTCGCCATCCCGAGGCTCTCGCGCGCGATTCGCTCGATCGCCTGGGTCCCGTAGCGCAGGTCGCGCACCGTGGCGCGTTCCGCGTCGAGTTCCGCGCGCAGCGCCGTGACCTCGGCGTGCAACCGCGCCGCCTCCGTCTCCATCCGCATCCAGCCGACGAGCCCCTGCTCCCCCAGCAGCGTCCTGGCGCCGAACGAGACGGTGACGCCAAACACGACCAGGAACACCAAGCGTCTGCCGCGGCTCCAGCCTGCCGGATTGAGCGATGGCAGGCGCAGCAGCAGCCGGGGCGGCCCGCTCATCGACCTCCCCGCGGCCGCAGGGTTGGGTTCATCGCGCGCGCCCCGCCTGGACGCTCACGGGGAACACACCCAAGCCGCGATAGCAGGCGTCCTCCCCCAGCTCGTCCTCGATCCGCAGAAGCTGGTTGTACTTCGCGACCCGCTCCGAGCGCGCCGGCGCGCCGGTCTTGATCTGGCCTACGTTCAGCCCGACCGCAAGATCGGCGATCGTCGCGTCCTCCGTCTCGCCGGAGCGGTGCGAGACGACGGTGGTGTAGCCGGCGCGCCGGGCAGCGCCTATGGTCGCGAGGGTCTCCGTAAGCGTCCCGATCTGGTTCAGCTTGATCAGGATCGAGTTGCCCACCTTGCGCTCGATCCCCTGGGCCAGGAGCTTCGGGTTGGTGACGAAGAGGTCATCCCCCACGAGCTGCACGCGTGCGCCCAGCGCCTTCGTCAGAGCTTCCCAGCCCTTCCAGTCGTTCTCGTCGAGGCCATCCTCGATCGACACGATCGGGTATTGCGCGACGAGCGCCTCGTAGTAGCGGATCATCTGCTCCGCGTCCTTCTCCGGCTTCTCCTCCGCGGCAAGCAGGTAGCGACCGTCCTTGAAGAACGACGATGCTGCCGCGTCTAGCGCCAGGTACACATCCGCTCCCGGCTTGTAGCCGGCGGCGTTTACCGCCTCGAGAATGACCTCGATCGCCTCCGCATTCGAGCGCAGGTTCGGCGCGAACCCACCCTCGTCGCCGACGCCGGTCGCGAGGCCTTTCTTGCGGAGCACGTTCTTGAGCGTGTGGTAGATCTCGACCCCCACGCGCAGCCCTTCGGAGAAGCTCTCCGCCCCCGCCGGCACCACCATGAACTCCTGGATGTCCATGTTGTTGTCTGCGTGCGCGCCGCCGTTCAGGATGTTCAGCATCGGCACCGGCAGGTCGGTCGCGGCCGCCCCGCCCAGGTAGCGGTAGAGCGGCAGCTCCACCTCCTGCGCGGCCGCCTTCGCGACCGCGATCGACACCCCCAGGATGGCGTTCGCGCCGAGGCGGCTCTTCGTCTCGGTGCCGTCGAGATCGATGAGCGTCCGATCGACGTGCGCCTGATCGAGGGCGTCGATCCCGACGAGCGCGGCACCGATCTCGGTGTTCACGTGCTGCACGGCGTTGAGCACTCCCTTGCCGAGGTAGCGCCTGGCGTCGCCGTCGCGCAGCTCGACCGCCTCGTGCTCGCCGGTGGAGGCGCCCGACGGCACTGCGGCGCGGCCGCTGGCGCCGGACTCGAGCTCGACTTCCACCTCGACCGTCGGGTTGCCGCGGGAGTCGAGGATCTCGCGCCCGTAGATGTCCACGATCGCGCTCATGCCGGTCAGACCTCCGCGAGGAAGCGGCGCCCCGCCTCCATCAGCCGCGCCAGCCCGATCTCGGACGGCGCCTCGAAGTATTGCCGCACCACCGGCTCGGTCCCCGAAGGGCGCAGCAGCATCCACGCGCCGTCCTCGAGGACCAGCTTCAGCCCATCGCGGCGATCGATGCGCGTCACCTTGCGGTCGTCGAACTGGCGCGGCTCGGCGGTGGTGAGCGCGCGGCGCAGCGTCTCCATCCGCTCGAGGTCGAAGCGATGGTCCACCCGGCGCGAGAAGAGCGCGCCGAGACGGGCGAAGAGATCGTCCTTCATCTCGGACAGCGTCCTGCCGCGGACGGCGACCATCTCGAGGGTGAGGAGGTCCGCCAGGATCCCGTCCTTCTCGGGCACATGCCCCAGGATCGACATTCCCGCCGACTCCTCGCCGCCGAGGTACACTTTCTCGGCGACCAGCAGCTCCCCCAGGTATTTGAAGCCGACAGGGGTCTCGTGTACCGCCATGCCGCGCTCCTTCGCGATGGCGTCGAGCAGATGCGTCGTCGCGACGGTGCGGCCGAGCCCATGCTTCCAGCCGCGCGACTCGGCCAGGTAATCGGCGAGCAGAGCCAGGATCAGGTTTGCGGAGACGAAGGCGCCGGTCGGATCGATCACCGCGAAGCGATCGCCGTCGCCGTCGGTGGCCAGGCCCAGCGTGAACCCACCGTCGCGCACCAGGGCCGCGAGCTGGTCCAGGTTCGCCTCCGAGCAGTCGGGCGTGCGGCCGCCGAAGAGCACGTCGCGCTTGTCGTGCAGCGTCTCGCACGGGATGCCGGCGTCGCGCAGCAGGGCGTCGAGGTAGCCGCGCGTGGTGCCGTAGAGGGGATCGACCGCGACCTTGACGCCGGCTTTCGCGATCGCGTCGAGATTGACCAGCTCGCGGATGCGGGCGAGATACGGGGCGCGCAGGTCAACCTGTTCGACGCCCGGGACGTCTGCGGCCGGTTCCGGGACTTCCTCTATCTTCGCGAGGCGCGTCTCGATGTCGGCGGTGACCGCCTTGGGCGACGGCACGCCCTGGTGCGTCGAGAACTTCAGCCCGCCATACGCCGGCGGGTTGTGGCTCGCGGTGAAGTTGATGGCGCCGGCGAGTTTCCTGGTGATGACGGCGTGGGAGACGGTGGGAGTCGGCACGGCGGCGTCCGACAGCAGCGCCGGGATGCCGGCGGTCGCGAGCGTGCGTGCCGCCTCGGCGGCGAAGCGGTCCATCAGGAAGCGCGTGTCGTAGCCGACGAGGACCGGCCGATCGGCGAGTCCCTGCGCACGCACATGCTCGCCGATGGCGGCGACGACGCGGCGGCTGCGATCGAAGGTGAAACCGTCGGCGATGACCGCCCGCCATCCCGACGTCCCGAACTTTATTTCCTCGCTCATAATCCCTTTCAGTGCACGATCTTAAGCGGTGGGACTATACCACGCGACCCCGGGGCGGGCAACGCGCCGGCGGTGACGATCGGAGCAGCGGGGAGGTGGCCCCCACCGCCGTCATTCCGGCGGAGGCCGGAATCCACCGGCGCCCCGGTTGCATGGACGACCGGTGAGGTCCTCGGCCGGAAAGCTTGGCGCCAGAGGCCAAGTCGACGTCGAGGTACTCGGTGGACCCCGGCCTTCGCCGGGGTGACGGAGGTCAGGGCGAGGGCGGAGACGGTTCCCGAGCCCGGATCGGCGTCGCGCCGAGCGGTATCATCATCTCGCGGACCGAGGAGCTACCCATGCCCGAGATCGGATCCACCCCGCACGACGTCATCGTTGTCCTCACCACCGCCGCCGACGAGGAACAGGCGAACAAGATCGCCCACCACCTCGTGGAAGGGCGCCTGGTCGCCTGCGTGAACATCGTCGCACGCATCGGCTCGATCTACCGCTGGAAGGGGAAGGTGATTCAGGAGGCGGAGACGCTGATGATCATCAAGACCCGCCGCGAGATGTTCGAGCGCGTGCGAACCGAGATCCGCAAGCTGCACACCTACGAAATGCCCGAGGTGATCGCCCTCGCCGTCGGCCCCGGCGATCCCGACGCGCTCGCCTGGATACTCGAGTCGGTGTCAGGCGCGTAAGGCGCGACCCCTCCACGGGACGATAGCCACGGAGGCCAATGGCGTCACCCCGCTACCGGTGGACCCCGGCGTACGCCGGGGTGACGCTAAGGGAGTGGCGCTGCCCGTCCCGTTCCGCGTCATTCCGGCGCAAGCCGGAAGGTGACGAAGCTGGGGGGAGCGACGCCGCCCACTCCCCGCACCGTCATTCCGGCGCAAGCCGGAAGGTGACGAAGCTGGGGGGAGCGAAGGTGCCCCCTCCCCGCACCGTCATTCCGGCGCAAGCCGGAATCCACCGACCGCCTGGGTGCGTGGTCGATTTCCGCCGACCTGCGTCAGCCCCATCACACCCGCGCCAGCCCCGCTTCGAGGTCAGCGAGGATGTCCTCGACATCCTCGAGCCCGACGGACAGGCGCAGCAGCCCGTCGCCGATCCCGAGCCGCCGGCGCTTGGCCTCCGGGAGCGACGCGTGGCTCATCGTGGCAGGATGCGAGATGAGCGTTTCCACACCCCCCAGGCTCTCCGCCAGCGTGCAGAGCGTCAGGCCCCCGAGGAACGCCCGCGCGCGCTTGCTCGTCCCGAGGTCGAACGAGAGCACCCCACCGAAGCCGCGGGCCTGGCGCAGCGCGAGCGCGTGCTGCGGATGCGAGGGGAGGCCGGGGTAGTGCACCTTCCCGGCCCGCGGGTCGGATGCGAGGAACGTGGCAACGAGCTGACCGCTGGCGTCGTGGCGCTCCATCCGCAGGGCCAGCGTCTTGATGCCGCGCAGCACCAGGAAGCAGTCGAGCGGCCCCGGGATCGCCCCGGCGCTCTGCTGGATGAACCGCAGCCGCTCCCCGAGCTTTCGCGTGGAAGACACCACGACCCCGCCGACGACGTCCGAATGCCCGTTCAGGAACTTCGTCGTGGAGTGCACGGCGAGATCCGCGCCCAGCGCGAGCGGTTGCTGGAGGAACGGGCTGAGAAAGGTGTTGTCCACCGCGAGCGGCACCCGGCGAGCGCGGCAGAGCGTCGCGATGGCCGCGATGTCGCTCAGGCGCAGCAGCGGGTTCGTGGGCGATTCGATGAAGAGGAGCCGGGTCGCGGGGCGCATCGCCCGCTCGATCGCCGCGAGGTCGGAGGTATCGACCCACGAGACGTGCACCCCGCGGTCCACGAGCAGCCGTTCGCACAGGCGATACGTCCCGCCGTACGAGTCCGCCGAGACGACCGCATGTTCCCCCGCCTTCAGCAGCGAGAAGACCGCCTCGATCGCCGCCATCCCTGAGGCAAACGCATGTCCGCTCTCTCCCCCTTCGAGCGTGGCGACGCACGTCTCGAGCGCCGCGCGCGTCGGATGTGAGATGCGCGCGTAGCCGTGCGGACCCGCCACGTCGAACGAGGGGCGCGCGTAGGTGGAGGTGAGGTAGACCGGCGGGGTCACCGCGCCGGTCGCTGGGTCGGGCGGCTGCCCGGCGTGGATCGCGTCGGTAGCAAACCCACGGCGGCGGGGCCTGCCCGCCCGTGGCGGCTCGGCGTCGTTCCCAGGATCCTTCGCCTTCCGCCCGCGGCCGAGTGGCTTCGACACGCGACCTCCCCCGGGCCGGTGCACGGGAGGATATCCGACGCTTCCCCGGACGGGCCGGCCCGATTATAGCGTTCGGTCGTCCCCTGCGGGCCCGGCGGGGTACAAGGCAACGGCCCCGCCGGGTGTCGCTCCGCTGTCACTCGGAGCGCCCCCCGGAGGGGCCGTCAGTTCGCGGTCGGCAGACTAGAGACTAGTTCGAACCGTCGTGCTTCCCCTTCCCCTTCGATTTTCCGGGCTGGCCGAGGGCGACCACGTCGTCACCCTCGCCTGGCGCCGCCTTCACCCGCTGCATCTTCACGGGATGCTGCTCGCGGTAGAGGCCGCCGTGGATCGACACGTACGAGATCCCGTTGCGCCGCGAGTCGATGACCTGCATCGGGTCGACGTGGTAATAGGTGGAGGCGAGCTGCAGTCCGACCAGCTCGACGATCTCGTTGTCGCTCATTGGCCTGGGCTTGCGGCTGGACTTTCCCTTGTTCTTCCCATGTCCCTTCGCCTTGCCGTACGGAGGACCTACCTCGTCCGACACCTCGGGGTAGAGCCGCTCGGTCTGCACGTGGTAGAACGCGAACAGCGCGCTCCACGAGTCACCGTGGTTGCGCCGCGCCACGATCTCCTCCACCGGGACCCTGGTGTACTGCGCGAGGTAGAACACGACCGCCATCTCCTCGGGACGGTGGCAGACGACCGCCGCACGCTGGAGGTCGGCCGGCGAGGGCCGGTAGTGATCGGTCGTCGCGCGGAGAATCACGTGGGTGTCGTTCGTGGGGTTGAACGCCACCTGGAAGTCGAGCGACACGGACGCCGCCGCCGGCGTGGCGAGGAGGCCGGCTACGAGGAACCCAGTGCCTACGAGTGTTTTAGATTTGGACATTCTTATCTCCGTATATTTGAACATCGCGATGAACATATTGCTTAGGCGCCAATTCGACAATGGGAGATTCGGTCCTCGGAGGGTGCTATCTTCGTGGCGATGAAGCCGAGGCTCGTGCTGATTGGGGGGGTTCACAAGGGGGCCGGGAAGACCACCCTTGCCTGTCACCTCCTGTCGCAGTTCACGGGGTGGGGTGCGCTGAAGGTCACGAAGACTCACGAAGGGACGATCTGCCCGGTGGACGCCGCCTGCACGACCTGCGGCGAGGTGCGGGGACCGTTCGAGGTGGTCGTGGACCCGGCGGTCCTCGGGATGCCGGGGACCGATACCTGGAAGCTGGCACGCGCCGGGGCTCGCCGAGTCGCCTGGCTGCGCAGCACGGGGGAACACCTCGCAGCGGGGCTCACGGCAGCACTCGCCGGATTCAGCGATCTGGCGGGGGTCGTGGTGGAGGGGACCAACACCGCGCGGCACCTTCCGGGCCTCTACCTGCTCGCCGCCCGCCCGCCGGTTCGCAAGATAAAGCCGTCCGCGCGCGACACGGCGGCGCGCGCCGATCTCCCCGTGCTGAACCTCCCGCGCGGCTGGATCGGCGGCGGCCTCGACCTGCTGCAGCAGGAGCTGCCCATCTTCCGCGGCACACCGCTGCAGTTTCGCGGCGACGAACCAGGCGCCGCCGTGAATGCGGCCCTCGTCGAGGCGGTCCGGCAGCGCCTCACCTCCTCCCCCTGATGCGCCGCGATCTGATCCGCCTCGCCGAGGGGCGGTTCGACCTCCTCGTGATCGGCGGCGGCATCCACGGCGCGGGGATCGCCCGTGACGCGGCGCTGCGCGGCCTGCGCGTCGGGCTCGTCGAGCGCGACGACTTCGGCTCGGGCACCTCCGGCCGCTCCACCAAGCTGATCCACGGCGGGCTGCGCTACCTCGAGCAGCGGCGCATCTTCCAGGTGCGCGCGGCGCTGCGCGAGCGGGCGGTGCTGCTGCGCATCGCGCCCCACCTCGTGCGCCCGCTGCCGTTCCTGCTCCCCATCTACGCCGACGACCCGCACTCGCGCACGGCGCTCAGGGCCGGACTGTGGCTCTACGACCAGATGGGGGGGCGCGACGGGATGCCCGGGCACCAGTTCCTCGACGCTCCCGACGCCGAGCGCGTGCTGCCGGGGATCCGGATGGAGGGGCTGCGCGGGGCGGCGATGTACCACGACGCCGTGACCGACGATCGACGGCTCACCGTCCTCAACCTGCTGGCCGCGGCCGACCACGGCGCCAGCCTCGCGAACCACGCGGAGGTCGAGTCGATCCGGGCCGACCAGGATGGGCTCCTGCGGGTCGCGATTGCCGACCGGCTGCAAGGTGGGGCGCTCGAGGCGCGGGCGCGCGCCATCGTGAACGCCACCGGGCCCTGGGCCGATCGTCTGGCCGCGCTGGCGGACCCCGACGGGGCGCCGCGCTTGCGCCCGAGCCGCGGTGCGCACCTGGCGCTGCCGCGCCTCACCGGTGAAACCGCGGTGCTGTTCCGCTCCCCCGACGACGGCCGCGTGATGCTCGCGGTCCCGTGGGAGGGGCTGACGTTGATCGGGACGACGGAGACGGACGACGCGGAGGACCCGGCGGACGTCTCCCCCACCGACGCCGACATCGAGTACCTGCTGCGCGGCGCGCGACATCTGCTGGCGGGCACGCCGATCGCGGACCGTGACCTGCTCTTCGCGTTCGCCGGGCTGCGCCCGCTCCTGGCCGACGGCGCGCGGCATCTCTCGGCGGCCACGCGCGAGGCGCGCCTCGTACGGTCGCGCGCCTTCGGTCCGCGGCTGCTCTCCGTCTACGGCGGCAAGCTGACCTCGTACCGCGACTTGGCCCGCCAGGCGGTGGACCGCATCGCGAAGGTGGCGGGGATGCCGACGACCGGCGGCTGCCAGACCGGCGCGCAACCGCTGCCGGGTGGTGAGGTGCCGGGAGGCGATTTCCTGGCGTTCCTGTCGGCGGCGCCGCGCACGGCGGCCGCGCGCGGCCTGGACGCGCGCCTCGTGCTGTCACTCGCGACGCGCCACGGCGGCAGGCTGCAGACGGTCCTCGAGCTCGCGCACGCCGCGCCTGAGCTGATGCAACGCCTCTGCAACCACGGCCCGACGCTGCGAGCCGAGGTCGCGCTCGCGGCCGATACCGAGATGGCGGTCACGCTCACCGACGCGCTCCTCGGACGCACCGGGGCGGCGTTCCGCTCGTGCCAGGCGCTGCATTGCGCGCCGGCCGCCGCGGAGATCCTGGGAGCGCGTCTGGGGTGGGATGCGGCGCGGCGGGACGCAGAGGTGGCGCGCTACCGGGAGCGGCTGCGTCTTGAGCGCGGGGCGCGCTTCGTCCCCTAGGCGTCGCCCCGGCGAACGCCGGGGGTCCAGGACCGCGCAGAATCCGGTCGCGGCTCTGGTTTCCGGCTTGCGACTCCTTTGTCAGATACTCCTGAGAGGAGGCTCGGGACACGGAGGGGGTCGAGGTGGCTATGGGAGGGGCACGCCGATCGCTTCCTTCACCGTCATTCCGGCGCAAGCCGGAATCCACCGGCGCCCCCGGCTGCATGGACGGCCTGCGAGGTCCTCGGCCGAAAAGCCTGGCGCCACGGGCCAAGTCGACGCCGAAGTAATCGGTG
>Ga0184629_10000407_pt1 | contig 19234 bp, 18 predicted proteins | sample PLM4_32_b1_FD_133158 | JGI IMG/M metagenome (GOLD analysis project Ga0184629, IMG submission 133158) | Groundwater sediment microbial communities from an aquifer in East River, Colorado, USA - PLM4_32_b1 | ecosystem: Environmental > Terrestrial > Soil > Riparian zone | place: USA: East River... | reverse complement strand
CGGAGAGGCCGTCGAAGAGGATCGTGCAGGCGCCGCAGACGCCATGCTCGCAGCCGAGATGCGTGCCGGTGAGACCCAACTGCTGGCGCATGAAATCAGCGAGCGTGAAGCGGACTTCGACTTCTTCGTTTTCGTAGCGCTTGCCGTTGATGGTGACGGTGATCTTGCGCGTCTCCCTCATGCGCGGCCTCCCACGCGATTATGCGCGGCCATCAGCGCGCGGCGCGACATGACCGTCGCGAGATGCTGGCGGTAGTCCGCGGGCGCATGAACATCAGCGAGCGCATCAAGCTTGCGGCAGTCCTCGCAGGCGTCGCGGAAGACGTCTTCCGACGCGGTCTGGCCCACGAGCGCTTTCTCCACGTTGGGCATGCGGACGGGCGTCTTCGAGACGCCGCCGATGGCCAGTGCGACGCGCGTGATCTTGCCGTTCGCGTCTTCTTCGAGGAGCACAGCGGCCGAGGCGATCGCGAAATCGCCGTGGCGGCGAGCGAATTCGACGAAGCCGTAGCCGTGACCTTTGGGCCAGGACGGAAACCGCACTTCGGTCAAGAGCTCGTCGGGCTGAACCGCGGTCGTCATGTAGTCGACGGGAAATTGCGCGATCGGAATCTCGCGCTTGCCGTTCGGGCCCATGGCGGTGACGGTCGCATCGAGTGCGAGCGCAACGGTCGGGATTTCCGCGGACGGATCGAGATGGCAGAGCGAGCCGCCGACCGTGCCGCGATTGCGAGTCTGACGGTGGCCGACATGCTGGAGCGCTTCGTGGATCAGCGGGTGACGCGCCTTCACGTCGTTCGAAAATTCGAGATCGCGCTGGCGGGTCATGGCGCCGACAACAAGCGCGCCGTTGGATTCCTTGAGATAGAAAAGCTCCTTGACCTTGTTGAGATCGATGATGTGATCGGGGAGCACGTAACGCATGTTGAGCATCGGCATCAGCGACTGACCACCGGCAAGCAATTTCGCGTTCTCGAGCTTTGACAGCAGCGCAATCGCGTCGGAGACGGTTTGAGGATCGTGGTAGCTGAACGGAGGGGGCTTCATTGGACCACTCCGTTCGCGGAGAAGTGATCCCTCCCCGAATTGTCCCTCGTTTCACTCGCGACAATTCGACCCTCCCTTTTCAAGGGAGGGAATTGGCGGAGGGTTTGGCGCGGTTTCATTGGACGGGTTCTATCAGGCGCGGGGCAGGATGGCAGCAAATTTCGCTTTGATGCGCTCGTCCAGCGCCTTGGAGTTGCGCACCACGGGCGGGAACGTGTCGTTGCGCGACCAGGGACGGCAGGCGTCGATGACGAGGCGCGCGTTGCGGCGGTCGGTCTCGCTGTAGACCATGGGATCGAGCACGGTCGACCAGCAGCCTTTGATCACTTCCAGGTCCTCGCGCGGATCGAAGCGCGTGCACATGGCCCAGATCACTTTGTCCATATCGGCGGGATCGATGTCGTCATCGACCACGACGACGAAGCGATTGGCATAAGCGCCCGCGTGGCATTGCGAGGCGATGAGGCCAGCCTGCTTCGAATGTCCGGCATAGAGCTGCTTGATCGCGACCGTGAGCCAGAGCCGGCTGCCGCCCGCTTCGTGTGCCCACACGCCTTTCACTTCCGGGATGCCGGCGGCCTCAAGCTGATTCCACACCGCGCCCGAGCGATAGGTGCCCCGATAGAACGAGTCGTCGTCCGGCGGCACGCCCGGGATCGCGCCCATGAGGATCGGATCGTTGCGATACATGAAGGTCTCGATCCGGATCGCGGGCTCTTTCTTCAAACCACCCGCGTAGTAGCCGGTCCATTCGCCGAGCGGGCCTTCCTTGATGAGATCGTTCGGATGAATGAATCCTTCGAACGCGATCTCGGCGTGCGCGGGGATCGGGAGGCCGGTGCGGGGACCTTTGATCACCTCGATCGCCTCGCCCATCAACCCGCCCGCGGCATCGTATTCGTTCTTGCCGTACGGAATCTCCAGACCTGCGATCATGAACAGGATCGGGTGCATGCCGCACACGACGGCGATCGGGCACGGCTGACCGCGTTCGAAATATTTGCGCATGATGATGTCGCCGTGCTTGCCCTTCGAGCACATGACCGAGGCGACGTTGCTGTCCTGTGCCTGCACGCGATAGGCGCCGTAATTGATCCAGCCGGTGTCGGGGTCCTTCATGATCACCATGTCGCCGGTGCCGATGTAGTAGCCGCCATCCAGCTCGTGCCACTTGGGCACGGGGATCTTGAAAATGTCGATCGCCTTGCCTTCCTCGACGTTCTCGAGCAGCGCGCCGGTGTTGACGAATTTCGGCGGGATCGTCCGCGCCTCTTTCATATAGCGGCGCCAGTAATGCACGAGCTCGATCGGACTTGCGTCGATCGGATTGCCGAGCGTGTGGTGGATGCGCCGAATGGAGGTCAGGATGTTGGCGACGACACGATGGCCCTTCGGATAGCCGGGAATCTCGTCGAACAGCACCACCTTGTTGCCGGTCTTGCGCTGGTAGAAATCGACGATGCCGCCGATCTCCTCCTCGCGGTCGGCGCCAGTGACGTGCTGGACTTCGCCCGCCGCCTCCATCTTCGCAATCCAGCTTCTCAAATCCTGCTTACCCACGGGAACCTCCAGGAATGGCGCAATCTATCAGCGGCCGCGGCCGACCGCATCCGAGACGCGGTTGAAGCCATCGGCACGCAAGAGCTCGGCCAATTCGCGCTTGATGCGGTTAACCAGGCTTGGGCCCTCGAATACGAGCGCGGAATAGACCTGAACGAGCGAAGCGCCGGCGCGGATCTTGGCATAGGCGTCGGCGCCGGTGGCCACACCGCCGCAGCCGATGATGGGCAAGCGGCCCTTGGTCAGCCGGTGCATCTCGGCGAGACAGGCGGTGGACGGACTTAAGAGCGGCGCGCCGGAGAGGCCGCCCACTTCGTCCTTCGCAGGGCTCTTGAGGCTCGCCGGCCGGTCGATCGTGGTGTTGCCGACGATGAGGCCATCGACGCCGGTACCGAGTGCGGCTTCCGCGATGTCGCGCAGCTGGTCGGTGGAAAGATCGGGGCCAACTTTGGCGAGCAGCGGCGGTGGCCTTTCGGGATGGGGCGCGACGCGCTTGCGCGCAAGCAGCACGCGGCGCAGCAAATCCTCGATCGGCGCGCGCGCCTGAAGCCCGCGAAGGCCAGGGGTGTTGGGCGAGGAGAGATTGACCACGAGATAGTCCGAGAGACCCGAGAGCTGCTCGATGCAGGCGACGTAATCCGCGGCGCCGTCCTCCGTGTCGCGGTTCTTGCCGACATTGGCGCCGACGATGCCGCGCGCGTGCGGGCGGCGCAGGCGCTTGATCAGGCGCTCCGCAAACGGCGCAACGCCGCCGCTGTTGAAGCCCAAGCGGTTGATGACCGCGCGGTCTTCATCGAGCCGGAAGAGGCGCGGCTTCGGATTGCCCGGCTGCGGCTGCGGCGTGACGGTGCCCGCTTCGACAAAGCCGAAGCCGAGCGAGAGCATCGCATCAATGACGCGCGCATCCTTGTCGAAGCCCGCGGCGAGACCGATGGGATTGCTGAATTTAAGCCCGAAGACTGTGGTCGTGAGTATCGGATCGTCGGGCTCGGCGCGCTTGCCGACAAGGCCGTATTCGAGCGCGCGCAACGCCGCGTTGTGCGCGGTCTCGGCGGGGAGCGCGTAGAGCGCCGAGAGCGCGAGGCGATCCATCAGCGCCATCGGAGTGATCCCTCCCCGAATTGTCTTTCGCGTTGCTCAAGACAATTCGACCCTCCCTTTTCAAGGGAGGGAAAGTGACCATGCGACTTCCCGACGCCTTTTTGGAAACGTGGATTCACAGTTGGAGCGTCTCGCGTAGACTTCATTTTCCACCAAAGAGGCGGTGGAGGGAATTGAGCAGTATACGGAAGATCAGGGCGAAGCCGGAGATCGGCTTAGACGCGGCGGTGGTGGGTTGTGGTGACGCGGCGGGTTGCGCGGGCGCGCTCGCGGCGAGCTTGGACTTCAGACAGTTGGCGAACTGGCCGATCAGCTGAGACGCGACGTCCTGGATCAAGCCCGAGGCGCGACCGTATTGCGCGACCGCACCTGAAAGATTGAGGTCGGTCTTCACGATGACCTGCGAGCCCGTTGGGATCGGCACGAGATGGAAATCGACGGTCGCGTTGGCGCCGCCCCTGCCCTTCGAGTCCTTGCCTTGGGCTTTGGCGCGCGCCTTCAAGTTCGCTTCGTCGACCTCGGTGAATTTCACCTGACCGGCGAATGAAAGCGCGACGGGCCCGAGTTTAACCGCGACCTTGCCGTTGTAGGTGTCGTTGTCGGCTTTGCCAGTGAGCTCGGCGCCCGGCATGCAGGGCGCGATACGCTCGATGTCGAGCAGCACCTTCCATGCCTCTTTGGGCGGCAGCGGCACCTCGAAGCTGTTGTTGATCTCCATGGGGCTTATGCGTTCGCGCCGAGGCGCGCGAAGATCGCTTGAGCAAAGGCGAGCAGCGATTCGTCTTCGTAGTGACGCGCGATCAACTGGATGCCGATGGGAAGGCCGTTCGAGCCGCGGTGCGTCGGGATGGTGACCGTGGGCACGTGAAGCACGGTCCAGAATTCCTGGAACATGGTCTCGCCCGTGCTCTCGAGGCCCTTCGGCGCTTCGCCGGTGACGCAAGGCGCGAGCAGGATGTCCGCATTGCCGAAGATGCCGGGGATAAGATCGCGGCAGTCCTTCATCTTCTTGAGCGACGCGACATAGCGCGCGTGCGGAATGGAGAGGCCTTTCTCGATCTGCGCGGTGAGGCCGGGACTGATGAGCGGCGCGTTCGTGCTCCACTCATGCGCGAGAGCGCGGGCACGCTCGAACGGATTGATCACCGTGCGCGCTTCGGCGAGCGCATCGAACTCGGGCGGCAGCGTGGCTTCGCGCGTCACGTCGAGGCGCTTCGCGGCGTCCTCGATGGCGTGCTTGCTGTCGGCGGAGGCCTTGTCCCAGAGATGCGTGCGGCAGAGCGCGATTCTGGGCAGATTGCCGTGAAACGTCGCGGGCTCGCGACCGGTGAGCACGCTCGCGACGAGATCGACGTCCTCGACGGTGCGCGCGAAGAGACCGATCGTGTCGCGGCTCTCGGCGGCCAATTTCATGCCGCCGCGGCTGATGATGTTGTACGTCGGCTTGTAGCCGACGACGCCGCAGAACGACGCGGGCCTTAAGATTGAGCCGCCGGTCTGCGTGCCGAAAGCGACATGCACCATCCGATCGGCGACGGCGGCAGCGGAGCCGCTGGACGAGCCGCCGGGCGTGCGTTCGGGATCGTGCGGGTTGCGCGTGATGTTCGGGGTCAGCCCGGCGAACTCGCACGTGATCGTCTTGCCGAGAATGACGGCGCCTGCCGCGCGCACTTGCGCGACGCAGGACGCGTCGGTCGCCGTGCGGTTGTTGCGATAGATCGGCGAGCCCATGTCGGTCGGCATGTCGAACGTGTCGAAGATGTCTTTGACGCCGATAGGCAAGCCGTGCAGCGGCCCCTTAACTTTTACGCGGTCGCGCTCGCGCGCCTGACGGAGCGCAAGATCGGGATCGAGGAAGGCCCAGGCCCTCAGAGCGGGCTCGCGCTCGGCGATGCGGTCGAGACAGGCGCGCGTGACGGATTCGGCGCTGAACGTGCCCTGCTTGATGCCGCGCACGACTTCGCGCGCGGACTGCTCATTCAAGGGGCGCACATCCATCTACGATCTCGCCGCGGCGCCGGCGGACGCGCCCGCGATCTTGCCGAACACCGAGCCCGAGGTCAGGCCGGTGCCGCCCGGGTAGTTGAAATAGAAGAGCCCGCCGACGAGCTCACCAGCGGCGTAGAGGCCCTCGATCGGCTCGTGATCGAGATCGAGCACCTGGCCGTCATTGTTGATGCGCAGGCCGCCGAAGGTGAAGGTGACGCCGCAGGTGACCGCGTAGCCTTCGAACGGCGGCTTGTCGATCGTGTTCGCCCAGTTCGATTTCGGAACCGCGAGGCCGGAGGTCGTGCGCCCGTCCTTGACATTGGGATTGAACGGAATGTCGGTGCGGACGGACGCGTTGTATTCGGCAATGGTCCTGACGAACTGCTCGGCGTTGACGCCGTCGAGCTTCCTTGCGAGTTCCTCGATCGTGTTCGCGGTGACCTTTGTGCACTGCTTGATGTGGTATTCGTCGCGCTGAAGGTGCTTCGTCTTCTGGTCCCAGATCTGCCAGGCGAATTGCCCCGGCTGCTCCAGAACGACGCGGCCGTATTTCGCGTAGGTGTAATTGCGGAAGTCGGCGCCCTCATCGACGAAGCGCTTGCCTGTGGCGTTGACGAGGATCGCAAACGGATACGAATGCTTCTGGAACTGATCGCCGACGGCGAGATCGCCGAACTCGGGTGCGTTCATCTCCCACTGCACCGCGTGGCAGCCGGACCAGTTGCCGAACGGGCTCGCGCCGATCTCGAGCGCCATGCGGATGCCGTCGCCCGCGTTGAAGCGCGTGCCGCGCACCTTGGCGAGATCCCAGCCGGGGCCGAGATAGCGCGTGCGCCATTCGGCATTGGCCTCGAATCCGCCGCAGGCGAGAACCACGGCGCGGCCGTTGATGACGCCGGTCTCCTTGCCGCTGCGGAAGCGGACGCCGGAGACGCGCGCGCCGTCGTAGACGAGGTCCGTGGCGCGCGTGCGATAGCGGATCTCGATGCCGTGCTTCTTGCCGGAGTCCTTCAGCATGGCGACGAGGCCTTCGCCGCCGCCGACGGTTTCGACCGTAAGCCCGCCCCAGAACTTGAAGCGGCCTTCGATCTTGAACGCCTGTCGACCATAGATCGGAACGAAGCGGATGCCCTTCTGGCGCATCCAGTTGAGCGCATCGAAGCTGCGAGTGACCAGGAGCTCGCACAGATTGGGATCGGTGCGGAACTGCGTTACGCGGGCCATGTCGTCGAAGAACTGATCCTGCGTGTAGGTGCCGAAATCAGTGGTGTCGATTTCGGCTTGCGAGAGATCGGGGACAAGCGTCTTGATGTCGTCGACACCGTTATAGACGACACGCATCGCGCCCGCGGTGAAGCGGCTGTTGCCGCCGGACTCTTCCTCAGGCGCGGCTTCCAGCATCATCACAGAAGCGCCCTTCTCACGCGCGGCGAGAGCTGCGCAATACGCGGCGTTGCCGCCGCCAACGACGATGACGTCGTACTGCTTGGTCATGCGGCGGCTCCTGCGGTGCCGCCATTGGCCTTGGACCAGCCGCGCGGATCGCGCATGAAGGCCTCGACCTCTTTGAGCTTGGCGTCGTCGAACTTTTCGCTCTTCTTGGCGACGGCGAGCACGTCCCACCACGTCGCGAGCGCGTGATGCGTGACGCCGAGATTTTTCAAGAGCGTGAGGCCTTCGGGGAAGATGTCGTAATAGAAGATGACGAAGGTGTGGTCGCAGCGCGCACCCGCTTTCCGCAGCGCGTTGATGAAATTCACCTTGCTGCCGCCATCGGTCGTGAGATCCTCGACCAGCAGAACGCGCTGGCCTTCCTTGATCTCGCCCTCGATCTGCGAGTTGCGGCCGAAGCCTTTGGCCTGCTTGCGCACATATTGCATCGGCAGACCAAGGCGGTCCGCCATCCACGCGGCGAAGGCGATGCCCGCCGTCTCGCCGCCTGCGACCGCGTCGAACTGCTCGAAGCCGACATCGCGCTCGATGGTCGAGACGCCGAAATCGATCAGCGTGTCGCGCACGCGCGGAAACGAGATCGGGCGGCGGCAATCAGTGTAAACGGGGCTCGCGAGGCCGGACGTGAAGATGAACGGCTTTGCATCGTAGAATTTGATGGCCTCGATCTCGAGGAGCATCTTCGCGGTCAGTTCCGCGATGGTCTTCTTGTCGGCAAAGCTGGCCGCCATGTCCTAATCCGTCCGATCTATTGAGAGACGACTTTCCATTGGATGGTCTCGCCGCCGCGGTGAACGAGCGCACGCTCTTCGGGGCCGTCGATCCGGATGTCTTCGGGCGCGGTCCATTGGGTGCGTTCCAAGGTGAGGGTCTCGCTGTTCACGGGGAGGCGGTAGTGCTTAGGCCCGTTCAATGACGCAAAGGCTTCGAGCTTGTCGAGTGCGTTTTCTTCCGCGAAGACCTGGGCGTAGGACTCGATCGCGACGGGCGAGTTGAAGAGGCCCGCGGCGCCCACCGTGTTCAGCTTGCGGGTGACCGGATGGGGCGCGGAATCGGTGCCCAAGAAGTAGCAGGCCGCGCCCGAGGTGGCCGCCTTGCGCAGCGCGTCGCGGTCCTCGCGGCGCTTGATCACGGGCATGCAGTACATATAGGGGCGCAGCCCGTAGCCGAGCCAATCGGTGCGGGTGAGCATCAGATGGTAGGGCGTGATCGTGCCACCGACCTGGGGCGCGGCGCTCGCCACGAACTCGACGCCTTCTTTCGAGGACAGATGCTCGAGCACGATGTAGAGGCCGGGGAAATCCTTGGTCATCCGCTTCAGACGGCGTTCGATGAACACGGCTTCGCGGTCGAAGACATCGATCTCGGGATCGGCTTCCTCGCCGTGGATCAGGAACGTCATGCCGATCTTTTCCATGCGCGCGAGCACGCGCCGGATCTTCGCGAAGTCGGTGACGCCCGCGGCCGAGTTCGTCGTCGCGTTCGCCGGATACATCTTCACCGCGGTGAAGATGCCGTCGCGGAAACCGGCCTCGACGTCGTCGGGATCGGTGCTGTCGGTGAGGTAGCACGTCATCAGCGGCTTGAAGGTCGAGCCTTCGGGCAGCGCCTTCATCACGCGCTCGCGGTAGGCGGCCGCGTCCTTGGTCGTGGCGACGGGCGGCAGGAGGTTCGGCATCAGGATCGCGCGGCCGAAATTGCGCGCGGTGAAGGGCAGCGAGGCCTTCAGCATCGCGCCGTCGCGCACATGCAGATGCCAGTCGTCGGGCTTTCGGATGGTGATGCGCTGCCCGGTCATCGCGCGTTCCTTTATTCGGCCGCGGTGGGCACGAAGGTCTTGTGGCCTTGGCCGATCGGCGCCGAAGCGGCTGCGAAGGTTTCAGCGATCGGATCGTTGATCATCGCGCCGGTGAGATCGGCGACGCGGGCGAAGCCGCGCTTCTCGCACCACTTTTCGAGCTCATCGACCATGGCGACGAGCGCGGACGGATTGCGGAAGATGATGTAGCCGAGCATCACGGCGGAGGCGCCCGCGAGCATGTATTCGACCACGTCCTCGACCTTGCAGATGCCGCCGCAGCCGATCACCGGGATCTTCACGCGCTGCGAGACTTGATGAACCATGCGCACGATGATGGGCTTGATGCCCGGGCCCGAGATGCCGCCAAATTTGTTGCCGATGGCGGGGCGGAACGTGTCGACATTGATCTTGAGACCGAGGATCGTGTTCGAGACGATGAGCGCGTTGGCGCCGGCACTTTCGGCAGCGAGACCGATGGAGACGACATCGCCGGCGTTGGGCGAGAGCTTCACCCAGACGGGCTTGCCGGTCGCGGAGCGGATGCGCTTGGTCACGTTGTACGTGTGATCCTCGTGCAGCGCGAAATTGCCGCCGTTGGGATTGCGCGTCGGGCACGAGATGTTGACCTCGATGACGTCGACATCGGGGTGCGCCGAGACTTCGCGGGTCATCGCTTCGAAATCATCGGCGGTGACCGCGGTGATGGACGCAACGAGTGGCGGCGAGAAGCGCGCGTAGTCGGGCACCTGATGCTCGAGGAAATACTCGATGCCTTTGGTCGGCAGGCCGATCGAATTGATCATGCCGCATTCGAGCTCGGCGACGCGCGGCGGCGGGTTGCCGATGCGGTACTCGCGCGACACGGTCTTGGCCACGAGCGCGCCGAGACGATTCACGTCGACGATCTGCGCGACATCGGTGGAGAAGCAGCCCGAAGCCGGCATGATCGGATTCTTGAGCCCGACGCGGCCGAGCTTGACGGAAAGGTCTACCATCCCACGCACTCCTGCATATCGAACACCGGGCCTTCGATGCAGACCCGGCGCAGTTCCTTGTGGCCGTTGACTTCAAAGGTGCGGACGCAGACGTAGCAGGGCCCGATGCCGCAAGCCATGATCTGCTCCATCGCGACCTCGCCCGGTATGTTGTGCGTCTTGCCGAGCTCTTTCATCAGATGCATCAGCCGGTTCGAGCCGCAGGTAAAGAAGGCATCCGCACGCTTCTGCGCGATCAGGCGCTCGAGGATGTCCTGCACGTTCTCGACCGCACTGGTGCCGTCGGTGTCGAGCACGCGGATCACGTCGCCGACTTGGCTGAACAGATTGTCCGCCATGACGAGCTCGGGGCTGCGGGCGGAGAGGATCGCGGTCACCTGGACGCCGTTGTCGGCCGCGAGCTGGGAGATGGGGCCCATCGTGGCCAGGCCGACGCCGCGCCCGAGCACGACGATGTTCTTCCACTCCGGCCTGAACGAGAAGCCGACACCGAGCGGGCCCACGATGTTGCAGTCCTGGCCCGGCTCGAAGGTCGCCATGCCGCGCGTGCCGCGGCCGACGCATTTGTAGAGAAACTCGAGGCGCTTACCCGCGCGATCGATGCGGTAGATGCTCTGCGGGCGGCGCAGCCAGAGATCGCCGTCATCGGGCGACGGGCAGAGAATGTTGAAGAACTGACCGGGCTTGACCGCGAGCGCCTTGGGCGAGGCGGTGATAATGAGGTGCTTATATTCCTCGTTGATCCAGACGTTCGAGACCACCTTGCCGACCGATTCCTCGGCCGGGATATGGGCTGGGCCGGGGTCGGCCTCCGAGCCTGCGACGTAAGGGTCTGACAGAAAAGCGAATTTCTTGGCGGACATGCGGTTTCCGATGGTCGGCTGCCGGGGGCATTCAAGCGGGCGACTGTTCAAAAATCAAGATATTTCCTTTTTTTGGTACACTCTGTGCCCAGGTTGGGCCAGAGTGCCCCCCTCCGCCGCCTTCGGCAGCACCTCCGCCGCTTGCGGGGGAGGAAAGAGATGGGGGCCTTACCTTGACCCTCTCAAGTCCCGGTGCGAGTAGAAAAACACGGATATCAGCAGAGGAATTTTTCGATGAGTGGACCCGCCGCAAAGAGTGATCCGACGGCGAAGCGCGAGGAGGCGATTGCAGGCCCCAAGCACAACCAGGACCAGCCCGTGGTCTGGGAGCGCTGGCAGAAGAAGCGCACCTTCGTCCGGGCGCTGGAGGGTACCTACAGCCATCTGACCAAGGAGCTGCTCGAGCAGCCGCGCGTGATCACGTCCAAGGATGTGCCCTGGAAGGGCGGCCCCAATCTCTACGGCAAGCATGTGATCGCGCCGGGCGCGGCGGCCAAGATCACGCAGTCCATCGAGTCGCATATCGAGGCGTATGCGCCGGGCGCCTACAGCCAGAAGCACGGACATTTAAACTCGGCCTGCTTCTACATCATCAAGGGACGCGGCCACGACATCCATGACGGCAAGCGCATCGACTGGAAGGCGGGCGATGTGATGTTCGTCGAGAACGGCTGCGTGCATCAGCACTTCAACGACGATCCGGACAACGAAGCAATCCTTCTGGTGTTCAAGGCAAAGCCGCTCTTCCTCTTCATGCACCTGCTCTATCAGAAGATGATCTCCTATCCTCCGACCACGCTGCCGAAGGGTCACGAGGATTGGACGCCCCCCACGGATCTCTAAGGAACGTTATTTTGAACCGCATTTTCTGCGGTGAACCGCGATAGGCACTTCGCCGGAAAATGCTCACAGAACACCAGCACCGGAGAGTATCGATGAAAGTTCTTGATGAACGCGACGCCGCTCATGTCGGCACGAGAACGGCGAACTTCCGCACCGAAGACATCGCGAATTCGGCGGAGTACCGCAAAGCCTACGAGTTCGCCGCGAGCGTGGTGAGCCCGGAGGATCAGCCGTTCGAGCAATCGCCCGACGGTTTGATCAAGCATCTCGTGCACGAGAAGATGGACACGCGCGAGCATTGCGTGGATGCGTATATGCAATTCATCGAGCCGGGCGGGCGCACGGGCAAGCACCGCCACATGTGGGAAGAAGTGATCTTCGTCGCCGAAGGCTCGGGCTACGACCTGCATTGGGACGTGAAGTTCGACTGCCTCGACAAGTACGAATGGGATTGGGAAACGGAGCCGAAGAAGTCCGAATGGCAGCGGGGCGATTTCATCTACATCCCGCCGTTTTCGATCCATCAGCATTTCAACACGGGTCAAACCGAGGCGCGTCTGATCGTGATCAGCAACCGCATCGTGAAAGCGATGGGCTTCAACTGGCTCGATCAGGTGGAGAAGGCGCCGGGCAAATAACCGTCGCGTTGTACCGCAGTCACGCGGCTGTGTCCCGACAATGAGTTTCGCGCAGCGTAGATAGAATGAAGGCGGCGTTTAAACGCCGCCCGCGCGACGGACGCAGCGGGTTTTGGGGGGAGGTTGAGGCCGATGGAAGCCAGCCAACAATTGGATATGGCGATCCAGGCACTACAGGCGCTGTTCGAGTGGCATCGCCTGTTGATCCTTGTGTTCGGGGTGTTCCTGGGCCTTGCGATCGGTGTGATGCCCGGGCTCGGCGGTGTCGTCGCGTTGGCCGTGCTGATCCCATTCACCTACAACATGGATCCGCAGGCGGCATTCGCGCTGCTGCTCGGCGTGGCGGCAGTGACGACGATATCGGATCTGATACCGGCGGTGCTGTTCGGTGTGCCTGGCACCGTCGGCGCCGCGGCGACGATCCTCGACGGTCACGCGATGGCCGAACGCGGCGAGGCGGGCCGCGCGTTCGGCGCAGGCTTCGTTGCGGCCGCGCTGGGCGGCATCTTTGGCGCGATCATCCTCGGCATTTCCGTTCCCTTGCTGCAGCCCGTCATGCTCGCGATCGGCTCGCCCGAATTGCTTGCGTTCAGCATATTCGGGTTATCGATGGTGGCGACGCTCTCGGGGCGGGCGCCGCTGAAGGGCCTGACCGCTGCCGGCCTCGGACTGATGATCTCGATGGTCGGCGCGGGCACGCAGACGGGGACGCTGCGCTGGACCTTCGACTGGCTCTATCTGTTCGACGGCGTGCCGCTGATCCCGGTCACGCTTGGCCTGTTCGCGCTGCCAGAGCTCGCCGACCTTGCGATCAACCGCCGCAAGATCACTGCCCACGCTACCGCGGATGTAAGCGTCTCGAGTCAGTGGGAAGGTGTGAAGGACGTCTTCCGTCATTGGTGGCTGTGTCTGCGTTGCAGCGCGATGGGCACGATGCTGGGCGCCATTCCCGGAATCGGCTCGTCCGTCATCGACTGGATCGTCTACGGCTACGCCAAGCGCACCGAGAAAGGCGCGGACGACACGTTCGGCCATGGCGATATCCGCGTAGTCATCGCGCCGGAATCGGCGAACAACGCGAAGGAAGGGGGACACCTCTTGCCGACGATCGCGTTCGGCGTGCCGGCCGGCGCATCGATGACGCTGCTGTTAGGCGCGTTCCTGCTGCACGGGCTGACGCCCGGTCCCGACATGCTGGGCCGCAATCTCGACGTCACCTATTCGATCATCTGGAGTCTGACGCTCGCCAACGTGATCGGCGGAACGATCTGCGTGTTCGGCGCGAAGTACCTCGCGAAAGTGGCCGAGCTGCGGCACGAAGTGTTGCTACCGCTGGTGATGCCGATCGTATTCATCGCGACGTTCCAGGCGACGCGCAGCTGGGGCGATCTCTACTTCCTGCTCGCGTTCGGCGTCATCGGCTGGATCATGAAGCAGCTCCATTGGCCGCGGCCGCCGATGGTGCTGGGCTTCGTCATCGGCGAGATTTTCGAGCGCTATCTCTTCCTGTCGAACGAGATCTACGGATTGAGCTGGCTGCTGCCGTTCACGTTCAATGAGAACGGCCAGTTCGTGTGGGGTCATCCGATCGTCCTCATCATCGGTCTTATCATCGCGTGGGCGCTCTATAAGCCCCTGAGCGAAACGACGGGGCTGCTCTGGCACGAGTTCAAGCATCTGAACCGCGCGCACATGAGGGTGGGACCGAAAGCCTGGTTCACGATCTTCGGCCTCGTGGTTACGATCGCCGCACTGATCATGTCGGCCGATTGGCCGGCGGACGAGGCGCTGGTGCCGCGCACCGCGTGCTGGGTCGCGCTGATCGCGGGCACGCTGAACCTGATCACGGAAATCTTCGGCGCGGACAGAGCGGCGGCAGCTCCCGGTGCGGAGCACGGCGCACCGAAGCAGGCCGCGCTTGCGACGAATGTCATGCTCTCCCGCGCGGGCGAGTATTTCGGCTGGATGGCGGGCTTCATCATCCTGGCGGCGCTGATCGGGTTACTCCCCGCGATCGGGATATTCGTGGTGCTGTATATGACCCTTGGCTTCCGTCAGGCCATGACGCGCTCGGCGCTCACAGACGCCGCAGTAGCGGTGCTCGAGTTCTTCGGCTGGCTCGTGGGCTTCATCATCCTGGCCTCCCTGATCGGGTTCATTCTCGAGTTCTTCAGCGGGCTCGTGGGCAACATCATCATGATCAGCATGGCCCGGCCGATGGGGTTCATTCTGGCGATCGTCATATTGGTCGCCCTGTATGTGGGCCTGCGCTTCCGAGACCGTGCGGGGGCGTTCGGCGCCGCGGTGGTGGCGTTCTGCTATTTCGTGTTCGACCGCGGCCTGTCGGTGCCGTGGCCGCAAGCGGTGCTGGGCGACATCTTCCCGATGCTGCGCGACGCGACCGGGCTGCTGTAGCGGGAGACGACGCCGTCCAGTAGGTTAAGCGAACCGCAGAGAGCAGTGGCAAATGAGGCTTCGGTTTTTATTTGCAGCGACGGTGAGCGTGCTCGCAAGCATGCTCGCGGCTTGCTCGCCCAGGGAGACCACGGTCTCGGCCGAGCAGTTCTACAAGGGCCGGTCGGTTCAGCTCCTGATCGGATTCTCGCCGACGGGCGGCTATGACACCTATGCGCGCGCGTTGGCGCGCTACATGGGCAAGCACATCCCGGGCAATCCCACCATCGTGCCGCAGAACATGCCGGGCGCGGGTGGGCTGAAGGTCGCGAATTACATCTACAATGTCGCGCCCAAGGACGGCACTGCGTTTGCGATCTTCGCCCGCGGCATTCCCATGGAACGGCTGTTGGGGCGAACCGCTGGGCATCAGTTCGACGCGACCAAGTTCACCTGGATCGGCAGCATCACCGATGAGCCGAGCGTCTGCGTGTTCTGGCACCAATCGGGCATCAAGACCTGGGACGACATGAAGACGAAGACGTACAAGCTCGGCGGCTCAGGCATCCTTACCGATCTCGATATCTATTCCAACGTGCTGCACAACGTCTTCGACCTTAAGAGCCGGCTGATCAGTGGCTTTCCGGGCGGGTCGGAAGTGGTGCTCTCGATGCAGCGCCGCGAGGTCGACGGACGCTGCGGCTGGTCGTGGTCGAGCCTGGCGGGTCTCGACCGGCATCTGCTCGATCAGAATCTGGTCACCGTTCCGGTACAGCTGGCGACCGAGAAAATCGCCGAGCTGCCGGATGTGCCGCTGGTGATCGACTTGACCGACGATCCGAAAGAGAAGGACGCGCTGAGGCTGATCTTCTCGCGGCAGATCATGGCGCGCCCGTTCGCAGCACCTCCAGGCATGCCGCCGGACCGCGTGAAAGTCCTGCGCGACGCGTTCGATGCGACGATGAAGGACCCGGAATTCCTCACGGAGATGAGGCGCATGAAGCTCGAGGTGCGGCCCGTCCCGGGCGCCAAGCTCGATGAGCTGGTGCGCGAGGTCTATTCCTATCCCGCCGATGTCGTGCAGATTGCCGCGGACGCGATCAAGGTCCCGCCGAGGTAGGTGTTTGTCCTTCGATGAAGCGGCCGGACATTTACGATTACATCGGCATGGGCATCGTCGCGCTGCTCATTGCCTTGTGGGTGGCGCATGTCGTCCTGCCGCCTTTGCCGCCCGAGCCCCCCGACCCCGCCGTCCGCCCATCATCGCCGTTCGGGCGGTAATTGGCTGCGTTTTCGACTATCATGTCCGACGTCGGGAGCCGGGAGGATACGATGAGAGCAGCCGCTGGATTGATCTTCGCTTTTGCGCTGGTTGTGCTGACGCCGCTCGCGCGCGCGGAGACGCACACCGAGAACATCGTTGCCGAGCAGCGCACCTATGTGTTCCTTCAAGTCGCGCAGCAGGCGGCGCAGGCGTTCGTCCCGCAGGGCTGGACGCTGAATCCGGCCGCGATGGGCCCGACGAAGGACGCGAACCTCGTCCTCGTGTGGATCGACCGGAAGCTCGGTCTCACACCGGACGGAAAGCCGCTTCAATCCGGCACCAATCGCCTGCTGGTGCTGCTCGCACCGGTGAAGAGCCCGAAGGGCGATGCGGTGAACATGGTCGTCGGCGGCTACTCGATGGATCCCGCGGGCGCGCCGGGCGCGTACAAGGTCTACGGCGCGGGGCCGGTCACGGTCGACCGCGACGAAAAGAGCAACGGCAAGCCCGACAGCACGGTCGAAGAAACCTGGGCCGCGAAAGGGCCGGATGGAACTTCGGTCAACCTGCATGTGGTCTTCACGCGCGGCGTGCCGGCGGCGAGCACGTTCGACCTCAGGATTTTCTCGGCGGCCGACCCGGCGTTCTACCGCATGTATCGCGGTGAACAGGTGGTCGACACGGTCCGCAGTGTGAATACAGGCGTCAACCGGGTTTCCGCGGTCGAGCTGAAGGTGACGGGGAGCGGCAAGCTCGCGACCGCGGTCAACGGCACGGAGAAGATCATCGCGATCAACGCGATGCCCTTCTACCGGCGGAACACATTCCTGCCCTGACCCCGATGGAACTTCTGTTGATCGGCGCGGCGATGCAGCCGCAGGAGAGAATCTGATTCCCGACGATGCAATTTAAGGGAATCGCAAGACGTGGCGCGTACGGTTCTCTTATCACCTGATCTGACACTGCTTGGATAATCGACACCGGGGGCCGGGTACGCCCAAGCGTGCCGTGCGATTCCACCACCTATATCCGGAGGAGCACCACATGTATCAGATTACGACAGGAAATTGCGGTCTGGTTCTACATACCGATCGCCCCAGCGAGAGAAGCAGCAGGACGACGGATCGACGCCGCCCGTCACGGGATGACGGCGGCGAGCGCACCGGACATTTTATTCTCAGTCGGTACCGTGTCGATGACGACGGCCACGTCTGTCTGACATCGTCGCTTCCGTTGTCAGAGCTTGGCGGCTCGATAGAGCGCCTGACCGCGGAACTCGAGAGCCTGCTGGAGCAGGCCAGGCAGCATTTTGCAGACACGACACAGGTACTTTGATTGGCTGCGTGATTTGGTTGGGGTGACGCCTGGCGACGGGACGCGTCAACGCTGAGAGGCCGTCCCGTTGCCTCCTCCGGGCACGGCTCGGGGAGATCATCGCGATCAACGCGATGCCGTTTTACCGGCGGAACACGTTCCTGCCCCAGAGAGCGCGAGGCTTCTCCGGCAATCGTCACAATGTGAAGCAATTCTTGCGCGTCTCTTTGTGGCGGAAAGACTGGGGTTTGGCGGTGCGCGCCGGAGGCGCGGCACGCGGCCATAGATTTTCCACATCTTTCTGCTAGCAGTGTCGATCCCGAAACCGCTGTAAGCCAGTGGACGTACACGATTTTGCGCGCGCTCGCTGAATATCCGCTGGTTTCTCCCCTGCTGACGACCATCAAACGGTACGAGCGGCCGCTCTCGGCCATCTCGATGGTCGCGGGCTTCATCTTCGACAATTACTTTTTCGAGCGCGTAGATCATCCCGCGACCCAGATCGTGCTCGCCGCCTATCTGGTGGTCGCAATCCTTTCGATCGTGCTCATCCACTTCATCGAGGCCGATGCGGAGCCGCCCGCCCTTTTGGTGAAGGCCCATCCGCTGTTCGTCGTGGCGACGCAGTTCGCGCTGGGCGGTCTGTGGAGCGCGTTCCTGATCTTCTACGGCCGGAGCGCTTTGACGGTGACGTCATGGCCGTTCCTGCTCGTACTCGCCGGCATGCTGATCGGCAACGAAGTGTTCCGGCAGTATCACTCGCGGCTCGCGTTCAACTGCACGCTGCTGTTCCTGGCGATGTTCTCGTACACGATCTTCATGGTGCCGGTGTTCACCGGAACCATGGGGCGGCCGACCTTCGTCTTGAGCGGTGTCCTGGCCGTCGGCGCGTTTCTCTTGGTGCTATTCATGCTGAGGACCGTGGGGCGCGAGCGTCTGCTCAAGGCCCGGCGCGGGATCGTGCTGGGTGCAGCGGGCGTGCTCGCGAGCATCAATCTGTTCTACTTCACCAACGTGCTGCCGCCATTGCCGCTCGCGCTTTCGCATGCGGGCGTCTTCCATTCGGTGGTCAAGGAGGGCGATGTCTATCGCGCGGTCTCGGAGCCGCTGCAGGGCCTCATGTGGTACGGGCTCGCGATGGGTGGCCCCGAGATGCACGTTCAGCGGGGCGGCTCGCTCGCCCTGTATAGCGCGGTGTTCGCGCCGATCCAGCTGAGGACGAACATCGTCCATATCTGGCAGCGCTATGACGAGGCCGCGCGCCTATGGCGCAATGAATCCACGGTGCGATTCCGCATCGTGGGGGGCCGCGACGGCGGCTATCGCGGCTACACGACCAAGTCCACGCCAGCAGCGGGGCGCTGGCGCGTGAACATCGAAACGTCGGATGGGCTCCTGATCGGGCGCGTGCCGTTCTCGGTGCGGCTTGGTTCGGCCGAGGGGCGCACGATGGAAATCCTGAAGTAGCCGTCGACGTGTCCTGACGGCATCACAAGTTCCAGATAAATCAAAACCTTAACGTGCCGGTCGATATCGGACCGGAGGCCGATTCACGGTTGCAGGAGCATGGCATAGAGCGACCGCGTTCACTGCCCACGGGGCGAAAATCCGTGCTAGTTTGAATCGACTGGGGGCGGTTCGGTTCTGCACCGGGCGGCTGCCGGAGGCTGGAGGAACGCACAACATGGCCAACATCATCGTCAACGGGACTGCGCGTCAGATCGATGTCGAGCCCGAGACCCCGCTGCTCTGGGTGTTGCGGGAGACGCTCGGCTTGACCGGGACCAAGTTCGGCTGCGGCATGGCGCAATGCGGGGCTTGCACTGTCCACCTCGATGGTGAGGCGGTGAGGTCGTGCGTGACGCTGGTGTCGCGCGCCGCGGGCAGAGAGGTCGTGACCATCGAGGGCCTCGCACCGGCGCTCGCCCGTCCATTGCAGCAGGCATGGATTGCCGAGGACGTGCCGCAGTGCG
>Ga0184629_10000405_pt1 | contig 19270 bp, 12 predicted proteins | sample PLM4_32_b1_FD_133158 | JGI IMG/M metagenome (GOLD analysis project Ga0184629, IMG submission 133158) | Groundwater sediment microbial communities from an aquifer in East River, Colorado, USA - PLM4_32_b1 | ecosystem: Environmental > Terrestrial > Soil > Riparian zone | place: USA: East River... | reverse complement strand
TTCCTGATGCGGCTCGTGCCGCGCGACGCCCGGCCTCCTTCCCGCCCGTGGGAGGACTTGAAGCAGGGCTTCCTGTACGTGGCGCGTCATCCCCATATCCGGATGGTGCTGTTCCTTTCCACGGTCTGTTCCTGCTTCGGTACGTCTTATCTTGCGCTGATGCCGGCCTTCGCGCAGGACGTACTCAACCAGGGCGCCGACGGGCTTGGATTCATCATCGCGGGCTTTGGTGCGGGCGCGGTGACGGGTGCGGCCATGGTGTCGCGCGTGCATGAGCGGCACTTGAAATTGCTGCCGACGGTGATGGCGGTGGTGCTCGGGCTCAGCCTGATCCTGTTCGCCAACGTGCAGTCCCTGCTGCTGGCGATCCTGCTGGTGATACCGACCGGCTTCGCCTATCTTGCGATCGCGGTTTCAAGCAATACGCAGGTCCAGACGCTCGCCGAGGATCAGATGCTCGGCCGCGTGATGGCGTTCTACGCGATGGGCGCGCTCGGCAGCCCGCCGCTGGGGGCGCTGCTCCTGGGTTCGATCGCCGATCATGTCGGCGTCGAGAACGCGTTCATGATGGCGGGCGGGATATGCCTGATCGCGGCGGGTGTCTCGTTCGGGAGCCTGAGGCGCCGGGGCATGATTAACACGGCTGGAAAGTCCGCAGGCTGAGCGCTTTCGCTTCTGGCGAATGGCCGAGAATTGGGCGAAATTGCGCCCGGGTCTTGCAGCCTCCGAAGGGCGAATTGGGATGAGTGGCAGCATGAGGCGCATTCCATGAATAGCGGCATCGCGGGCAAGGGCCCGCCGCCGGGATACGCGCCGCCTCCGCCGCAGGTGATCCAGACGCTGCGTCAGGCGTGGGGGCTGCACCAGCAGGGACAATTGTCCCAGGCAGAGGCGCTTTATCGCGACGTGCTCAAGATGCAGCCGGACAATGCCGACGCGCTGCATTTTTTGGGCGTGCTTCAATCGCAGCAAGGCCGACGCGAGGCCGGGCTCTCGCTGATCGATCGCGCGGTTGCCGTGAATCCGCGCAGCGCAGCGGCGTTCTACAATCGCGCCGGGATCCTGCGCGACATGAAGCGCCTCGAGGAGGCGCTCGAGAGCTATGACCGCGCGCTTGCGCTCAAAGCCGATCATCATGCCGCGCTCAACAATCGCGGCGCCGTGCTGCACGATCTCAAGCGCTACAGCGAGGCCGTTCAGAGCTTCGATCGTGCCATAGCGATGAAGCCGGACAGCGCGGATGCGTTTTCCAACCGGGCGATTTCGCTGGTCGAGCTGGGCCGACTTGACGAGGCGCTCGAGAGCTTCCGCCGCTCGCTCGAGATCGCGGGCGACAATCCGACGGCCCAATTCGGACGCGGCAACGCGCTTTCCGGTCTCGGGCAGCTCGAGGAGGCGCTCTCTGCTTATGACGCCGCGTTGTCGCTGATGCCCTACGATGCGCGCATCCTCACCAATCGCGGCACCGTGCTCGTACGGCTGAACCGGTACGAGCAGGCGGTCGACAGCTTTAACCGCGCGGTCATCGCCGATCCGCAGGATGCCGAAGCCTGCAAGAGTCGCGGCGACGCGCTGATCCATTTGCGGCGCGCGTCCGAAGCGCTCGCGAGCTACGATCAGGCGCTCGCATCGCGGCCGGGATATGCGGAAGCTCTGTACGGCCGGGCCCACGCGTTGAGCGAGCTCAAGCGCGACGATGAGTCCATCGCCGCGTATAGGGTGCTGCTCGGCACGCGCCCCGATCATCCTTACGGGCCGGGGATGCTGCTGCACACGAAGCAGACGGCGTGCGATTGGCAGGGCCGTGCGGCTATCGTTGCCGATATCGTTCAGGGCGTGCGCGCGGGGCGGCGCATGGCGTCGCCGCTCGCGTTTGTCGCGGTCTCGGACTCCGAGCAAGACAATGCGCAGTGCGCGCGCATCCTGATCGAGGACAAATTCAAGGCCTCAGCCGAGCCGCTGTGGCGCGGCGAGCGCTATCGTCACGACCGCACCCGGCTGGTCTACTTGTCGTGCGACTTTGGGGCGCATGCCGTTGCGACGCAGATCGCCGGCGTGTTCGAACGGCACGACCGAACGCGCTTTGAAACGATTGCAATGTCCTACGGACAAAACGATCAGAGCGAGATGCGCGCGCGGCTGGAGCGCGCCTTCGACCGCTTCATCGACATCCAGGGAAAGAGCGACGGCGAAGGCGCGTCGCAAATTCGCGGTCTCGAAGCCGACATCGTGATCGATCTCACCGGGCTCACCGCACGCTGCAGGCCTGGAATCCTGGCTTTGCGGCCAGCAGGGCTGCAGGTCCAGTTTCTCGGGTTCGCCGGAACACTCGGCGCCGATTACGTCGATTATGTCATCGCGGATTCGGTGGTCATTCCGGAAGCCGATCACAAGCACTATGCGGAGAAGGTGGCGTGCCTGCCGAATTCGTATATGCCGACCGACTGCGGGCGCGCGATCGCGGCGCGACCGAGCCGCGCCGAGGCCGGGCTTCCAGAGACCGGGTTCGTGTTTTGCGCCTTCAACAACAGCTACAAGTTTTCGCCCGATGTGTTCGACATCTGGATGCGTCTCTTGAAGGCGGCCGAAAACAGCGTGCTGTGGCTGCCCAAGATGAACGACACCGCGCGGCGCAATCTCCTTCGCGAAGCCGAGACCCGTGGAATCAGCAGCGAAAGACTGGTCTTCGCGCCTTACGTGGCGTCCGGCGCCGAGCATCTCGCGCGCCTTTCCCTGGCCGATCTGTTTCTCGACACGCGTCCCTATAACGCCCACTCGTCGGCCACCGACGCGCTTTGGGCCGGCGTTCCTGTGCTCACGCAACCGGGCGACACGTTCGCCGGGCGTGTCGGCGCGAGCGTGCTCAAAGCTTGCGGCCTTCCGGAGCTGGTTGCGGAGTCTTCTGTGTCATACGAAGCCATCGCGCTTCAGCTCGCACGGAACCCCGACGCGCTTTCCGAGTTGAAGGCGAAGCTGACCGGCAAGTTGGCGACGTGTGCGCTCTTCGACACGGCGGGCTTCACGCGGCATCTGGAAGCCGCGTACGCCACGATGTACGAAAGTCATCGGCGAGGCCGGGAGGCCCAGTCGTTCACCATCTCGCAGATGCAATCATGAACGACGCGCTGCTCCAGAATGCTCTGCGCTTCCATCAGGCGGGCCAGTTTGCGGAAGCGGCGCGCCTTTACAGCGATGTCATTCGCGGCAATTCGGGAAATTTCGAGGCGCTGTACGGCCTCGGCCAAATCCACCTGCAGAACGGGCGCTTTGGCGATGCCGAGCGCCTGCTTGCGGTCGCCACGCGACTCCGCCCGCAGGCTCCCGAAGCGCATTATGTTCACGGCTGCGCTCTCCAGAGCTTACAAAGATACGAAGACGCGTTGAAATCCTTCGCACGCGCCCTATCGCTCAAGCCGGACTATGTCGAAGCGCGAAACAATCGCGGCGTGTGTCTGCTCAACCTGAAACGCCATGAGGAGGCGCTCTCGTGCTTCGACAGGGTGCTTGCGGCAAGTCCCGCGGCCGCACTTGTCGAGAGCAACCGCGCAATGGCGCTGGGAGGCTTGGGCCGGCACGAGGAAGCGCTCGAGGCAAGCGAACGCGCGATCCGGGCAAATCCCAACGTCGCGTTCGCATTTTACAACAAGGGTGCAGCGCTCACGGGCCTCGAGCGGTTCAAAGAGGCGCTGCCGGCGTTTGATAGGGCCATAGCGCTCAATCCCAAATCCGCCGATGCCGTAAGCTATCGCGGGATTGTGCTGGCGATGCTCAACCGCCGCCAAGAAGCGGTCGAGGCGTTCAGTGCCGGCCTGCAGCTTTCGCCTGGAAATGTCGATCTTCTGTACAACCGCGCGACGTCCCTCCTCACGCTGAAGCGTTTCAGCGATGCGATGCCGGATTGCGAAGCGGTGCTGCGCATCGACCCGGACTTCAAGTACGTGCACGGCAATCTCATCCGCTGCAGGCGGGAACTGTGCGACTGGCACGATCTCGAGGCGGAACAGGCACGGATTGTCACAGACCTGCGGTCGGGCAAGCCGACGATCAATCCACTGTACAATGCGCTCATCTCCGATGACGAAAGCGATCAGCTGCAATGCTCGCTGATATGGACCGAGCGGGATTGTCCCGCATCGCTATCGCCCTTATGGCGCGGCGAGCATTACAACCACCGGAAAATCCGCGTGGCCTATGTGTCCGCCGATTTCCGCATTCATCCGCTGGCGAACGTGATGGCCGGCGTCTTCGAGCAGCACGACAGGGACCGGTTCGACGTCTGCGCGATCTCGCTGAGCGATAGAAGAGACAGCATGACCGAGCGGCTCGAAGGCGCGTTCGAGCGCTTCCTTACCGTTCACGAGCTTGAAGACGGCGATATCGCGAAGCTCATCCGCGAAATGGAAATCGACATCGCCGTCGATCTGATGGGTTATACCGAGTGGAGCCGCACTCGAATTTTTGCGCTCAAGCCCGCGCCGATCCAGGTGGTTCACCTGGGCTTTCCGGGCACGATGGGAGCCAGCTATATCGACTACATCATCGCGGATCCCGTTCTCGTACCCCTCGACAGGCGAGCTCACTACAAGGAGAAACTGGTTCACCTGCCGGATTGCTACATGCCGAGCGACAACAAGCGTGCGATCGCGCAAGCGCCGAGCCGGGCCGAGGCCGGACTGCCGGAACGCGGGTTCGTGTTCTGCTCCTTCAACACCATCGCCAAGGTCGCGCCGCCGATGTTCGATGTCTGGATGCGGCTGTTGAAGCAGGCCGAAGGCAGCGTGCTCTGGCTATCCGCAGCCAATGAGATCGCGCACAACAACCTCAGGCGTGAAGCGCAACGCCGCGGTGTCGACGGGCGACGGCTGATCTTCGCGCCCTTTGCCACCGATGGGGACCGGCACCTGGCGCGGCTTTCGTTGGCCGATTTGTTTCTCGACACGCTGCCCTACAATGCGCATGCCGGTGGCGTGGACACGCTATGGGCGGGTGTGCCGATCATCACCTGCAAAGGCTCGACATTTGCCGGACGCGTCGGTGCGAGCCTTTTGACCGCGATCGGGTTGCCGGAGCTCATCACGGGATCGCTCGATGCCTATGAGTCCCTCGTGTTGAAACTTGCGAGAGAGCCGGAAACGCTCGCGAGCCTAAAAGCAAAACTCGCGCGCAATCGCACGACGTCGCCGCTCTTCGACACTCAGCGGTTCACGCGCAACCTCGAAGCCGCGTACCTCGCAATGTGGCAGCGACAACAGCGCGGCGATCTGCCGGCGCACATCGCCATTCAAGACGGCGCGGACGTCTCGCAATGAGCGACCCGTTGATGAGAAGCGCCCTACAGCTCCATCAGCAGGGAAATCTGGCTGAGGCAAGCCGCCTGTACGGCGAAGTGTTGCGGCGGGAACCGAAGCATTTCGACGCCCTTTACCTGCTCGGTTTCGCACACCTTCAGCGCGGAGGCTTCGACGAGGCCGAACGACTGATGGGACGGGCGCTCGAGGTCAATCCCACGTCCCTGGACGCGTTGCGCAATCGAGGCATGGCATTGCAGCATCTCGGCCGCCACGCGGATGCACTGACGAACTACGAAATGGCCCTTATGGTCATGCCCAATTCCGCCGAAATGTCGCTGGCGCGTGGCACCGCCTTGTCGCAACTCGGCCGCCACGCCGAAGCGTTCCAGGCTTACGACAATGCGACCCGGACGCAGCCTAAGCTCCCCGTGGCATGGGCGCTCAGAGGAAACGCGCTGCTCGAGCAGGGGAAACACGAAGAGGCGCTCGGAAGCTATGACCGCGCGGTTGCGCTGCAGCCGGAACTTGCCGAAGCGTGGCGACACCGCAGCCTCGCTCTCATCCAACTGGACCGCCTGGATGAGGCTCTCGTGAGCCTCGACCGTACTCTGGCCCTTCGCGCCGATGACGCGGACAGCTGGAACGATCGCGGACATCTGCTGATGCTGCTGAACCGGCATGCCGAGGCGGTGGGCGCGTATGACTGCGCGCTGACGTTACGTCCGAACCAGATCGATGCCGTCTACAATCGCGGAAACGCGCTGTCGATCCTCAAGCGCTATGACGAAGCGATGCGCGATTGCGAGCAGGTCCTCGCGAGCGATCCGGACTATCCCTACGCGCGCGGGGTTCTTGTCCATTCCAGGCTACAGTGCTGCGATTGGCGGCTCTACAACGAAGATCAGTTGAAAGTCCTCACCGCGCTGGGCCTTGGAAAGCGCGTCATCTCGCCGTTCAACCACAAGGCGCTTTCGGACTCGGCATCCGAGCAGCTTCAGTGCGCGCAGGTGTGGGTGCGGAACGAACTACCCCTATCTTCCACGCCCCTCTGGCGCCGCGAGAAGTACCGGCACAGACGTATACGCTTGGCCTACGTGTCGGCCGACTTCAACGCGAGCGCTGTTGCGACCCTCATGGCCGGCGTCTTCGAGCATCACGACCGGACCCAGTTCGAGATCACGGCGATGTCGATGGGAAGCGATGTCGAGACCGACATGCGCGCGCGTTTGAAGAAGGCGTTTGAACATTTCGTCGACGCGCGAACCATCGACGAGCACGCGATTGCTTCACAGCTGCGCCGATCGGAAACCGACATCGCCGTCGATCTGATGGGCTTTACGGGCGAATGCCGGCCCAGAATTTTCACGTTCCGGCCGGCGCCGCTGCAGGTGAATTTTCTCGGCTTTCCGGGAACGATGGGCGCGGAGTATATGGACTATATCATCGCCGATCGCGTGGTCGCTCCTGACGAGCACAAACGGGCGTATAGCGAGAAGGTCGTTCACCTGCCAGACACATATCTGCCGAGCGACAGAACAAGAGCGATCGACGAGCGCGCTCCGACGAGGGCCGAAGCCGGCCTGCCCGAGCGTGGTTTCGTGTTTGCCTCGTTCAACAACGCTTACAAATTCTCGCCGGCGATGTTCGATATCTGGATGCGGATCTTGTCTCAGGTCGAGGGCAGCGCGCTATGGCTGCCGCAGCATCATCCTTTGGCCACACGCAATCTCATCCGCGAGGCAGGAGCGCGCGGGATCGATGCTTCGCGCCTGATATTCGCGCCCCAAGTGCCCTCGCCGTCCGGACACTTGGCGCGGCTGCGCTTGGCCGATCTGTTCCTCGATACGCTGCCCTACAATGCGCATTCGACGGCCAATGACGCCCTGTGGGCGGGGCTTCCGGTGCTGACATGCCTGGGCAAGAGCTTCGCCGGGCGAGTGGCTGCGAGCCTGCTCCAGGCGATCGACCTGCCCGAGCTTATTGCCGATTCCCTTTCCTCCTATGAAGCTATGGCGCTAAAGCTCGCGCGCGAACCCAAGCGCCTTGCCGCCGTGAAAGCCAAACTCGAAAATAACCGGAATACTCAGCCGTTGTTCGACACGGCGCGATTCACGAAGCATCTGGAGACCGCCTTTACCATCATGTGGGAACGGCAACAGAGAGGCGAGCGGCCAAAGGGTTTCGCCGTCCCGAGCATCACCTGATGGAAACCCTGCTGCGATGAGCGAGCAGATCCTGCAGAACGCCTGGCGCCTGCATCAGGCCGGAAACCTGAATGAGGCGGCGCGGCTTTATCAGGATGTCCTGCGCACGAACCCGCGGAATTTCAACGCACTGCAATTGCTGGGCTTCGTGCACTTCCAGCGCGGCGAGTTCGAGGACGCCGAACGGATCATGGAAAAGGCGATCCGGATCAACCCGTCCTCGGTCGACGCGCTCTACAATCGCGGCTGCGCGCTGCAAGCGCTCGACCGGCTGAAGGAAGCGCTGCAATGCTTCGGCAAGGCGCTGACGGTGAAGCCCGACTTCGTGCCGGCGCATGTCAACCGCGGCAACGTGCTGTCGCGGTTGCAGCGCTACGACGAGGCGCTGGTGAGCTATGACAAGGCGCTCGCGCTGCAGCCCGACTCCGCCGAAGCCCTCCTGAACCGCGGCAACGCGCTTCTGGAGCTGAAGCGCCCGCAGGAGGCGCTTTCGAGTTATGACAAGGCGCTTGCGCGCGAGCCGCAGGACCCCACCGCGTGGAACAATCGCGGCAGCGCGTTCGAGGATCTGGGCCGTCACGAAGAGGCGATCGGTAGTTTCACAAAGGCGATCGCACTCGCCCCCGACTATCCCGATGCGTTCGAGAACCGCGGCAACGCGTTGATGACCGTGCAACGGCATCCCGAGGCGCTCGCCGATTTCGACCGCGCGCTCGCGTTTGAACCGAACAACGCTCGCGTGCTCTACAATCGCGCGAGCGTGCTCAAGACGCTCAAGCGTGCGGAGGAGGCACTGGCGGCGTTCGACAAGGCACTGGCGATCGAGCCTGCCTTCGTCGAGGCCCTGATCGGCCGCGGCAATGTGCTGGTGGACTTGAAACACTTTACCGACGCGCTGGCAGCGCTCAATGCAGCGCTTGCGCACAATCCCGACAGCGTGGACGGGCTCAGCAATCGTGCCAACGCTCTTATCCGCCTGAAGCGCCACGAGGAGGCGCTTGTCGATTGCGACAAGGCGCTTGCCGCCGAGCCGGCTCATGCCAGCGCTTGGCACAATCGGGGGAGCGCGCTCTCCGGGCTGAAGCGGCACCGCGAGGCGCTGGCGTCTTTTGAGCGCGCGCTGTCGCTCGATCCCTCCATCGCGGCCACGTGGAACAACCGCGGCAACGTCCTCCTCGCGCTTCAGCGCTATCAGGATTCGCTCTCCGATTTCGACGCGGCGCTGGCTCTCGATCCGGTCTATGTGGACGCGTTCAGCAACCGGGCAAGTGCGTACTCGAGCCTGAAGAATTTTCCCCAGGCGATCGCCGCGGCCGAAGCCGCGCTCACCCTCGAAAACGACCACGCGCCGAGTCTCAGCACGCTGGTCCATTGCCGACTCCATGCCTGCGACTGGGGTGCGCTGGAGCGCGACAAGGCGAGAGCAAGTGCGGTGCTCAAGCTCGGCCGGCGGGCGCTCACGCCCTTCGACTGTAAGGCAATTGCGACGAGCGAAGAGGACAATCTTCAAGCGGCACGGCTGTGGGTCGCGGATGAATGTCCGCCGTCGCCGCAACCGCTATGGCGCGGCGAACGCTATCGTCACGAGCGTATCCGCGTAGCCTATCTATCGACGGATCTGCGCGCGCACGCGGTCGGGTTCCTGATCGTGGGCGCGATCGAACATCACGACAAGTCGCGGTTCGAGATCTCCGGCATATCACTCGGGCCCGACGACAAAAGCGAGACGCGCGCGCGGTTCGAAGCGGCGTTCGATCGTTTCATCGATGTGCGCGAAAAGAACGACAACGAGATCGCGAGCCTTCTGCGCGAGATGGAGATCGATATTGCGGTCGATCTGAACGGCTTCACCGGAGACCCGCGCACACGGATACTCGCCAAACGTCCGGCGCCGATCCAGGTGAACTATCTCGGTTATCCCGGCACGATGGGCGCGGACTATATCGACTACATTATCGTCGATCCGATCCTGATCACGCGCGACGAGGAGCGCTATTACAGCGAGAAGATCGCCTACCTGCCCGACACCTATCAGGCAAACGACTCGCGGAGGCCTTCGGTTGGGCAGAGGCCGAACCGCGCCGAAGCGGGCTTGCCTGATGAAGGGTTCGTGTTCGCGTCTTTCAACAACACCTACAAGATCACGTCCGGGATATTCGACGTCTGGATGCGCGTGTTGTCGGGTGTCGAAGGCAGCGTGCTGTGGCTGCTCGAGGACAATCCATTCGCGGCGGCGAACTTGAAGCGCGAGGCCGCGGCGAGACACATCAACCCGGAACGGTTGATCTTTGCGCCGCGAACGTCTCCGGACAAGCACTTGGCGCGCCAGACGCTGGCCGACCTGTTTCTCGACACCCTGACCTACAACGCGCACACGACGGCATCGGATGCGCTCTGGGTGGGGCTGCCCGTGATCACGACGCCGGGAAGGACCTTCCCGGGACGTGTCGCGGCGAGCCTGCTCACGGCGATCGGTTTGCCCGAGCTGATTACACCCTCGCTCGATGAGTACGAACGGCTGGCGTTGAGGCTCGCGCGTGATCCAGGGGCGCTTTCCGTGGTCAAGGGGAAGCTCGCCGCGCACCGCGATGTCTATCCGCTGTTCAACACCAAACGCTTCACGCGCCACCTTGAGGAAGCGTTCCTGCAGATGCAGGGGCGTCACGACCTCGGTCTGCCGCCTCAGACGTTCAGCATCGTGCCGCAGTGAACGACCTGGCCCTCCGACTCCAGAACCTGCGCCAAGCGGCGACGGCGCGTTATCGCAATGGCGAGTTCGAAGCGGCTGCGCAGTTGATGGGCGAAGCGCTGAAGCTCGATCCCAACTCGCCCGAACTCTGGAGCAATCGCGGCACGGCGCTTGTGGCGGCGAAGCAACCGGAGGCGGCCCTCACAAGTTTCAGCCGCGCGCTCGAGCTCAATCCGGGTTTCCTGGGCGCGATCGCGAACCGTGCCCATGTGCTGTTCGAGTTGCAGCGCTACGCCGAGGCAATCCCCGATTACCAAGCACTGCTCGCGCGCGATCCTGGCCATCCTTATTCCGCCGGCAATCTCGTGTTCTGTCGGCTGCAGTGCTGCGATTGGGCGCATCTGGAGACAGACCGGCGCACGATCGTCGCGCGGCTTCGCTTGGGACAGCGCGTGGTGCCGCCTGTGCTCAGCGTCGCGTTGCTGGACTCGGCGGCCGATCAGATGGGCGCGGCGCAGATCGTTGCGCGCGACAGGTTCCCACCCGCGCCCGCATTGTGGCGCGGCGAGAGCTATCGGCACGACCGAATCCGCGTCGCCTATGTGTCGGCCGATTTCCATGCGCACGCGACGGCGGCGCTGACGGCCGGCGTGTTCGAGGCTCACGATCGGGGGCGGTTCGAGACCGTCGCGATCTCCTTCGGCCGGGACGACGAAAGTGCGATGCGAAAGCGCCTCGAGCGGGCGTTCGATCGCTTCATCGACATGCGCGGAAAGAGCGACATGGAGATCGCGCGCGCGATCCGCGAGCTCGAGATCGACATCGCAGTCGATCTGAAGGGCTATACGTCCGACGCGCGGCCGGCGGTGTTTTCTTCGCGGCCTGCGCCGCTGCAGGTCAACTATCTCGGATTCCCGGGCACGATGGGCGCGCCGTTCATCGACTATCTGATCGCCGACCCGATCGTCGTGCCCAACGCGCAAAAGGCGTTCTACGCCGAGAAGATCGTCTGGCTTCCCGATACCTATCAGCCGAACGACCGATCGAGAGATGTGGCGGATGTGCCCGTCGACCGTGTTCGCGCGGGCCTGCCGCCGTCCGGTGTCGTGTTCTGCTGTTTCAACAACAGCTACAAGATCCAGCCGCAAATATTCGATGCGTGGATGCGTTTGCTCAAAGGCGTCGAGGAAAGCGTGTTGTGGCTGCTCGAAGACAATGCGGCCGCCACTCGCAATCTTCAGCGCGAAGCCGCCGCGCGCGGAGTCGATCCGGCACGGCTCGTCCTCGCGCCCCGCGCGCCCCTGCCCGAGCATCTGGCGCGCCACACGCTCGCCGATCTGTTTCTCGATACGCTGCCCTACAACGCGCACACGACGGCGTCGGATGCGCTCTGGATGGGCGTGCCGATCGTGACCTGCAAGGGCAATACGTTCGCGGGGCGCGTGGCCGCGAGCGTCTTGCATGCAGCAGGCTTGCTGGAGCTCGCGACGGAGTCGCTTGAGGATTATGAGACGCTCGCGCTGCGTCTGGCACGAGACCCAGCGGCGCTCGCGAATATCAAAACGAAGCTCGTCGCCCGTCGCGGAACCACGCCACTTTTCGATGTCGTTCGCTTCACGCGTCACCTGGAGGCCGCGTATGTCACAATGCACGAACGCCGCCTTCGCGGCTTGGCCCCAGAGGGATTCGCCGTTGATGTTACCGACGCGGCGCCAACACCGTGAAACCGGCACGCTCAAAGACCGTGCGCGCAGATTGTCCCCGCAGGTATGTCAGGAATTCCGCCGCATCCGGCGTCGCCTCGGGCGTTGAGGCGATAGGATAGACGATCGGCGGATGGGTGTTTTCGGGGAACGTCGCAACGACGCGCACGCGGGGTTCGACGCGCGCATCGGTTGCATACACGATTCCCAGCGGCGCCTCGCCGCGCGCGACATAAGCGAGCGCGGTGCGCACGTCTTCGCCCTGGGCGAGCCGGTCGGCCACTTGGGTCCAGACGCCAAGTGCAGTCAGCGCAGCCTTGCCGTAACGACCAGCCGGAACCGTCTCGACATTGGCCATCGCCAGGCGTCCGCCGCGAAGCGCTTCGGCGATCTTCATCTCCGGCGCGATCGCGAGGGTGACGTTCGAATCGGCGGGAGCGATCAAAATCAGGCGGTTGGCGAGCAGGTCCTCGCGCGACTGTTTGACGACGCGGTTGCGCTGCTCAAGATAGTTCATCGATTCGGCATCGGCGGAGATGAAGACGTCCGCGCCCGCGCTGAGGTCGATCTGCCGGGCGAGCGTCATCGACGCAGCGAATGAGAACACCACCCTTTTGCCGTGCTCACGGCCGTAGATCGTGCCGATCTCCTGAAGCGCATCGGTTAGCGACGCAGCGGCGAACACCGTCACGCGTCCACTGCCTTGCGCGGAGGCCGAAACAGTCGCAAACGAAACGAACGCCGCGCAGAGACTCGCGACGACGGCCCGGATCATGAGCTTCAAATCCTCGGCCCCCAGGTGATATCTGAGGAAATATAACGGGTTGGCGAGGAAGGTCTAGACGAATCGACAGCGGCCAAGCAATCTCGTGTTATGGCGCGGCTTTCCATCCGGATCGACGTCGAGGGCTCCGAATCATTCGGTCCGGGGAAAGTGCGGTTGCTCGAGCTGATCGACGCCCACGGATCGATCCGCAGCGCGGCTGCTGCAATGAATATGAGCTACCGCCACGCCTGGCTGCTGCTTCAGGCGGTGGAAGATACATTCGGCGCACCAGTGATCTCGACCGCGACCGGAGGCGCAAAGGGCGGCGGAGCGAAGCTCACCGAGTTCGGCCGCAACCTGGTTGCGCGCTATCGCGTGATCGAGAGCCAGGCCGCGAAGGCCACGGCCGGTGAGCTCTCCGAGCTGACACGCACTGTGGGCGGCAGCGGCGCGGATGAGCGCGGCGGCAAACGGCGCGACCGCGCCCAACGCTAGATTCTATTTTCCGACCATCACGTCGGACGCCTTGACGATGGCCGTCACGTCGTCGCCGGTCTTGAGCTTGAGCTCGTCGACGGCCTCGTTGGTGATCGATGCGGTGACGATCGCGCCCTTTGCGATCTCGATACGGACGTGAGCGGTGGTCTGGCCTTTGACGACCTCGAGCACTTTGCCCTGCAACTGATTGCGTGCGCTGAGCTTCATGGAATGCTCCTTTAGACTGTGTCAACGGCCTCCTCAGGAACGTTCGCCTGGTGGGAGGGTTTCGCGGGAACCGTCGCCGGCGTGCTGCGCGGCAGCGCTTTCTTGGCGCGCGCATACTCGCCCATGCTGCGGGCGATTTCGCGCTCGCCCATGATCACGAGGTTGGCCCCCAGCCGCGACAAATACTCGACCTCCGCGTCGAAATGGGCGCGCGCGATGATGTCGAGGTCGGGATTGGCGGCGCGTGCCTGTTCGACGATCTGGCCGGCCTCGAACCCGTTGGGGATGGCGACCAGCAAGAGCCGCGCCCCCATCAGGTTCGCCGCCATCAGCAGGCGATGCTCGGCCGCGTTGCCGGACATGACTTCCACCCCTTCGGAATGAAGCTTTTCGACGATGTCGGTCGCGTTCTCGATGACGAGCAGCGGCCAGCCTTCGCGTCTCAAGCCTTCCCCGACCAGCTGGCCGACCCGGCCATAACCGACAAGGACAGCGTGGTCCTTGAGGGCGGTCGGGTGGAGCGCCTCCTGCGCAAGCTCGATCGAGGGCACGGGGGCCGCCCCGTAGCGAAGCTTCAACCAATCGGCGAGCGTGAACAGGAGCGGATTGGCGAAGATCGAGAGAATCGATGCCCCGAGGATCAGATCGCGCGCGCCTGCCGGCAGAACGCCGAGCGCGATGCCGAGACCGGACAGGATGAAAGCGAATTCGCCGATCAGCGCGAGACCGGCTGCGATGATCAGTGCGTCGGACACGGGGCGCCCCAGTATTCGCACCATCACAAACACCGTCCCCCCGCTCCCGATCAGCACCAAGGCCAGCGTGATGAGCAGAGCGATGGGTTCGTTGAGGAGGACCATCGGGTTGAAGAGCATCCCGACCGAAACGAAGAAAAGCACCGCGAACGCGTCGCGAAATGGGAGGGACTCTTCGGCCGCCCGCTGCGCGAGCTCCGACTCCTTCAGGATCATGCCCGCGAAAAACGCACCCAAGGCAAAGGACACGCCGAACAGCTCGGACGCCAGGAATGCGACGCCCAGCGCAACCGAAAGGACCGCAAGGCGGAACAGCTCGCGCGAACCGGTGTGCGCCGTGTAGTGCAGCATCAGCGGGATGACCCGGCGACCGACCAGGAACAGCAGGACGGTGAAGACGGCCAAAGTGCCGAAGGTCCGCAGCAAGGCGACAATAAGATCGAAAGCACTGAAGTCCGCCTGCGCGCTATCGCCGCCGTTCAGAACGCCGGCCAGCGCCGGCAGGAGAACGAGGGCCAACACGGTCGCGATGTCCTGGACGATCGACCAACCGAGGGCGATATGCCCCCGTTCGGTCTCCATCAGGTGACGCTCTTGAAACGACCGCGTCAGCACCACGGTACTGGTCACCGACAAAGACAGCCCGTAGACGATGCCGCCGCCGATCGTATAGCCGAGCAACAGCCAGCCCACGAGCGCGCCGAGGCCGCCGACGACAAGCATTTGTGCCAGCGCACCGGGGACAGCGATACGGCGGACGGAAATCAAATCGCTGAGCGAGAAATGCAGGCCGACGCCAAACATCAGGAGGATAACGCCAACATCAGCCAGCTGGGCAGCGAGCGCCTGGTCGGCGACGATGCCCGGGGTAAACGGCCCCACCACAACCCCTGCGACCAGATAGCCGACAATCGGCGCAATGCGCAGGCGGTGCGCAATCGCGCCGAAGACAAAGGCCAAGCCTATGCCGCCGACAAGGGTTGCAATGAGGGGCGATGCTTCATGCATGCGCTCATGCTTACAGTCCGCGGCTCATTTGCCAACCCATGGAATTGCACAAAGGGCGGGCAATCCCAAACGGATGCCCCAGCACGGCGCCAACGTCGCGTGTCTAAGGGCGGATTTTGACTTCCGCCTTGACCTGGAGTCCGAACTTGTACCCGACGCGGCGACGGATGATTTCCATTTGTCTCGGGCTCTGCGCGGAGAGCCACCTTTTCATGGGTGTCGCGTCGACTATCGGCTTCGCATTCGGCGGCGGTGCCTCTCCGGCCGAGCGGTAGGTGAAGTCCCAAAGGCAGTGGTAGTTCACCGTCTTGTGCTCCACGATCTGGGGTTCGAGCTTCCTTGCTTTCAGGCCGGAATAGAACACCTGATCGCAGATCGGCGACAACTCGATGGGTGTGAGCGCAAGACTTGGAATGCAGTGGTAACTGCCGGGCAGCAGGAAGAAGCAACTCGTGTCGACGTGGACCTTCACGGAGTAATCCGGCACGTCGATCACCGAGCCGTCAGGTCTGCAAAGATTCCTCCGGGCGATCACGTAATCGCAGGTCTCGCTCCGGGCAGCGGCCGCGATACAGCCCGCGACGTGGTCGTTCTCGAACCAATTGTCGGCGTCGAGGAATCCGATTCCGTCATAGCCCTCGGACACTGCCAAGAGAGCCCCGATCGTGCGGGGCGTGTTGCCGAAATCCCGGTGCTCCCGATCGAGCCGGAGATGGCGCATGGGCTCGCGGTCGAGCCAATCCTGAGGATGCCCGTCGGCAATCATGAAATGCTCGACCTTCACGGTCTGCGCATGGACGCTCCGAATGCAGCGTTCGAGCAGCCACTTCTCTTCCTTGTAATAGGGAGTGACGATTGCATAGCGCTTGGAACCGCTCATCGGACACCCTTTTGCAGAGACCGCTTTTTACCCTACGTGGGTTAAGGAGTTTCCAGTCGCGTTGGTTCGGAAGCAGCCCGCCTCACTCATCAGGGGCTTGCACCTGGTAGAGCATGGTCGCCTCCCCTAAGGGCGTGACGCGGTAACCTGCTTTCGTGAGATGCTGCGCGAGGTAATCGTACTGAGTGGCGGCGAGCAAGAATCGCTTATTCTCCGCCAGAATCTCATCGTATGCCTTGACGGAAATTTGTCCCCGCCGACCGAGCGGACCCAGCGTGAGTGCGTCCGTGTCGAATCCGCGATACTGCAAGTCCAATTCACGACTCAGCGGGAAGACAAGGCGCTCGCGAAGCGGCTGGTCCAGATAGTAGGACAACTCCATGAACGCGTGGGCATTGGCAACGACGATGGGTTCCGAGCTGTCCCTCGCCGCCTTTTCGAGTTCTTGACGCATACCTTCGGCCGTACGGAGGACCGGTCCCTCGAGCAGAGGTCCGATCTCTAATCGCGCGATCGAGGCCGTGGAGATGATAATCAGGGCGATACCGACAGCAGGCCGGCCGCGTATCGCCGCAGACAGGGCTGCTGCCCCGAGCATTGCAAATCCGATCACGGCCCAGAGAATGTAACGCTCGGAAAAAACATGCGTCGTGTACATGGACACGACAATGACCACCGGCGGCAGCAGCACGAGTGCGGCAATCAACGTCCATTCGTGCGATGGGAACGTCAGCTTTTGCGGGCGCTCTCTCGAATAGGCCGATGATCCAGCCAAGAGCGCGACGATAAGAAAGGCGAGCCCGCTGAGGATGACCGGAGGCAGCAAGAAGCGTTCGTAGAAGGGCGCGATGGCCGAAAGAGACGCTTGGGCCCAGAAGTTGGCCCCGTAGTCTTGCCCCGCCACGAACAGTGCGTAGTGCAACCCGAGAACGAGCGGCCCTGGCACCATTGCGGCCACGATTCCGACGTCCACTTTTTCGGAAGCGCGCCAGCGCGCGACTTCCGCGAAGAACAGCGCCCCTAAAAAGAAGATCGCATAGTAGTGTAGCGCGACCACAAGCGCCGAACACACGCCGAGCAGTGCAATGGCTAGGCCCCGCCGGCGATTTTCAGCCGCCATTTGCCAACCCAGCAACGCACCTGCTGCACAGCCCAACACGAGGCCATAGGCTCGGCCTTCAGTCGCGAAATACAAGCCACGCTCGAAGGTGAGCAAGGTGGCTGCGAAGGCAAAGGCCGCGGGCAGTCTCCTGCGGCTGAATGCCCACAAGCAGACCATCATCGCGCAATAACCCAAGGTCGCGGGAAGTCGAAGCGCGAGCGCGTCGTTACCGATGATGGGGAGAAGCCAATGCACGATGATGGGATAGAGCGGCGGCGACGCGTCGTTGAAGGCGATGATCTCCTGGGGACTGCCGAGCTTGGCCAGGTAAAGAGTGAAGAGCTCGTCGAACCACATCGTGGTCCGCAGATCTCTCACGATCGAACAGGCGAAGAAGATGAGCGTGAAGAGAAAGGCCCACCGCCAATAATGCTTCTCCAGGGAAGCATTGATCCGGTGAGTGAGCCTTACCAAGCCAAAGCGGCTGCCGCTCGACAGGTCCGCGTCACTCAATCGTTCGATCCCTCCCGCCATTCCCTTGCGCGCGTGAATGGCAGGGATCGTACGCACTCAGAAACAATCATCGGACCGAGTATTTCGTGAAGGCGCCACCGGCCCACTTGAGCGAATTCGGCCCTTCCGCGGCATAGACGTTGCCGTCCGCGTCGACCGCGACGCCTTCACCGGCAGCACCCTGGTAGACCCGGTCTTCGCGCTCGAAAGGCGGAATGAACGCCGTGATGCGATCCTCGTCCTCGGGCCCGATGCGTACCCCGTTCCTCCAGTTCACATGACCGGTCGGACTGGACTCGGAGTCGATCGCGTAGACCATGCGGTCCTTGATAAAGAGTCCACTGATGCGGCCATACATGTAGCGCGATTCGATGTAGGTGCCCTGCTGATCGAATATCTCGAGGCGGTGGTTGCCGCGATCCACCACCCAGAGACGGCCGTTCGAGTCGAACGCCAGCGCATGCGGCGTGCGGAACTCGCCGTGGCGCACGCCGATTTTTCCCCACTCCTTGATCCGTGTGCCATCGGGTGAGAACTTGATGATCCGCGCGGTTGCGCCCGACGCCAGTCCTTTCTCCATCGCTTCGTTGGTCGTCATGCCCTGGCCGCTGTGTCCGTCGGCGACGAAGATGCTGCCGTCGTCGGCGACGATCACGTCGTTCGGCTGGTTGAATTGGTCGGGTCCGCTGCCCGGCTTACCCGCAGTCCCGAGGCTCATCAGCAGCTTTCCGTCGGGGCTGAACTTGTGGACCTGATGGCCCTTGGTGCCCGCCGCATTGCCTGCGAAGTCGGTCACCCAGACATTGCCCTCGCGGTCCACAGAGATGCCGTGAGGCGTCACCATGATGCCCTTGCCGAAGTTCGCGAGCACATCGCCCGTATTGCGGTCGAACTTGAAGATCGGATCGACAGGATTGGTGTCGCAATTGGTCTGCTCGTCCTGCAGAGCACCTCCGCCGCAGCGTTCATAGGCCCAGATGTTTCCATCTTTCGGATCGATCTCGATGCCGGCCGACGTTCCCCACTTCCGTCCCTCTGGGAGCTTGCCCCAGTTCGGGGTCACGTCTGGAGCGGGGTTCGGCAGGCCTGCCCCCGTAATCGGGTTTCCCATCACCACCGCGGGCGCGGTCGCTGACACGGTCGCCGATTCCGGGGAACATCCGATGATGAGACCAAGGATGCCGGCGAGTAATGTGGGCGTCAGGATTCGTAGCGAGGACATGGCGGTCTCCTTGTCGCGATCGCGTTGCAACGTACTACCGACTCGCAGTCGATTGGCCAGGCCAATTCCTATCAATGGGCAGCGCCGGATTCGCGGTGATCTTCAGCGCTGCGCAATGGTGATAGCTGTAGTCGCCATCCTCATTCAGCCGGTGTTCGCCCATCCATTGGATGATCTGCAACGTGCATTTCTCGCAATTGATATTGGGCAGACGAATGTCGGCCTCATGGAACGATCCCGGGGCCGGGCGTTCGGTGTGCACGAACAGGCCATCGGCGAGCACCGGCGGCTTCGGGTTCGGATCGATCGTCGCGGAGACCGAAAGGGGCCCGCGCGGGCTCTCGCGGGTTGTGGTCACCGGATCCGAGCGCAGCTCGGCCTGAGAATTCACCGCAAGCGCCACGCGATAATGGCCCGGATGAAAGATCGCTT
>Ga0184629_10000404_pt1 | contig 19301 bp, 21 predicted proteins | sample PLM4_32_b1_FD_133158 | JGI IMG/M metagenome (GOLD analysis project Ga0184629, IMG submission 133158) | Groundwater sediment microbial communities from an aquifer in East River, Colorado, USA - PLM4_32_b1 | ecosystem: Environmental > Terrestrial > Soil > Riparian zone | place: USA: East River... | reverse complement strand
GGTAAGGCTTCGTTCAACTTCGTTTTATAAGAAATCCTGAAAGATCATCACCAATCTATTCCCACATTACATTGTTAATCTCCTGCCAAACCCTTATTTTTTTGTCTGGATTTCCAATAAAACGCATTATTGTTATGCACAATGCCGCGCGGACAGAGTAGTGGCCACCGCGCATTGGCACATTTGCTTGCCGCGCATTCCAGCGCGACACCAAAGCAAGCAAAAGAGCCAATTCTTGCCAACTCAAGATGAAACTAGATCTCCGACAGCAAGCTAAGAACATGGCAGAGGAAAAATATAAAATCAACAATGATCTTCAACCAATGTTTGATCGTCTCAAAGGCTACTTTAACAACTTTTCGAAGGATCAGCTTTCCAATCAAGATTTGAATAAAGCCGCCTAAAAAGTTTACACCAAGACAAAAATGAACCCAATAACAAAGACTGGTTTACGGCTCTTAATCATTATAGTTGTTCTGATTGCTTTCACATTTGTATACTCTCTTTTTGAGAGTCGACCTTCAAAAATTATATCATATTTCATTTTGACATTCATTTTTTCCATAGTACTTGGAATAATTACTTTACTAATTGGCAGACTCTTTAAAAGTTCTCGGCAAGCATTTATAAGCGACCCATTTAAGATAATTTTGACTTTAATTTTCATAATCGGGATTGCAAAAATATTAGGCGCGTACACTGCCGACAGACAATTAACCAAGACAAGTTATAGAGACAACGATTCACAAGAAGAATCAACAATTCAAAGTTTCACAAATGAAGATTATGGAGTTTCATTTGACTATCCATCCAATTGGACATCTCGAACGCCACAAAGACAATCAACATTGATTTTACTCTATGAAGACTTGGGGACAAAGGCGACATGCAATTTATCAATGGTAACACAAGACCAAGAGAAAATTGAAAATTATGACATTGACTACTTTAGAAATAATCTATCAAAAATCCATAGTACAATTGACAATTTAAATACGCAATTCACGACTGTAAACGACAAGGCATTATCCTGGACAACATATGACACTGACGTACAGACCAATGAAGGACCTCTAAAGACAAGATTTACTACGTTAACGGCACTTCATAACGGACAAAGATTTATGTTGATAATATCTGTTCCAAATAGTAATGTTGACCGAATAAAATTTGACTTACAAACAATTACAGAATCATTGAAATTCAAATAGGGTAAAATTGCGTTCAGCAGGACATTGAGTTTAGCTTTATAGACGGTTTATTTAATACCTCAGAACTTTTATTTAAATTTGATAAAAAAACAGTCGAAATGAATACACAATTAAACGATACCATAGAAGCAAGAGTTATTCAAAACCTGTTCTATGACTTAGCTACAGAATTTAAGTCATATAACCCCTCATGCAAAGTTAGAGTTAAGCTTAAGAGTAACGAAGATTTTTCCCAATGGTTTTATCCTTGGTTTCTCACAGGTGGATATGGAAAACTTACAACACACAAGGCATTATGCACAAAACGTACCGCTGATATAGACAAGTTTGATAGGGACAATCTAGCAACCGGTGCCACATATATATTTTCGGACATGTGCCAAATTGAAATTAGTAATAACTATCCGTTTACTGCAATTGGCGATAGAAAATGTAAAGAGCTAACTAAAGGAGTAGCATATACAATTTCTCCCGGTGACGAATCAAATTCCGGTTGAAAGGCGGCCAGCAGCCAACAAAAAGCAATGGCTGGGTGATGTGTAAACTATAAGTTTTATCTTCGTTCAACGTTTGGTCACGTTGGACAGATACGTTTTAAAAGCCAGCCACTGCACAAACTCAAACGATATCTATGCACCATGCCCACGGGACAGAGTAGTGACCACCGCATTGGCACATTTGCTTGCCGCACATTCCATCGTGACACCAAAGCAAGGAAAAGAGCCAATTTCTCCCATCCGCAACACAAAGATTGAACGATGATAAAATCATGAAAAACAAAACGCTGACATCAATTTTGGTGACACTGATTATAGCGGGAGTCTATTGGATAATTAAAGGGATTCATAGCGATAATATCTATGAATTCATAGTAACTTTATTAGGATATTCTGTTGCCTATAGCATTTATGTCATAATTATTCCATCCATGACATCCATAATAACTATGATGGTTAAAAGAGACAAAAAGTGGCCTCACGAAGTTTTTAGTAAGTTGACTTATCTATGCCTAGCATTATTTACAGCCTTCTTATTTTGGGGACTAACTGCATCACAACAAGATTTGATAGAGAACAGCTTAGTTGATGTTCCTCAACAGACTAAATTCTATGAAAATAATGAGCATGGTTTTAAAGTGAAATTTCCAAGTAATTGGAAAATAAAAAAAGGTGAAGGAAAATATGGAATTGTAAGTGCTGATTTAGAAACTGAAGGACAAGTAAATATTCAAATAAAAGAACTTTTAACTGACAAAAAATCAATATATGATCTGTACACTAAGGATGAGTTTGTAAAAGCTTATGTTGAATCCTTAAAAGGTTCTTACCTAGGTATCCAACTTGTTAAAGTTGACAGAATAAAAATAGGTAGTGCAGATGCGTATAAGTCTGAACAAAATGTAAAATCAATGGATTCAAATGGTAATGAAATGACATTTCTAATGAGCACTAATGTCTTTTGCACAAAGAATAAAATTTACATAATCACCATAGCAATAGCAACTGACGAAAGGAGAATTAGCAAATCAGTAATCGATTCAATACTGAATTCATTTAGTTTAAAAAATGGTAACTAAGAATACGAGGCCAAATGCGAAAACTTACAGGTCAGGAAAAAGAAATTGTCAAGAAAATAAGTGTCTCCGATCACATTTACATTGATCATTTATTTAGTGAAATTATTAAGGAATGCAGAATATCATGCAACTTTGCTGACAATGAAATCAAAATTCACTATTTAAATAGCACAGGCAAAGAATCTCCAACACTCAAAACTCCTGAAATAGCTTTTAAAGAAATATTCGTAATTGCAAAATTACTTCAATTGTTGGATTCATACGGTCTTATATTGACAGTTGAAAGGACTCTCAACAAGGCAATCGATGATTCTTATTCTGTCGGTAATTATGAAATAAAGGAACCCTGTTCATCTTACAATTTTGGTGACAAGAGATTAAAGCAGTTATTTATTAGCTATGTGACCGTAGAAATTTATCCAACTGAAGAGCTTAAACTGTTTGTCAAAAATCGCCATAGAACTCAGGAACAGATTTACCAAATCAGAACTCTGTGGGCTACTTGGGCCGGAATTGGTGTTGCTTTTGGGTTAGGTCTTTTTACCATTTTTAAGGACCAGATGGAAACAAAGAGAGAAATTGAAACAATGAAAAAGGAAATTGATTCAGTCAAACAAAAAGATCACGTAATGGAAGACTATATAGACCACTTGAAATCTGACAATCACAATCGACTTAAAATCGACACTGTATTTCATAAATAAAATAACAAGAAGACGGTCTCCGAAAAACCACACCAATGCCAGTGCCGCACATCCCGACCCACAGCCAAAGCCCTGGCATCCGTGTGGTTAAGCGTGTGCAAGTGCGGCACAGTGCATAACAAAATATATAAATCATATGCAGGTTCATTTTGTTATCATAAATTCTGCAAGTAATTTTATTCACCAACGTTTGACTGTATTGTACTTCTAAGCTGCATACGCTTTATATACAAACGTTGTGGGGCATTTTTATGGACAGAGAATCAAACAGACATGTAGCTGCAAGACTAGCCAGACAGTTTTACAAAAATCAGATTTCATTTGACCAACTGATGATGAACTATCCTGACGACTCAGAGGACAAGGACATCGAAGAGTTGTTTTATTTAATAGAGCACGAACCAAAAAAAGGTGGACTATTCGGTGTCAGTGTTTCCGAACATGCGGACTATATAAAAGACATTGAAAAATTGATTCTTAAACTTGAGACGGCTGACAAATAAAAACGCCCCACAACAAAATGCATAAAAAATGGCGTGGTGATTATAAAGTAAAAGTGTTTTCAACTAACTTAGCTCGGCAACGTGGACAGTGAAGCGGTTTCGAACACGCCACTTCTTATGCACAAGCGTTGTGCGGCACTATTAGCAATGGAAAAGCAACGAAGAAAAGAGTTAAAAAACCAATACAAGGCCGGTCAGAAGGAATCCGACAAGGCATTAATGTTCTGGTCCAAAGTTGATCAGCAAATAAGCCAGACTGATCGAATAAGCGTCGAGCAATTTGACGAGTGGGGAGATGAACAAATTGAGCAGAACATTATCTACTATGTGTACAATAGGTTCAAGAATGAAGGAAGTCGTCCCAAAGCCATACACCTTGTGGAATGGGAGCGTACCATTCTGCAAAAACTCCCGACTGGCGTGGTCGCGGTTTATGCGACAAGTCTTTTTGAGCGAGACCTCTGTGTAAACGGCAGTTACTGGGACTTTTTCTATCAAAGCAATGGAGCGCTGGCTATTGAGGCTCTAAATGGCTATAGATTGATGGGAGATCCAAAGATGGCAGCGGTGATGGAACAATGCATCGGCGCATATCTTAAACTACAAAAAAGCGGAGTGGTCGAAGAAGCATATGGTGAACTTCACACTTGGGATATTGATGAAGTTCTTTTTGTAGGGAATAATAAGAAAGGATTTGACGAATTGGACCAAGAATATCGAGCAGAGGGAACTGATTTTATAAGTAATCTTTTGCGAAACAAGATAGAGTTTATAAAAAAGAACATCGATTTATTCGTTACAGAAAAATAACGACCGCACAACAATATATATGCGATGTTTAAATTTGATTGTTAATTTTTGAAAGTAAATTTAAACAGCGCATATACTAGCGTTGTGCGTTATTTTGCCCGGACAAAGTAGATCCATATGAAAAACATACTAACAATAGGTTTGATCTTGTCCACGCTGACAACGTTTGGACAACCAAAGACAATTGAATACAAGCCGACAGGGTACTACAGGAATTTCTCCCACAAGATTCCTCCGGTACTTAGAATTGCCCCCGGTGACACATTAGTAAGCGAGACGGTTGACGCAGGTGGTTTCGACAAAGCTGGTAAGAGTGTTGCGGAAAGCGGAAATCCACAGACAGGTCCATTTTATGTTGAGGGTGCAATGCCTGGAGATGTTTTAGCTATAACGTTGACAATGGTTTCTCTAAATAGAGATTATGCGCTTACGGTAGAGCAATTTGTAAAAAGAAGCCTCCCCTTTGAGGTTGTTAAACCTGTTTTTGGCCGAAATGCAAGACAAGTAAAATGGACGCTGGACAGAAAAGAAGGTTATGCTTTTCCACAGATCACTCATGAGCACCTTAGCAACTTCAAAGTTCCACTTAGACCATTTATGGGTTGTGTGGCAGTTGCAGCTCCGTCAAAAGACAAAGAACCACTAACATACTTCGCTGGACAATTTGGCGGAAATATGGACTTTTATAAAGTGACTCAAGGCGCGACCATTTATCTGCCAGTGTTTCATGAAGGGGCTCTCTTATATATCGGTGACGGGCACGCACTTCAGGGGGACGGTGAAATAACAGGTGACGCACTTGAAACATCAATGGACTTTTTGCTTGTGACTAAAGTTATCAAGTCAAGTGATTTACAACTCAATTTCCCAAGGATTGAGGACTCAGAACACATTATGGCAATGGCGACAGCAAAGACATTGGAAGAAGCCTTGAAACTAGCGACACTTGGACTACTTGAATGGGTACAAAAGGACTATAGTCTTTCACTCAATGAAGCGACACAAGTTTTAGGGACTTTAATTGAATACAGAATCCCAACTTTAGCCGGACCGAAAGTTGAGATAATAGCAATGCTGAAAAAGGAAACCTTGAAAGGGTTAACTAAATAGATTCGTAATGGCAAAACCCCGCACAACACTGTGCATGTTGCCATAGCGCTGGCTCAGTGTTGTATTGCAGTTTAGTTTATTAGTTTCGTTCATGCACGTGCATCCCCATCAGAGTCACCCCGAGCCTCTCGGGGGACTCTGATGTTTAGCTGCGTATTGCCTGAGATTTAATAATTGATATTCGGCTATGGAATTATTTAAGGGTGATCATGTCGCCGGAGAAGCTCTGGGTGATGCTGATCGGGATAACATAGATTTCTGACTCACCTGATCAATCTGATCGCCAGCCCACTTGGAACCATAAGCACATAAGTAGAAACCGCTGCAAGGTTATCTCGCTCAAGCTATCACCAATGTGTATATTGGATTGTTATCTGCAACAAAAAATGAATGCCAACATGAAAGCGATTAAATACGAAAAATACGGACCACCTGATGTTCTTGAACTAAAAGAAGTAGATAAACCAATCCCGAAGGACAATGAAGTACTGGTAAAGATTCATGCGGCATCCGTAAATCCGCTTGACTGGCATTTCTTGAGAGGTACACCGCGCATGATGCGTCTAGTGGCAGGATTTGCAACCCCAAATAAAAAGATACTCGGCGCTGACCTGGCAGGACGGGTTGAAGCGGTGGGAAAAAACGTAAAACAGTTTCAACCCGGCGACGAAGTATTTGGAGGCATATCCTTAGGCGCGTTTGCCGAGTATGTATGTGTTAGTGAAGATGCAGCCATTGTAAAAAAACCCGTCAATACAACATTTGAAGAAGCCGCAGCAATACCAGTGGCGGCACTCACGGCGCTGCAAGGTGTTCGCGATTATGGTAAGGTTCAACACGGTCAAAGGGTTTTGATTAATGGTGCGTCCGGTGGCGTGGGAACATTTGCCATGCAAATTGCCAAATCATTTGGGGCTATGGTGACGGGAGTGTGCAGTACAAGGAATTTGGAAATGGTGAAGTCGATTGGTGCAGACCAGGTCATTGATTATGCACAAGAAGATTTCGCGCAGCATGAACAAGGTTTTGACCTGATTATTGATAACGTTGGGAATCGTTCCGTTTCAGACTATAGTCGTGCATTAAGGACAAAGGGAAATTGTGTTATCATCGGCTATACATCACCTGCTCTTTTGTTCCAACATATGCTCTTGGGGCCGTTGTGGCAGGGGGGTAAGAAAATAGGCCTCATGGGAACTGCGAAGCCGAACAAAAAGGACCTGATTTTTATAAAAGAGCTCGTTGAATCCGGCAAAGTAAGACCTGTTATAGATAAATGTTACCCCTTAAGGGAGACTGCAGAAGCCATACGTTATCTTGAAAAGGGGCATGCCCGGGGAAAAGTTACTATTACAATTTAGAATTGAATCCTCGTCAGAGTCACCGGCCGAGACGCTGATGTTTCGCTGGGTATTGCCTTAGATTTAAAAAGTATTCGGTCATGGAATTACTTAAGGGTGATCAGCGGCGGCCGAGAGGCTTTGGGTGATTCTTCTGAGCGGGATAAAAAAATTATTGTCAATACATTTATATGCCTAAAAATATGGCAATATGTATATTGGGTTATGGTGTGTCATCTAACCCACTTATCTAATCCGATCGAGAGGCTATGAAGAATTATATGCTAATGAGTAGATACAAGCAATACGTTTATCTTACAAAAAATATCACCAATGCGCATAGTAGGTTGTTTTGCGCAAGCCCTCAAAAATATAGAAACACATGAAGCAAATTAGATTATTAGGCCTATCAATGCTGTTGATTCAAAGTATACTGACAATGGCACAAACGCAAGACAAACTACCAACTCAAGATGAAGAGACTAAAGCAGCAATAAAGGAGTTTAAGATTGTTGAGGCTGAGTTAAGTTCTGTTTTTAATAAAATATTGACAATGTACGAGTCGGACATCGAATTCATAAAGAACATTAAAGAGTCACAGGAGCTTTGGATAAAATTTAGAGCAGCAGAACTTAAAGCAAAATTTCCCGAAAGAGGCCCTGGAGCGTACGGAAGCGTTTACACTATGTGTGTTAATGACTACTTGACCGAGTTGACAAACGAGAGAATAACAAAACTGAATACGTGGTTAAAAGGAACTTACGAAGGAGACGTTTGTTCAGGTTCGATAAAGATTAATGAGTAGAGGGTTTTATAAACAGCCGAAAAATCATGGTTAATAAAATTAGTGATAATTGGTATGAGGATTTTTTTCAAGGAATAACCTGTGAAATTTGGGAAAAAGCAATTCCAACCGACATGACAAAACAAGAGGTTGACTTTTTGCTAAGTGAATTAAACTTACAAAAAGGGCAGCACATACTTGACATACCTTGTGGTTTTGGCAGGCATGCAATTGAACTTTCAAAAAGAGGATTTAATGTTACAGGCATTGACATCTCCGAGACTTTTATTAAAGGACTGACCACAAAGATAATTTCGGAAAAACTAAACATTAAAGCAATTCAGGCAGACATTCTTGCCATTCAACTAAATGACAATTTTTCAGGAGCCGTGTGTCTGGGAAATAGCTTCGGCTATTTTAATATGGATAGAATGAAATTATTTGTCGAAAAGGTTTCTTCAACCCTTGAAGCCGGGTCAAAATTTATTATTAATTCGGGCATGGTAGCTGAAAGCATTTTACCAAACTTCATAAACTACTCAAAAAACAACTCATACAATGTTGGAAATATAACAATGGACGTTACCAATATTTACAATGTTGAGGATAGCTGCATGATAAGCAGTCTTCTTTATACTAAAGAAGGTAAGACAGAGGAGCATTCTTTTAAGCACTACGTATTTACGTTGGGGGAAATAAAACGGCTTTTAAAATTATATGGATTAAATACCATTGCAACATATAGTTCGAGATCAAAAGAAGAATATAATCTCGGAGACCAAGAAGTTTACATTATAGCAAAAAAGGAATAGTGATAACTAAAAAACCGTAAACTTATTTTAGGACGACACACGCTGACACGAAAGCAGAGACCCAGAGGCTGGAGACGACGGAAAGGAAATTAGTTTCACCTGGAAAAAAATAAATATGGAAACAAAAATACAACTCAAACATCCCGCCGGCAAGAAGGCTGTAAGCATGGACAAAGACAAGTATGATATTTTACGGAAAGTTCTTTTGGATCGCTTAACTAAAATGGGCGAATCAACCCACAAAGAAATTTTGCGGGCAATTGCCGAAGATTTCAAAAAGAACAAGACAAAATTTGACGGTTCCATTGAATGGCATCTGGAATGGGTTAAACTTGACCTGGAAGCCAGAAAAGTAATAAAACGAATAGGAGATCAGGCCCCCATAAAATTTGCCGTCGTGAATGTGGACAAATAACAGGGGAGAAGACTCTGCATCCGATAACAAATGTATTTCTTCTATGTACAAAAATATTTTTTTTTCACTCCTTACTTTACTATCAACCAATTATTTAATGGCTCAGGTAAATGCATCCGGAAAAATAATAGTGCCTAAAAAGATTGAAAGGTTTTTTGATGGTTATGTCCAGGCATGGTCAAAAGGTGATGTAAAGTATATTATGGAGAATTGTTATGATGTTCCTTTTTCTATACTGGATGGCGATGTTACTACCGTTTTGAATGATTTTATTAAGCTTGAGAATTTTTTACTGGAAACTTTTAAATCGTTGAAAAGCGAAGGTTATGGTTATTCAAAAAGAAATAAGTGGGAAAGATTTGAGAAGCATTCGGATAATAAAATTACCATTACTCAGAATTACACAAAGTATCTGACAACAAATGAAATCATGGGTGCTAAAGAACGAAGAGCAACTTACATCCTTCAAAAAAAAGGTAATGGTTATAGGATTACACAGTTAATTCTGAATAAATAGCAGATAAGGCCTATGCAAATGAAGGTTGTTAGGTTAAACCATTCAACTTTAACTCTTAAATCTTGAAAAAATGAAGCTTTTAATTTTACTCTCATTATTTTTTATTTCTCCGCAGAGCCTCCCGTCTCGGGGACTCTGACGGAAGTGCGAAACCATAGTTGAAAGAAATGACACACACTGCACAAAAGGCTATTGTGAAAGTTCAACACTATAAATACAGACAAATGAGAAAGGTCATATTAACCGTTGCAGTTTCACTGGATAGTTTTATTGAGGGACCTAACAAAGAAGTTGACTGGATGACTTTTGATGAAGAAACAGGAACAGAATTAAACAACTTTCTTCAGGAAATCGACACGGTGTTGTACGGACGAGTGAGTTATGAATTGTACGGTAATTACACTCCCTCCGATAGCAGTGGGGATTTTGAGAAGGACTTCTATCACAAGCTAAATAAGCTGACCAAGTATGTATTTTCTTCATCAAAGGTGGAATTTAGCGGGAATCCAAAAGTTGTAAAATCGGACATTGTGCAAATCATACAAAATCTAAAACAGCAGCCAGGAAAAAACATTTGGCTCTATGGTGGCGCCGGGTTGATTTCAAACTTTATGAACTTAAATTTAATTGACGAAATCAGATTGGCGGTTATTCCTATAATTCTAGGGGGTGGTACTCCCTTGTTCAAAGGAATAAAAGAGAGGGTAAAACTAAAATTACTCAAGACTGTAACCTCTAAGTCGGGGGTTGTGGGACTTTCCTACGCGACATTTATTGACTAATGCAGGATGACCCGACAAAAGGCCAGTACAAATGAAGGTTGTTAGTTAGACCATTCAACTTTAACTTTTAAATCTCGAAAAAATGAAGCGTTTAATTTTACTCTCATTATTTTTTTTGTTCGGACAATTATCAAATGCACAGGGTAATTTGGCCGAAACCGTCAAGGACCAACTGGTCGAAGATTGGAAATTGGCCAAGGTCCTGACCAATGAGTACCTGAATATAGTGCCGGCTGATAAGTATAGTTTCAAGCCACAGGAAGGTATACGCAGCTTTGCCCAACAGATGCTGCACCTGGCGCAGGTCAATGTCGGAATGGTTTCCCACGGTACAGGAGCACCCCGACCTTTCGCGAGATCGAGACGGCTCGAGCAAAGCCCGGGAGCCCAGACAAAGGATTCTGTACTGTATTATGTAAATGTCAGTTATGATTATGCCATTGACGCGATAAAAAATTTGGATACATCTAAACTGGAAGAGAAAGTAAAAGAACGGGATATGGAAGAAACAAGGTTTGCTTGGTTGCTTAAAGCTTTTGCGCATCAAACACATCATCGTGGGCAGACTGCTATTTATATTCGCCTGGTTGGAATAAAACCACCGAACTGGTTGGAATCAAACTGCCAAACTCGTTGGAATAAAACTACCAAACGAAAAACTGCTTTGACAGGGCTTTTCAAACATAGCATTTTTTCAACCCCATCAGAGTCACCCCGAGCCTCTCGGGGGACTCTGATGTTTGGTTTCGTTCTGATTAACCGATTTAATAATTGATATTCGGATATGGATCGGGAGTAAAACACTTAATTCAAAAGCACTCACCACCATGACTCTATGAGAAAACTAAAACTTATGTTAATCTGCCTGGCGTTCATCATGGCTTGCGTTGGATGTCAATCGTCTAAACCGGCGGAACAACTAGATGTGACAGAATTGACCATTGCCGAAATTCACACGGCTTACAAGGAGGGCGGCTTTACGAGTCAAGAATTGGTATCTGCTTATTTGGATCGCATCAATCAATATGACAGCCAAATCAACTCAATCACCCTGATAAACCCGGATGCTCTTGAAATTGCTAAAGCGCTAGACGAAGAATATGATCGCACCAAAGTTCTAAGACCTCTCCACGGTATTCCACTTATTGTGAAAGATAATATCCATACCAAAGGCCTGGCTACCACGGCAGGGGCGATCGCGCTTCAGAATTTTATTCCCAGCGAGGATGCGTTTATAATGGATAAGCTTGTAAAGGCAGGCGCTATCATTATTGCAAAATCCAACATGGCCGAATGGGCGTTGACCCCATGGTCTTCGGTAAGTTCTACACACGGTGCAACATTAAATCCCTATAATTTAAATTATACTCCCGCAGGTTCCAGCGGAGGAACGGGAGCTTCTGTTGCCGCAAATTTTGGTACCGTAGGCTTGGGTACTGATACAGGTAATTCTGTCCGAGGGCCGTCTTCTCATTGCGCGTTGGTTGGATTCAGAGCAACGATGGGGCTGATCAGTCGGACTGGAATCATCCCGCTCGATTTAAGAAATGATATGGCAGGTCCTATGTGCAGAACCGTGGAAGATGCTACCCGGGTTTTGGAAATAATGGCCGGAATTGATCCCAACGATCCTTTGACGAAGTATGCCGAAGGTAAGATACCCGCCAACTATGTGCAGTTTCTGGAAAAGGATGGTCTGAAGGGAGCGCGGATAGGCGTGCTTCGGGCGATCAGTGAAGATGAGCCAGATCGTGAAATAAAGGCACTGTTTGAAAAAGCAATAGCGGATATGAAGGCAATGGGTGCCGAAATTATTGACCCCCTGGATATCCAGGATTTCTCAACCCTGAAGGAAAATCAATGGTGCGATGAATTTAAAACAGATATAGAATCCTATCTGGCGAACTATGTTAAAAATGATTCCCTGAAGACCTTGGAAGACATTATCCGGGTAGGCACAAAATTAGAATTCGTTCGCAGTCAGTTGAACATTTCTTTAAAGAGTCATGGAAGGACAGAGAATCCTGAAATTGATTGTTTGGATGCTTATACGGATCAACGACGTATTGCTTTCCGAAACGCCATTGAAGACCAAATGGATAAGTTGAAATTGGATGCATTGGTCTACCCGTCCTGGAACGTGAAACCTGCTAAAAGCCGTTCAGTTTTTACAAGCTATGCAGATGGTAAAGGCGTTAACAGCCTGGTTATTTCGCCACATACAGGTCAACCAGCCTTTACTGTTCCCATGGGTTTCTCTGGTGGAAACTTGCCGGTTGGACTTGAATTTTTAGGGCGGATGTATGCAGAGCCTACCTTAATTAAATTGGTTTACGCCTATGAACAGGGAACAAAACACAGAGTACCACCAGCAATCAAAAAATAAAAAACAAAAGCAGCAAACGAGCTAAGTCAATTACGATTTACTAGCGGCCACAGATTACAAATTCTTAATACCGTGACAAATTGACGCAATGCGTATATTAGGTTGTTACCACCCATGCTTCTGGAAAAATTCTCCATCCTACTAAAAGGAAATCAAATCCACTCACCTCGGACAATGAAGTAGAAAGTAAATAGTGACTCTATCCAATTCCCACCCGCAGCAACTTTTCCCACCCACAACCCAAGCTAAGACAAGAGCCAAATCTCCTTGCTTGCGTTTCCTTTTTTCCTATATTAACTTGTTAGCTGTAACCCAATAGACGACAACCAACAGAAGATGATTCACGAAAGCTATTACTGGAAAAAGGAACTTTATAATAGCTTTTTGACAATAGCTAAGTTCAGACATTTAAAAAGAATGACAGAACAGTCACAGGTGAATATTGAAAAAGCATTAATGATAGGAGCTTACATTATTAGAAAACTTGACGATGCACAAAAAACACCACCAGACTTTTTAATAAAGAAAGAACAATTAGAATTTTTCGTTAGTAAAGGAACACTTGTTGACCATATGAACTGGCATAAAATTGACACTCATTACGACTTTGACAAAGTAACCAAGGCTGAAAGAGATTGGAGGTTCATTATTAATCAAATAATTCACAGTTTTACTTTGTTCTTTTCCAATGACAGTTCAGACAAACTTGATGGGTTTCTACTTAACTCTGACAAGACTAAGAAAGAAGCATTATTTTTTCTTCCTCTTAAAACTTTATTGACAATGTTTCTAACTATTTCTGAAGGAGACATTACAGATGCACATTCACACAGGCAGGTAATTGGGAAAGACGCTGATGGGAAACCAAGATTTGGTGCGATGAAATTAACTAGTGCCGTGTATTCATATCCGGACAATTTTGACATAAAGACAATTATCTCCAATACTTTAGACGGAGAAATCTATTGCAGAGAAAATGAATAACTTACTTGACCAAGCGACAGGCGGACAAGAAATGGGCATACCGCTAACAAATGTTTATGCAATGGTGGTGTGATGTGCAAGCTATAAGTTTTTATCTTCTTTCAGCGTTTGGTCAAGGTGGATACGTTTTCAAAAGCCCACTGCATAAACACAAACGATGGCTGCAAGCCCAATGAACCGTAAAATAGTTACACAAAGATTATAACATAAGAACAAGTGGACAGCGAGGATTTAAACAAATATTGGAGGGGAGGATTTTATTATGATCGAAGTCACGTCTTGAGAAATAATGTTGCAATCCAGACCTATAAACTTTTAATGCATTATACGGAAATTCATAAGAATTGCCGAGTTGGATGTTATCTAATGACGAATGGTTTTACTAAGTTTTATTCCCTTAAGCAGTTGATTCCTTTGTTTGATCTATTCGCTGATGTTGCCGAAAATGATAAACAACTATCAAGCGATTCGTATCCAGAATTTATTAAGAATATTACAGGAGCCACATTTCAAGAACAGATTGAACAAGTTTGGCGTCTCAAACATCCAATTCGCTTCGAATTCAATTCTAAATCTTTGTGGAGCGAAATCTTTAGTTATGATTTTGGTAATGCCATAAGTATTAACATTGATCCAGACGATATTTCTGAAGTAGAGGGGCAATCATTAGACTTTTTTAAAATCAGTATTAAATATTACATTATTGACATTGCTTTTAGGGACAAGATTACTATCAAATAAAGAAGAAGTATTTAGAATGAAGTATTGAAGGAGAGCCAGCCGCCAACAAAAAATGTTGATGGTAATGCCAGACGACCAAAGAGAATATAATCAAAAACATGAATGAGAGTACTGACAATTGAAGAAGCTGTAAATGAATACATGCCTTTTTACTTTTCATAGAGCAATGGGTTTGTAGCTGGGATCAGAATTAAGCTCATATAATATTCAAATTTCATTCAGAAATAACGCCATATATAAACATGAAAGGTATTGTATCGTCAATAATTATTCTTCTCGTTCTAAACTCTTGCTGGTTCAAAGAGGAGAAAAAAACTGAGGAAGATCTGGAATTCAAAAAAATAAGAAGTGCTTTGGAACAGACTCTAATGAGGAAGTATTCTATTAAAGCTTCCTTTGATACACTCAGAATTCTGTATTCTCTAGATTTCGATTCTGAGATTGGTAATTATCAAATGGTTTCTAGGAATGTTAAGATAATGGATATATACAAAGAAGATAGTATCAATTATGTTTCTTTATCAGTAGGCATTCCAAGAAACTATCTTAAACTTTCTCTAGGTAGTAATACCTTAAGAGAGCTATTAAATATCAAGAGCTCAGCCGGATATATTTTTAAAAAGATTCTTGTCATTAAAATTAATAAGATCAAGAAAATCGATTTTGTTCTTGACGTTTCTCCTATGGAAGAATATGGCTATACTGTGGAGTTATCAGATCATAGTCGGAATTTCTTCGGAGAAGGTGAGCTTATTGAAATGGTATCGATAGAGTAACAGCCAATTAATTCAAAACCATAAAAGGAGATTAAAGCCAGAGCCGAGGAAGGCTAACGCAGCTATATGTTTTACGATGACTATAAAAATCTATGCAATCAATACGTTCCTGGCGCAAAGCATATGTCGATTCGTGAATACTATCCTGTTATTGCCAGATTTGAAAATCCTCCAATAAAAATTAAAGAGTTTGGTGTTCCGTATGATCTATTTTTTAATAAGGCCGGCCTCCTCACAGATAGCATACATTTTCAAAAACATTACGTAGACCAAAGACACTTCTATTTTTATGATTCAAATAAGAACCTAACCAAGGGTATCATTTCTAATTTACCAAATCAAGTAATTCATACCGTAGTAGATATAAAGTATGATATTCAAAAGAGGATAATGCATGAATTGCTGATCGTTGAAGGATATGATATTATTAGCCAAAATTTTCATTCATATAAAGATGGTTGGCATATTATGAAAATGATGGATTCGTCAGATAAGAATACTTGTCATTTTTACCGCAAGTATGACGACAAAGGAAGAGTTATAGAAGATAAAGGCATTAGGGAAGGTTCAGAGTTGATTAATTGGGATAAAACAGAATATGATCAAATCGGAAAAATTCTTCGCCATATAAGTTTGGATGAAAGCGGCAATCAAGATGGCATATATGAGTATTATTCAGTCAACAATGGTAAGGAAGAGGGCTACAATTTTCTTGGCTCCGCAGGGCATGAGTCGTACACTAAAAGGTTTTTATTTGAGTTTGATGAAAAAGGCGCATGGATTAATAAGACTGTATTATTGAACGATACTCCACAATACTTTTATGAGCGTCAAATAAAGTACTATTAGGTGATAAATACCTACTTCAACCCCATCAGAAGAGTCACTCGTCAGAGGACTCTGATGTTTAGTTACGTACAGCCAGCAGATTTAGAATTGATATTCGGTCACAAGCGTTTACGAATTTATTTGCTATTACACAAAGCGTTGGTAGCCAGCAATTTTTAGAGAGACACCAAATCCAAACGTATGAAAAAGATAATTATACTTGTTCTTTTGGCACTGGGATGTAGTGACCAGAAAAATGCAACAAACCAGAATGCCGCTAAAAATGAAAATGGGGTACCTCAATACACCGAAGTAAAAAGCGGCGGAGTAAAAATGATTTCCGTTGATGGAAAATATCAAGTCTGGACTAAGAAAATTGGAGAAGGGAATATAAAGGTTCTATTACTCCATGGTGGACCTGGGTTTCCGCATGATTATTTTGAATGCTTCGAAGACTTTTTGCCACAAGCCGGAATTGAGTTTTATTATTATGACCAATTGGGGGCAGGGAACTCAGATATACCCATGGACACCACTCTTTGGAATATTTCGAGGTACGTAGAAGAAGTTGAACAAGTCCGGCAAGGACTTGGTTTAGAGAATTTCTACCTATTTGGACATTCATGGGGGAGCATGTTGGCAATGGAGTATCTACAAAAATACCAACATCACGTCAAGGCAGCCCTATTATCAAACATGACAGCAGGAATAAAAAATTATCTGGCTTATGCGGAACAGTTAAAGCAGAAGTTTTTTTCTAAAGACGATTTAAGAAAGTACGATTCATTGGACAAATTAAAAAGCTATAGCTCTCCGGAGTACCAGGAACTCCTGATGAATAAGTTATACGGCCATGTGATTTGCCAGATTAATCCCTGGCCTGAGCCCTTGATGCGAGCATTTAAAAAAGCTAACACTACCATTTATATTCAAATGCAGGGAATTGATGAATTTCATGTAACAGGCAATTTTAAGAATTGGGAAATGTGGGATCGATTACCAAATATTAACGTGCCTACGCTTGTCATTGGCGGTATGAATGACGAGATGAATCCTGAAGACATGAAGAAAGAAGGGCAACTAATTCCAAACAGCCGGACGTACTTGTGTCCGAAGGGTAGTCACATGAGTATGTATGACGACCAACAAAACTATTTCAATAATCTAATTGCCTTTCTTAAGGACGTTGAAGAGAACAAATTCAAAAGTGACCCGAAATAGGAAAGGTTAATGGCGTCGGGGTGGCTTTGATTGGGAGTAATGCAGACATGACATAGCGGGATTCTGTGGAGAGTTTATGCATGTGTTGCCGGCAATGCACTAAAAAATTTACGATTTTCAACCCCATCAGAGTCACTCGCCGCGGCGGGGATTCTGATGCTTAGCTTCGTGCAGCTTGCAGATTTAAAAATTGATATTCAATCATGGAATTGTGAACGGAGGATCAGCGTCCTTTGGTAAGGCTCAATGCTTTCTATCCTTCGGTATCTGGCTGAGATTCCCTCCTGGTTTATTGGCGCTTTTTACAGCCTCTGTCTACATTTTTATAAATTGTTTAATTATTTCCTCCTTTCTGGTAAGAATCCATTCCATTAATAGTACTAATAGGTAAACAATTTGGCGACGTGACGGAAACACAACAGAAGGATATTTTTGAAAAGTGGCTTAGTCAGCATAAAGGTTTAATTTTTAAAATAGTTAGATCTTACGCATTTAGTGCTATGGATCAGGATGATCTTTTCCAGGAGATTATCATTCAGGTATGGCACTCCATTTCAGCGTTCAGGCATGAATCTTCCGTGACCACGTGGTTATATCGTATTGCTCTCAATACAGCTATTAAATGGACAAGAAAAGAACGAAAACATAATCAAACAGAAACACTCGAAAACGTGCCACACGTTTTACGGGAGAGTAGAATACAAATTGATGAACGACTGGCGTGGCTCTATGAAGAAATTTACAAACTCGATGAAATTGATCGTTCTGTTACCTTATTGCTGCTAGAGGGTTTCAGCTACAAAGAAATGGCTAACATACTTGGGATCACTGAATCAAATGTTGGAGTGAAAATCAATCGCATCAAAAAACACCTTATTATTAAATCTAAAAGTATGATTACCATGGAATTTGAAGAACTGCAAAAAATTTGGGACTCACAAAACAACCAGCCCCTTTATGCTATCAATGAAAAAGCACTGCACAATCGCATTCTGTCAAAAAGGAAGCAGGCTCGACATATTACCAATATCAGCGAGTTACTTTTAATTATCGTAAACCTCTGTGCTGGAAGCTTCATTCTTGGAATCAATTTATTTGAGCAGAGCGGGAATATTTTTATCTACCTGATGGCTTTGTGGATGCTTGCTACCTCATTGTTTTTACTGGTGAGCCGATTCCGTAGAATGAAAGGAGAAGATCAGTTTGACCGATCCATGCATGGAGATCTTAGTCATGCCATTTCAGTTGCAACCTACCAAGTCCGTCTTTCCCAAATAATGCGCTGGAACATTATACCGATTGGAACATTTATTCTCCTCGGCGTTTGGGAGGGTGGAAAATCGGTTTGGGTAGTGGGATTGATACTGATTTTCTTTGCCGTAGTCTACTTTGCCAGTGGCTGGGAACACAGCATTTACAAAGCCAGAAAACGTGAACTGGAAATATTAAAAAACAAGTTGGAAAACGAAGAGCCAGGTGAAAATTCTTCATCTTGGTAACAACTCGCTCATATTGTTTAACATGCTTCAGCTTTACCGCAGCGAAGGATCTGCCCTCGTTTTTGGCGGATCCTTCGCTGCGCGTACGCTTAACAATACTCACTCAACATTAACACGCTGAATGGCTTTGATCAGCACACATCTTGTGCTCCAAATGAACTTCTATTAGGAAGCACAAGGTCGAGCTTAGAAAGGCCATTACACTTTCAGCAAAACACGTCATGTCGAGTGTGCGCACTTAATCTGGGGATGAGTTTTATTCGAGACATCCCCAGGATAGCTCACTTCGTCTGTGCATCATC
>Ga0184629_10000402_pt1 | contig 19319 bp, 13 predicted proteins | sample PLM4_32_b1_FD_133158 | JGI IMG/M metagenome (GOLD analysis project Ga0184629, IMG submission 133158) | Groundwater sediment microbial communities from an aquifer in East River, Colorado, USA - PLM4_32_b1 | ecosystem: Environmental > Terrestrial > Soil > Riparian zone | place: USA: East River... | reverse complement strand
GTCGCAGGGTTCACCTATGTCGCCCATAAACCGGCCGCCCTGCATCCGCTGGGCGACCCGGAGTTCCTGTTCTGGCAGAGCCGCGAGGCCGTGCTCGCTGCCGTGGCAGCTTATGAGACTCTCGCCGGCAAGAAAGTGGCGCGCTGGGCACGCTCGACGCCGATTCGCAAGCTGGACCTGCTGCCGAACGAGGGCACCGACCTCAACGCCTACTACAACGGCGACAGCCTCAACTTCTTCCAGTACACGACCGGCACCAAGACGACCTGGTCGGGAGCCAGCACCGACGTCGTCGCCCACGAGTCGGGCCACGCGCTGCTCGACCAGTCGCGCCCCGACTTGTGGGACAGCTCCTACACCGAGACAAACGCGTTCCACGAAGCGTTCGGCGACTGCACGGCGATCCTCACCGCCTTCGCCGATCCCGCCACTCGGGCCGCGGTACGAGCCAAACTCCGGAAGAAGAACTTCCTCGAAGCCACCGCCGAGGATCTGTCCGACGGGGTGCTGCGGGCGCTCGGCCCCAGCCATCCCGCCGCGCAGCCGCGCCACGCCCGCAACACCTTCCAGTGGGCGCTGCCGACCTCGCTGCCCACCTCGGGGCCGCCGAGCGTGCTGTCGAGCGAGGTACACAGCTTCGCGCGGATCTTCACGGGGTGCTTCTACGACACGATCCTCAATATCCTGCGCGACCGGATCGGCGCCGCGAAGACGCCGACCGCCGCGCAGCTCGGTGCGGCCGTGCAGACGGCGGGGAAGCTGCTGGTGCGGGCCGCGGCGGAAGCGACGGAAACGCCGCGGTTCTTCCAGTCGGTGGGGCAGGCGATGGTGCTCGCCGACACGGCCGCCAACGGCGGCGCGAACCACCTGGCGATCCGCGATGCGTTCCAGAAGCACAACATCGCGCTCGGCAGCTCGGGCGCGCTGGCGCCGTTCGCGGCGTTGAGTGGCAAGGTCTCCACTGCGCGGGGGACGCTGACGCGCAGCGCCGTCGATGATCTGCGCCAACGCCTCGGCGCCACCGCCGACGAGCGCGTGCTCGTCTCGGCGCACGACATCGGCGGGGTGCGCGTGGTGCGCGCGACACACCAGCGGCACGTCGCACTGGGCACGCTGGACACCCGGCTCAAAGGAGTCGTCGCCATGTTGTCGCAGCGGGTGCTCGTGGGCGCCGTCAACAAGACCGCCGCGATCCTCGGCGGGCTGCCCGAGTCCACCGCCGGCGATGACGAAGTGCGCACGTTCGTGGAGACGCTGCTCGCGGCCGACCGGATCGCCTTCGCGGGGACGTCGGCGCGCTTCGGGATCAAGTCATCCAGCAGGAAGGACACGCGGCTGCGCCTGCCGACGCACGCGGTGAACCGGGTGGGCGGGAGGAAGGTGCTGCGGCGGGTGCGCTTCGCCTGCTAGGTCGCCGAGTAGCGTCGGCGCACCAGGACCTTCTTGCCCTTGGAGTCGGTGACCATCTGGTGCGTGGTCCCGGGAGTCAGCTGTTTGCCGTGGGCGATCTGGCGGTTGGCCTTCAGCGTGCGGACGTAGTGCGCCGCCTCGGCACGGCTCTGCTTCTTCGTGGCCTTCTTTTTTGATTTCATTGAAGCCTCTCTCGCGCCACTCCGGGCGCCATTCGAATGTATACCACCTTCCGATCTTGGGTTCTTCTGATTCTAGGAAGACGCTCTGCCACGATCGTCGGACCTTGAAGAACCATTCACGCGAATCACAGCGATCGCCGACGCCGCCAAACCGTAACTTCTTACCGGAAGGCGGGCGCGTGCCATGATGACCCTCAAGAAGATCCAGCTCAACGGCAGCAACACCAACGACGCGATCGTGCCGTTCGAGACCCAATACCTCGTCCGGGTGTGCGGTCGGTGGCGTGCCGGGACGTTCGACCGGCAATGGTATGGACTGAACTTCACCGCATACGGATCGGAGGGGATCGAGCTGGAAGCCATCGACGAGGTGTACGAGATCACGGAAGACGTGCTCGATACGTCCCTGACGCTTCCAGCCCTGTTCCTGGAAAACGCGTAGGCCCCAGCCGTGAGTTGACCTGCCTGGTTGCGCGCAGCCCTCACGCCGCTTCATCACGCCTTCATGGTTTCTTCCGCCAACTTGTCGTAGCAGTACCTCGAGTCTTCATCACACACAGTCACTGGGCCGGCACGTGGAGACCATACCGCCCGCAGTGCCGGATCGGCACCTGGAGGGTAAGTCAACACCCTGAAGCAGTTCGCGGCAGACGTGGCTGCACGGCTCAGGTCGGCGCCCTGGCGCAGGGTCGGCGTGGCGATCGTCCTGCCCATCCTCGTGGCCGCAGCCGCGCTCTCGATCCTGTTCCGAACGCCGCCCGTGCAGCAGCCGGTGGCGTTCAATCACCGCAAGCACACCGAGCAGCTGAAGATCGCCTGCCCGCTCTGCCACCAGTACGTGACCACGGGCGCCCACGCCGGCCTGCCGAGCGCGCAGACGTGCGTGATGTGCCACCAGGTTCCTCAGGGTACCTCGCCTGAGGCCGCGCGCCTGACGGTCCTGCTCGCCCGGGGCGACCCGCTCCGCTTCAACAAGCTCTTCCACCTTCCGCCCTACGTGTACTTCACGCACCGCCGGCACGTGGGGATCGCAAAGCTCCCCTGCCAGGACTGCCACGGCATGATCGCCGAAACCGAGCGCCCGCCTGCGCGACCGCTCGTCACGATCCGCATGCGCGTGTGCCTCGGCTGTCACCAGGACAAAGGGCAGTCGGTCGATTGTGTCGCCTGCCACCGCTAGCGAGCGCCCGTGACCCCGAATCGTCGCGAGTTCCTGTGGACAGCCGGAGCAGCCGCAGCGGCCGCCTCCTGCCAGCTGAAAGACTACCAGTGGAGCTCCCCGCAGGAACAGGGAGGCTGGGCGCCCGGGATCGAGGAGCGAAAGAGCTCCGTGTGCCTCGTGTGCCCGGCGCGCTGCGGCATCCGCGGCCGCACTGTGGACGGGCAGCTGGTCCGCATCAACGGCAATCCACTACACCCGATGAGTCAGGGAGGACTCTGCCCGCGCGGCGTCGGCGGAGTGCAAGTGCTCTATCACCCGCAACGCATCGCGGCCCCGGTGGTCCGGGCGGGCGCGCGGGGGGCGGGAGAGTGGCGCGGCATCTCATCGCAGGATGCCGTGGCGCTGCTCGCCCAGCGCCTCGGGGCGTTGCGCACGGCGGGCCGGCCGGAACGGCTCGCGGTGGTGGCGGGCTACTGCGCGGGGACGATGGACGAGCTGTGGCGCCACTTCCTGCGCGTGTTCGGTTCGCCCAACTACGTGACCGATGAGTACCCCGACGGCATGGACGCGGTGATGGCTCTCATGCATGGCATCCCGCGCCGGCCGGGCTACGATCTCGAGGCCGCCCGGCTCGTGCTGTCCTTCGGCGCCCCGCTGTTCGAGTCGTGGTGGTCGCCGGTGCAGGCGTTTGTCGCGTTCGGCGGCTCGGCCGCCAAACAGTCCCGCCACGGCCATTTCGTGCAGGTGGACACCCGCTTCTCGCGCACGGCGGCCCGCGCGCACGAGTGGGTCGGCATACCGCCCGGAACGCACGGCGTGCTGGCGCTGGGCCTCGCCTACGTGCTGATCAAGGAGCAGACGTTCAACGCCGACTTCGTGGCCCGGCACGTGACGGGGTTCGAGGACGACGTGGATGCCGCGGGCCGCCCGCGCGCCGGCTACCGCTCACTCGTGCTGCGCAACTACCGGACCGAAGAGGTGTCGGCGATCACCGGGGTCCCGGTGGAGCGGATCGTGGCGCTCGCCCGGGCCTTCGCGGCTGGTCCCGGCGCGGTGGCCGTATGCGGCAGCGACGTGCTGCACGCGCCCGACGGCCTGTTGAGCGGGTTGGCGGTACACAGCTTGAACGTGCTGATGGGGAACATCAGCCGGCCGGGCGGCGTGCTGTTCGGCGACGATCCCCCGCTTGCGCCGCTCGCCGCGCCGCGGCTCGACGCCGTCGCCCGGGCCGGTCTCGGGCGGCCGCCGGTGGCGCACGCCGCGGTCCCGTTCGGGATGGGCGATCCGGCGCGGCAGTTCGCCGCCGCCGCAGGCGCCGGCGGCGGGCCGATCGAGGCCCTGCTGCTGTACTACAGCAACCCGCTGGCTTCCGCCGCTCGCCCCGACGACTGGCGCGCCGCGCTCGAGCGGATTCCGTTCGTGGTGAGCTTCTCTCCGTTCCTCGACGAGACGACGCGCTTCGCGGACCTGGTGCTGCCCGACCTGCTGCCCTACGAGCGCTGGCAGGACGCGCCCACTCCTTCCTCTTATCCGTATCAGGTATGGGGACTGGCGCAGCCGCTGGTCGCGCCGCCCGACAAGACGCTGGCCACGGCCGACGCGCTGCTGGCCTTGTCCCGGGCGCTCGGCGGCAGCATCGCGCCGAGCCTCCCCTACGCGGACATGCCGACGCTGCTCCAGGCCCGCGCCCGGGGGTTGTTCGCGGCCGGGCGCGGCATGACGCTGGGAGACATGTTCGAGCGCACCCACTACCGCCAGATGGAGGAGCGGGGGTGGTGGCTCGCCGAACAACCGGACTTCGACGCCTTCTGGAAGGCGATCGTCGAGCGGGGCGGGTGGACCGATCAGCTGTACGACGGGACCGATCCGGCCCGGCTGGCCCGCACCGCGAGCGGCCGCATCGAGCTCATGCCGGAGATGCTGCTGCGCGCATTGCAGGCCGAGGGGAAGGGCCGGCAGCCGTATGCCGCGCTACGGGCATCCACCACGCCCACCGCGACCGGGACCGCCCAGTTCCCGTTGCGCCTCATTCCCTACCGCGTGTCCACCCTCAGCTCGGGAACGATCCACCTCGAGCCGTGGCTGGCGGAACAACCCAGCCTCACGCTGGATGTGCACTGGCTGCCGTGGATCGAAGTGCATCCCACCACGGCAGCGGCGCTGGGACTGGGCGACGGAACGATGGTGTGGGTCGTGTCGGCGCGCGGCCGCTGCCGGGCGCGGCTGCGGCTGTTCCTCGGCACGGCCCCGGGGCAGGTGAACGCGCCGTACGGACTCAAGCACCCCGGTGGAGAGCTCGCCAATCCGTTGCAGCTGCTGGATGGCGCGACCGACTCGTTGACGGGGCTCGCGGCGTGGTACTCCACGTTCGTGCGCCTCGAGCGCGCGTGAGGAGGACGCTGCCGTGACGCGCTGGGGCATGGTGATCGACCTGGATCGCTGCACCGGGTGCGGCGCGTGCGAGGTCGCGTGCAAGAGCGAGAACAACATCGCCACCGTGGCGCCGGACCAGGCCGACATGGGCCGGGCCTTCGCCTGGATGCGCGTCATGACGGAGGTGACGGGCGACTTTCCCAACACCACCATGCGGTTCATGCCCCGACCCTGCATGCACTGCGACAATCCGCCGTGCGTGCAGGTGTGTCCCGTCGGGGCCACGTATATCAACCCCGAGGGCATCGTGGGCCAGATCTACCCGCGCTGCATCGGCTGCCGCTACTGCGCCAACGCGTGTCCCTACACCGTGAAGTATTTCAACTGGTTCGTCCCGAAATGGCCGGCATCGGAACGCGCCCACCTCAATCCCGACGTGTCGCTGCGCCCCAAGGGAGTGATCGAGAAGTGCACGTTCTGCGACCACCGGCTGCAGCGGGCGCGCGAGGACGCCCGCGCCGAGGGCCGCGATCTGCGTGAGGAGGACTACCAGCCCGCCTGTGCGGAGGTGTGCCCCACCGGCGCCATCGTGTTCGGCGACCTCGAGAACCCGCGCCATCGCGTGCAGGCCCTCAAGGGCGATGCCCGAGCGATGCGCCTGATGGAGAGTCTGGGGACCGAGCCCAAGGTCTACTACCTGGTGCCGAGAGCCTGATATGCGCCCCGAGATCGCCGCCAAACTCGAGCAGCTGCCGCCCGATGAGCAGGTCTTGCTGCGCCCGCTGGTGCACACCACATCCCGCTTCTACATCGCCGCCGGGATCCTCGGGGCAATCGTGCTGTGGGGGATCACCGCCTATGTCCTCCAGTGGCGCTACGGCCTGGGCCGCACCGGGTTGAACCGGCCCGAATACTGGGGCATCTACATCATCGACTTCGTGTTCTTCATCGGCATCAGCCACGCCGGCACGCTGATCTCCGCAATCCTCCGGGTGAGCAAGGCCGAGTGGCGCCGCTCCATCACCCGCTCGGCCGAGTTCATCACGGTCCTGGTGCTCGGCTTCGGCGCGATCAACCCGATCATCGACCTGGGACGCCCCGACCGGCTGCTGAACGTGTTTTTCCATCCCCACCTGCGCTCGCCGCTGCTGTGGGACATCATGAGTATCTGCCTCTACTTCACGGCCAGCACGATCTACCTCTATATCCCGATGATCCCGGATCTCGCGATCGTGCGCGATGCCGGCATCAAGGCACCGTGGTTTTATCGGCTCCTGGCGGCGGGCTACCAGGACACGCCGACCCAGCGGGCGCGGCTGGAGCGTGTCATCGGGGTGCTCGCCATCCTCGTCATCCCGATCGCCGTGTCGGTGCACACCATCATCGGCTGGATCTTCGCCATGACGCTGCGACCGATGTGGCATAGCACCATTTTCGGGCCCTACTTCGTCATGGGCGCGATCTACTCCGGGATCGCCGCGATCCTGATCGCGATGGTGATCCTGCGGCGCGCCTATGGGCTGGGGCAGTACTTCAAGCCGGTGCACTTCGACTACATGGGGCGGCTGCTGCTGCTGTTCAGCCTGCTGTGGTTCTACTTCACGTTCGCCGAGTACCTGACGGCGTTCTACGGCAAGGAGCCCGCCGAGATGCGGACCTTCTGGGCCAAGGTGGCCGGTCCCTTTGCCGTGCCGTTCTGGCTCATGGTGATCTGCTGCTTCGTCATCCCGCTGGCGCTGATGGTGCGCCGTTCGATGCGCACGCCGCGCGGCACGCTGATCGCCGGCATCGCGGTGGTGATCGGAATGTGGCTCGAGCGCTTCAACATCGTCGTGCCGACGTCGGTCAACCCGCGGTGGGAATTGGAATCGCTGGGCCACTACCTGCCGTCCTGGGTCGAGCTGTCGATTCTGGCCGGCACCTTCGCCGGGTTCGTGCTGCTCTACATGGTGGCCACCAAGTTCTTCCCGATCGTGTCGATCTGGGAGATCAAAGAGGGGCGGGAGGAATCGGTGCGCCAGGTGTCGGAGCGGGTGGGCGGCTACCTGCCGGAGCCGGTCGCGCCGTCCGGCGGAGGACACTGAGATGGGCCGACGGCGTGCGGCGCTCCTGCTCGGGCTGCTCGGGGTCCAGGGCGGGCTGCTCGGCGCGCAGGCGGCCGGCGTGTTCCCGGGGACCCCGACCACGGGCGCGCGCATCTTCGTGGAGCGCGGCTGCGTGCGCTGTCACTCCATCTGGGGAAACGGCGGCACGCTGGGACCGGACTTCGCCGTCGTCGGTGCGGGACGCAGCATGCAGCAGCTCGCGGGCGAGTTCTGGAATCACACGCCCCGCATGATCGTGACCCTGCGCCGCCAGGGCGTGCGGTGGCCGACCTTCACCGAGGCGGAGCTGGCCGACGTCATCAGCTACATCTACTACGTGAAGCTGTTCGATCCGCCGGGCGACGCCGACCTCGGGTCGCAGTGGTTCCGCGAGAAGCGCTGCGTGGAATGTCATACGGTCGGCGGCACCGGCGGCCACGTCGGGCCCGCCCTCGACGGCTATGCGCGCTACATCGCGCCCATCATGCTCGCCGAAGGGATGTGGAATCACGGGCCGGCGATGCAGGAGGCACAGACGGAGCACCGCATCCCGATCCCCACCTTCTTGGGGCGTGAGATGGCGGACATCCAGGCCTACATCCGCAGTACGTCCAGCCTGCGCAACCGCGCCGTCGTGCTGCTGCAGCCGCCCAATCCCGCGAACGGGGAGCGGCTGTTCAGCGGCAAGGGCTGCGTGCGCTGCCACGGCCCGGACGGGCGGGGGACGCGCTACGCCCCCGATCTGCGCACCGCCACGCTGCGGCTCAGCGTGTCGGAGATCGCCGGCGTGCTGTGGGACCACTCGTTCCGGATGTCGACCGCGATGCAGTCGCGCGGCTTCGCCTTTCCGCGCTTCCAGGGGACCGAGATGGCCGACGTGATCGCGTTCCTCTACTACCTGCGGTTCAACGAAACCGGCGGGGATGCGCGCGTCGGCGCCCAGGTGTTCGCCCACAAGGGGTGCACCAATTGCCACGTCCTCGACGGCCGGCCGGCGACTGGTCCGGACCTGACCCGCGCCGCAGCGGTGCGCACGCCGCTCGGCCTCGCAACCGCGATGTGGAACCACGCGCCGGCGATGTTCGACGTGGCGCAGTCGCGCCAGGTGGAGTGGCCCGCGTTCGAGGGCGACGAGATGCGCGATCTCTCGGCGTTCCTCCACACGCTGCAACCGCCCGTGCCGGCCCGTATCGCCACAGCCGCCAAGCCTCCGGCACGCCGGCCGGCCACAGCGGCGCTGCCGCCCATCGATTCGGCGCTAGCGGCAGAGGGGCAGGCTCTCGCCGGGCAGCGCGCCTGCGCCGCGTGCCACGTGCTGGGGGCCTCCACCATGGGCCGCGTCGGGCCGGACCTGAACACGGTGTTCCAGCGGCGCTCGCCGGAGTACGTGCTGCACAAGCTCGCAGACCCGAAGTTCGACAACCCCAAGAGCCTGATGCCCCTATTCCCGCTCAGCGACGCCGAGCGCCGCGCTATACTGGAGTACCTGCGCACGCTCGAGCGATGACAACTCGTCCTATATGAGAAAGGTGGCAGCGATGCACGCACGAATTCTCTCCACACTGGCTGCGGGAATGCTCCTAGGGGCGGTCACACCTGCGTGGGGGCAGGAGCCCACCGACACCATGGCGATTACGCCGGGGTTGATCGCCCTCGGCGACAGCATCTTCCATGGGAAGGTGGCCGGTGGGATGTGCTTCGGCTGCCACGGTGTGGAGGGGAAGGGCACCCCCGGCCTCGCGCCCGACCTGACGAGCGGCAAATGGCTCCACGGCGATGGCAGCTATGCCTTCATCATCAAGATCGTGGAAGCAGGGGTGCCCAAGCCGAAGGCGGCTGCGGCGCCGATGCCGCCCGGGGGTGGGGCGAAGCTCGCGCCGGCGGAGCTACGCGCCGTGGCCGCGTACGTGTTCTCGTTGAGCCACCCGAAAGCGCGCACCGGCCACTAGGACAGAAGCCGCGGGGGCCTTCGGGCGTTCTTTGGTCCTCACCCCCTGGCCCCCTCTCCCTTCGATAGAGGGGGCCAGGGGGTGGGGACTCTGCGAGAAGGGGTTCCTAAAGGACTCCCTGCGGTCGCACGGGTGAGGACGGGAGCGGGAACGGGTCCACCGCAGGCTTCGTCGCCTGACGCGCTACATTCTCTCAGGCTCCTCCCGTGTCCACGACCTTCACTCCCTTTCCGCGCCCCGTCGGCGGGTTGTTCCTCAAGCTCCTCTTCCTCTTCCTGGTCGCGCGCGACGCCGTGGGTCAGTCGCCCGCCGCGCGGCGCGACACGCAACACGTCTCCGCCTTGCTCACGATCAGCGGCGGCATCAGCCTCGGCTCTTACGAGGCTGGGTTGAATTGGGGGCTGCTGGAGCTGTTCAAGCTCACTGCCCGCGATTCGCTCCGCCGAGCCTGGAACCTGCCACGCTACGAGCTGAAAGCCATGGCGGGAGCCTCGGCCGGCAACATCAACGGATTTCTCGCCGCCGTCGAATGGTGTCGCACCAGGGAGCCGACGGCCCCCGAGCAGAGTCTGCTCTGGAAGATCTGGGTGCGCACCGGGTTCGATCAGCTGTTCCCGCTCGAGCGCTACGACCAGCCCGACTCGACTCAGGCCCTGTTCAGCCGGCGCTACTTCCAGCGAGTGCTGTTCGATACCGTGCGCGCCGCGATGCGGGACGTGCCCCCATCGGATGCACTCGATGGGTGCACCATTCCCGTGGGTGTCACGATCACCAAGCTCTCCCCCGGCGAGATCTCGATATCGCGCGGCATCACTGCCGTGACGCAGCGCTACGCGACGGCGGTGATGGTGCGCCGGCAGGGCACCACGCTGCGCTTCCGGGCGCCAGGGCCTGAGCTGCTGAACGACGGCAGGCTCGGCGCGCTGCTGCTGCTGCCGGATTGCAAGGGCGCCATCGAGCCGGACGACGTCTTCTCGTTGATCGAAGCGTCCTCCGCGTTCCCCGGGGCCTTCTCGCCGGTCTCCCTGCGCCACGAAGCGAGCCCGGGGGCGGGATGCGGCTCCGAGCCCCCTGCCGCCGTCAGCGCGCTGTTCTCCGACGGCGGCCTGTTCGACAACAACCCCATCGACCTCGTGGTGGGGATCTACGCCGATGCGGTCTGGAGGAACCCGGACCGGCCGGACCCCAACGCGCTGCTGCTGTTCATCGACCCCGAAGCGCTGCGCGGCCGGCTCGCGACGGTCGAGAAGCAGCGCAAGCGCGAACCGCCGTCCACGGGGGGCATCTCGGCGTTGGTGGATCTGTTCGCGGGGGCGGTGCCCGCCGCGCGGCAATACGAGCTGCAAGCGTTCGGACGGCTCCTCGCCCGCGCTCCGCAGGTGTTCCGGCGTGACAACATCCAGGTCACCAATCGACGCTTCGTCGTGGTCGGGCAGCAGCTGGGAGCGTTCGCCGCGTTCCTGGGACAGCCGTTCCGCGAATACGACTTCTACGTCGGCGTGTACGATGCGCTCTCCTTCATCGCTGGCGAGGGCTGCCGAGTCGACCAAGGTGTGGATTCCACGTGCCTCGCCAACCGGCTGCGCACGCTCGTGGAAACGCAGGAGCTCGATCTCGGATCCTCCGCGCTGCCCCGCGCGCTGCTGCGCGCGCTATACGACCGCGAGCACCCCGACAGCGCCGCCGCTCCCACGGCTCGCTTCCACGTCGATGCCACGGCGCCGCCGCGCGAGCTCTTCCTGCACGCGCTGCTGCAGGCGCACCTCGACCTCGACAATGAGAAACCATTCGACAACCTGAGCTGCCGCGGCGACGCGGTCACCGGCCTCCTGTGCCGAGACGGCTTTCGCGAGATGCTGCGTCGCGTGGCGGCCGATTCGGGGGTTCACGCCATGCTCGACTCGACACCGCGGCGACCGGAGTGCTCGCCTGAGCATTGGCTCGAGTCGCCGGCCCGGTGCGACGCCAGCGAGAGCCTGCTGGCCTTCGTCGCCAACCCGGAACGGTTCATGGCGGGCAAGATCGGCCTCATGCTGCACCAGATGTGGCGCGTGGAGCGGGCTCGGCGGCGGGCAGGCGAGCCGGCGTGGACCGATGTCGCGACGCTGAGCGAGGCGCTGTACCAGTCGGGGATCGGCTACCGCTACCGCCGCGGCGTGGAGCCCAACACCTCATCGGTGCCGCGGGGCTCGGGCCGGGGGTGGATCGCGACGCTCGTTCCCAACTACGCGACGGTCAGTCTCTTCAACGCGGCCTTCGAGGTCGGGTACCGGCCGACCGTGCACCTCGGCCGATCGTTCGCCGTCGGCCTGACGGCAGCCCCGCTCCACGTGACGGGTGGCTCCGCCACGAGCCTCGACCGGATGCACTATGTGATCGGACCGACCCTCCACTGGAAGCGCTCGAGCGCGGTCTGGTCGGGGCTCGAAACCGGTGTCGAGGTCTTCGGGAGCTGGCGCAGCCGCCCACCCGGGAACCCCGAAGCGACGGTATGGGCGGTGCCGGTCACCGCCTACCTGCTCGCCGACAAGCTGCGCATCGGCTTCCGGCTCCTCCCCGGCAACAATTCCGCCGTGCATGACGGCAAGAAGGTCGCGCTGACGTTCGGTCTCGCGGACTTGAACGGCCTGGTGTACTGGATGCTGCGCAAGTCGTGACTCGCCGCCCTTCCCGGAATCCCTGAAACAACCGAACTTCCCCCACGTGAACGCCCCCGCGGAGTATCGGCGCGAGGTATTGCGACAGGCGGGGGTGGCGCTCGCCGGTCGCGAGGTCACGCTCTGGGAGGTCACCCCCGGGACCGGCGTCGCTCCGCTCGCGAGCAACGTGCCGACGCTCCCCTCGGACGCCACGCGGAGCGATCTCGATGCGACGCTACGCCAGTGGGGTGCCCCGATCGCCGCCGGGAGTCGCTGGATCGGCTGCCGTTTGGACGACGCGCGACGCTGGTGTGTGGCGCCGGTCCGCTCCCGCCCGCCGGACCCGCCGCCGGGCGGCATCGAGCGGCGCAGTCGTGAGCGCCTCATTCTCGAGCTGGCCGGCCTGTGCCTCGGCACGCTCGATGCCTGGGCGGGGCCGAAGGAGCGGCTCTCTCCAGCGGCGGCGGCCTGGGAGCACGCCCGCCAGCCGAGTGTGATCGCGCACGAAGTGGGAAACCAGCTGACCGTGGCGGGTGGCAACCTCGCCTTCGCCATCGCCGCAGTCACCGCGGCCTCATTCCTCGGTCCCGAATTTCGGACGCCGCTGCTCGAAGACCTGAAGAATTCCGCGAAGGGTATCGAGCGGGCCACCGATTACCTGCGGGCCATACTGCATCACCCCGGCCCGGAACCCGGCAAGGTCTCGCGGTTCGATCTGGGCGTGGTCGTCCGCTCGTGCGTCACCCTCGAGCGCCCACTCGCCCACAAACGGGGCGTGGCGTTGAGCTGGGAGGCCGCGACGGAGCCGGCCTACCTGTCGGGCGACCCCAACGCCCTGTACCAGGTCGTCACCAACCTGATTCGCAACGCCGTCGACGCTTCGGAGGAGCGCAACGGCACCGTCCTGGTCACGCTGCGGCGGGTCGCCGATTCGCTCCACCTGGCGGTGCAGGACCGGGGGGTCGGGATCGCGCCCGAACACCGGGACCGCATCCTCGAGGCCGGCTTCACCACCAAGCTCCCGGGCTTCGGCTCGGGCATGGGGCTCGCGGTCGTGCGCGAAATCACCGAGCACATCTTCGGCGGCACGATACAGGTGGAGAGTAAGCTGGGAGAAGGGAGCACGTTCACGCTCGTCCTGCCGGTTCCGCCGCAACGCGCGGGGAACTAGCCTCCTGCATGCCCGCTCTGCATCGTCACCTGTCGGGATTGATCCTGCTCGCCAGCGCGGTGTCAGGCGCGAGCTGTACGCGAACCGCCGATCGGACCCTCTTCGAGCTGGTCGCACCCGACGCGAGCGGTGTCGCGTTCGTCAACGCACTGCCCGAAGACACCACCTTCAACATCCTGAATTACCTGTATTACTACAACGGCGGCGGCGTCGCGGCCGGCGACGTCGATGGCGACGGCCTGCCCGATTTGTACTTCACGTCGAACTTGGGGCCCAACCACCTCTATCGCAACACCGGGCACTTCCACTTCGAGGATATCACCGAGCACGCCGGTGTGGCGGACCCCGAGGGCTGGAAGTCCGGGGTCACGATGGCCGACGTCAACGGCGACGGGCGGCTCGACATCTACGTCTCCGGCGTGAGCTACCTCGGCATGCACGGCCGCAACGTCCTCTACATCAACAACGGAGATGGAACGTTCACCGACCGCACCAAGGAATACGGGGTCGAGTTTGCCGGCTATTCCACGCAGGCCGCCTTCTTCGATTACGACGGCGACGGCGACCTGGACATGTACCTCCTGAACAACTCGACCCACACCGAGCGCGCCGCCAGCCCGAGCACGAGCCGCACGGTGCGGAACGCGAAGGCGGGAGACCGTCTGTTCCGGAACGACGGGAACCACTTCGTCGATGTGAGCGCTCAGGCCGGCATCTACGGCGGCGTCGAGGGATACGGTCTGGGCGTCGTCGCGAGCGACGTGAATCTCGACGGCTGCCCCGACCTGTACGTCGCCAACGACTTCCAGGAGAACGACTTCCTCTATATCAACAACTGTGACGGCACGTTCACCGAGTCGATCGCCCGGGCGACGGGGCATACCAGCCGCTTCTCGATGGGCGTCGACGCCGCGGATTTCAACAACGACGGCCGTCCGGACATCGTCGTCCTCGACATGCTGCCCGAACGCGAGGACATCCTCAACACCTCGGCGGGCGCCGAAGACTTCACCATCTTCAACCTGCGGCTCAAGGCCGGGTACCATGCACAGTACGCCCGCAACACGCTGCAGCTGAACCGCGGCCTGGCGGGCGGGACGGTGCGCTTCAGCGAGATCGGCTACCTCGCGGGCGTGTTTGCCACCGACTGGAGCTGGGCCCCCCTCTTCGCCGACCTGGACGACGACGGCTACAAAGACCTGTTCATCACCAGCGGGATCTACCGCCGGCCCAACGACCTCGACTACATCAGCCTCGTGGGCCAGGAAGCCGTCCAGGCGTCGCTCGCGGCGGGGATTACCCCTCAGAACCTGACGCCGCTGCTCGAGAAGATGCCGCACATCCCGCTCGCGAACCGTGTGTACCGCAACAACGGCGATCTGACGTTCACGAACATGGCGGACCCGTGGGGACTGGGGCAGCCCGGGTTCTCCAACGGAGCCGCCTACGTCGACCTGGACAACGACGGCGCGCTCGATCTGGTCGTGAACAACCTCAACGCACCCGCCGCGATTTACCGGAGCCGCGCCCGTGCGATCACCGGGAATCACTTTCTGCAAGTCCTGCTGCGGGGCACGGGCGCCAACACGGCCGGCATCGGCGCGAAGGTGCTGATCGCCCATCAGGGCATGCGGCAGCTGCTGGAGCAGATGCCCACGCGCGGTTTCCAGTCATCGGTGGATCCCCGCCTGCATTTCGGGCTCGGCCGATCGCAGCGGATCGATTCGCTCATCGTCATCTGGCCCGATCGCCGCTCCCAGGTGCTGACCGATGTCGCGGTCGACCAGCTGATCACCCTGTCGCAGCAAGACGCGACAGGGAAGGACGGTTCCCGGCCGGGAGCGACGGCGCCGCCGCTGTTCGCGGACGTGACGGCCCAGATCGGGATCGACGTCAAGCACGAGGAGAACGCGTTCTTCGACTACGGCCGCGAGCCGCTCATGCCGCACCTGCTGTCCACCGAGGGACCCGCGCTCGCCACGGGCGACGTGAACGGCGACGGGCTGGACGACCTCTACGTCGGCGGGGCGAAATGGAAGCCGGGTCACCTGCTGATCCAGCGGCCCGACGGTGGCTTCCGCGAGAGCGGCCAGCCTGCGCTGCGGGCGGACAGCCTGCCCGAGGACGTGAGCGCGGTGTTTTTCGACGCCAACGGGGACGGACATCCCGACCTGTTCGTCGTGAGCGGCGGCAACGAATTCTGGGATGACGCCGAGGCACTCCGCGACCGGCTCTATCTCAACGATGGGCGGGGCAACTTTCAGCGGGCGGAGCACGCCCTCCCGGATTACTTCCACAACGGCTCCTGTGTCGTGCCGGGCGACTTCAACGGCGACGGACGCCTCGATCTCTTCGTCGGCAGCCGGGTCGTCTCCCGCAAGTATGGTCTCACGCCCCAGAGTCATCTGCTCCTGAACGACGGCGGAACGGGGGGGACGGGGGGCGGGCACTTCCGCGACGTCACGCTCGCCCAGGCACCGGGGCTCGCCGCAGCGGGCATGGTCTCGTCGGCCGCCTGGATCGATTACGACAACGATGGCCAGCTGGACCTGATCGTCGCCGGCGAATGGATGCCGGTGCGCGTGTTCCGGCAAGCACAGGGCCGGTTCGTGGACCGGACCGCGCCGGCCGGTCTCGCGGGCACGAACGGCTGGTGGAACAGCGTCAGCGCGGTCGATCTGAACGGGGACGGCCGCCAGGACTTGGTGCTGGGCAACCTCGGGCTCAACTCCTACATCCGGGCATCACCAGCGGAGCCCGCCCGGTTGTACGTCCGTGATTTCTTCGGGAACGGCACGCTCGAGCAGATCCTGACCTTCTATAAACACGGCGTGAGCTATCCGCTCGCGGGACGAGACGAGCTGCTCAGCCTGCTGCCGCAGCTGCGGAGCAAATACCCGTCCTATGCCGCGTTCGGAGCCAGCCGCTTCGAGGATATTTTCCCGGCGTCGGAGCGCCGGCGAGCGACCGTCCTCGAGGCGCGCGAGTTCGCCAGCGCGGTCGCCCTCAATCGCGGGAACGGCCGCTTCGACCTCCAGCCGCTCCCCATCGAAGCGCAGTTCGCGCCCGTGTACGCATCGCTGGCGGGAGATTTCGACGGCGACGGGCACACCGATCTCCTCCTCGCCGGGAACTTCTACGGCGTGACGCCGGTCCAGGGGCGGTACGACGCGAGCTATGGCGTGCTGCTGCGCGGCGACGGCACCGGTCGCTTCACGACGGTCGATCTCGAGTCCTCGCATCTCCTGATCGAGGGCCAGGTGCGGCACATGGCCCTGGTGCGCCGGCCGGATGGCGAGCGCCTGATCGTCGTGGCGCGCAACGACGACGCGCTGCAGCTGCTCCGCCCGCTCCGTACCCGGGCACCCTCCGGGAACTCGACAAGCTCGAACAGATAACCGGCGCCACAGCTTGCCTCGGCCCGCACATTGGCGCTACGCTCGGGCGTGCCGCAAACGACATCGACCGCTCGGCGGGCGGCGGAAAACCCGATCCTGACTCCGGCGATGCTGCGACCGTCGCAGCCGGAGCTGGAAGTGGTCGGGGTGTTCAATCCGGCAGTCACACGCCACGATGGCATGGTCGTGGCGCTGTTGCGAATCGCGGAACGGCAGCGGGGGTCGCCGCCGGGCGAAGTCGCGGCCACGACCTATAACCCCGACTCCAGGCGCCTCGAGGTGCGGCGGTGGCGGCGCGACGCGCAGGCTGTGGACGTGAGCGATCCGCGCGTCATCGTCGCCGAGGGCCGCACCTGGCTGACGTCGATCTCGCACCTGCGCGTGGCGCGTTCCGGGGACGGCATCCACTTCGACGTCGAGCCGGCCGCCGCGCTGTTCCCCGCCAGTGCGTACGAGTCGTTCGGGATCGAAGACCCGCGCATCACCCCGATCGACGGTATCTACTGGATCAACTATACGGCCGTGTCGCAGCAGGGGATCGCCACGGCGCTGGCGTCGACCCGGGATTTCACGACCTTCGAGCGGCACGGGATCATCTTCCCTCCACCGAATCGCGACGTCACCATCTTTCCCGAGCGGATCGCCGGCCGTTACCTCGCGTTGCACCGCCCGATGCCGACCGGCATCGGCGCGCCGGCGATCTGGATCGCGTCGTCGACGGACCTCAGGGCGTGGGGGGACCATCGCTTCGTCGCGGGGGCGCGCGCCGGCCAGTGGGATGACGCCAAGATCGGTGGCGGCGCGGTACCATTTCGCGTCCGTACCGGGAACAGGGACGCCTGGCTCGCGATCTATCACGGTGTCACGAGGTCGTCGACCGCCTACTCGCTCGGGGCGCTGCTGCTCGATGCACGAGAGCCGGCGCGCGTCATCGCCCGTTCGCGCGAGCCGATTCTCAAGCCTGACGCGGCGTACGAGCGTCAGGGGTTCTTCGGCGGCGTCGTGTTCACCTGCGGCGCGCTCGTGGATGGTGATCGCGTCCGGGTCTATTACGGCGCCGCCGATGGTGTGACCGCGGTGGCCGACGTATCGCTCCAGCAGATGCTGACCGGCCTGGGAGAGCCGTGAGCTTCGAACTGGGGGTCAACTACTGGCCGCGTCGCCGCGCGATGTACATGTGGCGCGACTTCGATCTCGGCGAAGTGCGCGAGGACATGAGCCGCATCGCGGACATCGGGTTCGACGTGGTGCGGCTCCTCACCCTGACCGAGGATTTTCTGCCCGAGCCGATGACGGTCGACGCACGGATGGTCGCGCGGCTCGTGGACGTCGCCCGGGCGGCCAAGGATGCCGGCGTGCGGGTCGTGCCGACGCTGATCGTCCTGAACATGAGCGGGCGTATCTGGTGGCCGCACTGGATGCTCGACCCCCGTGGCCAACCCCGCGACCTCTTTGCCGATCCGCTGCTCGTGGAATCACAGGTGCTGCTCGTCGAGAGCTGTGCACGCGCACTCGCGGGAGACGACGCGATCCGCGCCTTCGATGTGGCGAATGAGATCGACGACGCGCTGCGTCCGCGTACGCGAGAGGCCGGCTGCCGGTGGGCGACGGTGCTGGCGAACGCGCTCCGGCGTGGCGCGCCGGGTGTACCGGTGCAGATCGGCACACACCTCCCCTCACTCGCGGGGCGGAACAACCTGCGCGTCGACGATCTCGCGGGCATCGCCGATGAGGATGTCATGCACGCCTATCCGCTCTACTCCGATGTGGCGCGCTCCGCTCTCGATCCGGAGCTGGTGCCCTTCTCTTGCGCGTTGACGGCAGGCTTGTGCGGCAACGGGCGTCGGACGTTGATGCAGGAGTTCGGGATCTGCACCGCCCCGCCAGGACGCGCGGGGCGGACGATCACGGACGACGTTCTGGGCCATCCGCGTTCGCAGTATCTGGCGTCCGAAGACGAGGGCGCCGCCTACTACGCGGCGGTACTCCAGCGGTTGGTGGAGACGGGCGCGGCCGGCGCGTATGCGTGGTGCTATGGAGATTACGACCCGCGTCTCTTCGAGCGGCCGCCGCTCGCGACGGCGCTGCGCGAGCGCTCGTTCGGACTCGTGCGCGCCGACGGAGGCGAGAAGCCCGCGGTCGACGTGCTCCGCGCGTTCAGGGCGAGACGCGACGCAGGCACGCTCCCGGCGTCGCCGGTTCCGGCCCTCCTCGACGTGAGTGCGGACGAATACTATGGAACGCCCGGCGCCCACTTCGCGCGCCTCTACGCGAGCTGGCTGGGTCGCCCGGCGACAACTCCGAGCCCGCTGCCATCGTGATCGCGCCGCTCGAGCGTCTCGCGTCGAACCCGCTGATCACGCCCGCGCAGATCTCCTTCACGCGCGCCACCGGGACGTTCAACCCGGGCGCGGCGGTCGATCGTGCGAGTGGCCGAGTCGTCCTGCTCGTGCGGGTGTACGAGGAGCAGACACGCCGGTCGTGCCTGGCGCTCGCCCTCTCGTCGGACGGCGAGCGCATCGATGAGATCCGGGCTCATCCCGCCGTTGCGCGGGAAACGCCGTACGAGGAGTGGGGCGTCGAGGATCCGCGCATCACCTACCTCGAGGACGACCGCTGCTACGCAATCACCTACACCGGCTACTCCAGCGACGGGCCGCGCGTCTGCCTGATCACCACCGATGACTTGCTGGCACCGCGCCGCTACCGTCGGCACGGACCGCGCATCGCCGGCGACAACAAGAACTGCGTGATCTTTCCGCAGAAGGTGGACGGCGATTACGTCATTCTCCACCGTCCCATGCCCCGCATCGTCTGCGCGCGGGTGCGTTCCCTCGACGACCCCTGGCCCGCGGACGGCGTCGCGCTCGTGGGGCCGCGCGCGGGAACGTGGCGCAGTGCGCGGGTGGGCGCCGGGGCGCCGCCGCTACGCACGGAGATCGGATGGCTGC
>Ga0184629_10000401_pt1 | contig 19350 bp, 17 predicted proteins | sample PLM4_32_b1_FD_133158 | JGI IMG/M metagenome (GOLD analysis project Ga0184629, IMG submission 133158) | Groundwater sediment microbial communities from an aquifer in East River, Colorado, USA - PLM4_32_b1 | ecosystem: Environmental > Terrestrial > Soil > Riparian zone | place: USA: East River... | reverse complement strand
GGATTGCTGAGGTCGACGAGGAATCCGACGAAGAATCCGAACAGGGAGCCCTGCACCGACCCGCGCTGCAGCCCAAACAGCACCACGCACACCACCACGAAGTCGGGCGCGATGGATCCGATCGCGATGCGGCCCGCCACCGCGGCTTGCAGCGCGAGGTAGATGACGACCCCGAGCAACGGCGCCAGGAACTTCACCGCTGGCTCCTGCGGAGAACATCACGCATCAGGGCGGTGTCCGCCTCTTCGTAGAACAGGGAGCGGTCCCAGGGAATCTCTTCGGTCATGACGAACACTTCTTCCAGCGAGACGAAATTGACCGGGCTGCGCGCGTCCACCCGCAGGCTCAGCCCGTCGGTCGATTGTCCCACCCGGGAGACGATCGCCACCGGGAAGCCCTTGGGAATGGTGCCGCCGAAGCCGCTCGTCACCAGCGTGTCGCCAACCACGACGTCTTCGTTGGAGCTCACGTGGCGCAGCTCGAAGGAACTGCGGTGGCGCCACTCCAGCACGCCCACCACCCGGCTGCGCTTGTCGATGCAACTGACCGGGTGGTTCTTGCTGGTGAGTAACTGCACCCACGACGAGTTCGTAAAGACCTTCGCGAGACTGCCGACGAGTCCCCCGTACGAAAACACCGGCATGCGCGCGCGCAGTCCCTCCTCGCTGCCCTTGTTGATCACCAGGTTGGTCTGGATGCGGTCGAAGTCGCGGCCCACCACTTCCGCCGGGACCAGGCGGTGGGTCTGTTCTTCCTTGAACTCGGCCAGACGGCGCAGGCGCTCGCGTTCGTCCCGATACTGGAGGAGCCGTTCGCGCTCCAGCATCAAGGTCGCCACCATCCTCTGCAAACGTTCGTTCTCGGCCCGTACGTCGGTGTAGTCGGTCACGAAGGTCGTGGCGCGCTGCGCCGGCAGCACCAGACGCCCGACGAGACCGCGGGCGACGTCCACCTGGACCGGCTCCGGCAAGGACATGAGCGCGATGGAGAGACTGATCAGGACGACGAGGACCGTGCGGTCGCGGTATCGTTGAAAGACGGCCTCGAACAGATGCATACGCTAGTCGCGCGAGCTATGCATGAGCACCCGATCGTAGTAGTGGACATTGTCGAGCACCTTGCCCGCGCCGAGCACGACGCACAGGAGCGGGTCGTCGACGACGTTGATCGGGAGGTTGGTCTCCCGCTTCAGCAACTGGTCGAGTCCCTTCAGCATGGCTCCGCCTCCGGTCATCACGATGCCACGATCGACGATGTCGGCCGCGAGCTCGGGTGGAGTCTGTTCGAGCGCGTTCTTGAGCGCCTCCACGATCTGAGAGATGGGTTCGCTGATCGCTTCCCGGATCTCCTCGCTGGTGAGCTTGAGGTTCTTGGGGATTCCCGCCACCAGATCGCGCCCCTTGATCTCCATCTCGAGCGGCTTGTCGAGCCTGACCGCGCACCCGATCTTCATCTTGATCTGTTCGGCGGTCTGCTCGCCGATGAGCATGTTGTAGGTGCGCTTGACGTAGTTGACGATCGCCTCGTCCAATTCGTCGCCCGCCACCCGGATCGAACTGTCGGCGACGATGCCGTCGAGCGCGATCACCGCGATCTCGGTGGTACCGCCGCCGATGTCGATGATCATGTTCCCCGACGGCTTGTCGACCGGGAGGCCGACGCCGATCGCCGCGGCGATGGGTTCTGCGATCAGGAACACCTCGCGGGCCCCCGCGTGTTCGGCGGAGTCGCGAACCGCCCGCTTCTCCACCTCGGTGATGCCGGAGGGCACCGCGATGACGATGCGCGGCCGGATGAAGTGCTTCTTTTTTTGCGACTTGCGGATGAACTCGCGCAGCATCATCTCGGTGATTTCGAAGTCGGCGATGACGCCGTCCTTCATCGGACGGATCGCCGAGATGTACTCGGGGGTCTTGCCCAGCATGGTCTTGGCCTCGAGCCCCACTGCGAAAACCTTCTTGGTGCGCTGGTCGACCGCCACCACCGACGGTTCGTTCAGCACGATGCCGTTCCCCTTCACGAACACGAGCGTGTTCGCGGTGCCGAGGTCGATGGCGACGTCATTGGTCAGATAATTGGACAGCCGAGAAAACAACGACATTCCGACCCCCGGTCCGCGCTAGAAACAGCCGGACTCTTTGAGACTCTGGAACCGATCCGCCCCGATCACGATGTGATCGAGCAGCTCGATACCAATCAACTCCCCACATTTCGCGAAGCGGCGCGTGAACTCGACATCCTCGCGACTCGGCGTGGGATCTCCCGTGGGGTGATTGTGAACGAGGATGATCGACGCAGCGCTGACCGCAATCGCCGGCTTCAGGATCTCACGCGGGTGTACGATCGACGCGTTGAGCGATCCGATGGACACCGTCACGACCTTGATGACCTGATTCTTCGTGTTGAGGAACGCCGCCTTGAAGTGTTCTCGGTCGTAGTGTTTCATCTCGTCCATGAACATGCGCGCGATGTCCTTCGGGGCGCGCACGGACGATCCACTCGACCTCGACTCCCTGGCGAAACGCTTGCCCAGCTCGAAAGCGGCGACCACCTGACACGCACGGGCGAACCCGATACCGGGCACGCGGCGCAGTTCATCGACGCCCGCTCGTCCCATCGTCACCAAATCCCCGAACTCCCCAAGCAATCTAAGAGCCAGTACCAGCGCCCCGGGCCCGCGCGTGCCCCCGCCGATGACAATTGCAAGGAGTTCTTGCAGCGAGAGCTCCGCCGCGCCCCTGGAATACAACCGCTCGCGCGGTCGGTCGCTCGACGGAAGTCCACGAACCGTCCCACTTTCCACACCGCCACCTCCCGAATTCCGCCGGACGCACCCGCGGCCTTCGGCAGGCTATCACCGGCACTCTGAAATTGGCAAGAATATTACCGAGGATGGGGTTACGCGGCCAGCGTTCGACCTGTCACCCCCGGCGGCCGGGGTGGAAACAGGGGCTACGACATGCCGAGCCGGCGCGCGTGCTCGGCGGCAAACTCGACCCAGTCGTCGTCCGGGTAGCCGCTTACGATCCGTTCGTAGCAGCGCTTCGCGCGCGCGATGTCCCCCTGTTTGGCGTGGAGATTGGCAGCCCGCAGCAAGGCAAACGGCGCCTCGGCGTGGTCGTGGTAGACACGCCCGAAGCCCTCGTAGGCGCAAAGTGCAACGACCGGCTTGAGATTGCGCTCCAGGCCGAAGCAGAGGTCCAGATGCGCGGCCGCGGAGAGCACGAAGTCCGGGAACGAGCGTGTGGCTTCCTGGAACGTCCGCTCCGCCTCACCGCGCCGCCCCGCGCGCAAGAAGCACTCGCACGCGGCGCGGTAGCTGTCCCGGGCGCCGGCGGCGTCGGCGCACTGCGCTCGCGTTCTGGCCAGGGCCGCCTGGGCCTCCCCGTCGTCGGGCCGAGCGATCGAGTAGTTCGTCAACTCGTCTAGCGCGCCGTAGAATTCGCCGCGGCGCAGGTAGCGCTTCGCCTTGACCATGTGACCGTCGATCCGGCCGAGGCGCCAGCCGCCCGTCGCGACCACTGCCCCCACCCCGAAGGCGAACCCGACCAGGTGGGTGACGTACGCCACGTTGACGCCGGTGCCTTCGAGCTGCACCAGGCCGCGCACCACCTGGATCAGGACCCACAACGCGAGCGCGAACACCACGTGGATCTGGACCGTGCCGGCGCGGTTGGTCGCCAGCAGCGGCGCAAAAACCCAGTACGCCACCTTGACGTGGTGGTGCCGCAGCCGGATCAGAAACGCGCCCATGATGCCCGACACCGCGCCCGAGGCGCCGATGATGCCCGCGCCGGTCTCCAGCACGTGCACGTTGTACCACCCCTGCGCCAGGTTCCCCACCAACGTCGACCCCATGAACATCAGCGCGAACATCGCCGGCCCCAGCCGATCCTCGAGATAGCGGCCGAACAGCACCAGGTAGATGAGGTTGGACACGATGTGAAAGTAGCCGAAGTGGAGGAAGCCGGCGGCGAGTGCGGTGAGCGGGCTCGACCAGCCGGGGTAGTAGATGTAGTTGCCAACGTCGAACGCGGCGCCTTCTCCGAGCACCCGGCGCGCGATGAATACCGCGACGCAGATCACCGTGAACAGCGTGGTGAAGATCGGAAATCGTCGGGTCTCCGCGTCGACTCCGATGGGCAAATAGTAGAAGAAGTACATCGCCGATCGCGCTCGATACCGCGCTGCCGCGATGCGTTCGCGCAGCCGTCTGCGCCGGTGGAGTGCAAGTTCCAGGCCCCTGCCACGGAACGCTCGGGAACGGCGGGGAACGCCAGACACCAAGCGGGTGGCATCGAGCCGGGTCCCCGCGGACGATAGTCCCGCGGGGTGGCGAGATGACAGGACCCGCGAAAGCTGCGCAAAAAAAGAACGCGGCCCCTTCGCGAGGAAGGGGCCGCGTCCGACCACACGCCTTCGGCGCTGAACGCCTCGGGACTAGTAGTTGTACACCGCGGAGATTCGGCCGACCGGGCCGCCCGCGCCATAATTCGAGTAACCGGTCAACCAGTAGCCGACGTTGAACGGCGTCTCTTCGTTGATCTCCAGATCGATGGTCCACTCGGCGATGGTGAACCCGCAACCGAGGAACCAATCGAACCCGCTGGGCGGCGTAACGCCGATCAGTACGCCCGGCGCGCCCGGCGTGACCTTGAACTTGTCGCCGCCGTTGGACTCGTCGGTCACGTTGCCGAGGTACTTGACCGCGGCGATACGAGTCGTGAACCACGTCGTGATGTCGGACTCCAGCGCCAGACGAACCGTCGGCGTGTAGTTCCACGTCGTGCTCGCAAAGCCGGCCGCCACCGTGTCCGCGTTCGCATACTCATACTTGCGCCGCATGAACTCGAGCGCGAACACGAGCATGTTGTCCTCGTTCACGTCCATGTTCAGGCCCAGGCCGAACAGGAAGTCCGTGAGCTTCTGCCCGTTGGGCGGCAAAAGCGGCGTCGGGCTGACGGAGAGGCTGTACTCGGACGAGGTGTACTCCGCGACCGGTACCAGCGTGACGTTGTCCTGCCAGTCCCAAAACAGACGGCCGAGAATGTCGAACGCCGTCTTGCTGTCCCACTCGGTCGTGGCGGCGCCGTCGGCCATCGTGCCGCCCGCGTTCCCGAAATTCAACGCGGCGTCGAGCACCAAGTCGTCGTTATTGCTCCACGAGAAACCGGCGCCCAGCGTGATCCACGAGTTGCTGGCATCCCTGTCGTTCGCCGTGTCCTCGAAGCTCCACTTCGACTGGGTGATGGAGACGCCGAGAGCGGCGGATTCTCCAAGATCCCACGCGCCCGCGAGATCCCACTTGTTGATGGGGGTATCGTCATAGGCACCGCCCGTCGGGTCGCCCAGGTCGCCGTTGTCGTTGGGCGCGTGGTCCTGATAGAACGGATTGCCGATCCAGAACCCCGGATGATCCAGTGCGTTCTCGTTCAACGAAATCCGATACGTACCCCACTTGCCGTCATCTCCGCAGGCATGGGTCCAACCCAGGCCGCGGGTGTCGACCAGGCTCCCGGGGGAACCTGCGTACTGACCAAGCTCGGCGTTGACCTGGTTGGCGAACGACCCGAGCGTGCTGTACCAGCGATTGACCGCCGAGTCATCGCTGATGTAGTCACCGGTGTTTCCCAGTGACCGCACGCGGGCGGTAGTCGCGAACGCGACCGACGCGCCGACCATCAAAACCAGAAACGAAGCCAGAGCAATTCTGCTCCAGTTCTTCAACATAACCTTGACCTCCTCTGGTGGGAACGGCCTGTCCACTGTGAACGCCGGGCGTTACCGGCCCATTCCCGTTGCCTGTCTACCACATCGAACGCCCGTCACGGGTGCTCCGCTGGGGCAGAGCTCCATCGACCCCGCCCCCCGGTCTTCCGCACCCGCGCTCGGGCTGAAGCCCCCGGGGAACGCCCCTCAATGAGGCAGTTCCAGCTTTGAGCGCGTAATCTATCGGCGTTCGCCGGAAGGCGTCAACGTTTTTTTTATTCCTTTGGGAAACGAGTCACAAGGGCGGTATCCACCCCATTCGGTACCGGGTGGCCCGGCTGGCCGAGGGGATCGCGGACTCCCCGCCAGTCGTTGGCGAGTGAAGGCTCGAACAGAGGATGTCCAGGATCTAACGAATTCACACGGACTTGCCCGTACGCGTGGAGGAAGAGCCGATCGGGGAGCACCATTCCCACGTGCGTGATCCGTTGGGGAACCTTGCCGAAGAACAGGAGGTCGCCGGGCAGCAACTCGTCCAGGTCGCGGGTGCGCCTGGCCGGTCCGAAGCGGGACTGCATGTCGGAGTCCCGCGGCAGAACCAGCCCATGCAGCCGGTAGACGCGCTGGACCAGCCCCGAACAATCGAATCCCTTGGGGGTGTTGCCTCCCCATAGGTAGGGAATGCCCAGAAAACGCAGCCCCGTCGCAACGAGCTTTGTGCGCGAGATCGTCCCCTGCCGGGGCCGCTTTTCGATATGGGGTCGCCGGACGAACCCGCGCTTGCCGTCGGGGAGTTCGACCGCCGCCCACCCCCGTCGGCCGCTGGCCTCGGCGACCAGCGGGGTTCCGATCACCAGATCCGTCACGGGCAGCGAGCGCACGTCCGGCTCGGTCAGGGCCTCGGAGTGGTTGACCCCCACGCGATGGCCGCTTCGGCGGATGAACTCGGCATGCCCTGCGCGCGGGGCTTCCACCAGGTGCCAGCTTCGGATCCACCCCAGGTAGCCGTCGTCGATTCGACACAGAAACCACTCCCCCTCCTGCTTGAGCGGGAGCACCAGATCGCCGTAGACCACCTGGGTGACCAGCTCGGACGGGTGGGACGGGAGTCTGCGGACGTCGGCCACGCTGCTGGCCGCAATCATGCCCTCCGAAAGTCCGGCCCGCGGCAACACGACGACGCGGAGCCCCGGTCTTCGTTCCGCATCCAATCCGAGCCGGCGGGGGAGCTCGTCGGCCAGGTCCGGATCGCTGACCTCGACCTCGACCACGGAGCCGTCCGGCGGGAGCGAGGTCACGTGGGTGTGCGTCGTCCGCGCGTCGACACCCCGCTCCTCGAGAAGGGCGGCGAGGGTATCGTTGATCTGCTGCAGCATGTTCATCGGCGCGTCGCACGCCCGAGCTTCGGGTCGAACAGGTCCCGCAACGCATCCCCTAGCAAGTTGAAGCCCAACACGGTCAGGGTCACCATGGCCCCGGGCGCGAGCGAGAGCCACGGCGCCACCCGAAGATAATCTAATCCGGAGCTGATCATCGAGCCCCAGCTCGGGTGCGGCGGTTGCGCGCCCAGCCCGAGAAAGCTCAGCGACGACTCCGCCATGATGGACGCCCCGAGTCCCATCGAGAAAATCACCACGATGGGTGTTAGGACATTGGGCAGGAGGTGTCGAACGATGATCGTGCGGTCACTGGCCCCCAGGGAGCGGATGGCGGTCACGAACTCGCGTTCCTTGATCGAGAGGACCTGCGCGCGAACCAGGCGCGCCACCCCGGCCCATCCGACCCCGCCGAGCGCCACGAAGAGCGCGGTCTTGCTCGGTCCGATCGCGGCCATGACGGCAATCAGGAGGAGCAGCCCGGGATACGCGAGGGTCACGTCCGCCATGCGCATGACGAACTGGTCGAATCGGCCCCCGTAGTAGCCGGCGAGCAGGCCGAGGCTCGCCCCGACCGCGAGCGCGATGATCCTCGACACCACGCCAACCTCGAGCGAGAAACGCGCGCCGTGCAGCACGCGGCTCAAGACGTCGCGCCCGAAGGCATCGGTGCCGAGCCAGTGGCCGGGCCCGGGCGGTTGCAACGCCTGATCCATCGCGAGCGCGGTGGGATCGTAGCGGGTCAGCCACGGCGCGAAAACCCCGCCGCCGACGGTCACGACGATCAGCGCGAGTCCGACCACGCCCGCTCGTTGCGCGGCAAAACGCCGCAGGGCGGGCGCGATTCCCGAGGACCGGGAACGCGCGGGAACGTCGGTCGATACCGCGGGAACGGCTGCCATCACACCCCCCCGCGACCGCCGAGCTTCACCCGCGGGTCCACGCGCGCGTACAGCAGGTCGACCGCGAGATTGACCACCATGAACAGAATCGCCATGAACAGCACCGCGCCCTGGATGGCCGGGAGGTCCCGCTTGAGGATGGCGTCGAGCGTGAAACGCCCCAGCCCCGGCCAGGCGAAGATCGATTCAGTCAGCACCGCGCCGCTCAGGTAGCTCCCGAAGTCGACGCCGACGACGGTGATGATCGGCAGGAGTGCGTTGCGCAGCGCATGCCGAAACAGCAGCCGCGCCTCGGTCGCGCCCTTCGCGCGCGCCGCCTTCACGTAGGTCTCGTGGATCTCGTCGAGCACGCTCGAGCGGGTGATGCGCGCGACATAGGCGGTGGACGCCTGGGCCAGCGTGATCGCCGGCAGAACCAGGTAGAGGGGGTTGCCGTTGCCGAACCCGGACGCGGGCAGCCATCCCAGGCGCATCGAAAACAGGTAGATCAACAGCACGCCCAGCCAGAACACGGGCATGGAGACGCCAACCACCGAGCCGCCGACAAGCAGGTAGTCGAGCGGCGTCCCGCGGCGCCACGCCGCCACGACGCCGATGCCGACCCCGACCACCACCGCGATCGCCATCGCCGCGGCGGCGAGGCGCAGGGTCAGCGGAAAGCGTTCGCGAATCGAATTCCATACCGGCACGCCGGTGACGTACGACGTCCCCAGGTCGAGCCGCGCGAGGTTCCCAAGGTAGCGGGCGTAACGTTCCGGCAGCGGGTCGTCGAGGTGCATTTCCGCGCGCAGGCGCGCCAGCGTGTCGGCGTCGTAACGCTCACCGACCATGCTCAGCACCGGGTCGCCCGGGAGCACGTGCAGCAGCAGAAACGTGACCGTCGCCACGCCCAGCAGCATGGGCACGAACCATAGGAAGCGTCGCAACGCGTAGCTGAACATGCGGGCCGAGCATAAGTCAGGCGCGCGCGGGCATCAACGACGCACATTCGCCGGGCAGCGATGGGTGCGCTAGCGAGACTTGGTCACGCCGCTGAAGTCGTTCCCCAGGTACAACGCCGGGAGTCGGTAGCCCGACACGCGCTCGGAGACGATGTGAAACGTGGTTGGAAAGTAGAGGTAGATCCAGGGTGCCTGCGCGTAGACGAGGCTGTCGACGCGAGCGTAGGCGTCGCTGCGCCGCGTGGGATCCTGCATCCGGCTCGCCCCGGCGAGCAGGCGGTCTACCTCCGGGTCGGAGAAGAACGAGCGGTTGCCGCCGCCACCCTGGTTGCTGGAATCGAACAGCGGGAACAGAAAGTTCTCTGCGTCGGGATAGTCCGCGAACCAGTCGAGGAGGAATGCGTCGACCTTGCCCGCGCTCACCGCCTCCTTGAACGCTGTCCACTCGCGCCGTACCAGCGTGGCGTGGACGCCCACCGCCTCCAGGTACCCCTGCACCGCTTCGACCACCCGGTTCCCTTCCGCGCTTTCCCGGTGCCAGATCTCCAGCGACATCCCGTTGGGAAAGCCAGCCTCGGCGAGGAGTTGCTTCGCGAGCGTCGGGTCGTAGCCGTAGGCCGCGCGCTCGCGGTAACCCGCGAGCGCCGGCGGAATCGCCCCGTGGGCCGGAATCGCCGCCCCGGAGGCGAGGACGCGGACGAGCTCGTCCACGTTGACGGCGTGGTTGAGCGCCCGGCGCACGCGCACGTCGGTCAGGCGACGGTTGTTGAGCCCGATGTAGAAAACCCGAAGCTCGGCCCGCCGTTGCACACGCGCCGCGTCCGGGCCGGAGAGAAAGCGCATCACTTCCGCGTCCGGAATTTCGAGCACGTCGATCGTTCCCGACTCGAATTCGGCGATGCGGGTGAAGGGCTCCGGAATCACGCGATATTGCAGCGCGTCGAGCCCGTGCGCGGCGTGCGCGTGATGGGGGTTGGGCGTCAGCGTGATGCGGTCGCCGCGCGCCCACTCGCGCACCGTCCACGGTCCCGAGCCGACCGGCAGCGCCCCCTCGGCCGGCACGCCGGCGGCAACGTCGACCACCCGCGCGGCGGGCAGCGCCAGCATGGAGAGAAACGGCGCGAACGGTTCCTCGAGCTCGACGGCAAGCGTCGAGTCGTCGCGCGCGACCAGCCCGGCCACCGACGACGCCTGGCCCGCGCGAAACTCCTCGGCGCCGCGAATGCGCTCGAGCACCCACGCGCGCGGAGACGCCGTTGCGGGGGCCAGCACGCGGGCGAAGCTGGCCGCCACGTCGCTCGCGCGCACGCGCTTTCCGTTCGAAAACGCCGCGCGGGAATCCAGGTGGAACAGGTAGCGGCGCCCGCCGTCCTCGAGATCCCAGGAGCGCGCGAGCGCGGGCACGAGTTTCCCGTCGGGCGCGAAGCCGACCAGGCCGTCGAAGACCAGCGTGCAGATCTCGCCTTCGGCGACGTCGACCGCCAGCGCGGGATCGAGACGGTTGGGCGAGGTTTCGAGCGCGAGCTCGAGCACGCGCTCGCGCGCGGAATCCTTCCCGCACGCGAACACGAGGGCCGCGGTCAGCGCGGCGGCGAGGGCGCACGCGCGCTCGATACGCCGAAACCGGCGCATCACAATTCCCCCTCGACCAGCTTGAAATCGCCGACCCCGAACATGTCGTAGAAGACGAAGTTGCGGTTCAGGCTGTAGTAGCGCCAGATTTCGTACTCCCCCTGCGCGCGCTGGTCCATGGCGGTGTCGATCTGCTCGGGCGGCCCGTAGCGGATGTAGACGCGTCCCCGGTCGGACTTCCAGCCCGCGCCGAACTGCGAAAACTCCTTCACCACGTACTGGACTCGCTCGAGGTACTGCGCGAGCGCCTCGTTCTCGGGCGTCGAAGGATCCGGGTCGCGCGCGCTCCAGAACTTCGCCCACGCCGCGGCCCGGCCGGCCTCGGGCGCCGCGCGCAGTTCCTTGAGATCTTCGCCGCTCGCGATGAGCGCGAGGATCTCGATGGTATCGTCGAAGTTGGCCCCCAGCATCGCGCGGGTGACGTCGACGCGGACGTCCACCGACGCGGTGGCGTCGCGCGCGGGCGAATCCGTTTGCGCGCGCAGATTCACCCGATACGCCCCCGGCGCCCAATCATCCACGCTGAACGCGATCACGAATTCGTCGTCGTCGCCGCGCAGCTCGACGCGGCGCTTCCCGTACAGGACCTGGCGGTCGCTACCGTCGGTGACTTCGTAGTAGATGTCGCACGGCGACGGTACCCGGACCTCGCTGTCGAAATAGATCGCGAAACGGACCCCGGGTTGTCGCTCGAGCCCGACGATGGCCGCGTTCGCCGGCGCGTCGGCCCCGGCCAGCTGATCCTTCACCTCGGACCAGCGGGCGAAGTTGGTGGTGTAGGTCGGCGGGATCGACAGTACCTGCGGCGTACCGAACCCCATGCCCGACGCGAGGAAGTCGGGTACGCGCAGCGTCACCGACCGGCTCACCGCGATGATGGTCTCCCGAATGCGCAGGATGGCGTCGATCTCGTAGTCGCCGGGCGCGAGCTTGATCTCGCGCCATACCCGGGCCTTCTGGTCGCGCTGCTTCGTCTCATCGTACGTCTTTACGGTGGCAAAACCGTTGAGCACGTACGTGGTCGGGCGCGCTTTCTCGATATCGGTGCGGCGGATCGACAGGTACGACTCGAAGCGGGCGTCGTAGTAGCCTTCCTTCTTCAGGAACACGAGCGTGCGGAACGGAACCTCCACCGTGATGCGCGCCGAAGGCGCCCGCGTGGAATCCAGGAACGCGCTCGCGAACAACCCGAAGTTCTGCGCGCGGGCGCGCGGCGCCGCCAGCGCAATCGACGCGAGCGTCAGCGCGGTGACGAGCAGGCGAAAGTTCGGCTGGTGGCGAGTCATCGTGTGCTAGAAAGGGCGCTTGCCCTCAAGGTAGGGCAGCCGCGTGCGGCCGGCAAGCGCGAATGCTACTCGTAGCGGAGCGCGGTGACCGGGTCCATGTCGCCGGCGCGGCGTGCGGGGTAGAGGCCGAACCCGACGCCGACGAGGATCGAGAACACCAGCGACACCGCCGTCCAGCCCACCGAAAAGAAGAATGGAAAGTGAATCAGACTGGAGACCAGGTACGCCAGCGCGGTGCCAAACCCGACCCCAATCACGCCGCCGATTCCGGTCAGCGTCCCCGCCTCGACCAAGAACTGCAGCATGATGTCGCCGCGGCCGGCGCCGATCGCGCGGCGGACGCCGATCTCGCGCGTGCGTTCGGTCACGGAAATCAGCATGACGTTCATGACGCCGATGCCGCCGACGACCAGTCCGATCGAAGCGATGATGGTGAGCACGATGCCAATGGGCACGGTCACCTTCTTCACCAGGTCGATGAACGCCTCGCTGGTGGTCACGTCGAAATCATTCTTCTCGCCCGGGCGCAGGCCGCGGATGACGCGCATCGCGCGCGTGGCCTCCTCGACCCCCTGCTCGAGCGAGATTCCCTCGCGCACGGTCGCCCCGATCGTCACCCAGCTTCCTTCGTACTGAATATCCTTGCCGAAGGTCGTGTGCGGTATCGACACGAAGTTGTCCGTCATCGCGCCGAACACGTGCTTGCGCGACGCCAGCGTACCGACCACCCGGTACTTCTGGCCCTTGATGATCACCATCCGTCCGATCGGGTCGCGCCCCTTGAACAGGTCCTCGGCGGGCCCGGACGCGAGCACCGCCACGCGTTCACGGTAGCGCACTTCGGCGTCGTTGAAGAAGCGGCCCCGGTCGATGTGGAGCGAAAAAATGTCCAGCATGCCCGTGCCGCAACCGAAGAGCGACGTGGGCGGCGTCTTCTCGGCGCCATAGCGGATCACGATCTCGCCCTGCGACTCCACGAAGTACTCGACGACATCGAGACTCGGGCATAACTCCGCCAGCCTGGTGACGTCTTCGCGCGTAAATGTCCGCCTCCGCATCGCCTGTTCCGCCTCTTCGCCGGAAACGAACATGTCGAACTTCTGGATGTAGATGTAGGGCCGGTTCGCGGATGCCATGTCGCGATAGATCTTCCGGCTCAATCCCGAGAGCACGGTCACGATCATGAGAATGGTGGAAATCCCGATCGCGACCCCGAGGATGAGGAGCCCCGAACGCATGCGGTGCGTGCGAATCACGCCGATGGCCTGGCCGAGGTTCGCGCGCCACAGTGTATGCTTGGGGGGACGTGTGTTCATTTGTCCTCAACGCCTCGCGGTTCTGTCACCGTCCTTGCGGGCGATATATCGGACTCCGCGCTCATGCACTCGAGCGCAAACGTCCATAGCGCGCCTCGCGAAATCGCGCTCCGCCCGACATATCGCCCTTCCGTCGGGACGGTCACTCTGAGCGCAGCGCCTCCACCGGATCCAGGCGCGCCGCCTTCACCGCCGGGTAGGTTCCGAACACCAGCCCGAGCACGATCGTCACCACCAGCGCCAGCACGACGATCGCGGCATTCACCACGTATGGCAGCACCGACAAGGCCGAGACCGTGGCCGCGATTGCGAACCCGAGCGCCATCCCCAGCGCGCCGCCAAAAACCGACATCGTCGCCGACTCCACCAGAAACTGCCACACGATCGCGCCCCGGGGCGCGCCCACCGCCTTGCGCACGCCGATCTCGCGCGTGCGCTCGGTCACCGAGACCAGCATCGTGTTCATCAGCACGATCCCGCCGACCACCATCGAGATGCCGACCAACGCCACCAGCGCCACCATCACGCCCCGGCTGATCGACTTCCACAGCTCGATGAGCTGCTCGCTCGTGGAAATCCCGAAGTCACTCTCCTCGCGCGGCCCGAGCCCGTGGCGAATGCGCATCGCCACCGACGCTTCGTCGATGGCGTCGTTGAGCGTGCGGATGTCGGTGGCGGCGATCTTGATGTCGATCGACTGGCCGGGGCCAAACAGCTTGCGGTAGGCGCCCAGCGGAATGATCGCGAATCGATCCCGGCTCTGGCCCAGGACCTTGCCGCGCTTCGCGGCCACGCCGACCACGTTGAAATGACGGTCGCCGATGCGAATCGTGCGGCCGATCGCATCCCGGGGCGCGAGCAGCGCCTCGTACACTTCCCAACCGATCACCGCTGCCTGCGCGTTTTCGAGGTCCTCGAGAGGCGTGAGGTGCCGGCCCGCGTCGATCGGGATGCTCTCGATGAAGGGATAGTACCCGTCGCGTCCTTCCACGTTGGCCTGCACGTCCTTCCCGTAGGCGGCCACGTGCGTCTGCGGCGTCGACGCCTCCGCGCTCACGTAGTCCGACAACGTCAGGCTGGAGCGCAGCGCCTCCGCGTCCGTGCGGGTGAGGTTCGGGTTGTGCTGGAGCTTCTCGATGAGTTTCTCGAAGTCGGTGATGTCCTCGAGGAAGTTGACGCGCGTGATGGTGAAGAGATTGCTACCTTCGGACGCCACTTCCTGGCGCATGTACAGGTCGATGCCGCCGAGGAGGGATACCACCGCGATCACGGACATGATGCCCACGATGTTGCCAAGCAGTGTCAGCAACGTGCGCAGCTTGTTGGTCAGGAGCGCCCGGCCGGCGATCCGGATCCCTTCGAAGACGATGCGCAGCGAGGGACGCATGCGCCGCTACGACCCCCGTTTCCGTTCGGGCTTGATCTTGACCCGGTCGCCCTCCTTGATCTCTCCGATCACCTTGAAGGGACCCGACACCACCTTCTCGCCCTCGTGCAACCCCGACAGCACCACGAAGTGGCTCCGCCCCGCGATGCCGACGCGCACTTCACGAAACGTAGCCACGTCCTTGTCCACGACGAACACGCCCTCGATCTCGCGCGGCTTCTCGTCCTCGCCCTCCGCGGACGCCGTGTCGGCAGCCTCTCCCTTCTTTCCACGCGCGCGTTCGCGCCGGAGCCTGGCCTCGTCGCGCACGGTGAGGCACTGGATGGGAACCCCCAGCACGTGTTTCTCCTCCGCGACGGTGATATCGACCGACGCGGAGAGTCCGGGACGCACGCTGGGGATCGAGTCGGTGATGGCCACCACGACTTTGAAGTCGACCGACTCCTGCCCGAGCCCCGCCTGCGACCGGATCGCGCTGTTGCCCACTTCCGTCACCACGCCGCGGAAGGTGGTGTCGGGGCGGGCGTCGAGACGCACCAGTGCCGCCTGGCCGGTCTTGATCATCACGACTTCGGTCTCGTCGACCCGCACTTCCGCCTCGATCTCCGACAGGTCCGAGATGGTCAAAAGCGCGGTGCCGGCGCTGTTGATCGTCCCCATGATCGCGCTCTCGCCCTCTTCGACGTTGAGCCCGGTGATCACCCCCGACATCTCGGCGGTGATGCGAACTTCCTTGAGGTCATGGTCCGCCTTGCGCAGGTTGGCGCGCGCCTGGAGCAACCCCTCCTGCGCCGACTTCGCGCGCGCCCGCGCCATGTCGAGCGCGGAGCTCGCGGACTTCAGGTCGGTCTCCGACACGAAACCGCCCTGGCTGAGCTGCTGGGCGTGCTCGAAATCGTACTCGGCTTTTTTGAGCGCCGCGCTCTCCAGCTCCACCGACGCCTCCGCCCCGCGCACCGCCGCGGTGAGCTGGTCGACAACGGACTCGTACGGCTCCGCGTCGATCTCGAGGAGAAAATCGCCCTTCTTCACGCGGTCGCCCTCGCGCACGGCGAGCTTCGTCACCTTTCCGATCGTACGCGCGCTGACGTTCACGCGCCGCTTCGGTTGAATCTCCCCCGACGCCGTGATCACCTTGGAGATGTCCTTGCGCTCCACGGTGGCGACCTGCACCTCCGTGCGGCTTCCCCGGTTCGACCGGAGGTTGATGAGCACGAGGACCGTGAGCACGAGGGCGCCACCCGCAGCCAGGACGATCTTGCGTTTCTTGCTCAAGGCTACTTCCCCTCCACGGAACCGACCGTGTCGCGCCGGCGATCCGACTCGACCCGTCCGTCGCGAAGCCGAATCTCGCGCCGCGCGTGCGCCGCGACGGCGTCGTCGTGCGTCACCACGATCAGGGTGTGCCCCTGACCGTGCAGCAGCTCGAAAAGTCTCATGATTTCCTCTCCGGATTTCGAGTCCAGGTTGCCGGTGGGCTCATCCGCGAGGATCAGCGACGGCCGGTTGACGAGCGCCCGCGCGATCGCCACGCGTTGCCGCTGGCCGCCCGAAAGTTCGTTGGGTCGGTGGTGGGCGCGATCGTCCAGCGCCACCGCCTTCAACGATTCCCAGACGCGCTCGCGCCGCGACCTGGCGTCCATGCCGGCGTAGATGAGCGGGAGCTCGACGTTCTCGAGCGCCGAGGCGCGCGGCAGCAGATTGAAGGTCTGGAACACGAAACCGATTTCCCGATTGCGGATGTAGGCCAGTTCGTCGTCGGTGAGCCGGGTGACATCCTCGCCGTTGAGGACGTAGGTGCCGGACGTCGGCGTGTCGAGACATCCGATGATGTTCATGAACGTCGTTTTGCCCGATCCCGACGGCCCCATCAGCGCGGCGTACTCGTTGCGCTCGAGGTCGAGGTCGACGCCGTCGAGCGCGTTCACGACGTGCGTTCCCATCTGATAGCGACGCGAGATGCCGCGCATGTGAATGAGCATGCGGTCAGGATAGCACGCGGGCGGCGCACTGGAAAGCACGCCACCCGCGGTTCGCGACCGTGGCGGAAGCGATCAGCGGGAAGTGACCTTGCGCCCCGTCGCGCGCTGCAGATCCGCCCGGCTGACGAGGTAGTCGGTGCGGGCGTCGATCAGCGACGCCTGCGCGGAAAGGAGCGACGTGGACGCTTCGATGGTTTCGAGAATGGTGCCGGCGCCAACACGGTAGCGCTCGTCCGCCAGGCGGCGATTCTCCTCCGCAGCAGCCACCGTCTCTTCGGCGAGCGAGAGCCGCTGCGTCGCCTGGTCGAGGTTGAGCATGATCTGCTTGAGGTCCAGCACCGCGTCGATCTTGGCCTGCTGGAGATTGTACTCGGCGATCCGGTACTGGGCTTTCGCGTCCTGAATGTTCGCCTTGGTCTGGAAACGGTCGAATATGGGCCAATTGAGGAAGATACCAACCTGCCACACGTAGTCTCGCTTGAATGCTGCACCGTCCTCGGGGAACGTCCGGTCGTTCCACGAGTAGCTGAACGAACCGGTGAGCGACGGGTAGCGTGCCTTCTCCGTCACGGACAACCCCGCCTTCGCCGCCTCGATGTCCTGGCGCGTCGCCAGCAGGTCGGAGCGGTGATCGAACATGTACGAAATCTCGCTCACCAGGTCGAACTGGCCGGGCGCAAACTCGATCGACTCGTCGATTTCCAGCGGCGTGTCCTGCGGAACGTTGAGCCGCGACTTCAGGCGCGCTTCCGCGATCGCCTCCGCGTTCTGGCGCGTCATCAGCTGCAGCTGGCTGTTGGACATGTCGACCCGGGCCTGCAGGAAGTCGGCCTTGGTGCGCGACCCGATCTTGTAGAACGCTTCCACCTGTTCCAGGTTGCGCTTCTTGGCGTCGACGTCCGCCATCTGGACGTCGCGCAGCTTGCGCTGGCGCACCAGATCGTAGTACTCGCGAATCACCGCCGCCTTGACGAGGTCGCGGTTGTAGTCGAGTTGGTAGGCGGCCGCCTCCGCGTTGCTCTTCGACCGCTTGATGCTGTTGATGTTCGCCCCCCAGTCGAAGATCGGCATCTGGCTCTGGAGCGAGAATGTATACGCCTCGTAGTTGGCGCCGATCGGCTGCACCGGGCGCCCCTGCGCGTCGACGAACACGCCCGTGGTCGGGCCCGAGAAGCTGTGGCCCAGCCACGCGTTCATGCGCAGGTCGGGCATGAGCACGCCGTAGCTTCGCATGACCCCGCCGCGGGCGGTGCTGAGCTGCTCGCGCGCGATGCCGACGTTGGTGGATGCATCCAGCGCCAGATCAAGACAGCGCTCGAGGTCGTAACGCTCGGCGCTCGCCCGGGTCGCAAGTACGCACACGATGGCGAGTTGGGCGACGAGTGCCCGGCGGATCTTCATCGGCGACACCTTCCCATTGGCAAGAATTTCAGCAAGGTTAACTCCCGCGGGCCCCGGCCAGCGCGGACTGGACGGTAGTACGGGAGCCGCGGGACGAATGTTCCGGGATTATACCGACCGGCCGCCTGCCCGGGGAAAAAAAGCGCCGGCGCCGGAGGGTCCGGGGATGCCTGCCGGTCCGGTAGACCGCCGAACCGAAGAATCGGAGAAGCACGAGCGGGTGGCGCCGAGGCGGGGGCCCCGCGAGGCGAAGCCCGCGGGGTGGCGAGGCGACAGGACCCGCGCAGCATCGTACTGCCGGCGGCGGCGCGCGACGGGAGGTCTCCCGAACGCGTCGGGCACCTCCGCCGTGTCGGTCAATGCTCCCGGCGTCGCTTCTCCCCCGTCGGCTTTCGGTCGCTGGTAAACGAGACCCGAACCGCGTTGGCATCCTTCAGCTCCTCCAGCACGTCCGACACCGCCTGGTAGGGCGCACGGTCGTCCGCGTTGAAGGCAACGATCAGGTCGGGGCGCCCGCGCAATACCCCCTTGACGATTTCCTCGACCTGGTCCACCCGGACCAGCCGGTCGTTGATCGAGATTCGCCCACCCTTGTCCACCCAGACGTGCACGATTCGCTCGCGCTCCTGGTGCTGCGCGGTCTCGGCGCGCGGCAGGGTCACCTCGAGGCCGTCCTCCATCTTGAAGATGGTGGTTGCCATGAAGAAAATCAGGAGCAGGAATGCAATGTCCGCCATCGACGCGGTCGGGACCGTGCTCCTGACAACCTGTTTCCTCTGGAAGCGTCCTCGCCGCATCTTTTCTAATCCTCCATGGTCCGAAGCGAAATGCGACGGGCCTGCGCCAACTTGATCTCGTCGAGCAGATCGACCATCAGCCCGTATTCGGCTCTGGGGTGCGTCACCACCACCACCACCAGCTCGTCGTTAGAAGCCAGCCGTCGTTCCACGAGGGCACGCACGCCCGCGATCCCGATGCTGGCTCCGTCTGCGACGACCGACCCGTCGGGATACGCCTTGATCTCGAGAATGTCCTTCTGCTTGACCGTGGTGGCGGCCGACTGACCGGCGGGAATGACGAGCGGGATTCCCTCATCCACCGAGAAGATGGTGGTCGTGATGAAGAAGATGAGGAGCAGGAACGCGATGTCGGACATGGTCGCGGCCTGGAACTCCCCCGCTCCCCTCGACCACTTGTTCCGGAATCGTTTGATCATACCGACGTCACCACCGGCGCCACCCCGCTACGCGAGCCTCCCGCGCTTGTGCTCGATGTCGAGCAGTTCATCCACCAGTTCGGTGCTCGCTTCCTCCATCTCGATGATGAAGCGATCGATCGACATGACGAAGAAGCTGTAGAACACGGTGACCGGCACCGCGATCATCAGGCCTGCGGCGGTCGTGATCAGCGCCTCTTCG
>Ga0184629_10000399_pt1 | contig 19354 bp, 19 predicted proteins | sample PLM4_32_b1_FD_133158 | JGI IMG/M metagenome (GOLD analysis project Ga0184629, IMG submission 133158) | Groundwater sediment microbial communities from an aquifer in East River, Colorado, USA - PLM4_32_b1 | ecosystem: Environmental > Terrestrial > Soil > Riparian zone | place: USA: East River... | reverse complement strand
GAGAGTCGAAGTAATCGACTTCGCGATCGACATCGACATCCACCGCGTGCGAGCGGTGTTCCCGAACCGATACCGTTCCAACTTGATGTGGCCGTCCTGCAGCACGAGGATCGCGGCGATCTGGTTGAGGTCGAGGTAGTCCTCGAGCCCATAGCGCTGGCCGCGGTCGCTGAAGGTCACCGGCCCGAGCGGCGTGGCAGCCGGCGGCAAGGGCAGCGGCGTGTGTGCCCGGGGAACCGTGCGCGTGGGAAACAGCCGGTCGATATTCCGGAACGTATGCACCGCCAGTTCCAGCGGCAGCACGCCATCGTACATCTGGTGCACGGTTCCGATGGGCTCCCTCGCATGTGGATACTGATCACGTCCCGACCCTTGTTGCGCCGACCGCGCCGCGACCGTGGGCGTCGCGACCAGGGTGGCCGCGAGCACCACGGCGGTGCATGAGCACAGCCGGGCGATGCCGACTATTGCGATCCTCCGCGTCGACTGGCGTTCTCCGCCATCCTCGCTTTCACCAGCTTCCGCACCAGGGCGACCGGCAGGGGCTTGTCGGGCCGAAAGCGGATGGTGCCTTTGCTGGTATCGTACTGTTCGAGCTCGTGCCGGTAGGTCTTCAGCGTGGAGGAGCTCAGTAAGTAGAAGGTGCAGTGGTTGGCCGTCGCGCCGAAGCCCACGAGCATTCGGCCCAGGCGGAACGTGGGGATCCGATAGCTGATGCACTCCTCCGCGTCGGGAGCCGCGGACCGGATGGTCCGCCGCAGCTTCTGGAGCGCGGCGCGTTTGTCAGGGCTTACCGCCGCGAGGTATTGGTCGATGGTCTTGGTGCCGGCTCTCGCCGCCATGGTCGTATGGCTCCGCTGCCTCGGAGCACTTAAGGTGCGGGCCGGAGCGGCTGCAAACAAGAAGCCCCGTGCGAGTCGTCACGCCACGCCGTCTGGGCTCACGGAGGAAGGTCAGGAGTCCCGGCCCAGGGGCGTCACGCGATCATCGGTGAAGCTCATCCCACGCGCCGTAATATCGTAGCGGACCCGCAGGACGGCGCGCGTCACGGTATCGACCCAGACCGACGCGGGCGCCCCCGATTCCGGCACTCGAAGCGACCCTGACCGCCGTCCTACCCGATCCCAGCATACACGCAGAGCACGAGCCCCGCGTTGTACGCCGCATGCAGCGCCACCGAAGGCCCGAGCGCGCGGGCCTTAAGGCGCACCGTCATGGCGATCACGGCCATGATCGTCACCGCGATGATGGCGGGCCAGTAGGAGATCGTCTCCGGCAGGTGGAACAGGGCGAAGATCACAGTGACGGCCGTGGCCGAGACCGCCGGCCCCCACGCGCGGGCCAGCCCCTGGAACAACACGCCGCGAAACAGGAATTCCTCGATCGGCGGCGCGATGGCGATGGCGATGAGCGCCCAGACGTCGCGCTGCCAGCCGGGCGTGCTGGCGGCGACGACCAGCGGACTCAACGGCCCGGTCGGCTCGACCGACAGCGTGCTCAGGACGAGGACGTAGAGCAGGGACATGGCGAGGCCGAGCGCCGCGCCCGTGGCGAGATCACGCGGCGATCCGCGCGAGACCGCGAGGGAGCGAAACGCCTCGGCGCGTGAGCGGCCCGGGAACGAACGGCGGGTCATGCGGACGACGATCAGTGCTCCGAGCAGGATGCCCACGACGGCCGCGGGGAGCACGGCCACACTCCGGATGCGGGCGGCGAGCTGCTGCGCGTCGTGGATTCTCGGTGTGTAATAGCCGCTGACCGCGACCAACACGCCGATCGCGGCGACGAGCTGGGCCGCGAAGTAGGCGAACAGGATGAGAACCGCCCGGCGCGCGGACAGCGAGGGGACGACGGCGGGCGGGAGGTCCGTCATCGGGCGGTCCTTATCCCACCGGCTGGCTGAACATCAACTCGACCCCGTTCGGATCACGGATGCCGAACTCGCGTTGGCCGTAGAACGCAGTGTGGAGATCCAGCGTGAATCGCACATCCGACCCGTCCGTCGCTTCCCCGGTGAGCGCTGTGTGAGCGCGCGCGAGCTGCCGGCGTTTGAGGGCGGCGTAGAGGTCGTCGAGACGGTCCGTGCCGAACCAAAGGCTGAGCCCGGAGGTCGGCCCGTGCCACGGATCGGCGGACGGGATGAACATGATCTCCACGCCGCCGAGCGCGACAGCCGCCCAACCCATGCGGCCCTCCTCCCCGTGGCTGCCTTTGAGCTCGAACCCGATCGCCCGGTACCAGGCCACCGTCGCCTCCACATCCGGCACACCCAGCATCGGTGTGAGTGCGCGAATCGAGCCAGCGAACGAGGCGAGCGTCGCCGGGAGGCCCGCATCGGGGGACGCGGGCTCCCTGGCTCCGGCGGCGTGCAGGCGGCGCATCGCCTCCCGGTCGCCGCGCAGCATGGCGACCGCGAGTGGGGTCCGCCCCTTCGAGTCCCGTGCCTCCAAGTCCGCGCCCAGGTCGATCAGCGCGTCGAGCGTCCGGTAATGGTCCCCGGTCCGGAACATCCCGCCGACGAGCCCATCGGCGGGTGCGACCACGTAGTGCAACGCCGTCTGCTCCTGCTCCGAGGCCGACAACCGCCGTTTGATCGCGTCCGGATCGTCCGCAACGATTCGCCGCAGGAGATCGACGTCCCCGAGGGCGATCGCGGTGAAGACGTGATGGCGGGCGCCGCGCTCGACCAGCAGATCCACCACGTCGCGGTGCGCCACGCCGAACACCGTGGCCCAGCCGATGGCGTCCATCCGGTGCGCGTCGCCGGCGCCCTGGACCTCCGAGCCCGCATCCAGCAGCGCGCGCACCGACTCGACGTACCCGCCCCCCGCCGCGAAGTGGAGCGGGAGCGCGTTGTCGCCGGTGTCGCGCGCGTTGGGATCTGCACCGTGCGCGAGCAGGAGCCGCACGGCGTCCGGGTGGCGTACCGCCAGGTGGAGCCCGGTCGCGCCGCCGGGCTGTCGTTCGCGCGCCAGCGCGGGACTCTGCGCGAGCATGTCGCCCAACGCCGCGATGTCTCCCGTGGCGCAGGCCGCGAAGTACGCCTCGAGCGGCTGCGCGTGTCGCTTGTCCACCTCCGCCTTGAGGGCCCGCCAGCTGGGGAACCCGTGGTCCCGTGCGACGGCGAGCTGGGCGGCGGAGAGGCGCGCGTCCGGATTGGTGCGGCGCAGCTCCCGCAGTCGTTCTTTGGCGAGCTTCTTGAGGTATTCGAGGGACGCGCGATCGGGGAGATTGGAGCTCGACACGGACACCCTTCCTTCCAGAACGCCCGGTGTCCGCGTGGCTCGGGCTGGAAGTCAGGGTCGCTGACCGTCGCTGGGACTGCTGGGTGGGTTCGACCCTTTACGCGGACCGTCGGCCGCCCTGGTCGGCCGTCGGGGACTTTAACCGACGGGGGGACACCGCGCCAGAGACTACTCGGCCTTCAGCACCCCCACCACGTCGGCGCGCGTCGCGCGCCAGGCCGGGCCGAGGCAGGCCACGAGGCTCACCGCCGCCAGCGTGACCGCCACGCCGAGGAACGTCGGGACGTCGAGCCGCTGCACGTCGAACAGCAGGCTCTCGATGAAGCGTGTGAGCCACAGCGCTCCCAGCAGGCCGATCGCGACGCCCAGACCGGTGAGCACCGCGCCCTGGCGCAGCACCATCCCCAGCAGGGCGCCCGGCTTGGCGCCCAGGGCGAGGCGCACGCCGAACTCCCGCACCCGGGCGTTCACGTTGAGCGAGATGACGCCGTAGATGCCGATCGCCGCGAGCACGAGCGCCGCCAGGGCGAACCCGACGAGCAGGGTATCCGTGGTGCGGCGTGTGCTCAGCGTGCGATCGAGGGCCTGCGCCATGGTGCGAATTTCGTACAGGGGAATCAGCGGATCGAGGGCGGCGACCTGGACGCGCAGCGCCTTGACGAGCCCTTCGCTCGCGAGCGCGCTCCGCACGACCAGAAAGTCGTTCCACGAGGTGCGCTGCGCGAAGTGCTCGTACACCTGGAGGCTCGGCCGCTCGTCGAGCGCGGCGTGCTTGACGTTCGGCACGAGGCCGACGACGGTGACCCACCGGCCGGTCCCCGTGTCGCCGCCGTGGCGGAATCGCTTGTTGATGGGGTCTTCCCCCGGCCAGAAGTGCTGCGCGAACGATTCGTCGACGATGGCCACGCGGGGTGCGGCGCCTGCGTCGGCGCTGGTGAAGGTGCGCCCCTTGAGCAGCGGCGTTCCGATCGCCTCGAAGTACTGCGGCGTCACGTTGCGGACGTTCGCCACGAGCACCGGCTCGCCGGGGCGCGGGTCCTTGCCTTCCGCCATGACGTTGTCCTGGTTGTTGCCGGGTGTGAGCGGCACCCGGTTGGCGATCCCGACCGCCCGAACGCCGGGAATCGCCCGCACGCGCTCCAGCAGGCGGTCGTAGAAGATCCGCACTGCGGTATCGCTCGCGTATCGAGGATAGGGAACCGGCACCCGCGCCAGCAGCACCTGCTCGACGCGATAGCCGGGACTCACCGCGGTGAGGCGGCGGAAGCTCTTCAGCGAGAGACCCGCGCCCACCAGGAGCACGAGCGACACGGCGAACTGGGTCACCACGAAGGCGTCGCTCAGGCGGCGGCTCGCGGCGCTCGCCGATGCGCGCGCGCCCTCCTTGAGCGCGAGCTGCAGCTCGACCCGCGAGGCGCGCAGTGCCGGGGCGAGGCCGAAGAGCAGCCCGGTGACGAGGGCCAAGGCCACGCCGAAGCCGAGCACCCGGGGGTCCACGCTCAGCTCGTCGCCGCGCGGCAGCCAATCCGCGCTCACACGGCGGAGCGCGCCGATGCCCCAGATCGACAGCAGGATGCCGCCGACGGCGCCGGACAGTGAGAGCACGAGGCTCTCGGTCAGGAGCTGCGAGGCGATGCGGCTGCGGCTCGCGCCGAGGCAACAGCGCACGGTCAGCTCGCGCTCGCGTGCCGACGCGCGCGCGAGCAGCAGCGTCGCGATGTTCGCGCACGCGATGAGCAGGACGAGCCCGCCGGCGGCGAGGACCACCAGGAGCGGCCGGCGGACATCGCCGACGGTGCGCTGCAACAGCGACAACGCCACGGCGCGCGCACCCGGCTGGTATTCGGGGAAGACGTCCGGCCGACTCGGCGCGAACTCGTCGGTGATGCGCTCCACTTCGACGCGGGCCTGGGTGACGGTCTGTCCCGGCGCGAGTCGCGCGACGGTGTTCAAGCACCAGCAGTTGAACTGCGTGGGATGGAGCCGCAGGGGAATCCACAGCTGCGCGTGGTTCGGGTAGTCGAATCCCGCCGGCATCACGCCGATCACCTCGAACGGCTGGTTGTTGAGGCTGATCGTACGGCCCAGCACGGCGGAATCACCCCCGAACTGGCTCTGCCACAGGGCGTGACCGATCACGGTCACGGTGGCGCTGTCGGACCGTGCGTCGTCGGCGACGAGCGTGCGCCCCAGCAGTGGCCTCGTGCCCAGCACGGTGAAGAAGTCCGTCGTCACGAGGCCCAGGTCGAGCCGCTGCGGATCGCCGTAGCCGGTCAGGGTGACCCCCGCGCTGCTGAACGCGGCCAGGGACTGCATCGTCCGGCTGCGCTCCTGATAGACCATGAACAGGCCTTCGGGATAGCTCACCTCGGGCAGGCCTTTGTCGGGGGCGGTCCCGAAGAACGTGATCAGTTGCTCGGCTCTGGGGAACGGCAGCGGCCGCAGCAGGATCGCATCGACGACCCCGAAGAGCGTGGTGGTGGCGCCGATGCCGAGGGCGAGGGTGAGGACGGCGATGGCGGTGAACGCCGGGCGCAGTGCGAGCTGGCGCAGCGCGTAGCGGACATCCTGCACGAGATTCGCGAGCCAGCCCGCGTCCCCCACGGCCCCCGCGACGATCGGCTTCGGGTTCCCCGGGCGCTCGACCGCCCGCAGCGCCGCGGCGAGGACGTCGCTGCCCTCGAGCTCGGCCAGGGCCAGTGCCCGCGCCGTCGTGGGGGTGGCGCCGTGGGCGACGCGGTCGGCGTAACAGTCCTCCAGGTGCTGGGACAGCTCCTCCACGATCTCGGACTCCCGCTCGGCGCGGAGCGCGAGGTGTGCCAGGCGGTGACGGATCTCCGGAGCCCAATCAGGCATGGCGCAGCGTCGTGACGCGGTTGATGGCGGCGACGAACGCGAGCCAGCTGCGGCGCTGGTTGGCGAGCACCTTGGCCCCGGCCGCGGTGAGCCGATAGTAGCGGCGGCGGCGTTGGCGGGGGTTCGCCACCCAGCGGCCGCTGATCCAGCCGCGCGCTTCGAGCCGGTAGAGCAGGGGGTAGAGCGACGCGACCTGGAGCCGCACGATGCCGCGCGACCGCGCCGTGATGCGCTTGCTCAGCTCATAGCCGTGGCACGCCTCGTGTTCGAGGAGTGCGAGAATGAGAAAGTCCGCGTTCCCCGTTTTCCATTCGCGGTCGTGCATTGCCGAATCCATATATGTGTAAGCAATATATATCGCTGCACGAGGATCGTCGCAAGCGGTCCAATACCGTCAGCGATGAAGTCCGTGGCTGCGGCGTCGCGGCCCCCGAGCCTGGGCTCCACGTAGGACATCGACCGACAGCCGGCCTCGTCACAGACCGACATGACATGGGCGAGGGGTCCGGCTGTCCGGCCCGACCTGGGCTGGTATCCTGCACGCAGCCTTCGAACCAATGGAAGTGATCGCCATGCGCGCCACCGTGCTCCAGGCTGTGTTCGTCCTGCTGCTCCCCCTTGCGGCCGACTGCGGGAAGGACGCCACCACGCCGACGCTCCCGCCGCCGGAGCCGTTGCACCAGGACGGGCTGTGGACCGTCAGCGGGAGCCCGTCCGCGATTCTCCGCCTGGACTCCGCGCAGCTGAGCGACACCGGGCAGCGCGACCCCGCGACCACCCTCACGACCCCCAGCGCTCGTCTCTTCGAGCTGGCCGGGGTCGCGTTCGACACTGCCGGCAACTTGTGGATCGCCAGTGAGGACGACTCCTTGCTGCTCGCCTTTGCGCCCGGTGCGCTCGCGAGCTCCGGCGTCAAGGCGGCCCGGACGGTGATTACGCCGATCCGGGGGTCTCTCCGCGGGCCAATCGCGCTGGCGTTCGACCGGCAGCACCGCCTGTGGGTCGCCAACAGCGAGAGTGCCACGCTGGTCCGTTTCAACACCGCCCAGCTGGCCGTGGGGGGCGCTCAGGCGCCGGCAGTGGTCCTGTCCGTGCCGGGAACCCCGCTGGCCATCGCCTTCGATGCCGCCGGATCGCTCTGGGTGTCCGACAACCAGTTCCACCGGATCTACAAGTACACGGCCGCGCAGCTCGCGGTGTCGGGGTCGCCGCCCCCGGCGTTCGTCCTGGACGGTGGGGGCTCCCTCCTGAATCCCACCGGCCTGGCGTTCGACGCCGCGGGGAACCTGTGGGTCGCCAACAACGGGAAGAGCAGCCTGGTCGCGTTCAGCCCGGCCCAGCTGGCCGGCGCCGGACCGTCGGTGCCGCACATCGTGATTTCCTCGAACAGTGGCTCCCTGAGCATTCCGGTGGGGCTGGCGTTCGATGACGACGGGGGCCTGTGGGTCATCGGGGGCGCCGGGGCGCTGACGCAGCTCGCCCCCGCGAGCCTGGGCGCGACCGGGGCGCCGGCGCCGAGCGCGCGGCTCAAGGTGAGCGGACGCACGCTGTTCTGGAGTGTGGCGTTCTGGCCCAAGCCGACCGGGCTGCCGCTGAACTGACGCCGGGTCTCCCCGGACGGTGCCGCCGTGCGGTTTGACGACCGGGCCGGCGGGAGCTACTTGATTCGGGTCGACCGTACTGCCGGAGGAGCCCGAATGAAGGTCGTCCTGATTCTGATGGTCCTCGTCGCCGCGGCGCTGGGCGTGTCCACTCTGTACTTCCGCGATGGTGGCACGAAGGCGCGGCTGCGCACCGATTCCCTGGCCGGGGTCACGGACTCCCTTCGGTTCGAGGCGAGCGCCCTGCGGGCGCGCAACACCGCACTCGCCGCCGCGCTCGACACACAGATGACCGCGGCGTCGCGGCAGAAGGAAGCGGAGATCGGCCAGCTCAGAAACACCTACGACCAGCTCGTGCAGGACATGCAGTCGGAGATCGCCCAGGGACAGATTCAGATCACCCGTCTGGCGGACCGCCTCAGCGTGAGCCTGGTGGATCGGATCCTGTTTCCGTCCGGCGAGGCGGACATCACACCCGCGGGCATCCGGATCCTCCAGCGCGTCGGCAACGTCCTGAAGACCACGGAGGGCAAGATCATCCGGGTCGAGGGGCACACCGACAACGTGGCGATCAGCGACCGCCTGAAGGGCACGTTCCCCACCAACTGGGAGCTCTCCACCACCCGGGCGTCCAACGTCGTGCGGTTCCTCCAGGACACCGTCGGCATCGACCCCGCGCGCCTGCAGGCGGTGGGGCTCTCGGAATACCATCCGGTCGCGAGCAACGCGACGATCAAGGGCCGGAGCCAGAACCGGCGCATCGAGATTGCCCTCCTCCCCACCGGAGCGGGCAGCGAGCCGTAAGGCGCGCCTGTCAGGCCGCAGCCGGCAACACGGCTAGCACGGCGTCCAGTGTGGCGACTTGGGTCCCCGCCGCCCAGATACTGATCGTCGCAAAGTTGAGATGTCGCTTGCGCCGCACTTCCGCGTGCAGCAGCAGTTGGTCATGCGCCGGCCCGACCGCGTGATGGAACTCCGCACCGGTGCGCACCAATCGGGGCCGGCCGCGCTGTCCCTGGGCCCAGGCCCAGAGGGCGACCAATTGACCGGCCGCTTCGATCAGGAAGCTTCCCGGGAAGATCGGGTCTCCGGGAAAGTGTTGTGCATACACCCAATGCTCCGCACTAAGATCGACTTCCCCTGTGATGGCGGCGCCCTCGAGCTGGGTGACGCGGGAAATTTGCCGCATCTGTCCCACGGGAAGGAATGTGGTCTCGAGGTCGATCAGGGAGCTGCGCTTGCTGGAGGTGGGACCGGCAGCCGGCATGTCGGGCTCCTTGAGGGGCTCAGGAAGGGACGAATCATGTCTGGGCATACAACGCCGTACTGAGATACTTCATCCCGGAATCCACCGCCACGGTGACCACGGTGTGGTCAGGTCCCAGGCGCGCGGCGACCCGCAACGCCACCGCGACGTTTCCTCCCGTGGAGGTGCCGGCAAAGATGCCTTCAAGCCGGGCGAGGCGCCGGGCCGTCGCCATCGCTTCCGCAGTCGATACCGTCTGGATCTCGTTCGCGAGTGCCTTGGTCCATAACGGGACGATGAACCCAGCGCCGGTGCCTTCGATCTTGTGCGACCCACTCGGTCGGCCCGACAACACCGCCGACTCCTCGGGCTCTACCGCGACGATATGCACCGCGGCGTTATGGCTTCGCAGGCGTGTCGAGATTCCCCGCAACGACCCGGCAGTGCCGACGCTCTGGACGAAGGCGTTCACCTGTCCGTTGGTCTGCTCCCAAACCTCATCGCCCATCCGCAAATAGCTGGAGAGCTGATCGGTGTTGTTCAATTGATCGGTCCAATAGCTCCCGGGAGCGGAGGCGAGTTTTCTCGCCGTCTCGATCATCTCGAGCGTGAGCGCCTTCGTCGTTCCGCCGGTGGGGCTCGCGACCAGGGTGAGGCGCGCACCCAACGCGGTCATGTGGTCCCGCTTTTCCTTGCTGAAGGCGTCCGAGGTCACGATCTGCAGCGGGATGCGCTTGGCGGCGCAGACGAAGGCGAGCGACACGCCCGTGCTGCCACCCGTGTACTCGACCACCGACCCACCCGGGCGCAGGCGTCCATCCGCTTCGGCCGCCTCGACCATGGCGAGGGCCATCCGGTCTTTCATGCTTCCGGTCGGGTTTTCGTATTCCAGCTTGAGGAGAATCCTGGCGCTCTGCTCCGGGACGATATACCGGAGTGGCATGAGCCGCGTTCGGCCGATGGTGTCGAGCACCGTCACGCTGTGTGCTTCCCGTTCTCCGATGATCGCTGGCTCTGGCTCGTTCGGAGGCCGCGACGCCGTTGGGCCAAGTACAGGAGCGAGGCTGCCGCGGCCACGGCGCCGGTGAGGAGCCACGCCTCGGCGCTCGCCAGCGCGAGCAGGCCGACGATGAGCGCCGCGGCCACCCACGGCACGACGGCGCCGGCGGGCATCAGGAACGGTTCACCTGCGGCGCCGGCGTTAAGGCGTCGCAGCCGCCCGGCGCCCACGCAGCAGGCCAGGTACACGAGCAGGATCGCCACGTCCGCCATCAGCGCCAGTCGCACGTAGGTGCCGGTGAGAGCGACGGCGCATACGATCACGGCCTGGACGGCGATCGCGACGTGCGGTGTGCGGTGCTCCGGATGGACGTTCGCCAGGTACCGCGGCAGGAACCCGTCCCCGGCCAGGGCGAACAACGTCCGCGGCGTGGACAGCATCGTCGCGGTCATGAACCCGAATGTCGAGACGATCATCCCGATCAAGATAAGCCTGGCGCCCGCCGCTCCGGCGAAGCGCTCCGCAGCCACGGCGAGCGGGGCCTGCGCCGACTCAGGGAGGGCCAGGGCGCTCCCCAGGACGCCCTGAGCGACCAGCTGGACCAGGATGTAGAGGAGCGCGACACCCCCGAGCGCCAGGGCGATCGCCCGCGGGACCGAGCGCGCGGGGTTCGTGACCTCGCCACTGATCTGGAGCGCCGACTCCAAGCCGAAGAACGCGAACATCAAGAGCAGGCCCGCCTCGCCCACTTTGCCGAGCGGTGGTACGCCGGTGAACGCGAGATTCGCGGCGTGCACGTGCGGCAGGCCGAGCACCACGAACGCGAGGAGGGGCACCAGCTTCGCGAGGGTCGAGATGCCGCTGAGGCGGGAGCCGAGGGCCGTACCGCGCACGTTGACGAGGGCGAGCGCTGCGACCAGGGCGACCGGCACCGCGGTGCGCGGCACCGTTCCCGCGAAGGCGGGGACGAGGTTGGAGAGCGCGTCGCGGAACACCATGGCGACGGCGGCCATGGCGAGGGTGATGCCGAGCCAGAGCAGCACGCCGCAAAGGAATCCGACGTAGGGGCCGAGGGCGACTTCGACATAGGCGTAGGGTCCGCCGCTTTGGGGCACGCGGCTTCCGGCCTCAGCAAAGCAGAGCGCGACCAGCGCGGTCGCCACGGCGCAGACCACATAGGCCAGGGGCGCGGCCGCGCCGAGTTGGCCGGCCGCGTGCGCGGGAAGCACGAAGATCCCCGCTCCCACCGTGATGTTGAAAATGGCGGCGGCGAGACCACGCATGCCGATGACGCGCTGCAGCGAGGGCACTACCAGGGAAGACGCCGGGTCAGGCACCAGCGCCTCGACGTGACAGCCTGCGTGAGATCAGCGCGGCCATGGGAACTGCGATCGCCATCAGCAACCATGACGCCGGGGGAACGGCCACGAACACGAACGCGTTCGGCGACCCCGCGGGCCGCTGCACCAGCTCGCCGTAGATGGCCAACGATCCCAGCGAGAGAAAGAGCGTCACGCCATAGAGCGTCGCTCGAGTGAGCACGGACCAACGCTTCGAAACCTGGTTGGCCCATGCGAGGGCCACGAACGGCGACAGGACCCAGACTACGAAAAGAGCCAGCAGGAGACGGGGGGTGCTACGACCGGCACGGAGCATGAAACCGAGCGAGCCCACGGCCCCAGCCACCACCGCGATGAGGGCCACGGCGCGCAGGCGGCCAAGGAATGCTGTCGACGGCAACTCATCGGGACGCTCCATGCGACGCTAGTCGACAATGAACAGCGTCGCTCCGGATGCCGTGCGCGATCGGTGCGGCGCGACGTCGGAGGCGACCTGATAGCCCATGCCGGCCTTGAGGACGTGGCGGCTGCCGTCTTGCAACTCCGTGACCAGCTCCCCGCTCAACACCAGCAGGACATGCCCCCGATTGCACCAGTGGTCGGCCACGTAGCCAGGGCTATACCGCACCATGCGCACGCGGATATTGCCCTGCTCCAGCGTCCTCCAATAGGCACTGCCCGACTCACCGCGATACTCAGTCTCGGGAACAGTGCTCCAGTCGGTCGTGCCAAACGGCACTGAGGCGATCAGCATTCTACGGAGTCTCGACGGTGAACGGGACCCGCACCCGCCGTAGGGAATCCGGCACCATCCGAAAAATGAAGGGTGACCGCACCAGTGTTTTCACGGGAGATCCGCGACGCTTCCCCGGCGTATAGTGGATCGTGGCCAAGGCGTCCAGAGCCGCTTGTGAGAATTCAGCGCCGTCGCTCAGCAGCACCCGCACCGTTTCGCCCTGGATCGCACCGGACGTGTCAATGACGAACTCCACCCAGACTCGCCCCTCGCCGTGCCGCGCCCGTGCGGCTGACGGATACTGGACGTGGGGATCGCCGGTGGGTCGCGGCAGGCTGTCGAGCTGTTCCGCTAAGTAGGTACCCGTCGTGTCGAAGGCCGCGGCGGTGGAATCAAACGCACTGTGCTCGGCGACGGCATCGAGGGCAGTCAGCAGGCCGAGAACTTCCGGCGCGGAGGCCGGGACCGACCAGGAGACCGGGTCGGTAGCGGGGGAGGCTCTAGCAGAATCGAAGATCTCGAAATCAAATGGCGCCTCGGCTGTCGCAGTGGCGCCGAGGCTGATTCGTAGCCACGCCCGCCCGCGGTTCCCGGTCAGCGCCAGCGTGACAAACGGCGCTCGGTTGGGAAGGGGGAGTCTGGCAATGGATTCGACAACGGCGGCGACACCGGAGGCCCAGAGTCTCGTCGGCACCGGTTGGAGGATGATGGTGACCGCTTGGCTCTGGGTCCGCCCTTGCGCGCTGCTGAGATTGGGGGACGCGAACAACTGAACCCCATGCGTCGAGTCTCCCAAGACGAGAAAATCGATCAGCGGCCAGGTGACACGTGCAGGGGGATCCGCCCGTCCTTGGCCGTCGGAAGATCCGGGGACGGCCAGAAGCAAGCAGGCCACTACAAGGAATCGGGTGTTGGTCCGGACCACGATCGGCTCCTTACGGTTCAACCCGCCGTTCACTCTTTGGGCGGGGTTGCGCGCGACTCCGGACGTCCACCAATACCCGCTCGGCGAAGTCGAGGCGCTCCTCCAGCGCGGTCAGTCGGCCATCCACGTCCGGGAGCTTGTCCAGGTCGGCAAGCCGTGCTTCGAGCTCCTGCAGCCGCTCCACCACAGCTGCGTCCGCGTCGGGTCTTGTCCTCAGCGCCAGGCGTTGTGCCCAGAGGCCGAACAGCGCCGCCAGGATCCCGTGGCCGGCCGCATGCAACGGCGCACCCGACTGTGCGATGAACCCGACGGAGGCGAGGTTTACGAGACAGAGGAGCCACGCGATCGGTATCCAAGCTCGGTGCTTGAACCACACCTGTTCCTCCGAGTGTCGCCAGCCGCCTGACGGGATGCGTCTAAGCTGCGGCGACAATCAGGTTCAAGCAACACGGGAGCACCCACGGAGTGGAAGCGGTCATCGCGTCGCGGGCAGGGCGACGCCTTTGATGAGCAGCCACAGCCCGAGCGGAATCTCGAACGCCGCCATCGGGATCCACATGAGCTGAGTGACTGGGCCGCGGAGCACTGCCGCGAGCTGCAGGGGAAGGCCCACCACGAGCAGGACCGACGCGGCGACGCCCAGCCATGCCAGTGGGACAGGGACCATCCGGCCGCGCAGTAGAAGGAAGGAGAAGAGCGTGCTGCCCACGGCGAAGAAGGTTGCGCCAACGAGCGGGTTCTGCTGCAGGAGGAACGCGCCGAGTGCCTGGGCGGCCGCGGGGTCTGGCGCAGTGGCGCCGGTGGCGGTGGCGAGCCAGAGCAGCCCGAGCGTCGCCGGGATGGAGACGGCGCCGGTCACGCCCTCGGCGAGGCGACACGTCAGTCCCAGCATGGCGAGATCGCGATCCTCGTCGCGCGTGATCGCGTAGAGCGTCACGGCCAGCACCAGGGCCGAGAAGCAGCCGGCCAGGGAGAGCACGACGGCGAGTCGCACATCGGCCGCGTGCTGCGCCAGCGCCGTGAGCTTCGCGACGATCCCTTCACCGTTCGTCGCGCGGTTCAACAGGATCATGCTGGGGAAGGCGACGGCGATGTAGAAGAGGAAGGTGAAGCCGGCGATTCGTGCGTTCGTCACGCGTGTCATGGCTCTGGCTCCTTCGCGCCCATGACCAGGAGCCAGATGACGATCGGTAGCTCCCCGAAGTAGAGCGGCATCATGACCTGGGAAACCACCTGGATGCGAGCGGGGAAGATGATGGCGGTCACACAGCTGACGAGGTAGGCAGAGCCCGCAACCATCAACAGGATGCCCAGGACTCTGGGGAAGAAGCCGGACTTGATCGTCAGGATCCCAAATGGAAATAGCCAGAGACCCCAGATCGCAAGCAAGAGCTGCCCCAGGCTGTTGCCCAGCCGGAGCGACCCCATCGCGAGAGCATCCAGCTGCGGCTTGGTGAACGGCGACAGGTAATCGGCGCCGCTCAAAAGGATCAGCGGCGCCAGGTGGGTGACGAGATTGACGATCTCCGCGGCTACGCCGACGCACACCAATGTCACCATCAGCCTGGCGTGCGTCCGGCTGACGTCCTTGAACAGTCGATACAGGGTCAGCACCACGAAGATGAACAGGATCTGCGCGACGAGGTCGCTCAGCACGCCGATGCGGTACAGCAGGGCGGCATCGGTGATCCTGCGCGCCGTTGCGGCGGCGTCCCCGGGGACCATGAACTTGCCGGGCAGGTACATGTAGCTGAAGACCATCACCGCCGACATCACCACGTACAGCAGTCCCGCGAGCCGTGCCGTCCCCTTGATCGAGCTCATGTTCGTCTCTCCAGGCGCCCGGCTGTTTACGCCGAGCGCATCGTGATCGCCGGGTCGATGCGCGCCGCGCGCAGCGCGGGAATCCAGCACGCGACGATTCCGATCGCCGCCATCAGCACCGTCACACCGATGAACGTGGTCGGGTCGTGTGGCGCGACCCCGAAGAGCAGCCCGCGGATGATGCCGCCGGCGACGTAGGCGCCGGCCACGCCCAGCACCAGGCCGATCGCCAGCAATGCGCCGCCTTCCTTCAGGATCATGCGCTGCACCCGCGCCCGGTCCGCGCCGAGGCTCATGCGGATGCCGATCTCGTTGGTGCGCGCGCTCACCGAGAACGCCAGGACACCGGCGATCCCCACCGCCGCGATGATCACCGCCAGGATGCCGAACGACGACACGAGCGCGGCATTGAGCCGCCGCGGCGCCACGCTCTGGTCCTTGATCTGTGCTACCGTCAGTACGGTCACGATCGGAGCCATCGGCGCGATGCGGTGCACGATGCGCGTCACCGCGGCCACCAGCCCCGGGGCATTGCTGTCGGCACGGATCACCAGCGCGCCGCCGATGGACAACATCTGCGTGAACGGCATGAACACCGTGGCGCGGGGCTCCGCGTCCAACCCGCCATCACGCGTATTGCCGGTGACGCCGACGATGGTGCGCCAGTCCCCGCTGATCGGGCTGAACTTCAGCAATTCGCCGGTCCACGCGATCCGCTTCCCGATCGGGTCCTCGCCGGGGAAGAACTTGTCGGCGAAGGTCTTGTTCACGATCACCACCAGCCCCGAGCCGGGCTGGTCGGTGTTCACGAACTCGCGTCCGCGGAGCAGCGGAATCCCCGACGCGCGGAAGTACTCCGGGCTCGCCGTCCGGACGTCGGCGTGCGGCACGGCCTCTCCCACGGGGACGGGTCTGGCCTCGGCCTTGACCTCGAATGTCATCATCGAGGTGGCGAGCGGAATGCTGGAGCCCAGTCCCGCTTCGTTGACGCCGGGGAGGGCCCGGATCTCGCTGCGCATGCGCTCGTACTGTTGCTTGGCCGCGGCGTCCATTTCCAGGAGGTGCCTGAACCACGCCATGGGGTCGGAGCCGCCGCTCGGCCCGCCGCTCAGCTGCAGCAGCGGCACATCCAGCGCCAGGACTTCCTCGGCGCGGAGACCGCTGTCCACTTCGGACAGGCGAATCATCGTGCGCGTGAGCAGGCCGGCCCCCGCGAGCAGCACGACCGACACCGCGACCTGCCCCACGACGAGTCCGCGCTGCAGCCGCTGCTTCCGCAAGGAGCCGCTCATCCGCCGCACGCCGGCGGAGATCCACGAGGCGAAGGTGCCCTCCCGCGGCAGCGACGCGATGAACGAGAGCAGCAGGGCGAGGGTGACCGACAGCGCGAGCGTGAAGCCCAGGACCGTGGCGTCGAGCCGGATCTCGTTCGCGCGCGGCGAATAGCGCGCGGCGAGCGAGATGAGGAGCCGCACGCCGCCCAGCGCGATCACCACGCCGAAGGCGGCGCCCAGGAGCGTGAGCATGAAATTCTCGACCAGGAGCAGGCGCCGCAGCCGCCCCACGCCCGCGCCGAGGGCGGCGCGCACCACCATCTCGTGCTCGCGGCGCACGCCGCGCATGAGCGTCAGGTTGGCGACGTTGGCGGCGGAGATGATCATGACGAACGCGGCCGCGCCCATCAGCAGCCAGAGCGTCAGTCGCGCGCGCTCGCCCAGGGCTTCCTTGAAGGGCAGCACCGCGATGCGATAGTGGGAGCCGGGGTTGTACGCTTCCTTGAAGTCGCGCCGCATGCGGGCGTCGACCGCGGCGACCTCCGTTCGTGCCTGCGCCACGCTGGCTCCCGTTGCGAGCCGGGCGACCACCTCGGTCATACGATGCGACCGATTCTGTACCATCATCGCGCTCACGTGATGCGGGCTCACCACCATGTTGAGCAGCGCATCGATCCGGTCGGGAAAGAACGGCGCGGGTTGTAGCACGCCGATGACCATCACCGACTGGCCGTCCAGTTTCACCTGCCGGCCGACTAGCCCCGAGTCTCCGCCGAAGCGTTTGATCCAGAAGGCGTGCGTGAGGACCATGACGGGGGGCACGCCGGCGCCGTCGTCGCTCGGCCGCGTGAGCCGGCCACGCACCGGCGCGAGTCCCATGACCTCGAAGTAGTTGCCGGTGACGAGTCCCACGTCGATGCGGACGACGTCGTTGTCACTCTGCAGGGTGAGGGTCCACGGGGAATACTCGGCGATGCCGCCCAGCGACGGGACGCCGGTGCGGAGATCGCGGACCTCCGGAACGGAGAAGGAGATGTTCGCCTGCCCTGGTCCGTCGGCCGAATGCCGCAGGTACAGCAGCCGATCGCCGTTCCGGTTGGGAAGCGGCTTGAGCAGCACGCCGCGGACGACGCTGAAGATCGCCGTGTTGGCGCCGATGCCGAGCGCCAGGGTGATCACGACCACCGCGGTGAACGCGGGGCTGTGGCGCAGCGTGCGCAGGGCGTACTTCATGTCGGCGACGACGCTCTCGATCCAGGGCAGTCCGCGCTGGTCGTGGACGGCTTCGGCGGCCTGGGTGAGACCTCCGGACGCCAGCAGCGCCTGCCGGCGCGCCGCGTCCGGGCTCATTCCACGCCGGATGTTCTCGGCGGTCTCCATGTCGAGATGCGATTGCAGCTCTTCGCGCAGCTCGTCGTCGGCGCGGTGCCCGGTGAAGACTCCCGCCAGGCGCCGCAGCGCAGCGCGCACGTATCTCATGGGACCTCCCGTTTCGGCGCGAGAAATGCGGCGATCAGATCGGCGGTTTGATGCCATTCGCGGGCTTCGCGCGCCAGCTGCCGGCGCCCGGCGGCGGTGAGAGCGTAGAATTTGGCGCGGCGATTGTTTTCGGACTGGCGCCACTCCGCCGTGATGAACCCCTCCTGCTCGAGCTTCAAGAGGGCGGGGTAGAGCGTGCCGTAGTTGAGCGTGAGGCGGTGCTTGGCGGTCTCCTCGATGCGGCGCGCAACGCCGTAGCCGTGGAGCGGCCCCAGGACTTCGAGGGTTTTCAGGATCATCAGGGCGAGCGTGCCCTGCTGTACGTCCAGTTTGTCCGCCATGTCCCGTCCTATGGGTTTCCCATACGACGGGGCACGGCGGGAAATGGTTTCAGGCGATGGTCAGGGAGCGCTCAGGGGCCAAGGAACGAGCCCGAGAGAGGATGCGCGATGAAAGGCGGTCGCTGGTCTGCTAGTGCCACACGCCCGCGATGACCGATATCACCAGCAGCTTCACGAGCCAGTCCCCGGCATGGATCGCGGCCACCCCCAACGGGGTGTTGTCCCAGAGCACCGATCCCGCGAGCAGGATCACCGGAAACCCGATCCACAAGAACAGGCCGAAGTGAAGCGCGCCGATCCAGGTAGTGATGCCGAGGAGGGCCACGAAGCGCGCGATCACGTAGGCGAGCACGAGGCACCGCGCCAGCTCGATGAGCAGCTTTCCCGCGGGCACCTTGGCGCCGGCCATTGCCGCGACGGGGTCGAGGCCGCGCAGTCGCATCCAGGGCTTGAAGAAGAGCAGGGGACTGTACCAGAGCCACCCGAGCACGAACACGACGACGGCCGCCACGAGGACCGGCAGGTAAGTCACGTGCACCATGGTTCACCTTCTCCCTTCACGGTGGTGATCAGGGACTGGAAGTGATGCGTTCGTGGGTACGACCCCGATACCGTCGGAGTCAAGGTAGGGTCCGTTCCCGGAACGTGCAGCCGGAGCTGCGCTCCGCATCGGTCAGCAGGGTCCAGATGCGCGCAGCGTGAGCGGCCGGCCGTAGGTGAGCCGGCGCCAGATCCACTCGATGGGCCCGAAGCGGTAGCGCGAGAGCCACCACACGCTGAGCGGGATCTGCAACACGATGATCGCGGCGGCGATCGCCATCGCGGTCGAGGCGCCGATGCGCCACCACAGCGCCAGCCCAAACCCGTACGAGAGCACGACGCAGACAATCGACTGCATCAGGTAGTTCGTCAGCGCCATCCGGCCGACCGGCGCGAACACGGTGACGAGACGCCGGCCATCCAAGACCAGCAGGCCGACCGTGGCCGCGTAGCCGAGGGCGAGCATGGGAACGCCGACCGCCTGCGTCACCACGCCGAGGAGGCCTCCCATGGAAGGCGGCAGGTAGGGCCAGCGCAGCAGCGCCAGGGCGGCGATGACGTTCGCCGGCAGGCCGACACCCCAGCCCAGGAGGCCCCACCGCACCAGTGTGGCGCGGTGGCTGGACGGCGATTGCGCGAGGCCGGTGCGCACGCTCCAAAGGCCCAGCAAGAACATGCCGAGCACTTTCGGGAACCGCACGGTCGCGAACAAGTCGGCCCAACGGATGGCGACGAAGACCAGGTTTCCCTTGAACGCATCCTTCACGCCGCCCCGCCCCATGGCTTCGAACGACGCCAGAATTTTCGCCGGTACACCCGTCTCGGTTCGTGGCGGCGATGCGCCAGACGCGACGAGTATCCACGCAGCCAGCGCGACGGCATAGAGTACGGTCGGGACAGCCAGGAGGATCACAGTCCACCGCAGCAGCTCGTGGTTGGATTTCCGG
>Ga0184629_10000397_pt1 | contig 19412 bp, 15 predicted proteins | sample PLM4_32_b1_FD_133158 | JGI IMG/M metagenome (GOLD analysis project Ga0184629, IMG submission 133158) | Groundwater sediment microbial communities from an aquifer in East River, Colorado, USA - PLM4_32_b1 | ecosystem: Environmental > Terrestrial > Soil > Riparian zone | place: USA: East River... | reverse complement strand
TTTCGGAACATTAGATTCTTGTCGTTATAATTTGGAGAATTTGTTGAGTGCTGGTGTAGCCAATCAGGTTTTTAATAAAGGACAAAACGAATTGTCAATTGATGAAAAAGAAATTTTGGATCAATTGGCGGACTTAGGTTATAATAAATATTTGAGTTTTAAGAATCATCCGAAATTCATACCTTATTTGGAACAAATGAGTACTTTGAAATATTATGCAAAAACTAATATTGGAAGTCGACCTTCAAAAAGAAGCAAATCAGAAACTTTGGATTTTGCAGATTTGAGAGCTATTCCATTTGTGGGTTCTTGGAGTCAGCTTAAACAAAATGTGCCTGGATTTTTTGGTGTAGGTTCAGCCTTAAAACATTTTGAAGATACTGATCAGTGGGGTAAAGTTGAAGATCTATATAATGGATCGTTGTTTTTCAAAACATTGCTAGAGAATAGTATGATGTCGTTGGCAAAATCATTTTTTCCATTGACAGCGTATATGAGTAAAGACCCAGAATTTGGTGCTTTTTGGCAAATTATTTATGAAGAATTTCTAGAAACAAAAAGATTATTATTAAAAATTGCAGGACACACGGAGTTGATGGAAAATTATCCTGATGGTAAAGCGTCAATTCAAATTAGAGAGCGTATTGTGTTGCCATTGTTGACAATACAACAATATGCTTTGTTGAAAATTAATGAATTAAACAAAGAAAAAAATCCCGATTTGGAATTAATTAAAGTGTATGAAAAAATTGTAACCCGTTCTCTTTTTGGAAATACAAATGCCAGTAGAAACTCAGCTTAAAGCAGATTTTAGATTTCAGATTGCAGGATTTCAGATTTTTTAATATAAAACATATTTTATGAACTCAAACCAATTGCCCCTAAATGAATATGCCGGTCATTTTTCGACTTACATTCAAGCTGCAGCAAATGTTGAATTGATCGAAGAATTAGAAATTTGTCTTCATGATTTTATCAAATTTGTTCAAAATATTCCAATGGATAAATTTGATTTTCGTTATGCCGAAGGGAAATGGACAATCAAAGATATCATTCAACATTTAATTGATGCAGAACGAATTTTTACTTACCGAGCCTTGCGAATTTCCAGAAATGACAAAACTCCATTGCCTGGTTTTGAAGAAAATGATTATGTAGAAAACACGAATGCCAACGGAAGAAGCATTCAAGATTTGTTAACTGAATTTTCGGCAGTAAGACAATCTACTTTATTGCTTTATAAAAGTTTTTCAGATGAACAGCTAAAAAGAATGGGAATTGCCGCTAATAATGAGATTTCAGTTCGTGCTTTAGGCTTTGTAACTATAGGGCATCAAAAACACCATCAAAAAGTTTTTCAAGAAAGATATTTGTAAATTACTTAAAACAAGTTGACCAAATTTTCAACTTGTTTTCAAAAGACATTGTATTAGCAGGACTAGTTGAAGGCATTACAAAATAAGTAATGCCTTCTATTTGACCAAATTTTTTAAGAAAGTATTTGTGGCTTTCTTTTCCGTTAAAAACAATTTTAGTAATAGCTGGAAATTCTTTAAGTAAAGTTTCAAAATCATTTTCGTTTTGATTCTTGATATGAATATCCAAACTTCCCTTTCTTTCGCAATTTCTTAAAACATCCCATAATCCTATTTTATTCGATAGCAGGAATTGAACTTTTTCTTCAAAAACTTCAGAAATTGGTAAACCATTAAATAGAGTAAATATAATTTTCCAAAAATGATTTCTTGGGTTTGCATAATATTCTTGTTTGGCTAGAGATACTAAACCAGGCATAGTTCCCAAAATCAAAATTTCAGTATTCGAATCTACAAAGTATGGAAATGAATGTATCGTCATAAAAAATTAAAGTGCTACATTTTCTTTTTCGATCAAAGCCAAACCAATTCTGATTTTATCATAAGCCATTTGCTCTTCAAAGTATTCAAAGTAGGGCTTTAATGCATTTGGAGATTCTAATTTAATTTTTGCTTCTGCAATTTTTGAAATTTCATCTTCACTGATATAAATACTCAAATCGATAGGATGTCCATCAAGATACAGTTTTGCCAAATGTGAAGTGATAGTAGTTACTCCCAATTTTCTTTTTGCCGCAATTTCTTCAACTGTCAAGCCACTTTGAAATAATTCTAAAGTTTCTTTATACGTACTACCTTCCTTTTTCTTTCTAACAACTTTGTTTTTCTGGAATTCAATTATAGTTTTGATAAATGTATCACCATATTTTTCAAGTTTAGCTTTTCCAACTCCATCAATTGCAATGAATTCATCATCACTCATGGGTCTTTGAATCTCCATTTGTTTCAAAGTAGCATCATTAAAAATAATATAAGCGGGAACTCCTTCTTCTTTCGCAATTTCAGAGCGAAGTTTTCTAAGCGTTTCAAAAAGTGAATTGACGGTTGCTTTACTTGCGCGTTCTTTAATTTCTGGTTTGTCTTTGTTTATTTTTTGAACAGTGGTCAATTGTACTTTCTCTCCTTCGAATAAAACTTTCTTGGCAAATGCGGTTAATTTAATTTTGTTTTGCTGATGAAAAGCAATTTCGCAATACCCTAAATTAATTAGTTGAATGATGTATTGATTCCAATCATACCAAGAAATATCTTGGCCAACGCTGTATGTTTTTAAATTTTGATATCCTTTATCATAAATCGATGCGTTTTTTGAACCTCTCAAAAAATCTACAATTACCGGTAATGCTTCTGATTCTTGCAAACGAATAATTGCAGATAATGCTTTTTGGGCAATAACCGTTCCGTCGAAAAAAGCAGGTGGATTTTTGCAAATATCACAATTCCCACAATTTTCGGTTACCAATTCTCCAAAATAAGAAAGTAATATCTTCCGACGACAGCTTAAAGCATCTGCATATTGTTTCATTCTTTCCAGTTTTGCCAACTGAACTTCGGCATTCAAACCTTCGGATGCAAATTTTTGTAACTGAATTACATCGCCATAACTTTCAAATAAAACGGTTTCCGATGGTAAACCATCCCGACCGGCACGACCAATTTCTTGGTAATAGCCTTCAATATTTTTTGGTAAATTATAATGAATAACCCAGCGTACATTCGATTTGTCAATTCCCATTCCAAAGGCAATCGTGGCGCAAACTACCTGGCATTCATCATTGATGAATTCGTCTTGTGTTTTTGAACGTATTTTATTGTCTAAACCTGCATGATAGGCTTTGGCATTAATTCCGATTTTCTGCAATTTTTCAGAAAGTTCCTCAGTGGTTTTACGACTTAAGCAATATACGATGCCGCATTCATTTGGTTTATCTTTTATAAAATCAATAATTTGTTTTACACGGTCCAAAGCAGGACGAACTTCCAAACTCAAATTTTTTCTATCAAAAGATGCTACAAAAGTTTTTGGACTTATTAAATTCAGTTGATCTCTTATATCTGTTCGGGTCGCTTTATCCGCAGTTGCTGTTAATGCTAAGATTGGAGTAGAGGGGAAGCGGTTTTTGAGGTATCCCAAATTGGTATAAGCCGGTCGGAAGTCATGACCCCAAGCCGAAATACAATGGGCTTCGTCAATGGCAATTAGGCTTACAATAATTTGGCTAAAAGCATTTTCAAGATAAGATAAACTCTCTGGAGCAACATAAACCAGTTTAACTTTATTGTCTTTTAGGTTTTGAATGTGCAATTGTTGTTCGTTACTCGATTGGCTACTATTAATAAAACAAGCTGCAATCCCATTGGCTTTCAAACTATCAACTTGATCTTTCATCAAAGCGATTAATGGAGAAATCACAATAGTTATTCCGGGTAAGACTAATGCCGGAAGTTGGAAACAAATTGATTTTCCTCCACCAGTTGGCATAATGGCCAAGGTATCTTGTCCTGAAAGTATACAATTAATAATGTCTTCTTGGTTGGGCCTGAATTTTTCAAACCCGAAATTTTCTTTGAGTTTGGCGTGTAAAATTTCTGTTGTCATTTTGGCGTATATTTTAAGTTATAAATCTAATAAAAAAAGGAACTCAATTACGAGTTCCTTTTTTTATTTTTTAGAAAAGTATCATTTTACTCTTCGTCATCATCATCGTCATCATCAGCTATGTCATTTTTATTTGAATCATCGTCTTCATCATCACCATCTACATCTGGTTTGTCTAGATTATCATCGTCGTCGTCGTCGTCATCTTCAACATCAAGTTCAAGACCACTGATTGGTTCAACTACATCGTCAATTTCATCATCTTCGTCATAATTACCAATTCTATCAGCCAGCTTAGTACTTACTTTTACTAAATAGATGGTATCTAATGTTTTAACTTCAACAGCCTCGATCAATTCATTTTTGGCATTTCTAAATCGTATGATATCTGAATCATCATAACCATCAGGGAATTTTTCGACCAAAAGATTTAAAATTTCGTTGGTCAGTTTTGCGTAATCAACTATTACTCTTTTCATAAATAATTATTATAAATCTAACAAATAAGCGAAAATTAATGGAGCCACAATCGTAGCGTCAGACTCAATAATGAACTTTGGTGTTTTTATATCCAATTTACCCCAAGTAATTTTTTCATTAGGAACTGCTCCAGAATATGAACCATAACTTGTTGTTGAATCTGAAATTTGGCAGAAATAACTCCAAAATGGAATATCATGCATTTCCATATCTTGGTACAACATTGGTACCACGCATATTGGGAAATCTCCAGCAATACCACCACCAATTTGGAAAAAACCAATACCGTTAGCACTATTTTTAGGATACCAATCAGACAAGTAAACCATGTATTCGATACCTGATTTCATGGTTGATGCTTTTAATTCTCCTTTTATAACATAAGATGCAAAAATATTACCCATCGTACTATCTTCCCATCCTGGTACAATAATAGGTAAATTTTTCTCAGCCGCAGCATACATCCAGCTGTCTTTTAAGTCAATTTCATAATATTCTTCCAATACACCCGAAAGCAGCATTTTATACATGAATTCATGAGGAAAATATCTTTCTCCTTTGTCGTCAGCATCTTTCCAAATTTTATAAATGTGTTTTTGAAGACGGCGGAATGCTTCGTGTTCTGGAATACAAGTATCTGTAACTCTATTTAATCCTCTTTCCAATAAATCCCATTCATCTTGAGGAGTCAAATCACGATAATTTGGAACTCTTTCATAATGCGAATGAGCTACCAAGTTCATAATATCTTCTTCAAGATTGGCTCCTGTACAAGAAATAATTTGAACTTTATCTTGGCGAATTATTTCGGCAAAAATCTTTCCAATTTCGGCGGTACTCATTGCACCTGCCATACTTACCATCATTTTTGCACCATTGGCTAATTGCTGTTCGTATGCTTTTGCAGCGTCAACTAAAGATGCAGAATTGAAATGCAAATAATGCTTTTCAATAAACTGACTGATTGGTCCTTTACTCATTTTCTTTTCGTTTTTTTTTATTTAATGTTTAAAAGGTTTTTTGAGATTTGGATTTACAAATAAAAGTAATTTATAAACATCAAATATCCTAAAAGACAATTATTTATTGTTTTTTATCATAACCTAATATTTTTAGTACATCCTCTGCTGTTTGTTGTTCCGAAAAAACTTCGGTAGCCAGAATGCCGTTTTCGTCTCTGTCTATTAAAATATGTTTGGGTTGCGGAATCAAACAGTGTTGCAATCCTCCAAATCCCCCAATAGTTTCTTGATAAGCTCCGGTATTAAAGAAACCGATATATAACGGTTTTTCTTTATTGTATTTAGGCAAATAAATGGCGTTCATATTTTGCTCGGAGTTGTAATAATCATCACTATCACAAGTCATTCCGCCTAGTAAAACCCTTTCATAAGTTTCATTCCATCTATTGATTGCCAACATGATAAAACGCTTGTTTATGGCCCAAGTATCCGGTAATGTTGTGATGAAAGAAGAATCGATCATATTCCATTTTTCCCTGTCATTTTGTTGTTTTTGATACAAAATCTGATAAATGGCGCCACCACTTTCTCCAACGGTAAATGATCCAAATTCGGTAAAAATATTAGGCACATCTACTTCAGCTTCATCGCAAGCAATCTTGATTTGATTGATTATTTCATCAATCATATACTGATAATCATATTCAAATGCCAGTGAATTTTTTATAGGAAAACCACCACCAATATTCAAGCTATCAAGAGTTGGGCATTCCTTTTTTAAAGCAACATATACTTTGATACATTTTACCAACTCGTTCCAATAATAGGCATTGTCATTGATACCTGTATTAATAAAAAAGTGCAACATTTTAAGTTCCAGTTTTTTATTTTCTTTGATTTCTTTTTTGTAAAAAGGAACTATGTTTTTGTATCCAATTCCCAATCTTGAAGTATAAAACTCAAATTTAGGTTCTTCTTCGGCCGCAATTCGAATTCCTATTTTGAATTTCCCCTTTATTTGAGATTGCAACAAATCTAATTCCTCGAAATTATCAATAATTGGAATCGTATTCTTATGTCCATTATTGACTAATCTTGCAATGTTTTCAATATATTGATCTCTTTTGAAACCATTACAAATAATATAAGTGCTTTTATTAATCTTTCCTTTTTCTAATAAATTTTCTACAATATTTATATCAAAAGCGGATGAAGTCTCAATGTGGATGTTGTTTTTGAAAGCTTCATTCATTATGTATTCAAAGTGCGAACTTTTTGTACAATAACAGTAATAATATTTAGCTTCATATTTATTTTTTTCCATCGATTTACGAAACCAACCTTTGGCTTTGTTGATGTTATTTGAAATTTGAGGCAAATAAGTAAATTTTAAAGGTGTTCCGTAGGTTTCTACCAATTTCATCAAATCAATATTGTGAAACTGAAGGTTGTCTTTGTTTAATTTAAATTCTTCCTGTGGAAAGTAATACGTTTGATTTATTAAGTCAGAATATTTTGTATTCATTTGGATTTTTATGTTTTATATTAATTGTATTTAAAAAATAGAATTAACACAAATTCAAACCCTAATGTTTGCATATATAATTTGGAGTTTATCGTAATCGGCTTTAAAATATTGAAAAACATCAAAACTAAAATTTCCTTTTATCCCATAAAAACGCTTCAATAATCTTAAAAAAGATCTATTGTTTCTGTTTCTTTTGGTAGAAAAATTTTTATTGTTTTGATTCTTATTCATTGAGGCAAATGTAAAAAATATTATAGACGTAAAGCAATCCTTTTCACTAAAAAAAATACTAAGATTTATAATCTTGAAAAGCGTTTAGAATTAATTCGTTTTCAACAGATTGATTAATTTTTATTTTACCGATGCCTTCAATCAACGCAAATTGAATATTTCCGTATTCATTTTTTTTATCGTGAATAAGCAATTCCAGGATAGGTTCAATGTCATTTTCTTCAAAAACGATATCGTCGTATATTGATTTTAAAGTTGATTTTATTTGATTGTATTCAGCTTCAGTAATTAAATTTTTATGCAATGATATATAACTTTCTAAAATAATCCCAACAGCAATAGCTTCTCCATGCAATAAAGTAGTCTTGTTTTCATTTTCCAAAAAATAACTTTCAATGGCATGGCCCAAAGTATGACCGAAATTTAATGATTTTCTAATGTTCTTCTCCGTAGGATCTTGCATTACAATTTCATTTTTAATTTCAACAGAACGATATATCAGTTCATCAAAATCGGCAAAATCAATCGCTTTTAAATCCAAAAACTGCTCCCAATAGGCTTTGTCAAAAATCAAACCGTGTTTAAGCATTTCGGCAAGTCCGGAACGCATTTCGTTTTGAGGAACTGTCTCTAGGTATTGGGTATCAATTAAAACCATTTTTGGAGTATTGATAACACCTATTTGGTTTTTTAAATTACCTAAATCTACTCCATTTTTACCGCCTACAGAAGCATCAACCATTGATAATAAGGTTGTAGGAATGTGAATAAAATCGACACCTCTCTTGAATGTCGAAGCTACAAAACCTCCCAAATCGGTTACAACTCCTCCACCAAGATTAATAATCAAGGTTTTTCTGTCGGCGCCAAGTTCAGTTAATACTTTCCAGATTTCAATGCAAGTTTCTATGTTTTTATTGATTTCTCCAGCATCAAATTCGATAATTTCTATGGTAAGGTCCGTTTCTAATAAAGGTAAGAACTTTGGCAAGCAATATTCATTTGTATTGCTGTCTACAATTATAAATAGGTTAGAATATTTATTCTCTTTAAGGTGTAGGTTTAGTGTTTCATATCCTATTTCATTGAAACATACAGGATAATTGTTGGCTTGAATAGATTGCATTTTTTTAATTTAATTGAAAGCGCAAAATAAGGTAATTTTTGCTAAATATAATGGCTTAGTCTCTTTATATTTGCATAAAAAAATAACAAAAAATGGATAATATTTTCAATAACACACAAATTGCGTTTGCGCTAAAAAGTGATACAGAACTCGATAGAGCCTATTTCCTTTTCAAATTAATCAATAATCAACCACTGGTACGCATAGGAACAGCGGTTACCAATTTTGCCATAAAAGCAAATCTTCCTGTAGAAAGCTTGATTCGCGCTACCGTTTTTGACCATTTTTGCGGTGGTGTAAATGAAGATGACTGTCTTTCGGTTGTGGATAAAATGTTTACAAAAGGAGTTTCTTCGGTTTTGGATTATTCTGTAGAAGGTAAAGAAGAAGAAGAACAGTTTGATGCTGCTCTTGAAATGACGCTGAAAACAATTGAGTTTGCCAAAGAACGTAAAGCTATTCCGTTTGCCGTTTTTAAACCAACTGGTTTTGGACGTATTGATTTGTATGAAAAAATAGGAGAGAAAAAAGCTTTAACACCAGAAGAACAAGCTGAATGGGATAAAGTAGTGGCTCGTTTTGATTTGGTTTGCAGTGAAGCGCATAAAAAAAACGTAGCCTTACTTATTGATGCTGAAGAAAGTTGGATGCAAGATGCCGCCGATGATTTGGTTACAAAAATGATGCAGAAATACAACAAAGAAAAAGCAATTGTATTTAATACTTTGCAAATGTACCGTTGGGATCGTTTGGATTATTTGAAAAAACTACACGAACAAGCAAAAATAGAAGGATTCTTCATTGGAATGAAATTGGTTCGTGGCGCATATATGGAAAAAGAAAACATTCGCGCAGTAGAGAAAGGATATCCAACTCCAATTTGTGCTTCGAAAGAAGCTTCAGATATTAATTATGATGCGGCTGTACTTTATATGGTAGAACATTTAGACACCATGTCTATTTTTGCGGGAACCCATAATGAATTGAGTACCTATAAATTGATGGAATTGATGAAAACAAAAGGAATTCCATCGAATGATGATAGAATTTGGTTTGGACAATTATACGGAATGAGTGATAATATCAGTTACAACTTGGCTGAAAATGGATATAACATTGCCAAATACTTGCCTTTTGGACCTGTAAGAGATGTGATGCCGTACTTGATTCGTCGTGCGGAAGAAAATACTTCCGTAGCTGGACAAACCAGTCGTGAACTTTCTATGATCAAAGCAGAACGCAATAGAAGAAAAGGGAAGTAGAGAGCAGTTTTCAGTTTTCAGTTTTCAGTTTTCAGTTTTCAGTTTTTATAAAAAAAATCCATTTGTTTTCACAAATGGATTTTTTCTTTCTTTAAAAATAGAACTAGGAATTACTAAACTGCAAATTACTTAAGTTTTTATAGACACCATTTTCTAAATTGATTAATTCCTGGTGGGTTCCTTGTTCGCTAATTTTCCCATTGTCAAGAACTAAAATTTGGTCGGCAGAACGAATCGTAGAAAGACGGTGAGCAATAATGATGCTTGTTCTTCCTTCCATCAAAATTTCTAGGGCTTCTTGAACCAATTTTTCGCTTTCGCTATCTAATGATGATGTAGCTTCATCTAGAATCAATATCGATGGATTTTTGAGTAAAGCACGCGCTATGGCAATTCGCTGTCTTTGTCCTCCTGAAAGTTTAATTCCCCTTTCTCCAACTACGGTTTCAAATTTCTCTGGGAAACCTTCAATAAAATCATAAGCATTGGCTTGCTTGGCGGCTGTATTAATTTCTTCATCAGTAGCGTTGGGCTTACCATAAGCAATATTTTCTTTTATGGTTCCTCCAAATAGGATTACATCTTGCGGCACAATACTCATATTACCACGAAGATTTTCTAAATCATAATCATAAATATTTTTTCCGTCAATTAATATTTCTCCACCTTCAATATCATAAAAGCGCAATAATAACGATGCAATGGTTGATTTCCCCATTCCGCTTGGTCCAACAAGTGCTATTTTTTGACCAAAACTGGCTGTGAAATTAATCCCTTTCAAAACTTGAACTTCTTTTCTGGAAGGATAACTAAAAGCTACATTATTGAAGGTTACATCTCCTTTTATTTTATTTATGGTTGATATGTGTATATCTGAATTGATTTTTTCCGGCACTTCGTCCAATAATTCAAAAACCCTTTCCGTGGCACCAATTGCTTTTTGCATTTGGGCATATAATTCGGCTATTCCTCCCGATGAAGCTCCTACGTAACTCGAATACAATATAAAAGTAAATAATTCCCCAACAGTGATTTCGCCGGCAATACTCAATTGTACGCCATACCAAACAACAGTCACAATGGTTCCGAACAGACAAATGATAATAAAGGACGCAAAGTACCCTCTAAATTGTCCACCCTTAATACCAATTTTAACCACTTCCTTAATTTTTCCTTTGTAACGGGCAATCTCATACCATTCATTGGCGAAAGCCTTAACAATACTGATTCCTTGCATTGTTTCTTCAACCACCACTTGGCTTTCGGCTACTTGATCCTGAACTTTTTTGGAATATTTTCGAATAAACCTTCCAAAAATGACGGCAGCAACACCAACTAGCGGCACTACAGAAACCATCATGATGGTCAATTTGATATTGATACTGGCCAGCATGATAAAACTTCCTATAATCAAGATGAATTGTCTTAAAAATTCGGCTATAGTAGTAGTCAAAGTGTCTTGAATCTGGGTAATATCATTACTAATTCGGCTATTTAATTCACCAACACGCTTATGGGAAAAAAAGGTCATAGGTAATTTGACCAAATTGGTATACAAAGCCAATCGAACATTTGCCAATGTGTTTTCCGTGAAATTGACAAACAGGGAAAGTCTAAAAAAAGAAAAGACGGATTGCAGTAATAATACCAGTCCTAAACCCAATGCAATTTGATTAGCCAAATGAGCATCTTTCTTGTTTACACAATCTACAAGCATTCCCATAAACTTAGGAAAGGCTAGGGCAGTTACACTGGTAAGCAGTAAAAAAATCAATCCTATATAAAACTTCCATTTATGATTTCCTGCATATTTAAAAATTAAGATTGCTTTATTGAGAGAGCTAGCAGTTATTTTTGATTTTGGTAAATCATTTTCTTTGAATCGACCCATTATATTTAGTTTATCATACAAATGTAATGCTATAACGTATCTATTGCAAAAAAATGCTGGAGTTTCCTTTTATACCAACCAATTGTTAATGAGTTTGTAAAGAAATTTATTTAATTTTTTATGAATATTTTTCATTTTTTCGCTTGCAAATACGAGTTCTAGTTGTATATTTGCACACGCAATCACGACAACGAAAATTGTTAAACTGCAAAAATAGGGCGATTAGCTCAGCTGGTTCAGAGCACCTCGTTTACACCGAGGGGGTCGGGGGTTCGAACCCCTCATCGCCCACAAGTTTAATAACAAATGGTTTTAAAAGCCGATAAATCTTAAGATTTATCGGCTTTTTACTTTTGGGCATACTTCAATTATTTATTCAATCTTAATGGATCAAGGATCAATCGGATCATGGATCATGCGCAAAAGTTGGATCAATCGGGGGATCAATCCCAAAACCTGTGGAGGGAAAAATCGAGATCGTTAAAATTCAAAAGTTAGGGTCTCGCTAAATCTCCTTAAGTCCAGCAAACACTTGTACTAACAGCCAGTTTACTACTTGTTCATAATATGCACATCTTGCTTGCTATCATTTAGAAAATTAAATTGAATACTAATTAAAAGGTCACCACTATAAAAGTAAAAATTACTTTGCATATTTATGCAAAAACCACAAAAGCTAATGCAGCTGGACAATTACCAATTTATATTCGATTAACAGTTGACTGTCAACATTTCGAATTCAGTTCCAAGAAATTCATTGAAAAAAGCAAATGGTCGCCAGAACTATCTAAAATGAAAGGTAGTTTAGAGGAAGCTAGAACATTAAATAGTTATCTTGATTTAGTGAAATCTAAAGTTTTTTGATGTTCAAATGAAGTTACTTCATAAAAAATGAAGAATTATCCCTTAAAAATTTCAAATTCAAATTATTAGGAAACCATCAACGAGAAATAATGCTAATTCCTACTTTATCAAAATCACAACGACAAAATTGAATAACTTATCGGAAATGGTTATGCTTATGTAACTTTAGAACGTTTCAAAATATCTTTTAAACACTACAAGAATTCATTTTATGGAAATATAATGTTACTGTATTTACTTTTAACGGGGTTCAATGGTTTAGAATACAGTCTGTTCAATTTTTTGTCATGTACTTTAAAAAAAACATTTATATTTACTTTTAATTTGTGCAAAAACAAAGCCGGCTTTAAATTCTTAATCCTATAAAAATGAAATTCAAACTTTCTATCTTTCTCACATTAGTATTGGTTTATACAGCAATAGCTCAAAACGGCAATCCAACAGATTTTTTAACCGCTCAATTCCACAAAGAGCGTAGAGAAGCTTTTCGAAAAAAGATGCCCAATAATAGTGTGGCTGTATTTTTTGGCAATCCAATAAGAAACCGTGCCAATGATGTAGATTTTGTCTATCATCAAGACCCTAATTTTTATTATTTAACAGGATACAAGGAAGCCAATTGTGTTTTGGTTTTATTTTCGAACGATCAAATGGATAAGGATGGCAAATCCTACAATGAACTCCTTTACGTTCAAGAAAAAAATCCAAAAGCCGAACAATGGACAGGTATTCGATTGGGAGTTGACGGCGCAAAAAAAAGTTTGGGTTTTGAAAATGCTTTTAATGGAAAAGAATTCTTAAACTCTGGCATTGATTTTTATAGTTTTAGCAATGTGTTTTTTACTGATTTCAAAGATGATTATCGCGATTCGAAAAAAGAAGAAGCTGATTTGTATAAATTAATAGGCTCATTTAAAAAACAAATTGGATATAATGTAAAATCGGATATGAAAACAGATTCAAATTTGCAAAACGAAATTACTCTTATAAAAAGCATTACTCCAAAAAAAGCGAATATTGACACCAAAGCTATTGGTACTTATATGGCGAGTTTGCGTGAGGTTAAGTCTAAGGAAGAAATGGTTTTATTAACTAAAGCTGTTAGAATTTCGGCAAGGGGTCAGCGAGAAACAATGAAAGCCATGCACCCGGGAATGTCTGAGGCTGAAATTCAAGGTATTCATGAATTTGTTTACAAAAAATATGGCAGCGAATATGAAGGATATCCTTCGATAGTTGGCGCCGGAAATAACGGCTGTGTTTTGCATTATATCGAAAATAGCAAAATGAAAGTCGAGAATGATTTGGTTTTAATGGATTTAGGAGCTGAATACCATGGCTATACTGCCGATGTGACCCGAACCATTCCTGCCAATGGGAAATTTTCACCAGAGCAAAAAATAATCTATGATCTAGTCTATGAAGCCCAAGAAGCAGGTATTGCTATGGTTAAGATTGGAAATAGCTTTACGGCTCCAGATCAAGCGGCTCGGAATATAATAAGCAATGGTTTAGTGAAATTAGGAATCATCAAAACTGCTGAAGAATCAAGAAAATATTTCCCTCATGGAACTTCCCACCATATTGGGTTGGATGTTCATGATCCTGGCATGTACAATACTTTCGAAAAAGATATGGTTCTTACTGTGGAGCCTGGGATTTATATTCCAAACGGCAGTGATTGTGATAAAAAATGGTGGGGAATTGCGGTGCGAATCGAAGATGATATCTTAGTTACAGCAAATGAGCCCGTAAATTTATCTGCCGAAGCCCCTCGAAAATCAAATGAAATTGAAGCTCTTATGGCTGAAAAAAGTGTTTTGGATACTTTTAGTTTGCCGAAATTAGATTAAAGAGCAATTTGAATTTATAAATAGACAAGCTCCATAATCACAGTGATTATGGAGCTTTTTATATACGCTTATTTCTGAACCAAATCACAATACCAAAATCCGTAGTCAAATGCATCCAAAGCGGAAGTATCGCAAGCGGTGTTGGAAGAATCTTCCTCTTTTGGTTTTTCATATTTGCGATAGACGACTTCACCAACTTCAAATTCAATGGGTTTACCAAAAATTGGTCCATCAAAAGCAAAGGTGTGAAATTCTCCGTTTTCCCCGCAAACATCAACATTTTCGGGTAAATCATTTATGAAATCTTGATCTATTACCCGACCTACAAAACTTTTGTCCAAAAAGCGTTCGTTGACACAAACCACAATCGTTTTGAATCCCAATGCAATAAATTCCTGAATCAAATCATGAGTAGGGATTTTCCAAAGCGGGAATACGCCTTCAAAACCCATTTCGGCCAATTTATCTTCTCTGTATTTTCGCAAATCTTCCAAAAAAATATCTCCAAAAATAGAATGCGTAACTCCTTGTCCTTTTAATTTGGATAGTGTTGTTTGCATAACCGCTTCGTACACTTCCATTGTTGGCATTTCGGGGATTTGCATAATTTCAAGTGGTAATCCAATGCTTTGGGCTTGTTGTTCCAATAATTCCACCCGAACGCCGTGCATAGAAATACGCTGAAACTGCTGGTTTACACTCGTTAGTAAACAGCTAATTTCATATTCTTCGTCTTGTAATATCTTGTATAAGGCTAAAGCAGAATCTTTGCCGCTGCTCCAATTAAATAGGGCTTTCTTTTTCAATGGTTTTGTATTAATTAATTTCGGTAGTAAACTTACAAATTATGTTCGATTTGTTAGTTAAACCTTTGTAACTTTGGATAACTTAGAAATTATATATGGCATTATTTAAAAATAAGTACCGAACGGAATCAAACAGATTAAAAAATTGGGATTATGCCAGTAAAGCGATTTATTTTATTACGTTGGTTACCAAAAATAGAGAATGTATTTTTGGCACAATCGAAGAAAATAAAATGCTATTAAACGATAACGGTAAAATAATTGAAACGGAATTATTGAAATCAATTCAAATTCGGGAACGTTGGCACTTTCATAATTGGGTTATTATGCCCAATCATATCCATTTGTTGATTGAAATATTGGATTTGCCAAACGACAAATCATCAATCCCCGATGTAGAGACACAAAACGTAGAGACGCACTGCAGTGCGTCTCTACAGCAACAATCGCAACAATCACAATTGTCAAAATGCAATTATTCTACCAAAACGATTCTTCCTAATGATGCCGATATTGAATTGATAAATTTGTTTATTTCTTATGACACATATATTTCCTATATTGAATCAATAAACGAAAAATCATCAAGCAAAGATGTAGAGACGAACAAATCAAATCCTAATAAATTAACCCGAAAACCAAATTCCATTTCGTCATTTGTTGCTGTATTCAAATCATTAACCACCAAACAAATTAATCGATTTTTGGAAAAGAATGATTGTGATTCCATTTGGCAATCCAATTATCACGATCATATTGTTCAGAATTATGATTCTTTCGACAAAATATATTATTACATCAAAAACAATCCGAAAAATTGGGATATAGATTCCATAAATAAATAAGAATGAAATACTTTTTTCTCTTCCTTTCCTCATTTGCATTCGCACAACAAACAAAATCGGTTGATTTCAAATCTGTTTTAGGAAATATCGTCATTAATCCTGTCGAAAAGACTGTTTCTGGAAGCATAACTTATGATTTTGAAATTATAAAATCCATAGATACAATCAAAATAGATGCGCAGAATATGACGTTTTCAGAATTAAAAATCAATGGAAATACTATTTCATTTTTGAACACCACAAAACAATTGAAATTGGTGTTTCCATTCAAAAAGGGGAAAAACATATTGACTTTTAATTATTTGGCCAAGCCAAAACAAGCGATGTATTTTGTGGGATCTGAAGCGACCGATAATTTGCAAATATGGACGCAGGGACAAGGAAAATACACCAGTAATTGGTTTCCAAGTTTTGATGATGTCAATGAAAAAGTGATTTTTGATATGAATATTACTTTTAATTCCAAATATCAAGTGCTTTCCAATGGAATTTTAAAAAACAAAATAAACATTGAACCAAACTCAACTTGGAGTTACCAAATGCAAAAACCAATGAGTTCCTATTTATTGATGTTTGCCATTGTAAAGTTTGACAAAAGCACTCAAAAAGGGCAATCAGGAATTCCGTTAGAATTTTATATCGATCCAAAAGATGCTTCCAAATTTGAACCCACTTATCGTTATTCGAGAGAAATATTTAATTATCTAGAAAAGGAAATAGGAGTGAAGTTCCCATGGGAAATCTACAGACAGGCGCCTGTTTCTGAATTCTTGTATGCCGGAATGGAAAATACCACAACGACCCTTTTTTCAACGCGTTACGTGATCGATTCTATAGGTTTTGAAGATCGAAAGTACACCAATGTGAATGCCCATGAATTGGCTCATCAATGGTTTGGGGATTTGGTTACTGCCAAAAGTGGAAATGATCATTGGCTTCAGGAAGGATTTGCTACTTACTATGCATTACTCACCGAAAAAGCTATTTATGGAGAAGATTATTTTTACTCCAAATTATACGAATCAGCGCAACAACTCAAGCAAGCTGCCAAAATCGACACGATTCCAGTTTTGAATGCCAAAGCCAGTTCTTTAACCTTTTATCAAAAAGGGGCTTGGGCATTGCATGTTTTACGGGAAGGAATAGGGGAGAAAGCTTTCAAAAAAGCAGTAAAGAATTATCTCTTGAAATATTCTTATCAAAACGTAACCACCCAAGATTTCTTTGACGAAATCAAGAAAGTGTCCCATTATGATTTGGTGAATTTTAGTAAAGTATGGCTTGAAACTTCTGGCTTTAATAGTGAAATTGCCAATGACTTATTGCTTCAAAATAAATCCATGCAAGTACAGCTGGAAGTAACCAAATTAAGAAACAAACCACTGAGCGAAAAATATGCTTTTTTCGAAAAAACACTACAATCGGATGTTTATTTTACCGTAAAAGAATCTATTCTGACACAATTAAAAAAGGAGTCCTTTGAGAACAAAAAACAGCTTTTGAAACTGGCCATGCAGACCAACAATGTTCAGGTTCGTCAAACGGTGGCCAGTACCCTTACCGAAATCCCCGAAGAGTTTAGACCCGAATATGAAACATTACTCGATGACAAATCCTATCAAACTAAGGAATTTGCTCTTTTTTATCTTTGGAATAATTTTCCAACCAACCGATTTCAATATTTAGAAAAATCAAAAAAATGGATTGGTTTCAATGATTTTAATTTACGAATTATGTGGTTGGCATTGGCTATTTCAACACCGGAATATGCAGCGGATAAAAATGTTTTAATCAATGAACTAACAGCCTATTCGTCAGCGAATTATGAAGCCACAACAAGACAAAATGCACTAGAAAACCTTATAGCTTTTCATGAAATCACCGAGGAAGGTTTAAAAAACTTAGTCAATGCAACCACACACCATATGTGGCAATTTTCTAAATTCGGAAGAGAAAATATTCGTTTTTTATTGAAAAACCCAACAATGCGAGCTTCTCTCGAAAGTATTTTGCCTAGTTTGACTGAAAAAGAACAATTTCAATTGGATCGATTGCTCAAAGAATAGGGAATCTGAAATTATAAAAAGTGTGATACTCACACAAAAAAATTGGCCACAAATTACACGAATTTTCACGAATTACACAGTATGTCTGAAAAGAAATTAGTGGAAATTAATGTAATTCGTGGCTAAAAAAAAGCTTCGTAGATAATCAAAAAAAAAAGACTTCAAAAACAGGTACAAAAAAACTGTATCCTATTTCTAAAGTCTTTTTTTTTGATTAGGCAAAAATTACCACATCTGGCTTACCTCATTTTTAATATAAGCCAAAGCGGCGTTACTAGGCGTTTGTTTCTCCATTAAATCATTCAAAATAACCTCTCTCAGTTTATCGGCGCTGTCCACACGATCACTCATCGCCGCTTTGCGAATCATTTGTATCGTTGCATTTTTGGCAGTGGTAATGATCGTCCAACACTCGTCCGACATGTAAATTTGTTGTGCCAAATTGTGTTCAAATTCTTGTTCGATTTGTTCGATCACAAAATTCTCATAATCATTTTTATTCGTGGAGGTAGGAGTGATTCTGATTAACAATTTGGTAAGGCTAATGCGTTCCAGAAACAAAGTCATACGCTCATACGCTTGCAAACGAATAGGCAAAGCATTTTTTTGCGCTTCCTTATTCAGCAAATACCTGCGTCTTCCTTCCTCATTTTTGGTGTGTAAATTAAAAAAGTAATAGGCCACAACGCCAGTGATAATGGCTGGCAAAGTGTAACTTAATAATTCCAATAATTTTGATAAATCCATGATGTTTTATTTTAAAAAAAGCAAAAATAATCTTTTTGAATCTAAAATCAACGTCAAATTTATCGTAATAATAAAAAGCGGATTGGTATTTTTGTCGTCGCTCGCAAAGCCGCAGCGTCGCAAACTTACAAACTGTTTTCTTTGCGTCTTAGCGCCTTTGCGTGAAAAAACGAAGCTCAACTCAATGACAGAGCGCTGAATTTGACAAAAAATATTCCGAATCGAAATTAATTATATGGAAACCTACATTATCGTATTACTTTGTTTAGCCGCTTTTTTCGCTGGATTTATTGACGCCATAGTAGGTGGTGGCGGATTAATTCAAACTCCATTGGGTATGATATTATTACCCAATCTTCCCGTGTCCACCGTGATAGGATCCCTAAAAATTCCTTCCTTTAGCGGCACCGCATTTGCCGCCTACCAATACATGAAAAAAGTCGTCATCAATTGGCGAATCTTAGGCATCATGATGCTGCTGGCCTTTCCATCGGCGTTCTTGGGATCAACCTTATTGACCTATGTGAGTAACGATTTCATGAAACCCTTACTATTAGTGGTGCTTTCACTACTGGCGATTTATACGTATGCCAAAAAGAATTTCGGACAACATCAAGTCAAAACAATTTCCCCTAGAACCCAAATTCTCAATGCAGTAGGAATCAGTTTTGTAGTCGGTTTTTACGATGGTTTCATAGGTCCGGGAACGGGGAGTTTCTTGGTCGTAGCCTTCATCGCCTTGATGGGGTTTGACTTTCTGCACGCTTCCGCCAATG
>Ga0184629_10000396_pt1 | contig 19439 bp, 18 predicted proteins | sample PLM4_32_b1_FD_133158 | JGI IMG/M metagenome (GOLD analysis project Ga0184629, IMG submission 133158) | Groundwater sediment microbial communities from an aquifer in East River, Colorado, USA - PLM4_32_b1 | ecosystem: Environmental > Terrestrial > Soil > Riparian zone | place: USA: East River... | reverse complement strand
GCCGTGCTGAACCCGCCTGATTCGGAAGACCTGTTCTTCGTCGCCAATGGGACCGGCGGCCACGCGTTCGCCAGGACCAACGCCGAGCACGAGAGAAACGTCGCGCAGTGGCGCCGCATCGAACGCGAGCAGAACCGGGAGTAGCGCGGGCGGCTTGCACCTGCCTTGCGTTCGTGACGATATGATTTTGCCGATTCCGTGGAGGCGCAAATTGCCCCTCATCAGCATGACGGGTTTTGCCGACGCGCGCGGGCTGCATGGCACTCTTCGCTGGCGGTGGGAAACGAAGAGCGTCAACGGGCGCGGCCTCGATTTTCGCTTTCGGGCGCCGCCCGGCTACGAGGGGCTGGAGTCCGGCGCGCGCACGCTCGCGTCCGAGCGTTTCAAGCGCGGCTCGCTCCAGATCGTGCTGACCGCAGCCGCAGACGATGCCGGTCGCGGCTTCCGTGTCGATCCGGTGGCGCTCGCTGACGCCGTGCGTCTCGCCAAACGCGTCGCGGCTGAAACCGGGCTTGAGCCCGCCCGCGTCGACGGCCTGCTCGCGCTCAAGGGCGTTGTCGTGCAGGAGGAGAACGCCGCCCTTAACGACGAGGCGCGGATGGCACGCGATGCGGCCATGCTGGAGAGCCTCGCAGGCGCCTACGATCTGCTCGCCCGCGCCCGGTCGAACGAGGGCGCGAAGCTCGAGGCGATCATCTTAAGGCAGATCGCCGAGATCGAGCGCCTGACCACCGAGGCGCGTGCGCTCGCGGTGCAGCAGCCCTTCATCCTGCGCGAGCGGATGATGGCGCAGCTCAAAGAGCTGATCGCGCCGGGAAGCACGGTGCCGGAGGAACGTGTCGCGCAGGAAGTCGCCATCCTCGCCTCGCGTGCCGACTTGAGCGAGGAGCTCGACCGGCTGACCGCGCATTGCCAGGAAGCCCGCGCCCTAATCGCATCACGCGAGCCTGCAGGGCGGAAGCTCGATTTTCTCGCCCAGGAATTCAACCGGGAGGCGAACACGCTCTGCGCGAAGTCGTCCGACATTCAGCTCACCCATGTCGGGCTCGCGCTGAAAGCGGTGATCGATCAGTTACGGGAACAGGTGCAAAACGTCGAATGATCGCGCGCCGCGGATTGATGCTCGTGCTCTCCTCGCCCTCGGGTGCGGGCAAATCGACGCTCTCGCGCCGGCTCCTCGACAGCGATCCTAGGATTGCGATGTCGGTGTCGGTGACCACGCGCGCGAAACGCCCGAACGAGGTCGAGGGCAAGGACTACTATTTCGTCACGCCTGAACGTTTCGAAGGGATGGTCAAGGAAGACGCGTTCCTCGAGCACGCGACCGTCTTCAAGCACCGCTACGGCACGCCCAAGGACGCCGTGAACGATGTCCTCGCCGAAGGACGCGACGTGCTCTTCGACATCGATTGGCAGGGCGCGCAGCAGCTTTCCCAGAAGGCCAGGGATGATCTTGTCCGCATCTTTATCCTGCCGCCCTCGCGCGCCGAGCTGGAGCGGCGACTGTCGGCACGCGCTCAGGATAGCGCCGAGGTCGTAGCCGCTCGCATGGCCGAAGCCGACAACGAGATCAGCCGCTGGTCCGAATACGACTACGTCATCATCAATGACGACGTCGAGAAAGCGGAGCGCGAGCTCAAGGCGATCGTCGCGGCCGAACGGCTCAACCGCCAGCGCCAGACGGGCCTTGTGGATTTTGTCCGGACGTTGATGCGCAAATAGCGGAGGGGCAATGGCAAGGCGCTGGTCCTGGCTTTTCCTCCTTACACTGATTTTTTTGAATGCGACCGGATCGCTCCAGGCGGCCGCGGTCGGCGACTGCACCGGCTCGCCGTCCGCAGCGGTGATGACGCTTCCAGCGCCCTTGAACAAATGGGGCGAGATCAAGTGCACGCTCTACGGCCACGTGCTCGCCGCAACCGGCAACTGGACGTGGATCTGGCCCGATGGCTCCGGCACGGTCTTCATTCCATCCCAGCTCGTGATGAACAATCCACAGCTCTTGGGCAACCGCTCCTACTTCACGCGTATCGAAGTATCGCGCGTGCGCGGTGCCGAATTCGATGAAGCCTATGCCACGTTCCGCGAGGGTCTCGACTTGCGGGAAGTCCCGCCCGACGCCTATCGCGCCGATCTGACCTCGGTGTCGGGCAAGGTGATGCGGGTTTATTTTTTCGACTACGACACCTATGCCTGGGGCATGTCCTGTCCGGATAACAATTGCGTCCGGGACTCGCGCTTCATCATGCTCGATAAGACGCGCGAGCCGCTGCCGCGCCAGCCCCCGATCTGACGCGCAAACCCGCAAGTACCAAATTCGTTCCCGTGCCGGTTCCGAAAAGGCCGAGGTCAAGCTTGCAGCGATTGCGCGCACGGAACGTTGTTACTTCAGCAATGGAGATGGGTGTTCAGGGGCACAATAATGAGGAGGCTCGGATGAGGAACCCGATCTTAGGTCTTGCGTTGAGCGGGCCCCTGATGGCCGTGCTGGCGCTCGGTTCTGCGACCTATGCGAACGAGGATAGTCAGCAGGCGGACGGTCGGCAGATGGCGGCCTGCGCCGAATCGCCGTCCGCGGTAACGACGCTCCCTGCGCCGCTGGACCGCTGGGCCCAGGTGCGCTGCACGTCGGCTGGATACGCCATCACGCAGCGTGAGGGATGGCTTTGGATCGAGCCCAATCACAATGCGCTGGTGATCATTCCTTCCCAGACACTCAATCGGCAGATGGGGCTCGATGGCGGCTCCTACTTCACCAAGATCGAGGTGACGAAGGTCACCGGCGAGGAGTTCGACAAGGCTTATGAGGTTTTCCACGCGGGCTTTGATCCCAAGGATGCGAAGCCGGCAGGCTATCGCCTGGATGTCACCACGATGGAAGGCAATGATATCCGCCTCTACATGTTCGATTACTTCACGTATGGCTGGGGCATGGCATGCACAGAGGACGCCTGCGATCAGTCCTCGCGCTTCGTGATGCTGGTCATGAATAAGGATCCGCAGCCGCTCGATCAGCCGATCTGATCCATTAGCGAACCTCTCGTTGCGCCGTGGCCCTCCTCACCGAGGTCGCGGCGCAACGCTTTTGGCCCCATCACCGGGCGCGAATTTTGCGCAACGCCCGCGCCAGCGCGCAGAATTGTGCGAGGTCGAGCTCTTCGGCCCGCATTGTGCCCTCCACGCCAGCATCCTCGAGCAGAGCAGCCGCATCCAGCGTCAGCGCCTTGAGGCTCCCGCGCAGCATCTTGCGGCGCTGTCCGAATGCGGCCTGCGTCACGGCTTCGAGATCAGCCAGGCGCGCCTCGCAACGCGGCGCCGCCAACGGCTCTACGCGCAGCACCGACGAGGTCACCTTGGGCGGCGGCACGAACGCGCGTGGCGACACGTCGAACAGGATGCGTGCTTGGCTCCGCCATTGCGCGAGCACCGACAGCCGGCCGTAGTCTTCCGAACCGGGCTTCGCGCACACGCGCCTCGCCACTTCCTTCTGGAACATGAGCGTCAGGCTCGACCACCACGGCGGCCACGATCCGACAGTCAGCCACTTGACCAAGAGCGCTGTGCCGACATTGAAGGGCAGGTTGGCGACGACGGGCACAGGCGCGCGCACGCCGAGACGAGCCAGCAGAGCCGGCTCCCCGATCTCCAGCGCGTCGCCTTCGACGACTTCGAGTACGCCCGGCTTCGCGGCAGCGATCTCCGCCAGCGCGGGCAGCGTGCGCTGATCACGCTCGACCGCGACCACGCGCTCTGCGCCTTCCGCGATGAGTGCGCGCGTGAGACCGCCAGGGCCCGGCCCGACTTCGTACACCGTCGCGCCCGCGATGCGCGCTTCGCGTGCGATCCGGCGCGTCAGGTTGAGATCGAGGATGAAGTTCTGCCCGAGCACCTTCTTCGCACTCAGACCGTGAGCGGCGATGACCTCGCGAAGCGGGGGAAGATTGTCGAGCGCGCTATCGCTCACAGACCGCGCCTGTCAGCGATGTCGGCCGCCATCTCGATGGCCGCGACCATGCTCGCGGGGTTCGCAACGCCGCGCGCCGCAATCGCCAAAGCCGTGCCGTGATCGGGCGAGGTGCGCACAATCGGCAACCCCAGCGTGACGTTGACGCCCGTCCAGAAGGCGAGCGTCTTGATCGGGATCAGCGCCTGGTCGTGATACATGCAGAGCGCTGCGTCGTAGGTCTTGCGCGCATCGTCATGGAACAGCGTGTCGGCGGAGAGCGGCCCGGATACGTCGTGACCGCGCGAACGCAACTGCGCCACGGCCGGTGCGATAATGTCGACATCCTCGCGCCCCATCGTCCCGTCTTCGCCGGCATGCGGGTTCAACCCCGCGATCGCAAGTCTCGGGCACACGCATCCGAAATCGCGCATCAGCGACTCCAGCACGACAAGCGCCGTCGCAGCGATCGCATTCGTGTCGAGGTGACGGAAAACGTCCGACAGCGCGATGTGGATGGTGAACGGCACCACGCGCAGAGGCGGCTCCAAGCCCGATGACGCCAGCATCATCACCGCGCGCTCGCAGCCCGTGAGCGCTGCGAGAAATTCCGTGTGGCCGGGAAACCCGAACCCGGAGGCGGTCAGCACGGACTTGTGGATCGGCGCCGTTACCATTGCCGCTGCCTCGCCACGCTGGCACGCCTCCGCGGCACGCTCGATCGCGGTCGTGACGCTCTTCGCGTTGCCCGGCGATGGCCGGCCTGGCTCCGCGCGGACAGCACCGCCGATGTCCTTGATTGCGGCGTTCAGGCCCTGGGCATCGGCCTCGGCGAATCCCGGCGCCTTCCGGAATACATCCCCGTTGCCGATCAGCTGGATCGGCCGGCCGCGCACGGATCCTTTAAGGAGGGACCACGCTTTGACGGCGACCTCCGGCCCGATGCCGGAGGGCTCGCCCTGACTTACGACGATGGGAAGCTTCGCTCGCCGTTTCTCATCTGGTTTCGACAACGGCATTGCGCCTTAAATCGCGCAGATAGCTTTTCGCGAAGACCGACATCTGCTGCACGAACAGCTGCTGTTCGAGTTCCTCGCGGGTCGGCAGCTGAAACGCGACGGGCCTCACGGCCGGCGTATCGCAACGCATGATGATTTCGAGACCTGCGGGCGAGAAGAACGGCTCGACGACTTTGCCCCGCTCGGTCTTTTCCAGTGCGTTGCGCAAATCCTCCGCGAGCGCGGCAGGCTTCATCTCGCCAAGCCTCGTGTAGACCGAGCCTTGAAGCTGGCCCGAGACCGTGGGGAGATCGTTGCAAGTGCGCACGGTGCTGCGGATGTTGGCGCCGAGCTGCGTTGCGCGCTCCTTGATCATGTCGGATGCATTGGGCGGGAGCGGCACGAGTAGGCGATCGAGCGGGATCGGCTTCTCGGGATCGAACGCGGTGGTTTCCTCGGTGTCCTCGATCACCGTTCCAATCGGCTCGCGGCGATCTCTTAACGCCACAATGTAGTAGCCGCCTTCCGAGCGGATCGCGTCGCTGGTGTCACCGGGTTTCAACTTCGCGAGCGCCGCATCGAGGTCTTCGGCGAGCTGTCCTTGGATGACCCAGCCGACATCGCCGCCGTCGGCGGCCGAGGGCGACTGGCTGAATTGGCTGGCAACCGTTGCGAAGGGCGCGCCCTGCTTCAATTGGTCGGCAATCTGCTTGGCGCTCGCCGCGACGCTTGTTTCGTCTTCGGGACGATCCACCGCGATGAAGATTTCGGACACCAGGAATTGTGGCTTGTCGGCGCCTGCCTTCAGCCGCTCCATGGCCTCGTTGACCTGCACGTCGTTGATCAGCACGTCGGTGCCGTAGCGCGCGCCAACGACCTTCTGCCATGTCAATTGCGCGGCGATCTGCTGGCGGAACGTGTCCACCGTAACGCCGGCACTGGTCACGGTCATGATGATCTGCTCGACGGGGATCTTGTTGTCGTTGGCGATGTTCTGAAGCGCGCGGTCGACTTCCGGCTTGGTCACGGAGATCTTGTGCCGGGCGGCCTCCTGAAGCTGCAGGATCTCGTCTTCGACCGAACGCAGCACTTGCGCCCGGATCTGCGTCAGTGTCTCGGGTGTCGGCCGCACGCCGGAGGTGGCGATGAACAGCGCCACGCGCTGGTTCAGGTCGTAATCCGAAATGACGTAGTCGTTCACGATGGCCGCGACACCGGTGGAGATGACGGGCTTGTCCGCTTCGACCGTCACGCGCTCGGTTGCCGGCGCCGGAGGACTGCCTGGCGCGCGTGGCCCGAGGGGCGGCGGAAGATTGCTGGGCGCTGTCGGCGCGGGCGCTGGTTGTGCGGCTGCTGCCGCCGGCGCTGCCGGACCCTGGGCTTCGGCTGGTGCGGCTGCTGGCGGTTCTGCCGCTGCGGGAGCCGGTTCGGCGGTCGCCTCGGGAGCCGGCTCGGCGGCTGGTACCGGTACATCGGCCGCAGCGCCGGGTGCCGGAAGCAGGGACACCCCATCCGGCAGGTTGAAGATGCCAGATGGCGAAATCGTGGAAGCCTGGACGGCTTCGGGAGCCGCTTCTTGTGCCTGGGCCAGAACCGCCGCGGGCGTCATGGCGATGCCCGTGAGCAAGAGGGCTCGAAGAACAACAGCAATCCGGTTGGACACGTCAGCGATCCTCCGCTTGAGAACTGGACCCGGCCGCGTAGACGCAAGCGCCGGTCCTACCCACCCGCTCCCAGACTCGCAAATCTACGCATTTTGCCCCCGGCTTCAAGCCGATAGGCCGATCACGCGCCCGCGAACCCTGTCTTCAGCCCGATCCGGAAAATGACCGACGAAGCGGGCTTCAAGTTCAGGGTCTCCGTATCCCGCCGGTGGTAGCCCAGCTGGACGATGAAGCACTCGTCCTCGTATTTCAGGCCGATTCCGCTCTCCAGCATCTGGGCTTGGGCAAGATCTCGGCGGAATTCGCCGAATACCCCCCAGTTCCCGTAGATGGGAATGGTGGTGCTGAGACTGACCTGTTGCTGCTCGCCGATGGCGGGGTCGGCGGCTGTCTGCGGCAATTTCACATACGCCAAATCGACGCTCATCCGCCCGAATGCCGCCTTCACATAGACCTCGTTGCGCCGGACGGTGCCGTCGCTGGGATCGATGTTGAACTGGTGGATCACCAGGAGCCTTGGCGGGAACTGGAACTTGATCTGCCCAACGATATCGGACTCCCGGTCGCCGAGCCCCGAACCCGGTGCGAAATTCGGGTCCGAGCGGAAGCGGAAGTTCTGCCCGAGCGTCGCCTCGATGGAACCCCTTGGCAACAGCGCGGTCGCGCGGAAGCCGATATTGGAGCGAGTGCCGCCCGTCCAGAGATCGAGCCCAGGCGTCTGCATCGCGCTGAACAAATTCGTCGCGTCGAACTCGAAGCTTCTGCTGTCCTCGATTGGGATGCCCGGCGGATTGCCGCCCGACGACGCGACGATCAATTGTCCGATCGGTTCCAAGATCAGCGTCGTGTTCTGGCTCACGCCGATCTGGCGCGCAAACGGCCAACGCCATTCAACCATGCCGAAGCCGAGCGCACGCCCCGTCGTCTGTGTGTCCGCCGTCGGCGATGCGCCGAACGCATCATCGTCATTGACGTAATAGATGTCACTGCGCAGCAGGGTCTCGAACGTCACCACCTGACCGTTGCTGGTCGTGAACGGCGCGCGCCAGTCGGCGGCCACCGACCCGCGCACCACGTCGCGGCCGATGTTGCGCGAGAGCGCGAGCGCGCTCGCGTCGAAACGCAACCGTCCATAGAAGACCTTCTGCTCCGGGATGTGCGTGTACTCGACAAGCGGCAGGGGAACCGGAATCTGCCCTGGTACATCGTTCACGCGCACGCTCTGGAAGAACCATCCGTCAAACGAAAGCCGGTTGCGGTCGCGGATTCGCTCGATGAACGCGTTCGAGGTGAAACGGTCGAGATAGGAGAGCTCGTAGCGCTGAAGATAGGTGTCGTTCGACGTCAGCTGCACGTCGAAGCCGGACCGCCAAGTGCCGGTCGTGTTGAAGCGGCCCGACCCCATCAGGCTGCTGTTCCATGTGCTGCGTCCGGGTTTGCCCTCAGCGCCGGGATCGTAGCCGACCGTGTTCTGCAGCCAGAAGCCGCCATCGTTGAAGCGCTGGCGAAATTCGGTCTGCAGCGCCACACCCGCGCGCGCGGTGATGATCGGATCGATCGTGATGTCGCGCGAAGGACTGAGCGAGATGTAGTAGGGGATTTTGACGAACGAGCCGAGATAGGACGACGAGCCCACGTCGGGCAGCAGAAGCCCGCTCTTGTGTCTCACCGTCGGATCGGCTTGCGAGAAATAGGGCAGGTACAGAACCTGCCGGCCGAGAAATTCGAATGATGCGCCTTCGAAGGTGAACTCCTTCTCGAGCTCATCATGGGTCACGCGCTCGGCGCGGATCTGCCACAGCGGCATCCGCTCGCCCTCTTCGCGGCAGATCGCGCACGGCGTGAACACCGCGCCGTTGGCGACCGTGATGCGGCCGTCGCGACGCTCGCCTGAGGTCGCCGCAAGCCGCGCGGTCTGTCCGATCAATGCCGCGAACCCGGACAGCGCGCCTTCGCGCAGATCGCGCGTCAGTTCGACGCTGTCGGCATAGGCCACATTTCCGGTCGAATCCTGAAGGCTGACATTGCCCGACGCGGTGACGAGATCGCGGACCTCGTCATAGGTGACTTGATCGGCGAGCAGTGTGCGATCTTGGTCGGAAATCTCGACGTGCCCGCGCGCCGTCACGGTGCGCATGTTGGCGTCGTAAGTGATCTCGTCTGCTTTCAAAAGAATCGGTTGAGGCGCTCCTTCGGCGACGGCAGCATGGGCTCCATTGGAGCTCCCAGCCGATGCCCACGCGACAACGACCAGTGCCGACGCGGCGCAGGCAGAACGGAAATACCGATGACGCCCCCGCAACCCCCGCGTTTGCTTCACCCGTCTTCCTCGTGAAAAAGCAAGGTCATGCCGAGCAGGATGGCCGCTGCTGACGGTGCGATGGCGGCGAGCGGCGTGGGCAGGATACCGGAGCGGCCGAGCGCCTCCGTCATAGTGTCAAGGAAATACACGCCGAAACCAGAAAGGATGGCGGCGAGAACGAGTTGCGGCACGCCGCCGAGACGCGAGAAGCGGAAAGAAAAGCTCGCGGCCATGAACACCATGGCCGAGAACAACAAGGGCAGCGCGAGCAGCGAATACCAATAGAGCCGATGTCTGAGAGCGGAGAATCCGGCGCCCTCGGCATTGGCGATGAACCGCGGCAGATCCCAGAACGAGATCGTGTCAGGCGAAGCGAAGCTTTCCTGAATCTGCGCCGGTGTCAGCTCCGTCGGAAGATCGTAGGTCGCGTGATTTTGCGGGAATCCGTTGGCTCCGCTGATCCAGGCATTCGTCAAGCGCCAGCGGCCCTGCTCCAGATCGGCCGATGCCGCGTCGATGCGCCCGGAGAAGCGATCCAGCCCGTCATAGGAGAACACCGTTACCTCTTCGAGGTGGATGCCTTGATCGGTCACGCGCAACGCGTGGATCACCGACTGATGCGCGGCATCGCCCTGCCGCAGCCACAACCCCGTCGAGGACACGGCGAGCTGGGAGGCCTGTCCCTGCACATAGCGCGCCTCGAGCCGCGCATATTGCGAGAGAAACGCTGCTGCAACCGGGCTGAACACGGTCATGCTCAGCACGCCAAGCCCGATCGCGACCAGGAGCGATGGCGTCAAGAACTGCCAAGCGGAGATCCCAGCCGCGCGCGTCGCCACGAGCTCGTTGCTCCTCGACATGCGTGAGAAGGCGAAGATGGCGCCCAGGAGCACTGCGAACGGCATCAGCTTTTGCGTGAGGTCGGGGAGCTTCAAGAGGCTCATGCTGAGAACGACGTCGGTCGGGATGCCGCGATCCGAGGTGCGCGTGAACAAATCCGCCAGGTCGATCGAAAGCGCCAGTGCCGCGAACGCCGAAAACACCATCATCACCGACAGCATGAAGCGCCGGGCAAGATAGCCCATGAGGGTCAGCGACCAGGTCATGTCGCGACCTCACGCGGCGCGCGCGAGAACAGGCGTCTGAGACCTGCCGGCACGAGTGGAACATCGGCAAGAACCGCTGCGCCGAGAACCATCCCGGCCAATGGAAGCAGATACAGCACCGGCAGGAACGCAGGATTGCGCGCCGCTGTGCCTTGCGCCGCGTAGCCGAGCAGCCGCAACAGCGCGCCCATCAGTGCCGCTCCACCCAATCGCAGCGCGTATCTCGCGCGAAGCATGTGTCCCTTCGCTGTCGCTGCAAGCGCGATGAGGGCGAACGCAAGACAATAGAGCGGTCCGGATAACCGGTTGTGCGCTTCCGCGAGATAAACGCCCCGGCGCACGTCGTTGTTGGGCCCGGCTAGCTCCGGCTCGAACAATTCAGACAGATAGCGTTCGCTGGTTTCGCGCTCGGTCCCGCGCTGCTGCCCCGCATACTCGTCGAGGTCGAAGACATAGCGGTCGAATTTCAGCACCGATAGACGCGAGCCGGCTTCCTCCGCGCGCTCGATATTGCCATTCAGCATGATCAGGCGCGCGCCCGCGGGCGTCTGAGCAAGCACGCCCGTTTCGGCGAGATATGTGATGGGTCGCGTCAGATCGCGATTGTCGTGCACCAGGATGCCCTTGATTTCGCCGGTGGGCGAAAGCTCGCGAATGAAGACGGTCAGTCCATCGCTCGGCGTCGTGAAGGCACCTTCACGCAGGATCGCCGCACCGATATCGGCGCGGATCTCGAACACCTTGTCGCGGGTCAGCCGCTGGCCGAGCGGCATCAGGTAGAGGCTGCACAGATAGGTCAGCGCCATGGCCATGGCGGCCGCGAAGATCACGGGGGCCGCCATCTGGACGCGGCTGAAACCCGCGGACCACATCACGACCAGTTCGCTGTCGTGGTTGAGCTTGTTCAACGCAAACAAGCCCGCGCCGAAGAAAGCGATCGGAATGATCACCACGAGCAGGCTGGGCAGCATCAAGACCGTCAAATAGGCGAAGATGCCCGCCGACTGCCCGCGGTTGATCACCAAGTCGAGCAGTCTCAAGGATTGGGTCATCCAGACCACAAGCGCGAGCAGAAGCGTGAACAGCAGGAACGGCCCGACGATCTGGCGCAGGATGTAAAAGGACAGTCTCCGCATTGCGAATCAGGTACCAGAAAACGGGTCCCAGGTATCAGAAAAAAATGCACCAGATGCGATCAACTCTAAATTCTGATACCTGATAGCGGTTGTCCGATACCCGAAATATCCGGAGCGCATCCGACATGCAGATATCCTTTGCCTCGCCGGGCTCCATCGGCCCCGGCGCGTTGGTCTTGAGCGTTCAGGATGGCGGCGCGCTCAGTGGTCAGGCCACCCGCTACGATGAGATGACCTCGGGTGCGCTCAAGCGCGCCATCGAGGTCAGCCGGTTCAAGGGCCAGATGGGTCAAACAATCGATGTGCTGGCGCCTCCGGGTGTCAAGTCGTCGCGCATCGTGCTCGCGGGCATGGGCAAGGGCGAGAAGTTCGACGGCAACGCCGCGGAACGTCTGGCCGCGACCGTTGCCGGCAAGCTGCTCGCGAGCGGCGAGGAGACCCTGAGCTTCGCGCTCGATCTGCCGAAGCGCGCGAAGGTTTCCGAAGCGGAGCTCGCAAGCCATCTCGCGACGGGTGCTTACTTGCGCAGTTATCGGTTCGACCACTACCGCAAGGTCGGCGAGGAAGAAAAACAGACCCTCAAGAACATCGTTGTCGCGACCAAGTCCGCGCAAGCCGCGCGCAAGCTGTGGGCAGACGCGGAGGCGGTAAACGAAGGGATATTCATCGCCCGCGATCTCGTCAACGAGCCGCCGAACATTCTGCACCCCGAGGAAGCGGCCAAGCGCGCACAGGCGCTCAAGAAGCTTGGCGTGAAGGTCGAAGTCTTCGATGTGCCCGCGATGAAGAAGCTCGAGATGAACGCGCTGCTCGGCGTGGGGCAGGGGAGCGCATTCGAGTCCCGCATGGTGGTCATGCAGTGGAACGGCGCGCGCAAAGGTTCGGCGAAGAAGGATGGTCCGGGGCCGCTCGCTTTCGTCGGCAAGGGCGTATGCTTCGACTCGGGCGGACTCTCGCTCAAGACGGGCGCCGGTATGATGGGCATGAAGGGCGATATGGCGGGTGCGGCCGCCGTCGTCGGTGTGATGCACGCTCTTGCCAAGCGCAAGGCGCGCGTCGACGCCGTGGGGCTCATCGGTCTTGTCGAGAACATGCCCGACGGCAAAGCACAGCGCCCGAACGATATCGTCAAGACGATGTCGGGACAGACCATCGAGATTCTCAACACCGACGCGGAAGGGCGGCTCGTGCTTGCCGATGTACTCTGGTACGCGCAGTCGCGCTTCAAGCCGCGCTTCATGGTCAATCTGGCGACGCTCACCGGTGCTATCCTCGTTGCGCTCGGCACCGAGCACGCCGGCCTCTTCAGCAACAACGATGAGCTGTCGCAGCGTCTCACGCGCGCGGGCATCAAGGAGCACGAGCTCGTGTGGCGGCTGCCTCTCGGGGACGCTTACGACAAGCTGGTGAAATCCAAGATCGCCGACATGAAGAACATCGGCGGCCCGAACGCCGGCTCGATCACGGCCGCGCAAATCCTTCAGCGCTTCGTCAATAAGGTGCCCTGGGCGCATCTCGACATCGCGGGCGTCGCCTGGCAGGACGCCGAGCAGAAACCGCTCGCGCCGTCCTGGGGCACCGGTTGGGGTGTGCGGCTGCTCAACCGTTTGGTGGCCGACTCCTACGAGTGATGACCGAGACGTTTTTCTATCACCTGGAGAGAAGCGGCCTGGAGGACGCGCTGCCGAATCTGCTCGAGCGCACGCGTGCCCGCGAGTGGCGGGCAGTCGTACGCATCGGCACCGCGGAGCGCATGGAGATGCTCGACACGCATCTCTGGACCTATTCGGACCAGACATTTCTTGCACATGGCACGGCTGCCGACGGCCATCCCGCGCGCCAACCGGTCTATCTCACCACCGAAAACGAGAATCCGAACAAGGCACAGGTCCTGTTCCTGGTCGATGGCGCCGTGCCCGAAGATTGGAGCGAACCCGTGTTGCGCAGCTACGAGCGCATCGTGCTGCTGTTCGACGGGAGGGATGAGAGCGCCCTCAACGCTGCGCGCGCGCAATGGCGCAATTGCAAGGAAGCCGGCCACGACGCGACCTATTGGAAGCAATCGGCCGGCGGCAAATGGGAGAAGCAAGGGTAGGGCCGCCCGGGCATTCATGCGGCATTAGGTAAAGGCCAAAGCTTCACTCACAATCCTCACGGGAAATGTTATCGTCTTCCTCTGTTTGATTGTAACGGGGGGAGCCGTGCCAATCATTATCGGTAGCAGTGTCTTGATGATCGTGTGCCTCATTCACGCGATCAAAACGGGGCGCACCAATCCGTGGCTCATGGTGATCGTGTTCCTGCCGCTCATCGGCTCGCTGATCTATCTGTTCATGGAGCTGATCCCCGACATGATGACGACGCGCCAGGCGCACAGCGTGAAGCGCGGCATCCAGAACGTCACCGACCCGAACCGTGAATACCGCGCGCGCAAGCGTGAGGTCGAGATGGTGGGCTCGGCCGAAGCGAAGCGCGGTCTCGCCGAAGAATATTTGCGGCGCGGAATGTATGCAGACGCTGCGGACCTCTACCGCAGCGCGCTCGCCGGAATGCACAAGGACGATCCGGTGCTGCTCTACGGATTGGCGCGCGCGCAGCTCGCCCAGGATGACGGTGCCGGCGCGCAAGCAAGTCTCGATGCGCTCCAAGCGGCAAACCCTGGATACGTATCCAACGAAGCGCATCTGCTCTACGCCCGCGCCCTCGAAGCACAAGGCAAGACCAACGAAGCGCTGGACGAATACCGTGCGCTGACCCGCACGTTCCCTGGCGAGGAAGCACGTTGCCGCTATGCGCAATTGCTGCAACGAACGGGCGCGGTCAGTGAAGCGCACGCCATGTTCACCCAAGTGCTGAAATCGCTCGACGGTGCGCCACGCCACTATCGCCGCGAACAGCGGGAGTGGGGCGACATCGCGAAAAAAGCGCTTGGGACGAATTAGGCCAGGCGAAATGCACAGGGTGTGATGGGCTATTCGATATCCTGGCTTGCGGTGAAGGATGCGGACCCCGACGCCGTCTGCAAGCAATTGGGTCTCGTTCGTTCCGGGGCGTTTGACGAGTATTACAGCTACCCCGCGCATTCGTTCTTGGGAGGCGTGCTGGAGACGGGTTGGTACGTGGTCATCCGCAATCGCTGCGACGACCCCATGGTTCTCGACGAAATGCTCTCATCGATTTCTGCCGGCTCCACGGTGATTGCCGCCTCGATCGAAGAGCATGTCATGTTCTGTTTCGCGACCTGCTGGTCCAAGGGACAGGAAATCTGGCGCGTGCAGCACGAAGCGGAAAAAGGCATCACGGACCTCCAGGTGTCCGGCGCGCCGCCGGCCGAATTGGAGGACATTCGCCAGCGCGCTTTCATTCGTCAGATGGTCGAGGGAGCCGACAACGCAGAAGTGGATTACATCTTCGACGTTCCGCTCCATCTCGCGAAATCATTCGTCGGTTTCAAGCACGACGAGAATGCGCCGGGTCCTGAACTCGAGTTCTTCGAAATTCTGAGAGTCGACGAGGCGGCGGCGGACAGTCCGCCCAAGAGGAAGCGCCGGAAACTCTGAAGAAGCGCCGGAGGCTCCGGTAACGCTCAACTCTCGTTCTGCGCCGCCTCGTAGCGTTCGGCCGCTTCGATCCAGTTTGTTTCCGCGGTTGCGAGCGCACGAACCGCATCCGCGCGCTTCTTCGAGAGCGCATTCCCCTTCGTCGGATCCTTGTCGAACAGCCCCGGTATCGCGAGCGCCGCGTCGATCGTCTCGATCTCGCCGTGCAGCTTCGTGACCTCTCGCTCCCACTTCTCCATCGCGTTCTTGAGCGGCTTCAACGCTTGGCGCTTATTTGCCGCCTCGCGCCGCTGTTCCACCTTCCCGGATCGCGCACCGCGCTCCGTCGAACGCTCCGGCTCCGCAGTCTTGGACAGGATCATGCGCTGATAATCCTCAAGGTCGCCGTCGAACGGCGTCACACGTCCGTCGGCCACCAGCAGCAGCCGGTCGGCGCACGCCTCGATCAACCGCCGATCGTGGCTGATGATCACGACCGCCCCTTCGTACTCATTGAGCGCGGCGAGCAACTCTTCGCGCGCGTCGATGTCGAGATGGTTGGTCGGTTCGTCCAGGATCAGCAAATTGGGCTTGTCCAGCGTCGCGATCGCGAGCAGCAGCCGCGCGCGCTCGCCGCCGGACAATTGCGCGATGGGCGTTTCCGCCTTCTCGCCCGAGAAGCCGAACCCGCCGAGCTGTGCGCGCGCCCGCGTCTCGTCGAGCCGGGGCCTATTCGCCAAGAGCGTCTGCAGCGCGGTTCGCTCCGCGTCGAGCTCATCGAGCTGATGCTGCGCGAAATAGCCGACGGCGACTTTGCGCGCGCGTGTCATCTCGCCGGACATCGCCGCCAAGCGTCCCGACAGCAGCTTCGCCAGCGTCGACTTGCCGTTGCCGTTGCTGCCCAAGAGCGCAATCCGATCATCGGAATCGATCCGCAGCGTCAGATAGGACAGCACCGGCTTGCCCGGCACATAACCCACCGACACGCGGTCGAGCGCCACCAGTGGAGGTTGCGCCGGCTCTGGCTGCGGCAATCGTATCGGCGCCAAATGCTCGTCGATCACCGGCACGATCGGCTTCATGCGTTCGAGCCACTTCATCCGGCTCTGCGCCTGGCGCGCTTTCGAGGCCTTGTAGCGGAAGCGGTCGATGAACGCCTGGATGCGCTTGCGCTCGGCGTCCTGTTGCGAGCGCTGTGCCTCGGCAAGCGCGCGCTTCTGCTCGCGCGTCTCCACGAACGTATCGTAGCCGCCGTTGTAGAGCGTCAGCTTGCTGTGTTCGAGATGCAGGATCGAATCCACCGCGCGATTGAGCAGGTCGCGATCATGGCTTACGAGAACCATCGTCCCGCGATAGCGCTTCAGGAAATCCTCGAGCCACAGCGCGCCTTCGAGATCGAGATAGTTCGTGGGCTCGTCCAGCAGCAATAGGTCAGGCGCCGAGAACAGCAGCGCCGCGAGCGCCGCCCGCATCCGCCAGCCGCCGGAGAATTCGGAGCACGGGCGCTGCTGCTCCGCTTCGCCGAACCCGAGACCGGCGAGAATGCGCGCCGCACGCGCGGGCGCTGAATACGCACGGATGGCGTCCAGCCGTGCATGGATCTCGCCGAGCTTCGCCGGATCGCTATCGTCTTCGGCTGCAGCGAGCAACTGTGCGCGTTCTTTGTCCGCCGACAGCACCGTATCGATCAGGCTCATCGGCCCCGACGGCGCTTCTTGCGCGACCGCGCCCACGCGCCAGCTCCGGCTGTACTCGACATGCCCCGTCTCGCAATCGCGTTCGCCGAGGATCAGCTTCAACAGCGTCGTCTTGCCTGCGCCGTTGCGGCCGACGAGCCCGACCTTGCGTCCATCGGAGATGGCCGCGTTCGCGCCATCGAGAATGAGACGGTCGCCGATCCGGAACGTGACGTTGTCGACGATGAGCACGGCGCCTGCTCAGATCTTGCCAATCAAATCTTGAAACTCTCGTGCGTTCCGGCGTGGAACATCTCGTGCACCTTCAAGAGACGCGGCGAGAGTCCTTGGCTGAAGTGATGGCGCAGGAAGGACTCCAGCGCCTTGCGATTGGGTTCGATGCCGTAGGGCCAGAAATCCTCGCCCATGAATTTGCGCGCGAAGCCCACCTGTTCTTCGACAAACGGCAGCGTGACTTTCGTCGCCGAGACGTCCACCAGCGCGTCCACCGCCATCGTCTTGGACTGCTCGAACGCCTTCAGCACCGCCGCCGGCAGCCACGGATGCTTCTCGGCGAGCATCTTGCGCAGGCCGATCAGGTGCATGATCGGAAAGATTCCGGTGCGCTTGTAGTAGTCGCTTGCCGCGCCGGCCGAGTCGCGGAACAGGAGCCCGACATGCGGGCTCTCGAGGGCCGCCTTCGACGGCGCGCGCGGCGCGATGAAGGCGTCGATCTCGCCCTTCATCAGGAGCTCGGAAATCGTCATTCCCTCGGGCGCGTTCTCGAGCCTCACGCCTTCCGGCAGGTTGACCGTGATCTTCTCGGGCCTCCCAGCGTGCTCGATCCCGCCGCGCACCCAGCGCATGTCGGACGGCTTCACGCCGAAATCGTCTTCCAGGATCGCCCGCGCCCACACATTCGCGGTGAGCTGATATTCTGGCACGCCCACCGTCTTGCCCTTCAGGTCCTTCGGCTCCTTGATGCGATCCGTGCGCACATAGATCGAGGTGTGGCGGAAGCAGCGCGATACGAAGGCGGGAATGCCCACATACGGACACGTGCCGAGCGCTGTCTTGAGCGTGAAGCTCGACAGCGACAGCTCGCAAATATCGAAATCCTCGGTCCTGAAAGCGCGGAAGAAAATCTCCTCCGGGCACAATTTCATGAACACGGGATCCACGCCGTCGATCTGGACCGCGCCGTCGATCAGCGGCCGGTTGCGGTCATAATCGCCGATGGCGACGGAGAGATTGAGCTTGGACATGGGAAACATCCGGCTGTGACGCTCCTGTCATAACGGAAAAGCCGCGCGCGACGCAAAGCCTTGCGGCGGGCTTTCACTCGCCGCTATAAGGCGCGCGCTTTCGTTGAGGAAAACACCCATGGCCGTCGAGCGTACGCTTTCCATCATCAAACCCGATGCGACCCGCCGCAACCTTACGGGCGAGATCGTCGCCCGCTTCGAGAAAGCGGGCCTGCGTGTCGTGGCGCAGAAGCGCACGCGGCTGACGCGCGAACAGGCGGAAGCATTCTACGGCGTCCACAGGGAGCGGCCGTTCTTCCGCGGGCTCGTGGAATTCATGACGTCGGGCCCCGTCGTCGTCCAGGTGCTGGAAGGCGAGGGCGCGGTCTTGAAGAACCGCGAAGTGATGGGCGCGACCGACCCGAAGAAGGCCGCAGACGGCACGATCCGGAAGGACTTCGCCGAGAACATCGAGGCGAACTCGGTGCATGGCTCCGACGCCGCCGAGACCGCCGCGAACGAGATCCGCTTCTTCTTCAGCGATCTCGAAATCGTCGGCTGATCGCAGCCCCTCAGATTGCCGCGGCAAGATGTCCAAGGCATTTCATTGCGGTGCAAATCGCGGCGAAGGTTCTGACTATTTGAAGATTTCTTCCGCTTCCCTGACTTTGCGTCGATGAAAGGGTCCCTTGGAGGGCTCGCCAAAGCGGTTTGCGTGCGGCTCGCCCGGTACCAGCCCCAGCCCCACGACAACCACAGCGATCACCAGGAATACGCCACCGAAAATCATAGGCGCATCGTCGGCCGAAAACGCACTGAACGCGGTGACCAGCGCGACCACCTCAACGCCAAGTGGAATCAGCACCCACCAGCCGGATCTTCCCAAGTCGTGCAGGCGTGGCACACACAGGAAGATCAGCAATCCCTCGGCGATGCGCGGTGGCCTGACGCCGAACGCGGCGATGGCGATGACGAACACGACCATACCGCCAAGGATCGACCAATACGTCGCTCGGTTCATCCGTCCGCGCATGCACCCAACGTTATTGCGGCAGCGCGAACACGTACATCGCGTTGCTGCCGGCGGTCGTGTCGGCTTCCGGCGTCATCTCGGTCGAGAGGCCCACAGCCGGACCGCCACCGCCCGCCGCGATGGCAATGTATTGGCGCCCATTGACCGAGAACGTGATCGTGCCGCCGAGCACTTGGCTGGGAAGCCGCGTCTGCCAGAGGCTCTGTCCGTTGTCGGCATCGATCGCGTGCAGATAGCGATCCGCTGTGCCGTTGAACAAAAGCCCGCCGCCGGTGGCCAGGATCGGCGAGTAGTTCACCGCCCGCGTCTCCCAGCTCCACAACGTCTTGCCCGTCTCGACCGAGATCGCATCGATGCGCCCGACTTTGTCCTTTCCCGCAGAGAATTTGTTGACATTGTTGGTGTTGTAGACGAACTGCGGCGCCGCCTCGCGATCGGTGCGCGCCGTCGAATCGATGCAGAGATTCTTCAACGGAAAGAACATCACATTCGTTCGCGGATTGTAGGCGCCTTGCGGCCAGTCGCGGCCGCCGAGATAGGTCGGGCACACATGATAGGTCTTGTTGATGTCCGTGAGCACGACATCTTCGTTCACGGAGACGAGCCCCGTGCCGTCGATTCTGGCGACCAGATTCTGTTCGACCGTCGGCTTCGCCCACAGGAACTCGCCGCTGGCCGCATCGAAGCTCCACGCGATGCCGGTCTTGCACGGGATGCCGGTGAGCGTCTTGCGCGGTCCGCGCCGCGCGCTCGGATTGACCGACAGCATGCCCGCGTTCGCATCGGGATTGACGGGCG
>Ga0184629_10000395_pt1 | contig 19451 bp, 12 predicted proteins | sample PLM4_32_b1_FD_133158 | JGI IMG/M metagenome (GOLD analysis project Ga0184629, IMG submission 133158) | Groundwater sediment microbial communities from an aquifer in East River, Colorado, USA - PLM4_32_b1 | ecosystem: Environmental > Terrestrial > Soil > Riparian zone | place: USA: East River... | reverse complement strand
TAACAGAAAAAGATTACTGTTTTCAAGACCCTTTACTTATAATTAATACCATTTAAGAAAACAGCTTGATCAAAATTAATTAGAAGCTAATTTGCAGTAAATTACGCTTTAAAAAACAATCATAGGCAAAACTATTTACACCTTATAGAGCATAAAAAAGCCACAAACATTGAAAACTACATTTTCTCCTCAAATGCAACTTTTCAATGTTTGTGGCAATAAAAATAAGATACTATTTTATTGTTATTGTTCTATTGTCAATTCCAATACCTTTTATGGTTAAAGATTTCCATTGTTTAGGCAAAAGCCCTTTATTATACTGCAGCCCCTTATCCGTTTGTTCCACTCCTCCAAAACCATAAATAACCGCTTGAAGCATCGCACCCGCACCAGTAGCAAAATAAGGATTATTACTATTTGCTGATTCTGAAAACACTCCAAACGGCGGGCGGCTGTTAGGCAAATACGATTTCACAAAATAAGCATACGCTTTGTCCCTATCGCCCAATCTGGCGTACAAAACAGACAAGACCCCTGAAGCCATTGCCGGCCCATCTTTTTTGTCAATTTTCTCAGTATAATATTCCAAGTCTTTTTCCATTTGCTTTCTATCTGTGATAACATGCAACGGATAAGCCAATAAGTTCACATCGGCTTGTTTAATCATTTGTCCTTTGTATCCTTTGTAGTTTTGAGTAATCCCGTTTTCGGAATGAATTACTAATTTCTCCGACACTTCTAACCACATTGAATTTATAGGCTCATTCAAAATTGTGGCCGCTTTAATCGTATTTTTCAAAGCTTCTATAGCCGAGGCATTAGTAAATGCATTATCATCGACATGCTGTGCGTACTCATCAGCTCCTACAACATTCAGAATTGAATAACTGCCGTCATCATTTTTGACAACACGGCTTACCCAAAAATCAGCTGTTTCCTTGAGCACCTTATATTCATTTTTAAGCCACACTTTATCTTGGGTATAACTGTAATAATTCCAAAAAGCAATAGCCACATCGGCAGTAATATGTTGCTCAAAAATTCCTGTCAAAGCCCAAGTAGGTGTCGCTTCTTCGCCCGTATCATCTGATTCCCATGGATACATAGCGCCTTTATACCCATAAATAGTGGCTTTTTGTTTAGCTTTCTCTAAGCGATCCGAACGATAATCCAAACATGATTTAGCCATATCGGGTTGCAAAGCTAGAAGCGTAGGATACATCCAAAGCTCACTATCCCAAAAAATATGCCCATTATATCCTTGCGAAGACAATCCCATAGGCGCCACACTTTGCCTTGTTTCAGGACGATTGTAAGAATACAAATTGTACAAAGCAAAACGAACTCGCTGTTGTGCGTCTAAATCACCTTCGATTTGTATGTCCCCGGCATTCCACAATTCGGCCCAAGCCTGTTTGTGACGATTGAGCAAATTATCGATTCCTTGTTGTAATGCATAAATGGGCTGTCTTTCGGACTCATTAAGCGGATCGCTAAAATCTCTTGAAGTACAAATTCCCCCAGCAATGGCAAATCGGTATTTTTTACCTTTAAGTAGTTTCTTCGAAAACCCGACTTCATTTCCTGTTTGTTTTAAAGCTTCATTTTCACCATCAAAAAGAAAAGTTGTTGAAGCAGAAACTGTATATTTCCCAGTTAATGTTTTAGCGGTTGTTCCAAAGACCGGCATTAAATATTGATTATCCTTTAATACCCGAAATTGGCTTTTGGCTCCCTTTAATTCCTCAGGAACAACCATATAATTATTGGCTGTAATTTCGATATCTGTATTTGGCATAATTTCAACAATTGCCATAGCAGAATAAGGTACCGCTCTATTGGCTAGAATTGTATAATTAATCTTGGCCATTTCTTTAAATGAAAATGAAGTGGTACTTGTTCCTTCTTTCATATTGACAACCTGACTCCAATTTGAAATATTATCCGATTTTATTTCTTGATTATCGACACTTAAACGAAGATCTAAAAATTCTATACCTCGCACTATTCTACTGATTCCGTTTTCAGGACTACCATCATACACACCATTAAGAATAATTTCTTTTGTTTTTAAAGGTGTATCATCAGTAACAATACCGATTTTTCCATTGGCCATAGCCACTCCAAAATAATTTTCTCTTGAATTGGCATACAAATGCCACTCATCCGATTTTTCCTGACCAAGCATTACAGAACTAATCATGAGCATTAAAAATACCCCTTTCACGTTTGAATTCATATATAAATAATTTTTGATTTTTAAAATAGAGATATGGCCTTACCATTAATCATTCCAATTTGCGTTTTGAAATCATGGCAATTTCACCTTTTCTTTTTTTTATCAAACTTAAAACATTTATATCTTAACCCACTGAAAATTAAATCGAAAACGTTTTCGACACATCGAAAACGTTTTCGATTTTTAGAATTAGTTATATCCCGAAATGAATCTTAATTTTATAATTTCTTATTTTAAACTTAAAAAAAATAAGCACCTAGATGGAAAGTTCCCTTAAAAAAATAAGTGTCGTTTGTTTTGGAGAAGTCTTGTTTGACGTCTTTCCAGATCACAAAAAAATAGGCGGAGCCCCATTGAATGTCGCTATTCGACTGGCTTCCCTTGGTATTAAATCTCAAATCATAAGCAGAATTGGCAATGATGAAATGGGACATGAATTAAAAATTTTTGTAAATAATCAACGAATAAATACTTTTTACATACAAACAGACCATCAATTAAATACCGGAGAAGTTAGCGTACAATTAAATAAAAGTGGTTCTGCAACTTACACGATCAAGTACCCAGTTGCCTGGGATAAAATTGCTTGTACACCAGAAGATCAGATTATGGTAAAAAAAGCTGATGCGTTTGTTTTTGGCAGTTTGGCTTGCAGAGATATTATATCGCACAGCACATTGTTAGAATTAATAAACTACGCTAAATATAATGTTTTTGACGTCAATTTAAGAACTCCATTCTACACCGAAGAACTACTGTTTAATTTAATGTCTCAATCTGATTTTATAAAATTCAATGATGATGAACTTTATGAAATAAGCACCTATCTCAAGTCACCATTTCATTCATTGGAACAAAACATACTTTTTATCGCCCAACAAACGAACACCAAGCATATTTGCGTAACCAAAGGTGAACACGGAGCAATTTTGTATTACAATAATCAGTTCTATTATAACAGCGGCTATAAAATAGACGTTGTTGATACTGTTGGGGCTGGCGATTCCTTTTTGGCTGGATTGTTAAGTAAATTATTAACCGAAAACGACCCTCAAAAAGCCATAGATTTTGCTTGCGCCATTGGCGCATTAGTGGCACAAAAAGAAGGGGCCAATCCTATAATTAATGAGTTCACCATTGATTATTTTATGAATCCGATAAAAAAATAAACAGCTATTGAAATGAAAAAACATACCACGCTTTCACTTGTATTAATTACACTAATTAGCATCATTTGCAACACTATGATAGCCCAAGAAAAAAAAGCGCCAATTGACAGAAAATGGTGGAAAGAAGCTGTCGTTTATCAAATCTATCCTCGCAGTTTTAAGGATAGTGATGGAGATGGTGTTGGCGATTTGAAAGGAATTATTTCAAAACTGGATTATATAAAAAGTCTAGGGGTAGATATCATCTGGCTGAATCCAATTTATAGCTCCCCAAATGCCGATAACGGCTATGACATTTCCGATTATCAAAATATCATGAAAGAATTTGGTACCATGCAGGATTTTGATGCTCTATTAAAAGGAATGCATCAAAGAGGCATAAAACTCGTAATGGATCTTGTGGTAAATCACAGCAGTGACGAACACAAATGGTTTCAAGAAAGCCGCAAATCTCGTGACAATCCATACCGAGATTACTATCATTGGTGGCCTGCTGAAAAAGGAAAACCTGCGTTTCGTCCAGGAGCATTTGAAGCTGATGGAAGCGGTTGGAGATACGACAAAACAACAGATTCTTATTACCTACATTATTTCAATTTCAAACAACCCGATTTGAATTGGGAAAAACCAAAAGTAAGACAAGAAATCTACAGCATGATGCGTTGGTGGCTGGACAAAGGTATTGACGGGTTTAGAATGGATGTGATTCCTTTTATTTCCAAAGACCCGAGTTTTCCAGTAATCACACAAGCAGAATTGGACAAAAACTATCATGGCCGTTGGGATGTTTATATGGGTAGCGGCCCTCATTTACACGAATACCTACAGGAAATGAACCGTGAAGTTTTGAGAAAATACGATTGCATGTCATTGGCCGAAGGCGCGGGAATGCTCACCTCAACAGCGTTGAATTTCGTAGATGCCGACAGAAAAGAATTGAATATGGGTTACCATTTTGAAGGAACCAGTTTGGGATATGTTCCTGGTTATTTCAAAAAAATGGGATCCTACTCCTTAGTTGATTTCAAAAAAATCTATTCGGACTGGGACGCCGTTTACCAAACTAAAGGCTGGGGAACTATCTATTTAGGTAACCATGACCAACCTAGAATGGCAACCCGATGGGGAAATGACTCACCAGAATTTCATGATTATTCCTCTAAACTACTCACTACTTTTTTACTGTCGATGAGAGGAACTCCGTATTATTACAACGGTGACGAAATTGGAATGGTGAATGCCAAATTTGCCAAAATTGAAGATTATAGAGATATTGAAACTTTGGCAGAATATCAAAGACTGCAAAAAACAGGCGGTGATCTAAAGCAATTTATAGAAGACCAAAAAACTGGTGGCGCCAGAGATAACGGAAGAACTCCTTTTCAATGGGATAGTTCAACCAATGGAGGATTTACCACTGGAACTCCTTGGTTAAAAGTAAATGACAATCACACTACTTTGAACGCCGAAGCGCAAGATAAAGATCCCAACTCAATTTTGAATTATTTCAGAAAAATGGTCAAATTACGCAAAGACAATGCTGTTTTAGTTTATGGAAAATACACTCTTTTGGACAAAGACAATCCTAATATATATGCTTACACTAGAGAACTAGAAGGCAAGAAAGTTTTGGTATTATTAAATTTTAGCGCTAAAAACGCTTCCGCAAAAACTGGAATTAATATTTCGAAGGCTAAAGTTTTAATTAGCAATTATGCAACATCTTCAAAAACAAAAGAATTAAGACCTTACGAAGCAATTATTTATCAGCTTTAAAACTAATTATTAAATACATCCATTATATTTTGAATACTTCAGCAAACAATCATATCATTTCGAAAATTGATAAAAAATGGTGGAAAGAAGCCGTTATTTATCAAATATATCCTCGAAGTTTCAAGGACAGTAATGGCGATGGCATGGGAGATTTAAAGGGCATTATTTCCAAATTAGATTACCTCAAAAATTTAGGGATCGATGCCATTTGGATTAATCCCATTTACGAATCGCCAAATGACGATAATGGCTATGATGTGAGTGATTACTGCTCTATTCTCGCCGATTTCGGTACAATGGAAGATTTTGATTTACTAATGAAAGGATTGCAGGAACGAGGAATCAAACTCATTATGGATTTGGTGTTTAATCACAGCAGCGATGAACATTTTTGGTTTCAGGAAAGTCGAAAATCGCGAACCAATGCATATCGGGATTATTATTATTGGTGGCCTGCCGAAAAAAGAATTCCTCCTTACCGATGGAGCTGGTTTGATGTAAGCAGCAATGCGTGGAAATATGACGAAACCACTGATTCTTATTACCTCCATTATTTTTCCCAAAAGCAACCCGATCTCAATTGGAACAATCCAAAAGTACGTCAGGAACTGTATCAGGTAATGCGTTTTTGGCTGGACAAAGGCATTGACGGATTTAGGATGGATGCTTTTCAGTTTATTTCCAAGGATAATTCATTCCCGGAATTGCCTGTAGAAATTCTAAATAACATTCCCGAAATTATGAAATTTTATGGTAGAGGACCGCATTTACATGAATATATCCAAGAAATGAATCGGGAAGTTTTGAGCAAATATAATGTGATGACGGTGTCCGAAGGCGCTGGTGCTTCTCCGGAAGAAGCGATGCTTTTTGTAGATCCAGACCGAAATGAGTTGAGCATGGTCTATCATTTGGAAGGTGTAGAAATAGGCAAACACCTTGACGAATATGGTTTTGTAAACTACAAAAAATTATATTCCAGATGGGACGAAGGATTCAAAGACAAAGGATGGCTTTCTATTTTTCTAGCCAACCACGATCAACCCAGAATGGTGAGTAAATTTGGCAACGACTCTCCCGAATTTAGAGAAGTGTGTTCCAAAATGCTCTCCACATTTGTAATTACCATGAGGGGAACCCCTTATTATTTTCAAGGAGATGAATTAGGAATGATTAACATTCGTTTTGACAACATTGATGACTATAATGATATCGACACGAAAAACAAATACATTGCTTTACAAAACGAAAACGGAGATTTGAAGGCTTTCCTGGAAGAACAAAAACAAGCTTCAAGAGAAAATTCGAGAACACCAATGCAATGGAACACTACCAAAAATGCAGGATTTTCGGACGGTAAACCGTGGCTAAAAGTAAATCCAAATTATATAACCATTAATGCCGAAGCACAAGAAAAAGACCCAAATTCAACTTTAAACTATTTCAGAAAATTGGTTCAATTACGAAAACAAGAACCAACATTAGTTTATGGAACCTATACTTTATTAGATGAAGAAAACTCAAAAGTGTATGCCTATCTAAGAATATTTGAAGACAAAAAAATAATAGTTCTTCTTAATTTTTCATCAGTAAATGCAGTCTATAAATGCTATTTCAACCTAGAAAAATCGACTATATTATTATCCAATTATTCTGATACAAATAACATAAGACAATTAAGGCCATTTGAAGCGCTTGTTTTGGCTTTAAATGAATCATAATTGTAAATTTTATAGCCAATTGTGAGAAAATCCATTTATGTAAATCTTAAAAAACAGACTTAAACAAGATTACAAATACAGATAAACTAATTTATTAACTTATTTTCTATAATATTTTTATTTATTTCTTAATTTTTTATTTTAATTACTAACATTCAATTTTAATTGTTATTTTTGGAGCGAATGAAAAAAATAGCTTACATATTATTATTTACCACATTGCTCGTAACCTTGTTTTACAATGCATTGGGATATCGTATGCTTTTTGCTTTTGATCAAGAGCAGGAATGGGTAACGGCTATGAAAAAAATTCCAGATCCTGAATTTAAGGTAATTCATCTAAACGCTTCAATATACACTTTTGCAGATGATACCGAATTAGAATATGTCAATGAAAACATTACAATAAACAATAAAAATTACCATATTTTCAAAAAACAAATCAAGGACAATATTCTTAATTTGTATTATCTTCCTAATGTCAATTCTTCTTTATCAACTCAAGAAATCGAAAACATTGTTGACATTCAACTATTCAATGGTAGCAACGAAAACAAAGGATCTTCCAAAAAAATAGTCAAAACGTTTACAGTAGATTATTTTATACAATATCCAGAATCTATTGCAATTTCCAATACAACAGATTTCGAATCAATCCCTTTAATTTCTTTTTCAAAAGAGAAATTACACGCTGGATTTGTGCCTTCTTTTTACTCTCCGCCAGACTTCGTTTAGTTTTTATTATTTAAAAAAAAGAGACAAAGACTACTATCATTTGGTATTATCCTTTATTCGTATTTAACGCAAGATTTTTCATGATCAATCATCAACTATGATGATTGAAATAATCTTGAATGCATCTATCGTAAAAATATTCGATTAATTGAAATCAACAATCTGCATTCTACATTTAGAGTTCAACTGTTGCTAAATTCAAATTCAGGTATCTACTCTTTTTCTTTCCGATTTAAAAATCAAAAAATCCATCGAAATGAGCTAAAATTATTTTTAGCCCTCAAACAAAACACCTTTACACAAAGGAGCTGTTTCACCATTTTATAGGATAAATTCTAAACAAGCAAAACTATTATTTTGAAAAAAACCAATACTATTAACGTTATATACACCGCATTACTAATCGTTTTTACCACTCTTCAATCACAAAAAACAAACGCTCAAGGTTGTGTCGCCGTTAGACAAATGGGAGGATTAAACATGACATTGACCAATTCTTATAATTTGAACAAAGGTGACTTTCAAGTAGGAACGAATTATCGTTATTTCCACTCTTGGAGACATTTCGTAGGCAAAGAAGAGCAACCTCAAAGACAAACCACAGGAGGAGGACTCGATGAAAACGGAAACGAACGTGGTAATGCTGTAAACATCTATTCACATGCTATTGATTTCAATATTTCATACGGATTAACCGATCGCATTCAATTGAACGCCACATTGCCTTATGTAAACAATGAACGTTCTCAAGTTTTAAAACAAAACCCAACTACCAAAAATTATCGTTATAGCATATATGCCGATGGAATTGCCGATATTCGTTTAAGCGTCAATTATTGGTTATTTGATCCAAAAGAAATGCCAAAAGGAAATATAATGGTAGGTTTAGGAGTAAAACTAAACAATGGTAGCCATGACGAAATGGACGATGCGCCACAAACCGATGGAACTGTAAAAAGCGTGCTAATGGATCAAGCTATCCAACCCGGAGATGGCGGAGTAGGGATCATTACTGAACTACAACTTTTTAGAAAACTTACCGATCGTCTCTATGGATTCGCCAATGGATATTACTTATTCAACCCAAGAGAATCTAACGGCACATTCAAATCGGCTCCAAAACCAGGACTTGAAGGATATGAAATATACGCTTGCCCCGATCAATATTTCGCTCGTGGCGGATTGATGGTAGCCGTAGATCCAAATCAGAATTTCAATGTTTCTTTAGCAGGGCGAGTTGAAGGAATTCCAGCTTATGATGCTTTTGGCGGTCAAGTTGCTTATCGCCGTCCTGGTTACGTAATTGCTGTAGAATATGGCTTTGCTTATACTTTGGGACATCACGGTTTTAGTCTATTCATTCCTTACAATTTTGTAAAAAATCGTATTCAAAGCGCTGCTGATATTGCTACACAAGATTTAGCAAACTCAAAAATAACCGATCCAAGTAAATATGTTCATGTTCAGGGAGACGCTGCATTTGCTGATTATTCCTTTAATGTGGGATATTACTATCGATTTGGACTTGGAAAGAAAAAGAATATCTCCGTAAAATTATAAAACCAAAAAAGATTTAAAAATGAAGAAAGTTATTTTAAGTTGTTTTTTACTAGGCACCTTTTACTCTAATGCGCAAACTGAAATTGACGCTATTATGATGAGTAAAAATCGCTTTTGTGTTGGATCTGTTTACCAATACAGCAGTTGGGACAAATATTGGGAAGGCACTAACAAAAGAGAAAATCTGAATTTAGGTACCGTTTCGACTCAATCCATTGGAGTTATGGGCAACTATGGAATTACAGACAAACTCAATGTTCTTTTTAATATTCCTTATGTAAAAACAAATGCTTCGGCTGGCACCATGAAAGGTCAAGAGGGTTTCCAAGACCTCTCGCTAACCTTAAAATACATGCCGTTTGAAAAGAAAATTAAAAACGCCACTTACTCTTTATACACAATTGGAAGCTACTCGACACCAGTTTCCAATTACACTGTTGATTATTTACCATTAAGTCTTGGTTTAGGGAGTAAAGTAGCCAGTTTCCGATTGATGGGAGATTATCAAAGAGGGGAATTTTTCACTACTCTTTCTGGAGCGTACTTGTTTAGAAGCAATGTTACCATCGAAAGAAACACTTATTTTACAGATGAAATGCATTACACCAATGAAGTGGACATGCCAGATGTTATTTCAATTAATGCGAGGATTGGATATCGTTCAAATCGATTAATTGCCGAAGCCATTGTTGACAATTGGGTTACGCAATCCGGCGGTTTTGACATCACACAAAACAACATGCCCTTCCCTAGCAATACCATGAATGCTTTACGATTGGGCACAAACATAAAATACACGCTAAAAAAAGTACCGAAATTGGCCTTTATTGGAGGTTATAATTATGTGGTAGACGGTAGAAACGTTGGACAATCAAATACTTTCTATGGAGGTGCATTTTATGTAATCAATTTTAATAAAAACAGCGAAACAAAATGAAAAATAATATTCAAAAAAAGATCTGTAAAACGCTATTGGCTATAGTTCTTGCATTTACCTATTCCTGTACAAATGACATTACAGAACGAAACGATCAATTTCCTCAATTAAACCCGACAAACGTTGATGATCTTGCGGGAACTTGGAAACCCATTTTATTAACTGCTCCAGATGAATTCCCTTTAGATGTACCTATAGCAACAACATTGCCGGCATACACGAGAGAAATTAATGAAATAAAGAGCTATCAAGCTAACATTACCGAAGAACAAAAAGCGATAATAGGGTATTGGAGTGTAGGTGGCGTATTGCGTTGGAATGAAATCATGAGAACTTTGGTTGCCAAACACAATCGCCCACCGTATCAAAACCCTGACGGGACCTACCCTATTCCTTCTGGTGCCAATCCGTTCGCCAATCCAGAATTCCCATTTTCAAATCCACCATATGCAGCTAGAGCATATGCTTATGTAAGTGCTGCACAATACGATGCGATGATTGCTGCGTGGCATTATAAAAAACTGTATAATAGACCCGCTCCATTCGTAGTTGATGCGGCATTACCCGTTTTAATTCCAAAAAGCACTTTACCTTCTTATCCTAGTGAAGATGCTGTTTTGGCTGGAGTAACGGTTGAATTATTAAAATTATTGTTCCCAACAGAAATTGCCTTTATACAAGAAAAAGCAGACGAAGAAAAACTATACCGTATCATAAGCGGAGCCAATGTTCGCTCCGATGTAGATGCCGGAATTAGTTTAGGACGAAAAATAGCCGCCAAATTTATCGCACGTGCTTCAACAGATGGAGCTGGAGCTGCAGTAGGAAATCAAGCACTTTGGACACAGTTAGAAACCCAAACTGCCGCAACGGAAGAAACGCCATGGAAATCACAAGAATTCCCAACGAGACCACCTATGTTACCTTTGTTTGGAAAAGTAAAATCATTTTTCATGTCTCCTGCAGATGTTGTCGCAAGCCGTCCTGTACCACCTCCTTCGACAAAATCAGAGCAATTTGCAAAAGAATTAGCCGAAATAAAAGCATTCAGCGAAGACAATTCTAAAAAACACCAAGAAATCGTTACCTTTTGGGCCGATGGTGTTGGAACCTACACTCCTCCCGGACACTGGAATGCTATTGCTTCGGAAGCCTTCGTAAGTCAAAACTATAGCGAAGTACGATGGGCCAGAAACATGGCATTATTAAACATTGCTATGATGGATGCCGCTATAACTTGTTGGGATGCCAAATATTTTTATTTCAACCCTAGACCTTGTCAAATGGATCCGTCCATAAAAACAACAACTGGAGTCCCAAATTTTCCGGCTTATGTATCTGGACACTCCACTTTTAGCGCTGCTGCTTGTGCTGTTTTGTCCCATTTTATACCAGCGAAAGCAGAAAACATCAAGACTATGTCCACTGAAGCTTCAAATTCAAGATTATATGGCGCCATACATTACAGAAGTGATTGCGAAAAAGGGTTGCTTCTTGGCGAAACAGTTGGTACCTTTGCAGTTGCAAGAGCAAAAACGGATGGCGCCGAATAAACTAATATTATACTGATATTATTATTTAGTTACACAGTCTTAGATGGATAAAATTATTGGTTCTTAATCGGTTGAACACTTTTAAAACCATGTTTTATTTAATTAATAGTTTGGTTACTATGTTTAAAACAAATTCTAAGGCTGGTAACTATTTAAAATTTTACCACTTAAAAAAAAACCAATCATTCCCTTTCAGGAATTCAGGATAAAAAGCACAGTTTTTTTAAAAAAACCCACTTAAATTTCCACAAAAAATAAAGAATTAGTGAAATACCCTTACATAAAAACACTACAATATTCACTATTTTATTTTAGCAATTGATATTAAACTAATTTAAAAAAACATTAATAAATGCGACCCTAATTTTAACAATCGTAAGGCTTAAACAGTTTTTTGATAAATGGAAATACAACAAATAAATTGTATGTTTGTTTGTCAAGAAACATTTTTTTTTAGATTTTAAAATATGGAGGTTCTATTATGAAAAACGCTACACTCAAACAAATCGCTGATCAGCTGGGCATCTCAATAACTACTGTTTCAAAAGCGATTAAAAACTATCCTGACGTAAGTCCAGCCACAAAAAAAAGGGTAGTTGATCTAGCTACATCTCTTAACTACATCCCAAATAGTTTTGCCGTAAATCTAAGAACAAAAGAATCTAAAACCATAGGTGTAATCATACCTACTGTTGATTATCATTTTTTTTCCAAAGTATTTCAAGGTGTGCTGGAAGAAGCCGAAAAAAGAAATTATTTGGTCATTATTTTACGCTCCAATGAAAAATTAGAATTAGAAAAAAAACAACTTGAACTATTATTAAGCAAAAGAGTTGATGGAATTATCATCTCTTTATCCAATGAAACAGGTGAATTCGAACATATAAAAAATGTACTGGCCCAAAAAACCCCTTTAGTACTTTTTGACAAAATTGCTAAATTGGTCAATTGTTCCAAAGTAACCATAAATGACAGGAAAGCCGCTTATGATGCAACCTCTTTCCTAATTAAAAAGGGACGTAAAAGAATTGCCCATTTTCGTGGATCTTATATGCCACAAAATTCAATTGACCGATTTCTGGGTTACAAGAAAGCATTGGAAGACCATAATATCACTTATGATCCATCCCTAATTTATGTTTGTGACAACAATACCGACTTAGAAGATGGTTATACAAATGCAATAAAAGCCATCGCTGAGCATCCTCATTTGGATGGAATTTTTACCGTTACCGATATGGTTGCTGTTGGTGTACTCAAATATTTAAATGAAATAGGTATACCAATGCCAAAACAAATTGCCATTGTTGGATTTTGCAATTCATTTGTAACCGAGGTTACCACTCCAAAACTTTCCACTGTTGACCAACCGGGATTTGAAATAGGAAGAGTCGCTGCCTCCGTTTTATTTGATGAAATCAATTCAAAAAAACAAAATGAAGCCATTGTATTCCAATCCATAGAATTAGAAACATCCATTCTAGAAAGAGAATCTACTTAATTGCTTATTGGATTATAATCGATATATTGCAGAGACATTTTAAACTACAAAATTTAATCTAAACTCAATTTAGCCTCCATTTTAAATATGAAAGATATTACTCTCAAAGAAATAGCGACTACATTAGGGATCTCAATTACTACAGTTTCTAAAGCTTTAAAAAATTATCCCGATGTAAGTGCCAAGACCAAACAAGCAGTAATTGACCTTGCTCAAAATCTACATTACACGCCTAACAGCTTTGCAGTAAATCTAAGAACGAAAGAATCCAAAACCATAGGCTTGATTATTCCTGAGGTAATGCATCATTTTTTTTCGAATGTTATTAATGCCATAATTGACGAAGCCGAAAAAAACGGATATCTTGTTATCATTTTACAATCCAATGAGTCTATGGATTTAGAAAAAAAACAAGTGGATCTTTTGATCAATAAAAGAGTCGATGGTATCTTGATTTCGCTTTCAAACGAGACTAATTATGACGATCATATTCAACAAATCATTAACCGAAAAATTCCTTTTGTCATGTTTGACAAAATGTCTAAACTGGCTCCTTGTTCAAAAGTAATAATAGACGATCAAAAAGCAGCATTTAATGCGGTCCAACATTTAATTGATATCGGATGTAAAAAAATTGCACACATTAGAGGCCCATTAAATCCACAAAACTCAATAGATCGTTTTATTGGGTACAAAAAGGCTTTAGAAAAAAATAAAATCCCATACGATTCAACATTGGTTTATGCCTGTGAAAAAGTGACTTTTCAAGAAGGTTATGATTTTACGGCACAAATCACAAAAGAGCATCCGGATGTAGATGGTATTTTTGTAATTACAGATTTGGCAGCCGCTGGTGTAATATCGTACTGCAATGAAACCCAAATTAGAATACCGGAACAAATAGCTGTAATAGGATTTAGCAACTGGTTTATGTCTCAGGTAATTTCACCAAAACTAAGCTCAGTAGACCAACCTAGCCATGAAATGGGCGTCACTTCATTTAATTTATTATTGGAAGAGATGAACTGCCATAGAGATGAACTGCCTTTTATTCCTAGAACAGTCGAACTAGAAACGAATATAATTGTGAGAGAATCTACTATGAAATAACAAAACCTTTCCAAAAAATCAGCAACTCATATTTATTAATTGATTCTGCCAAAAACAAAAAACCTTTCTCTTTTAATGAATTAAGAGAAAGGTTTTTTATCAAAAGTGTTTATATTATTTTATCGAAATAATAATAAACTCGCTTCTTCTATTGACTTGATGTTCTTCCTCAGTACATTTTACACCATCAGCACAATTGTTTACTAACTGAGTTTCTCCGTAGCCTTTACCTATTATTCTAGTGGAACCAATTCCGTTTTTAACTAACCACGCAACAGTTGCTTTGGCTCTTCTGTCAGATAACTTTTCGTTATACATGGCTGTTTGACGGCTATCTGTATGCGAACGTACTTCTATTTTCATATCTGGAAATTCTTGCAGCACAACTAAAACTTTAGCAAGTTCAAAAGCTGCATCTTTTCGTATAACCGACTTGTCTAAATCAAAATAGACAATTGGAATATCCAATGTTTTAGCCAAATCAGTACCAACAGAGATTGGTTTCATGCGTTTCTCTAACACAACAGGAAAGTCTTTGCTGCCAGAAAAACTTTTGGTTTTGACCATACCTTCTTTGGTTTGATAGTCTTCTTTATAACCTCTCAAATAATAGGTTTTCCCACAAGCTACTTCAAAACTATATTGTCCTTTTTCATCTGCGAGAGTTTCTTTCAATGGTTTGAAATTATTATCAAATAAACTCAACTTGGCATCTGGAAGTATTTGTCCAGAATCAAGGTCCGTTACAAGTCCCGACAATGTTTGCTCACAAGTCAGTTTCTTAATCTCTACAAATCTATAAATATCATCATGGCCTCTTCCACCCTCTCTATTAGAAGTAAAAAATCCATTTCTGCTTTTACTGTTGATTAAAAAAGCAAAGTCGTCTTGACTGCTATTAATTGGCGTCCCTACGTTTTGCACTCCATAAAAGCTATTGTCTACTTCAATTTTGGCAACAAACACGTCTAAACCTCCCAAGCCTGGTCTTCCATCGGTAGCAAAAAACAGTTCGTTATCAGTCGAAATAAACGGAAAAGTTTCTCGCCCTTCGGTATTAATTTCTGGTCCAAGGTTCTCAGGAGTTCCATAGGTACCATCAGTATTTATTTTTACTCTAAACAAATCCGATTGTCCTAAGGTTCCTGGCATATCTGAGGCAAAATACAATGTATTTTCGTCTACGCTTAAAGCTGGATGGGCTACACAGTATTCATTGCTATTAAATGGCAATTCAATTACGTCTTCCCAATTTCCGTCTTTATCAAGCGTGGCTTTGTAAAGTTTCAGCAAAGTGTTTTTATTGGTATCTCTGCCTCTTTTCCCTTCCAGGAAATTATTTCTGGTAAAATACATCGTTTGACCGTCCTTGGTAAATATGGCACTCGATTCATTGAACTTAGAATTAATCTTGCGTTCAAATCGTTCTGGTTTTCCCATCTCTCCATCGGGCATTATCTCTGACCAATACAAATTGGTAAAAGATTTGTTAGTCCATTTAAATACATTCTTAGCAACACCGCCTGTATCTCGAGCAGATGCAAATACGAGCTTATTTCCTAAAAAAGAACTCCCATAATCTGAGAATTCTGAATTCACTCCCGCATCAACTACTTGAAAACGACTGGAATTGGCTTTGATTTCATCTAAATAATTTCTATTGTCTTTAAAAAGAATTCCTCTTTTATCATTGCTAGTTTTAAGATTGAATTGTTCTAGCATTTGATCTGCTTTTGCATAATCTCCTATTGACTTTAAGGCTTGTGAATAGCGATAAAAATATTCGGGTTCTTGCTCCGGATACAACGTAAAAAGTTGATCGTACCATTTTAAGGATTGAGGTAATTCGGCTTTAAAATAATAAGCGTTCCCTAACTTTTGAAACATCTTTTCGTCTTTGTATCCCTTCTCTGCTACTTTCTCATAGTTGTTTATAGCATCTACATAGGCATAACGGTCATAATTCTTTTCAGCATTAGCCACATTTGTTTTTTGTGCAAATCCCTGAAAAGAAAGTACACTTACAAGTACACTATAAATTATATTTTTAATTTTCATATGTAGCATATTAGAAAAATCTTGGAGATATTATTTTATCGTATTTATTGAACAATTCATATCTCAAAAAGATTTCATGAGACCCTGAATTGTAATTGGCTAATGCTGTAGTATCAAAATCATAACTATAACCTATAAACCACGAATCACTGGCTTGAAATCCCACCATAGCACTCATCGCAGCACTCCATCTGTAAGCCAATCCAGCCACAAATTTTTCATTCATCAAGAAATTAGCAGACACATCCACTTGCAATGGTGCCCCTTGAACGTACTTGGTTAGCAATGCTGGTTTTAATTTAACACTTGGACTCAATTCAAAAACATGCCCTGCTATCAAATAATAATTGATTTTTTCGGTAGCCACATGACTTGATGAACTTGAAGTTGCCCCTTTATCGAAATGTACAGTTTCTATCAGGTTAGGCGCTGATATCCCAATATAGCTAACATCTGAATGCAAATAGAATCCAACTCCAATATTGGGAGAAAATTTATTATCCACATTATCCTCAAATATAGGACCTCCTGCATAATCTAGTTTAGCGAAATCAATGTTTAACAAGTTGGCACTCGCTTTTAATCCAAATGACATTTTATACTTATCTGAAGTGGGTATAGTATACGAGAAATCAACCGCAATATTATTCTCAACAGAAGGTCCTATTTTGTCATTTAACACTGACAAACCTATCCCAACACTACTATTGTTGATTGGTGTATTTAAGGAGAATGAATTAGTAACCGGTGCCCCTTCAAGACCAACCCATTGGGTACGGTGCAAGGCAAGTATACTCATAGATTGTCTAGACCCTGCATAAGCTGGATTGACAATTATAGTATTGTACATATATTGCGTGAATTGAGCGTCTTGTTGCGCATACGTTGCAACAGATAAAAGCAATAAAACTAATCCTACTATTCTTGTTCTCATATGTTTTTTTTTATAAAACCCTTGAGGATCAAAGTCCTCAAGAATTTAAACTATCTATTTTCTATTTAAATACAAATACCCTGATTTCTCAATTGTATTAGAACCACTGTCTTTGTATTTAAGGATATAGAAATACGTTCCAACAGGTAATTCTTGTGCTTTATCAACCGTTACACGACCTTCACATATTCCTTTAAACGCTTTGTCATCATTGTTGTAATGATCGCGTTCAAATACTAATACTCCCCAACGGTTGTAGATCTCAACAGTGTTGTCTGGGTAGCATTCCAAACCTCGGATATAGAATTTATCATTTCCATCAATGCTATCTGGAAATACTGCATTGAATACTTTTATAACACATCCTGAAACTGACAATACTGTTGGGTTGTCATTAACAACCTTCATATCGTCTGATTTGTCTTGTACAATAGTCCCATTTGGACTTGTTCCAAATACAGTTGCCTGATTTGAAATGGATCCTGTATTGACATCCGATTGTTTTATCACATATTTACCGCTGAAATAAGTTGAATTTATTTCTCCAATGGCGAGTGCAATTGAACCTTTTGTCATTTCTACTCCAGGCAATGGGTCGTTTATAGTAACATTCGTCAATGGCGTATTGCCTGTATTGGTTACTTCAAAACTATACGTCACCGTTTCTCCCGCTTGAGCATAACCATCTCCATTGATATCGTTGAATTTGGCAGTTTTTACCAAAGCTATACTTGGTCTATCTACAAATACAGTAACCGTAGCAGAACTACAATTCGATGTATTTGCTTTTTCACAAATGGTATATGAAATAGTATAATTTCCTCCCGGTATGTTTGCCAATGCATCAAGAATACCATTTGCATTTATTGTGAAATTTGGAATTGGATTTACTGTCAATGTTACATTTGATGGATTTATTGGTAAACCGTTTAAAGTATCATTTAATAATACATTTAAAACGCTTTTTACTCCACTTAAACCCTCTATTGTTCCTGCGTCATCGTTTACTGCAGCTAATGTGTTACTATTCGCTACAACAGTTACGGTTACAGTTCCTGGATCACAATTCGCTGGATCTAATTTCTCACAGATTGAATACACTATGGTATAAGTTCCTGCTGGTGTGTTAGCTGGTACGCTTACTTGCCCTGTTGCTAAATCAATACTTGGCACTGGCGCTCCAACTGTTGCTGGTGTAGCTGCTGTGGCTACGGTTAAGTTTGCCAATCCAATTACTACTGGAGTACCATTTAACGTATCTGGATTCGCTGGGTTTCCAACTAATACATTTCCTGCATTGGCTGTTCCTGTTGTTCCATTTCCTCCTGCTATGGTATCATCTTCGGCACAAATAACATTTGACATAACTATATCCACCGTTGGCAATGAAGTACAACCATCAGAATTAGTTACTGTATAATTATAAGTTCCTGCCGTCAATCCAGAAATAGTTTTTGTTGAAGTATTCCCTTCTATGGCTACTGGGTTAATTGTCCAATTTCCTGTGGGCAAACCACTCAACTCTACGCTACCTGTAGTTACAATACATGTTGGCTGAGTAATTACTCCAATTGGAGTCGCCGGCGTTTGCAATATCGTTGTGCTGATTATCGTAAAGCTCGATGAAGCTACTGATGTACAGTTAGATGTATTGGTTGTTTTTACCGTATATGAATCTCCAACTGTTCCGCCTGTTATTACTCCTGATGCTCCAACGGATGGACCTGCCGGGGTAATCACATAGGTATAGTTTGAATCATAATTCGTCACTGTCATACTTCCCGCGGCTGAACATGTCGCTACTGCAGTGGTAACTGCTGGCTGGGCTGACGTTGGCAATATCGTTGTGCTGATTACCGTAAAGCTTGCTGAAGCTACTGATGTACAGCTAGATGTATTGGTTGCTTTTACCGTATATGAATCTCCAACTGTTCCGCCTGTTATTACTCCTGATGCTCCAACGGATGGACCTGCCGGGGTAACCACATAGGTATAGTTTGAATCATAACTCGTCACTTTCATACTTCCCGCGGCTGAACATGTCGCTGCTGCGATAGTCGCTGCTGGCTGTGCTGGCGTTGCCGGATCCGTAAAGGTCACGTCTGGGTTCCCCGTTGAGGTACAACCCGCCAACGTGATGCGTAAATTATCATATGTC
>Ga0184629_10000392_pt1 | contig 19496 bp, 26 predicted proteins | sample PLM4_32_b1_FD_133158 | JGI IMG/M metagenome (GOLD analysis project Ga0184629, IMG submission 133158) | Groundwater sediment microbial communities from an aquifer in East River, Colorado, USA - PLM4_32_b1 | ecosystem: Environmental > Terrestrial > Soil > Riparian zone | place: USA: East River... | reverse complement strand
TTGTGCGTCCCCTTTGATTTCTTTGATTTCCTGCTCGTGAAAACCCAGGGAAACTCTGGCGCTTTGATTATTTTATTTTCCCTTTGATAAAAATCAAAGCATGGTCAATCGGCGACCACTCGCTCTTTGTACTGATGATAATAGGCACCCGATGGTCCTAGATTCAAGAGCCGATCAGCCGACAAAGCCCGAGCCTGACGTGTACGAAAAGTAATGACACGTAGGTCCATCGTCCAACGGATTCATTCTCCCGAGTGGTAACATCTCCAGGCCGCAACGGTCCTTCGGACGTGCGCAACCCCAGAAGGAGAAGGGTCATGTCGAAAACATCGCGATTAGACAATGACAAAACAGCCATCCGGTCCTTCCGCGTCGAGATTTCGCAGGCTTCACTCGACGACCTGCGCAAGCGTGTCGTCGCGACCAAGTGGCCCGACAAGGAAACGGTCAGCGATTCGTCGCAAGGCGTGCAGCTTGCGACAATGCAGGCGCTCGCTCAGCACTGGGTAACGCAGTTCGACTGGCGGAACGTCGAAGCGCGGCTCAACGCTCTGCCGCAGTTCATCACCGAGATCGACGGGTTGGACATCCACTTCATTCACATGCGCTCGAAGCACGAGAATGCATTGCCGGTCATCATCACGCACGGGTGGCCCGGCTCGATCATCGAGCAGCTGAAGGTCATCGATCCCCTGACCAAGCCTACGGCGCACGGGGGAAGCGCGGTCGACGCATTCGACGTCGTGATCCCGTCGCTGCCGGGCTACGGCTTCTCCGGCAAGCCGACAGCACCGGGGTGGAACCCCATCCGCATCGCCACCGCGTGGGCGGCGCTGATGCAACGTCTCGGCTACACGCGCTACGTCGCGCAGGGCGGCGACTGGGGCAATGCCGTTTCGGAAATCATGGCGCTCCAGCGGCCTCAGGGCTTGCTCGGCATCCACACCAACATGGCGGCCACCGTTCCAGCCAACATCTCGAAGGCGCTCGCGTTCAACGAGGCGCCGCCCAAAGACCTCACGGCCGACGAGCGCAACGCGTGGAATCAGCTGGATAACTTCTACAAGAAGGGGCTGGGCTACGCGCTCGAGATGAACAACCGTCCGCAGACGCTGTATGCGCTGATGGATTCTCCGATCGGTCTCGCAGCGTGGATGATCGACCACGACATCCGCAGCTACGAGATGATCGCGCGAGTCTTCGCCGGGAAGCCGGAAGGGCTCACGATGGACGACGTGCTGGAGAACGTCACGCTCTACTGGCTGACGAACACCGCGATCTCCTCGGCTCAGCTCTATTGGGACACCGCGCAGATTCCAAACGCTGGCGGATTCTTCGACGTGCGGGGTATCCAGATCCCGGTCGCCGTGAGCGCCTTTGCCGACGAGATCTACGCGGCGCCTAGGAGCTGGGCGGAGAAGGCGTATCCCAAGCTCATCCACTACAATAAGCTCCCCAAGGGCACTCACTTCGCCGCCTGGGAACAGCCCGAGCTGTTTGTGTCTGAGCTGCGCGCCGCGTTCAATTCGTTGCGCTAGCTGAACACGCATCTGGCCCACCCGACTCATTCGGGTGGGCCAGATTAGGACCACGCCCTGCGAAACGCACTTCATTCCAACCCGATCCTTCAGGAGGACGTCATGTCCGAAAAGCTTTCTCTGTCGTCCCGCGGTTTACGTGCAGCTTCGGTCGCCGCAATAGCGCTCGCCGTCTTGGGAAGCATGGCCCTTGCTGCCGCACAGGACAAATACACGTTGCGAGTCCCGAACGGCCTCGCGTTCTCCGATTTCAGGGGATACGAAGACTGGCAGGTTGTCTCCATCGCCCAGACCGACGAAGTGCTCAAGGTGATCGTCGCCAATCCTGCGATGATCGCGGCTTACAAGGCGGGTGTTCCGGGCAACGGGAAGAAGTTCCCCGATGGTTCCAAGATCGCGAAAATCCAATGGACGCAGAAGAAGAGCACCGAAGCTCCATTTGTCGTGAACGTGCCGGACAACTTCAAAGACCTTTTCTTGATCGAAAAGGACAGCAAACGATTTCCTGGCACGGGCGGATGGGGATATGCGCTGTTCAACTATAACACCGCTTCAAACACGTTCACGCCCGATGGCAGCGGCACCAATTGCGGCCACTCGTGCCATCAGGCTGTGGCGGCGAAGGATTACATCTTCCACCCGTACCAGAAGCGGTGAACGGGGCAGTGGATTTTACGTCTGCGTAATGCGGCCGTGGGGGCCGATGGTCCAGTCGGGATTGTGCGCGACTTCCCACACATGGCCGTCGGGATCGGCGAAGTAGCCCTGATAGCCGCCCCAGAAAGCGCGCTGCGGCTCTTTCAAGATCGCCACCGACCTACTTCCCTTTGTCCTTCACCGAGCGGACGGGGGTTTCGGGGATGACGCCGCCTTTACGGCGCGCGAAGGTGTCCTTGCCCGTCTCTTCCCATTTGCCTTCGACGGCGCGCTTCGCCCAATTGTCCCAGGTCTCGTTCCAGTCGCCGAGGGAGTAGCCGTACCAGGGCGGCTGCGGCGTCAGCGCCGGCAGGCCGAGCTCGTCCCACAGCACCTTGGCGTGCTCCATGAACTCGCGCGCGGGAAGCGCGAAGGGGGGCATCGGATGTTTCGGCGTCGCGTCAATCAGAAGCGTGGCATCGCTGCCGCGCGGTCCCGATTTGGGCCCATGCCCGCCGGACTTGTAGGGCGCGACATGCACGTCCTCGCCGGGATTGGAGCGATAAGCCATCGACCAGAACACGGCGTCGGTGTTCGACGCGTCGATGTCCTCACCCAGCGCGATGACGATCTTGCCGCATTGGGCTTGCAGCGTGGCGGCACCATGCAGCCCGCGCCACACTTCGGTGCGCGGTGTGTCGTGGGCGAAGTTCAGGAAGATCACGGGCCGCACATTGGTCAGCGGTTCGTGCATCACCACGCGCTTGATCCCCTTGACCGCGAGATGATCGCGTAAATGCGCGAGGAACAGCGGCTCGTAGGCCACCTTCTTCGTGACGCTCGATTCCGAAGGCGTGACCTGGCTGATGATCGAGACGAAGACCGGCGACTTCTTCATCGTGATCGCGGTCACCTGCATCGACATGTTGTAATCTTCGAGCGCCACGTGGCCGTGGGATTCACCAAACGGCCCCTCGGGCTCTAAGAGCTCGGGATCGATCAGGCCTTCGATCACGATCTCGGAATCGGCGGGCACTTCGAGATCGTTGGTGATGCAGCGTACCGTCTTGATCGGCTCACCGATCAGTGCGCCGGCAACACCCATCTCGTCGAAATCGACGGCGAGCTTCTGCGGCCCGGTGAAGAAGATCGCGGGCGCGCAGCCGATGACGATCGCGACCGGCATCGGTGTGCCCAGCTTCTGATGCTTCTGCCAGTGGAGATAACCTCCCGCACCGCCGAGACGCGAGGCCATGCGGACGCCCAAGCGATCGGTCGCTTTCAGCGCACCGCGATACGTGCCCATGTTGCGAACACCGGTTTCGGGGTCCTTCGTCACGCAGATCGTTGCGGTGAGATAAGGACAGGCGTCGAAGCCCGGCGTCGAGATCGGCACGGGAAGCGCCTTGAGCCCGCCGTCGGGCGCCTTCAGCGCGTCGCCCGTGATGATGACTTCCTGGCAGGCACCGTGGTTCACCGTCATCGGCGGGATCGGATTCTGGATCGCCTTCAGCCAGGCGGTCCCGATCTCGTCGAGCGAAACACCCATGCCAAGCGCGTAGATCTCCGGCGATGCGGCGTAGGCGCCGACCACCACCGGCATGTCGTATTTGCGGCCGTCGCTGCCGACGACGTTGGTGAACACGAAGGCGCGGCGCTTGTCATCGGGCACGGCGCCCTGGAACTGCCAGCGGGCGAGCGGGTGGAGCTCGGTGTCCTTATTGATCGGCCGGTCGACGCGCACGACCAGGCCCCTCTCCTCGAGATCGGCGAGATGGTCCTGGAAGTCCTTGGCAATCTTAGGCGGCGTCTTCGTCGGCCGGGAACCCGGCCTCACATTGATGGTCATTCGGAAAAGCGCTCTTCAACGAGATGGCGACGGGGACCCATATACTCCAGCAAGCTATTCTTGGAACAGCGCTTTCGGACGGCGCGGGCAGGCGATGCAGAGCGGACCCATGTCGGTCCGGATTAAGTAAAATTCGCCCGGAATTGTTTGGGTTGAAACGCATTTTCGACGCGTTCGCCCCCGCCCATTAAGCCTTTTTTGAGGGGCCTCAGCGCATTCTCTGGGACGATCCCAGGACGCGCGACCACGCGTTCGAAGAGCAACATTCAACGCAAAGAAGCTCGCGATGACTCGTTCGACAAGACTGGCAATCTTAAGATTGGCGCTTACGCTTGCTCTCTCAGGCATCGCGGTCGATGCGTCGGCGGCGGGCTTGTTCGGCTGGCTCGATGGTTCGAACCAAAGCAACGCAGCGAGCACGGCGCCAAACTCGGCAGCTCCGAAGACGACCACCGGTCAGGCCGGAAAGGCGACGGACAATGCGCCCACCGACCTCGACTCCGCGATTCTGAAAGCGCAGCTGAGCCGCAAGCTCGGCGACTTCGCGGAAGCTTCAAAGATCCTGAGCCAGCTCGTGCTGTTCGCGCCGGACGATCCGCGCGTGATGGGCGAGTATGGCAAGACGCTCGCGGCCCAAGGCAAGAGCGACGACGCGCTCGCGTTCCTCGAGCGTGCGATCCAGCTTCAACCCGCGGAATGGTCGTATCACTCGGCGCTCGGCGTCGTGTACGACCAGAAGGGCGCCTACCCGCTCGCCCAGGCCGCCTATGCGCACGCGCTGCAGCTGAAACCTGGCGAAGGCGCCGTGCTGAACAACGCGGCGTTATCTTATATGCAATCGGGCGACCTCGACATGGCGGAGAAAATGATCCGCCAAGCCGAGACGACGACCACCGACAAGGCCCGCATTCAGTACACGGTCGCGCTCGTCGAGCGGGCGAAACAGATACGCGCATCGAAGGCTCCCGTAGCGCAGGCCCCTGCACCGACGCAGGGTCCCGCCGTCATCGCTTCGCTGGCGCCCGTGCCGACCACACCAGCCCAGCCTGTGACCGAGCCGTATCAGCCGGTGATCCAGGACACGCCCGTTGCGAGCAATGCTCTTCCGCCGCTCGAGGAGCCCGTGGACGATTGGGTGAACGTGACACCAACCGTTCCCGCTCCAACCACCGAGGCCTCGTCAACGGCGCTGGCATCGCTGCAGTCCAATCCGACAGTCATGATGCAGGCGGTTCCGAAGGATGACTTCGCCGGTCCTGTGCAGCTGCGTCCAGAGCCGAAAGAGGTTGCGCCCGTTCCGAAAACGGCAGCGCCCACCGCTCCGAAGGCGGCTTCGCCCGAGCGCAGGCAGCTCTCGGTTTCAGCAAATCCCCCGCTGACGACAAGTACGCAATCTGCGCCCGCGCCGAAGGGTGAAGTGCACGCTTATTATGTGCAGGCCGGCGCCTTCGCCACCGAAGAGCGCGCGGACAAGCTGGCGCAGAGTTTGGACAGCATGGGCGCACGCGTGTCGCCGACGACCGTTGGCGGCCGCTCGCTTTATCGCGTGCGTATCGGACCCTTCAAGGACGCGCAGCAGGCCAACGACGCGCTTGGCGTCGCCAAGTCCATGGGCCACACCGACGTGAAGGTCGTTACCGAGTAATCGGTCTCTCTATAAGCGATTTGATTAGAAGAGGGCGCGAGAAGCGCCCTCTTCTGCTTTCAATACGGTTCGTCATTCCGCTGCTCGAACCGCCGCACCTTTCGGCACGCGTGCGAGGACAGCTGCGATCACAGCGCCAGCAATTCCCGCCTGGAGAGATACGACCAGCGGATGGACAACATGGGCTGGTAAGGCCCAAATCGTCGTGTTCCCGTAAAAGCCGGCACTAACGTACACGGCTATGAGCAAGCCGATCACCGCGCCTGTCGCAAAGCCCCCGCCGATTGTCGCGTTGTTCCTAAGAGCGACCCCAATGGTGAGAAGAGCGGCCATCGACAGATCAGCTAACGCGAAGGCCAAGCGCAGAGGCGGCATGCGAAAAACGGCTCTACCCGCGTCGCTGGTGTTCGCAGCGTAGAAACCCGAGACAATCAGATCAAATAGGACCAAGCCGGCAGCTTGGATTACGACTGCGCCGACGATGGTGCCGATGGCGATTCGCTTCATGTCCATTGGTGTGCCCCCTTCATGAATGATGGTCCCGGACTGGATCAACGCGCCGGCTGTATGCCTGCGCTTTTCGGCACGCGAGCGAGGATGGCTGCGATCACGACGCCGACTATTCCGCCGCGGATCACCTCAAGAAGCGGATCCACGATCGCGAGTGTGAGATTTTGAGCTTCCTGGCCGCCATGGTGGATGAAATCCACGCTGAACCAGACCAGGAAGTTGTACAGCGCACCCGTCACGAGCCCGCCTGCGATGGTGAGAGCGCCTTCCCGGCTCATGATGCCGAGGGTGAGGAGCAGCCCTATACCGAGACTGCCCGCTACGGTGGCCCATAAAATGGGCTCCTCCCGGTAAAAGCCTGACGGTCTGTTCGCCGCGTAGAAGTCCGCGGCGGCGAGCTGGAAGATCAGATAGCCCACCGCGAAATAGGCGATACCGCCGATGATCGTGCCGACCATGAGTCGTTTGCTGTCCATTGTGCCCTCCTCCATTTCCCTTTTGATACTGCAGACCCTGATATCGACGCGGCAGGTCAAGCCGTTGCAGCCCTCGGCACGCGCGCGAGCACTGCGGCGATGACCGCTCCGGCGGTTCCGTGATGGATCGCCTCGAACAGCGGATCGATCATGGGCGTAGTAATATTCCACACGTTCGTGAGCCCATAGAGGGTCAAATCCGCGTGGAGCCAAAGCAGGAAGCCGATGACCGCTCCGGTTAGCAAGCCTGATCCTATCGTTGGCGTGCCCGGTCTGCTCGTGATACCTAGCGTCACGAGCGCACCCGACGCTAGATCACCCAACACAAACGCCCATTGCAGACTTGGATCCCGGTACGCACCGGTGTCCGCAATAAGGTTCGCGACGTAGAAGTCTGCGGTTGCCAGATCGAAGATCAGGTAACCGACGACGAACAGTGTGGCGCCACCCACAACCGTACCAATGGCAAGTCGTTTCATGTCCATAGTGCCCTCCTCCATTGATTGCGAGCCGGATGATCTGGCCGCGGGTCAAGCCATTGCAGACTTCGGGACTCGCGCCAGGACGGCGGCGATTGCGGCCCCTACGATGCCGTATTGGATCGCTCCGAGCAGGGGATCGACCATCGTCAGGGTGAGATTCTGCGCGTTCCAAATCCCATACAGGACGAAATCAACGCCGATCCAAAGCAGCAAACCGATCACCGCACCCGTGATGAACCCTCCTGCGATGCTCGGCGTGCTCGACCGACTTTCGATGCCGAGTGTGATGAGCGCTGTCAACGAGAATTCCCCCAACGCGATCGCCCATTGCAGACTGGCGTCTCTGTACAGGCCGCTCATCGAGTTCGCGGCGTAGAACTCCGCCGTCAGAATCTCGAAGACCACGTAGCCGACGATGTGCATTGTGACCGCACCCACAATCGTACCTATGACAATTCGCTTGATGTCCATTTGTGCCCTCCCTCATTGATTGCGAGCCGGATGATCCGGCCGCGGGTCAAGCCATTGCAGACTTCGGGACTCGCGCCAGGACGGCGGAGATGATCGCCCCGGAAACGCCGGCGTGGACAAACTCCAGCAGCGGATCGACGATCACGATCAGCAGAGGCCGTATCGTGGTGTAGGAGTAAAGAAAGACATCGGCTTGCAGCCACACGAGCAAGCCGATCACTGCGGCAATAAGAGCGCCAGCCCCGATGGAGGGGACAGTTCCCCGGCTCAGGAGCCCGAGCGTGATGAGCGCCGCGTAGGCGAGATTTGCGACGAACATCGACCCCTGCATGGGGACATCGCGGAACGCGCCGCTCGCAGGTCCCTCGTTGGCCGCGTAGAAGTCCGCCGCCGCGACGTCGAAGATCAGATAGCCGACAATGTGCAACACAATGCCACCGACAATCGTACCGATGATGAGTCGCTTCGTATCCATGATTTTCCCCCTTCGTTTGGACTGTTGACTGCACTGCTCAAGCGCGCGGCTTGTCGTAGTTCCAGATCAGCTCGCCGTATTTCCACGACCCGTCGCGCTGCTTGCGAAATTCGTGCATGGCGTTGCCCGACATCTTGATTGTGTCGCCGCCCGCTTTTGGTGTCAGATCGAGCGAAAACGATGCAGGGGCGAAGGCCTTGGACCCAAACACCTGCACCTTATTGAGCTTGACGCCGAGCTTGATCTTGTAGGGTTCGAAGAACGCGGTCTTCACGAACGCCATGACGGCTTTTCGTCCCCTAAGCCTGGGCGCATCCGCGGGCATCCACAGCGCTTTGCTGTCCAACGTCTTTTCCCAGGCAGCGGGATCGTCGGTATTGGCGGCGGCGCAGTACTGACGGACGGTGGATTTGATCTTCGCGATTTCCTTTTTTGACATGACAATTCTCCGTTTCTGGATTCAACAAGAAGACTCGCCTCACGCTCGTGGGCATGAGGTTAGGATTGCATCGGCTGGTACGTCACGAACTCCACTTGCTCGAAACTGAGACTTTTGACGCGTTCGACATCGAGGAAGTTCGGGGTATCGGCCAGCGCCGCCTGAAATTCCGGCGTTGCGAACGAGTCCGCGCTGTCGAACCACATTTCCGCGAATCCGTCATACGGCGGTCTCGTGCCGTCAGCAGCGGCCGTCGAATGGTTTTGCACGTACTTTCTCAAACCGGGAATCTTCCGCGCGATCGGTCCGTGAGTGTCCCGCCAGTAGCGGTGAAACTCCTGTTCATCCATGTCCGGGCGCCTATGCACGAGAAACACCATCTTGAGCATTTCCGATCCCCGTCGGTCTGATAGCAGCGCAGCGTTTGTTTGATTTGATTAAATCGCGGACCTCTTGTGGGTGACGGCAACAACCCCTCGGCAAGAGCGAGCGGCATCTTGCCGTCATTTCCTCAGTTGTTCGCCGATATCGGTCACGGCCCATTCTTCGGCGACCTTGCCCGCCTCGAAGCGGGTGACCACCATGTCATGCCAGGTGAGCGCGCGGCCCGACGCCGGCACGCCCATGTACTCGCCCTGATGCGTGCCCTGACTCGTGCGGAGCCAGGCAACCCTGTCCCCTTCAGTAGCCAGAATCACGACGTCGTAGCGGAAGTCGGGAAAGGCCGCGCGCACCCCCATCACGAATTGCTCGATGGCTTCGGGCCCGCGCTGGTCGCCGCCGGCGACGTGGACGACAAAGCTTGGCAGAAAGAAGTCGCGCACGTAAGCCATGTTGCCCTTGGTGAAGAGCTCCTCGTGTGCGGTACGAATTTGCGGTCCATAGTCCTGGGCCGTTCCCGCCGGCGTGCATGCACTCAAGAAGAGAACGCAGAAAACGATCGGTGATGGCAATCTCATTTGAACCCCCCTGGTTTCAGTTCGCGGAGAGCGCGTGTCGAAAGCTCCGGCTCCTCGTGATTCCGTTGCGCGCCATTACGTCCCGCATTTGGAATGTCACCGCACGCGCCTGAGCGTCATCGATGCGCCCGCATTGGCAGCGCTCACGCCATCCCGCCCGACGATCGTCTGCGTGGTCATCTCGAGCGTGTCGCCATCAACGCGAAACACATTCGTTGAGCTCCCGCCGGTGAATTCGGGCGTCTTGGCGATCATCGGCCGAAACGTCAGTTGCGACCCGCTGATCTCGTACGTGCCGGCATTGGCGATGATGGTGTCGTATTGCGCGGCCTTCTCTTCGGCCGTCGGATTGAACGGCACCGCCGATGACGGCCGCTCTCCATCGGCGATTGAGTAGATGGCGCTGTACCGGCCACCCGTGAAAATGATCTGTCCTGGTCCGGCTTGCTCGGTCGTCCGGCCATCAGGGCTCTTCTGCGTCATCACCTCCCACACACCCTGCACAGCGTCGCCGGTCGACGCTGCGTCCTGCGCAGTGCCCGCTTGCTGCTGAGGCTCCGTGCAACACACAAGACACAGAGGCAGAACGATCATGCTCCGGAGCAACAAACGGCGCCGATGGAGCGGTGTGTTGCTTTCGTGGTTCTCTTGCTCGAAAGGCTTCATGGCACTCTCCCAGGAATTGTCCGCGTTTCATTCAGCCCGGTGACGCGGGTTACTGTCACAGCTCCCCGCGGCGCATCCGATCGGCGATGTGATCCGCCTGCCGGATCGCCAGCGCGACGATCGTGAGCGTCGGGTTCGCCGCCGCGCTGGACGTGAAGACGCTGCCGTCGGAGACGAACAGATTCGGGATGTCGTGAACCTGTCCCCAACGGTTGGTGACGCCGTCCTCAGGCCGTGCGCTCATCCGCGCTACGCCCATGTTGTGGCAGGTCATGAACACACCCTCAGTGGACCTGACGTCGACGCCGCCGATCGCTTCATAAAGCTGGGTAGTCTGTCTGATCGCATGAAGCTGCATCGCGGTGCTGTTCGGGTGCATGGCGTACTCGATGACTGGCACCGGCAGTCCGTATTGGTCTCGCTCGGTCTGATGAAGGATGATCCGATTCGCGTTCTGCGGCGGGTCTTCACCCGTAATGAAAACCCCGGCGAACCGGCTGTAGCTTTCCATGTACTTCGCGATCGGCTCGCCCCATCCGCCGAGGAATGCCGCAAAACCGCCCGGATCGCCCGCCGCCGTTTCGATGAGATAACCGCCGGCGAAACCTCTCTCCGGCTTATGATACTGCTCATCAACAATGAGCCCCGTCTGCTGGGTGCCGCGGTGGAAGTTTACCGGTCCGGGCATCACGGCGAGGATTAGGCTGGAGACGTGCCGCATATAATTGCGGCCGAGATGACCGGAGGAATTTCCGAGGCCGTCTGGAAATTGTCCCGAGGCTGAATTCAAGAGAAGTCGCGTCGTCTCGATGACGTTGCCCGCGACCGCAACTGCCCGCGCCTTCTGCTCGTGCATCTCGCCCGCGGAGTCGGCGTACACGACGCCCGTCACTTTTCCCGTCGCGTCGTGATTGATCTTCAGGGCCATCACGTTCGAGCGAAGCTCGAAGTGATCCGTCGTTTCCGCCTTGGGAATTTCCGTGTACAGGGTCGACCACTTCGCGCCGATCTTGCAGCCCGCGTGACAGAACCCGAGCTGGATGCAGCCAGGCCGGCCGTCGCGGGCGACCGGATTGATGGCCATGCGCGCCGACGTGATTTCCTTGTACCCGATCTTCAGACCGCCGGCCTTAAGGACCTTGTAATTGCTGATCTCGAAGGACGGCGGGATTCCGTTTGTGCCCGTCACGCCCATCTTGAATTCGGCTTTGTCGTAATAGGGCATGAGTTCGGCGAGCGTGAGAGGCCAGTCGACCAGCGTGGTGCCATCCAGCAGGCCGTAGGTCGTTCTCGCCTTGAATTCGTGCTCCTGCAGCCGCGGCGTGACGCCCGACCAACGCACGGTGGTTCCGCCCACGGTTTTGCACAGCCAGACGGGTGGCCCGATGCGCTTATCGTTCCAGCCGATCCGTCCGTTCATCAGCGGCGGATTGTTTTCGATATCATCGAGGGTCAGGCGCGAACCCGCTTCAAGACAAACGACGTCGATGCCCTTCTGCGCGAGCTCGTTCGACAGCGTACCGCCGCCGGCGCCGGAGCCGATGACGACCACAGGCGAAGTGTCGCTAAGCTCGAATTGCCGCGCCATCTACGGAGCCTCCGGCAACCAGTCGATGACGCCGGCGCCGCGGTTGAGATAGCCGCCCTTCTCGAAAGACGGACCCTCGTAACCAATAAGAGTCCATACCGCGGGATGCTCATAGAGACGGCTTCTCACCGCCTCCTGGATCGTGGCGAAGAAGGGCTGGCCTTCGACCGCCCGCATCGCCGCGATCTGAGTTGTTTCGTCAAGCTCTACGAAGGCTTGCGGCTGGTGCGCATTCAGCGCCGCTTCCGCGGCGCCGAGCGCATCGGCGAACGCCATATCAGTGGCGACCGCCGTCAGAGCGCCGTCCAAAACGTTCGCATAGACATCATCGGGTATTGCTTCGTGCGGATAGAGGAGTCGTGCCATGCGCACCATCGCGGCGCGCGTGGTTTCATTGAGCGCATCGGCGCCGAGGAAGTCCCGTATCAATCGAAGAGCGGGCGGGCCGAGGACAAAGGCGAGCCCGGACAATGCAAGCGCGCCGACGAGCACCCGCCGACGAGCGATCACGTGATTCATTTTGAGCCCCCAGAGTCGAACACTTGCTGGAGGCGCTGCCCCACTCTTTAGCGACCACGCAACCGATACCAGCAGCGCGCAGCAGGAACGTGTGAAGGCTACACGAGCGCGCGCACGTCAACAACCATCAGTATAAAGATGGCGCGACGGCCTCTACCCAAGGCCCGAGGCTAAACCACTAATCGGGTACACAAAAATTGCGAGACCAACGTCCTGCTGCTCGCGTGCGAGCGACGTTCACCCATCAAACCGAGATGTGGCAACTGTGTCGACCGCGCGGATTTCGTGATGGCGGTCGACACGGCCAAGGCGCGCTTCGCGCCCGGCTAGATGTAGCTCGTGAACAACGCGATGAGGATGATCACCGATAGCGGAACGCCCAACAGCCACAGAAGCGTTCCTTTTGCCAAAGATCCCATGTCGAAATCCTCTGTTCTCTTCTCTTGAACATAACGTCTCGAAAAACCATTTGGACGCATCCAGGTAGCGGACCGATGCCCACATCGCCGCTTCGCTACAGCTCAGCGAGACGTACTCGGCTCTCTGCTCGTGAGGATGGAACTTTGCGTCCATCTCTACCGTTGTCTGAACCACGCGACGTGGAGGGCACATGACGCATTATCGGTGCTACCTGTTCAACGCGGCCAACCGCGTCGAGCGCGTGGTCGATTTTACGGCGGCCTCTGACGCGGAAGCGTGCGATGAGGCTGATCGCATGCACACGGAGTCCGGTTACGGCTTCCTGGAATTGTGGCGCGACAACCGCAAGGTCTACTGCCCAGGCGGGCAGAAATTGCACGCCTGACCGAAGACCAGCGCACGATCAGTGATGCAGGCGTCCGGGCATCTGGAAGGGCGGCAGATGACGCCTGCTGCGATGGCGATTGGCGATCGCCAACAGCGTCTTCAGATTGATCACCTGGCCCTTGTAGACGTAGCTCTGGTCCCCGCCCTCGTTCGGCAGCGGCTGGACGTCGATGTTTCGCCCTTGCAGATATTCAAGCACATGGGCTGCCACAGGCGGTTTTGCCGCGGACACCCTTTGGATCCTCCCACCACGCGCGAGATATTCGGCCACCATTGCCTCAGTCTGTTCTCGAAGGTTCATGTTCGCGCTCCCTTAGCGATGCGGGTCGGGGAGTCGAGGGAACCGGCCACGCGCCAGCCCGACCAAGACCCAGAGGACCGCAATTGGGACAGGCGTCTATCGGCATGCCGCCGTAAAACGGCGCGCTCCGGCTACAGCCATTGTTCCGATAAACCGCAACTTCGCAGGCATTTCGCCTTCACTCTGCCCGCTCCTAAACCTCTTCCCACCCTTAGAAACACCGAACGCTATGCGGCGTTCCACCCACAATCAGGGTTCCATGCCGAGAGGCGACGGAACGGATCGGGTCTCACGCCGTTTGAGGGGCATGGGGAAGAAATACGAATACGCCGTGTCCGCCGAAGCCTGCCAACGAAAAGGCCGGCAGGCCGTGGACGACGAAGACGCCACCGAGTGGTTCGGGCTTGCGATGTATTGGACGGTGCTCTCGCGCGGGGTTACGCCCGAGGACGCGGAAGACCAGTTCGTTGCGATGCTCGAAACCTCCGGCACCCGCCAAATGACTTCCGGCACCTGCCACTGATCGCTCTATGCCCCTCAAGCTTTCATGGTAGCCTCCGGGCCGATTTCCTAACCTTCCATCCGAGCGAAGGAGTCGGGCCATGACGAGACTGATTGCAGCTGTGTGCGTGGTGTTGGCCTGCGCGATGAGCACCGCGTTCGCGCAAGCCTATCCGCCGAATGAAGCCGGCGTGACCATGGGCCACTGGCATCTCAATTCGCGCGATATAGAAGCAAACAAGAAGATCCTGGTCGCCATGGGCGGCACGGCCATCAAGCCGGGCGCGTTCGAGATCGTTCGCTTCCCCGGCGTCGCCGTGTTCCTGCATCAGGGTCCGGGCACGCCACCCAACACGGGCGGCACGGTCGGAACGGTGGTGAACCATGTCGGGTTCATCGTGCCGAACACGCAAGAGGCGATCGCCAAGTGGAAAGCGGTCGGCGTTCCTGTCGCGCCAGGCGCGCCGGGGCGGCTCGACCAGGCGTTCGTCACGACGCCGGACGGCCTCAGGATCGAGATCCTGGAAGACAAGACCCAGACCGTTCCGATCCGTCATCACCACATCCACTACAATGTGCCGGAGAGCGAGATTCCGAAGATCCAGGCGTGGTACGCCAAATTCTTCGGCGCGAAGCCCGGCATGCGCGGACAGAACGTCGCCGCCGATATTCCGGGCGCCAATCTGTCGTTCAGCAAGACCGACACGCCGACGGTCACGACCAAGGGCCGCGTCCTCGACCATATCGGGTTCGACGTGAAGAACCTCGCAGCATTCATGAAGAACCTCGAGGCACAGGGCGTGAAAATCGAGCGCCCCTTCACACCGAACCCTGCGGGCGGAGGGCTTGGCTTTGTCTCTGATCCGTGGGGCACGCAGATCGAGTTGAACGAACGGCCCGTACCGCTCTAGGCCGCGGGGACCGAAAAGCAAAACGGAAGCCAGAGCAATCTGGCTTCCGTTTTTTTTCGCGCGACTGTTCTGCGTCTAGCCGCCGGCGGGTTCGCGACCGGTCCCAAGATTGGCGTCCTGATCCATAGCGGTCGGCTTGAAGGCGGCTGCGGCCTGCTGAGCGAGCGCGAGATCGGCGGGCGAGAGTTGGGTGGCGAGCACCCCGACGCGGGTCGCCGATTCCTTGTCGCCGCCCTTCGCGGCAATCGCGTACCACTTGTAGGCCTCGGTCAGGCTCTGCGGCAGGCCCGCGCCGCGCTCGTAGAGCGAGGCGAGATTGAATTGCGAGTCGACAAAGCCGAGCTCGGCCGCGCCCCTGAACCAGCGCGCCGCTTCCGAATAGTTCTTCTCCACGCCCCAGCCCTGGAAGTAAGCGACCGCAAAGCTGTGCATCGCACGGCGGTTGCCCTTCTTCGCCGCGGCCTCGTACCAATGGTTGGCCTGGAACGCGTCTTCGGGAACGCCATGGCCGCGCGCATAGAGCGTGGCCAGCCAGAATTCGGCGGTCGGCTCGCCGCGATAGGCAGCGCGCATCAGCCAGCGGGCGGCTTCGTTCTCATTGGCCTGAACGCCATCACCGGCAAGGTATTTCAAGCCCAGGTCACGCTCGGCCTTCGGATCGCCAGTGGAGGCGAGCTCTGTGAGCTTCTCGATGGGCGCGGCTGCGGCGACCTGCGCAGGCGTCGGATTAGCAGCCGGCTGAGCCGGCGCCACCTCCGGCGCAGGAGCCGGCGTCGCCTGCTGGACCACTTGCGGCTCCGGCTTTGCCGGGGGCACTTCGACAGGATTGGGTACGAGCTCGGCGAACTGCGGCTCGGTCGCACCGGACATCGAGGGCATCGCGGTGACGACATTGCGGTTCAGCACCATCGCGGCCGTTGCCAGGATTGCGAGCGGACCGAGCACAGCCGCGGCGACCACGCGCGTCCGCTTCGAACGGCGCTGCGTTTGGTGATGTTGGCGCTCGGCGCCGGCTTGCGTGGCAATGGCGGCGCGACGAGCCTCGAGGAGATAATTGTCCATGAGAACACCCTCTTCGGAATTTGACGTGACAGGTTGCGGTTGAGGATCGAGTACGGGGGGAAGATCATCGCCCTGATGTGCTTCAGCACGCGGCGGCATCGACAGCGGTACGGCGGCGATCGGCGGAGGCTCCACGACGAGGTGCGCAACCTTCGCGGGCAGCGGCGCATTGGCCACCGGAGCGGATTTGGTCACGGGAGCAGATTTGGTCACGGGCGTCTCAAGCGCGGCTTTGACCTCGGAACGCATATCGGCAAAGGCACGATCGGACACTTCCACCTGCTGCTGCAGATCCTTCACGCATTGCTCGACCCACGAGCTCATGTCGTTGCGTTGGCGCAGCGCCTTCTGGTGACGGTCGATGATGTTGCCGAACGAGGTCTCCAGCGTCTCGACCTGCCGCATCAGCTCGTGAGAGCCGGGCGAGGGAGACGGTGCGCCGCCGCGCATGCTCTTGGCGAGCGCCGCGAGATCGTCGGCGGCGATGGCCATCAGCAGTTCTTGCTCGTTGTCGAAGATCTTCGCGAGCGCGCCGGTAGAAAGACCGGCGGCGTGCGCAACGCTGTCCAGCGTCAATCGGCCGGCACCGCCGCGGGAGACCTGCTGGCGCGCCACGATAATGGCCGAGCGCTTGATTTCGGCGACGTCTATCAGCCGCGCCGTGCGGGGTTCATCGGCCCCTTGGTTAATTGCCGCAGACTCGTTCATTCAGGTCCCGTCACGCGTTCGCCTTCCCGCCAAGGGAAGGCCGGTGTTTTGCCCTCTCAGATTTAAGTGGGGAGGCCTAATTTTCGATTAAAAGTCAGGAATTGCCGGCTTTCCGGTGACCCGGGATTTACGACGTTTGGCCCGAGAAAGCGGCCAAAATGACCTCTTTCGGCGCTTTGGAAAGGCTGCCGAGATGGGCCTCATAGGCCGCGAGATTGGCGGGCGCGGCGGCTAGGCGATCAGTGGGTTTTCCAAGGTTCGAGGCGGCCTTTTCGAGACGCCCCTGCTCCAGGCGCTCGGCTTCCAGTTCGAGCTTCTTGACCAGGTTGCGGAAGCCCTCATTCGGAGGGAACTCGCCGACGCCGGTCTTGAGACGGCGTCTGAGCCCGCGCAACGGCTCGACGACTTCGGCGCGCCAGGGCGCGATGGCGGCATCGAGACGGGTGACGTCGTCACGCGTCACGGCGCGGCCGTTGTCGGCAAGGAACAGGAGGAGCAGGAGGAGGTTGACGTCGACGTTGGCCTCGTCCTGAAGCGTTAAGCACGCGGGCGCGACATCGGGGAGCGCATAGAAGCGCAGCGAGAAGCGCCAGAAGGCGGAGTCAGATGCTTCGGGCGCCCCGGTCATCAGCCGGCGCGTTTGAAGAACTGGACGGCGCGTTCGTGCTTGAGCGCCGCCGTCTTCGAATTGAACGTGCCGAGATTGCGCCGCTTGCCGGTCCTCGGATTGACTTTTCGCGAATAGAGCCGGTAACGGCCATCCTTGAGCTTCCGGATCATGGCTTCGCCTTTCCTTCAAGCGAATCGATCATCGCTCTTAGGAAACGCGCGGCTTCGGCACCCGTTGCGACACGGTGGTCGAAGGTAAGCGAAAGAGGCAGCGTGCGGCGGACGGCCGGCGCGCCGTTGTGCGCAACAATCCGTGGACGGATGGTTCCAGCACCCACAATGGCGACTTGCGGCGGCACGACGACAAGATTGGCGCGCGAGCCCACGCCGAAGACGCCGTAGTTGGAGAGCGTGATGGTCGCACCGCGCATTTCCTCGAGCGGGATCGCGCGAGCTTCGACGTCCTGCTTGAGGAGATTGAGGCCGTCGCGCAGATCGGCGTCTTCGCGCACTTCCACGTTGCGCATCACCGCGACGAACAAGCCGTCATCGGTGTTGATGGCGATGCCGAGATCGACGTTCTTGACCATGCGGAGCGTCATGTCCTGGCCGTTGTACCAGGCGTTCAGCACGGGCGAGGCCTGGCAGCCGGCGACGATGGCGCGGATGAGGCGCACGGTGACGTCGCCCTTGTCGATCCAGGACTCGACGTCCGCTTCGTCGTGGATGGAGGCGGGCACGATCTCGGCGTGGGCCTGCATCATCTTGTTAGCCATCGCGCGGCGCACGCCGTGGAGAGGCTCGGCGGGGAGCTCGGCGACGGCATGCGCATAGCGCTTGACGTCGTCGGCGGTGATCATGCCGTCGGGGCCTGAGGGATCGACCGCGATCAGATCGACGCCGAGCTTGCGGGCGAGCGCGCGGACCGCGGGTATGGCCTTGACGCGCGCGCCGCTAACGCGTTCGCGCTGTTCGGCGTCGCTGGCTCGCGTCTCGGCCTCAGGCATCATGCCGACGACGGTGCCGCGGTCTTCTTGTTTCTGTGCCGCCCCATCATCGAATTCAGCGAGTTTGGTTCCGATCGGGATGATGTCGCCGGGCTTGCCATGCAATGCCGCGACGCGCCCCGAATAGGGTGATGGCACTTCGACGACCGCCTTGTCGGTCTCGACGGAGACGAGCGGCTGATCGGCCACGACATTGTCACCGACGGAGACATGCCAGTTGACGATCTCCACTTCATGGAGACCTTCGCCCAGATCGGGAAGGCTGAAGCTCTTCATGAGAAGTTCACCACGCGGCGCGCGGCGTCCACGATCTGCTTCTCGCTCGGCATGTAGGCCTTCTCCAGGCGAGGGAGGGGCACGACGGTATCGGGAGCGGTGACGCGTTCGATAGGCGCGTGCAGCGAGAGAAGGCCGCGCTCGGCGACGGTGGCGGCGATCTCGGCACCCGGGCCGATATGGCGCGGCGCTTCGTGGATAACGACAAGCCGGCCGGTTTTCTCGACCGAGGTGAGGATGGTGTCGAAGTCGATCGGCGCGATGGTCGCGACGTCGATCACTTCGGCGGAGATGCCTTCGTTGGCAAGGGTCTGCGCGGCCGCGAGCGTCTCGCGCACCGTCGGGCCCCACGTGACGAGCGTGATGTCCCTGCCCTCGCGCAGCACGAAGCAGGTGTCGAGCGGCAGTCCGTGGCCGTTGTCGTTCACCTCTTCCTTCTGCGCGCGATAGAGGCGCGTCGGCTCGAAGAACATCACGGGGTCAGGATCGGCGATGGCCGAAAGCAGCAGGCCGTAGGCGCGCGACGGCGAAGACGGGATGACGACGCGCAGTCCCGGGATGTGCGCGAACAGGGTCTCGGTGCTTTCCGAGTGGTGCTCAGGCGCATGGATACCAGCGCCCATCGGTGCGCGGAATACGAGCGGACACGACAGGCGGCCGCGCGTACGGTTGCGCAGGCGGCTCGCGTGATTGATGACCTGATCGAGCGCGGGATAGATGAATCCCATGAACTGAAACTCGGCGACGGGACGGAAGCCTTGCGCCGCGAGACCGATCGACATGCCGGCGATGACGGTTTCAGCGAGCGGCGTGTCCATCACGCGGTTCGAGCCGAAACGATCGAGCAAGCCGTCGGTCGCACGGAATACGCCGCCGTTCTTGGCGACGTCCTCGCCGAAGACGATGACGCTGTCGTCGTCCTGCATGGCGCGTGCGAGCGCCATGGTGATGGCAGAGACCATGGTAACTTCGGCCATCTCAGCCACCCATCAGCTTCTTGCGCTGCCAAGCCAGCGCAGGCGGAAGCGTCTCGAACAAGTGATCGAACATCGATTCCGGGC
>Ga0184629_10000391_pt1 | contig 19499 bp, 15 predicted proteins | sample PLM4_32_b1_FD_133158 | JGI IMG/M metagenome (GOLD analysis project Ga0184629, IMG submission 133158) | Groundwater sediment microbial communities from an aquifer in East River, Colorado, USA - PLM4_32_b1 | ecosystem: Environmental > Terrestrial > Soil > Riparian zone | place: USA: East River... | reverse complement strand
TACTTTCTGCGATTGGAATTGCGGGAATGGACAGAGCGTTGCGCGCCAACGTAATTACAAAATCAGGAAAAGCGGTAGAAACTGCCGGAGATATTGATGTGTTGCTTTTGGATAAAACGGGAACAATTACTATTGGAAACAGGAAAGCAACTCATTTTTATCCTGCAACCGGTATTTCGGAAGAAGATTTCATTAAATCAGCAGTTTTAAGTTCACTTGCCGATGATACTCCAGAAGGGAAAAGTATTGTGGAATTGGCGGGGGGTGGAGTTGCCCAAAAGCTATCTATTGAAGGAGCTACGTTGATCAAATTTACTGCCGAAACGAGAACCAGTGGAGTGATTCTAAAAGACGGAACCAACATAAGAAAAGGAGCCCAGGATGCTGCCAAAAACATAGCGCTTCAATCAGGTAATGTTTTTCCGGAAGATACTGCAGAAAGAGTTATTGCTATTTCTTCAAAAGGAGGAACACCGCTAGTGGTTGTCAAAAATAACGAAGTGCAAGGAGTTATCGAATTGCAGGATATTATCAAAACGGGAATGAAAGAACGCTTTGAACGTTTGCGAAAAATGGGTGTAAAAACCGTGATGGTTACAGGAGATAATCCTTTGACAGCCAAATTTATTGCTGAAAAAGCAGGTGTAGATGATTTTATTGCCGAAGCAAAGCCTGAGGATAAAATGAACTACATCAAAAACGAGCAACAAAATGGTAAGCTTGTAGCGATGATGGGTGACGGTACAAATGACGCACCCGCCCTTGCACAAGCGGATGTTGGTGTTGCCATGAATAGTGGAACTCAAGCTGCAAAAGAAGCCGGAAACATGGTCGATCTTGACAATGACCCAACCAAATTAATTGAAATTATTGAAATAGGAAAACAACTGTTGATGACCAGAGGAACGCTTACCACGTTTTCGATTGCGAATGATGTTGCCAAATATTTTGCCATTGTTCCTGCACTTTTCATCGCTTCTATCCCAGCTTTGCAGGGTTTGAATATCATGCATTTGCACAGCCCGGAAAGTGCCATTTTATCCGCAGTGATCTTTAATGCAATTATCATCCCGATATTGATTCCACTAGCGTTGAGAGGAGTGGATTACAAGCCAATTGGTGCTAGCGCCATTTTGAAAAGAAACCTATTGATTTACGGTTTGGGTGGGTTGATTGTTCCTTTTATTGGTATTAAATTAATCGATTTGGTTGTAGCTTTATTTATGTAATAATTACGTAGAGACGTTGCATTGCAACGTCTCTACAAAAAAATAAAAAAGATGAAAAATATGTTTTCAATGTTAAAATTCACACTGCTAACGGTAGTTTTATTTGCAGTCATTTATCCTTTAGCCATTTATGGAATTGCACAGTTTGCTCCAAATAAAGGAAAAGGAGAAACCATCACAGTAGACGGAAAAGTAGTAGGTTATCAAAAAATTGGACAAAAATTCGATAAATCCAATTATTTCTGGGGACGTCCTTCGGCAGTGGATTATAATGCTGCGGGAAGTGCCGGAAGTAACAAAGGACCGAGTAATCCAGATTATTTGGCTTTGGTGCAAAAAAGAATTGACACGTTCTTGATTGTTCATCCCTATTTGAAAAAATCGGAAATTCCATCGGATATGGTGACGGCTTCAGGGAGTGGTTTGGATCCAAATATTTCACCGGAAGGCGCTTTGATTCAGGTGAAAAGAGTGGCAAAAGTGAGAAACTTGGCTGAAGAAAAAGTAAAAGCATTGGTGGAAACCAAAATCAATAAACCATCGGTAATGGGAACTTCAACAGTTAATGTTCTGGAGTTGAATATAGCTTTGGATGAGTTGAAATAGGGATAATTTTCAATATCAAATGGTAAGTGTTAAGAAAAAAAGTCTTTAAAAACGGGATGCCCTAGCCCAGATAGCAGTGGAAATCCTTTTGTGTTCGCTTTTTTTTGCGAACACAAAAGATTGAAACGAATAGCTGGAAATAGCTCCTAAAAAAATATCTAGATAATCCAAATAAATGCAGTTGTTTATGGACCAAGAAAAAGAAAATAATGTCAAACACTTTCTTGATTTAATTCAGAAATCTCGTAAAGGAAAGTTTAAAGTGTACATTGGTATGAGTGCCGGCGTGGGCAAAACATACAGGATGCTACAGGAGGCCCATACGCTGTTGAAAAACGGAATTGATGTAAAAATTGGTTATGTCGAGACGCACAATCGCAAGGAGACGCAAGATTTGTTGAACGGATTACCTATAATTCCGCGTCGGACTATTTTCTATAAAGGAAAACAACTGGAAGAAATGGATGTTCAAGCCATCATTAATTTACGTCCCGAAGTCGTGATTGTAGATGAATTGGCACATACCAATATAGAAGGCAGTAAAAATGAAAAACGTTGGCAAGATGTTTTGGAAATTTTGGAATCAGGAATAAATGTGATTTCGGCCGTAAATATTCAACATATCGAGAGTTTGAATGAAGACGTAAAGCGCATAACCAATGTTGATGTCCAAGAGCGGGTTCCCGACAATGTGTTGCGATTGGCGGATGAGGTGGTCAATATCGACTTGACTTCGGAGGATTTGATTACGCGTTTGAAAGAAGGTAAAATTTATACTGCCGATAAAATCACGACTGCCTTGGATAATTTTTTCAAGTCAGAGAATATTTTACAATTGCGGGAATTGGCTTTGCGGGAAGTGGCGAGCCAAGTGGTTCGAAAAGTAGAGAATGAAGTGTCTAAAAATCATGCTTTGCGACATGAAAAGTTATTGGCATGCATTAGCAGTAACGATAGAACCGCCAAAATTGTGATTAGAAAAACGGCTCGATTGGCCAGTTATTATAATAGTGATTGGTATGTTTTGTATGTTGAAACGCCCAAAGAAAGCCCAGATAAAATTGCATTAGACAAACAACGTCATTTGATTAATAATTTTAAATTAGCAACACAACTGGGAGCCGAAGTCATTAAAACGGAAAATAAAAATATCACGGATGCCATTCTGGAAGTGGTAAAACAAAAGCAAATTACAACGGTTTGTATAGGAAAACCGCATTTTAGTTTATTTAAAGTAATTTTGTCAACCACAGTTTTTAATCGATTATTAAACAACCTTTCCGTATCTAATATTGATCTTGTAATTCTATCTTAATAATATGAAAATTAAAACTAAATTAAACCTAGGTGTAGGATTGTTATTCACCATGATAATTATTCTGGTGTTAGTCAGTGGCTATTATGTTTTTTCTATAAAAAAAGACACCGAGAACATATTAAAAGCCAATTACAATACGCTTGAATATTCACGGAATATGCTGCTTTCCTTGGATGAAATTAATACCAATGAAGAAAAAGCGATTATAGTATTCGAAACCAATCTCAAAAATCAAATAGCGAATATTACCGAAGTTGGAGAAGGAAAAGCAACCATCAATTTACAAGAAAGTTTTAGTTTACTAAAGAAAAATAGGTCTGACGAAACTGTGAAAAATAAAATTCGTCAAGATATTTTCGAGATCATGAAATTAAATATGGTTGCCATTAAGCAAAAAAGTGATGTTGCCAAACGTACTGCGGAAACAGCCAATTTTTGGATTGCAGTTTCAGGGACACTTTGCTTTTTGATTGCATTTAATTTATTGGTGAACTTGCCTAATAATATTGCAAATCCTATCAAAGAGCTCACAGAGAGTATTCAAGAAATTGCCAATAAAAACTATTCACAACGAGTGCATTTTATGAACCATAATGAATATGGGGATTTGGCAAAATCGTTTAATACAATGGCTGAAAAATTGAAAGAATACAATGATAGCAATTTATACAAATTGTCCTTTGAAAAGAAAAGATTAGAAACTTTAATAAACAATATGCATGATCCAATCATTGGACTGGATAACAAAGGGGTTATTTTATTTGCCAATGATGAAGCATTGAAAATTATTGGGCTAAAATCGGATGAAGTGATTGGGAATACTGCTGTTACTTTGGCTTTAACCAATGATTTGATGCGATCCTTAATTGCAAAAGAATTACAAAGCGAAAATCAAAAATCGTTTCCAATGAAAATTTTTGCCGATGGAAAAGAAAGCTATTTTGAAAAGGAAAAAGTAAATATTACAATTAGACCAACTGGAGAAGACAAGACCGTTGATATTGGCGATGTGATTATTTTGAGAAATATTACCATTTTTAAAGAATTAGATTTTGCCAAAACCAATTTTATAGCGACTGTTTCACACGAACTGAAAACCCCGATTTCATCCATAAAATTAAGTTTACAATTACTCGAGAAACCAGAAACCGGAAAAATTAATGACGAACAAAAGCAATTAATAGACAGTATAAAAGAAGATAGCCAACGGTTATTAAAAATTACCGGAGAATTATTGGAATTATCGCAATTAGAAACCGGAAATATTCAGTTGAGTATGGGGAAAAGTAATCCGTATGGAATTGTACATTATGCAACCGAAGCCGTAAAAGTGCAAGCTGAGCAAAAACAGATTGAATTAATAGTTGACGCCGAACAAAATTTAGCGGACATAAAAGCGGACAGCGAAAAAACAGCCTGGGTCTTGATTAATTTTTTAACCAATGCAATTACGTACTCATCTGAAAAAAGTAAGATTATTGTAAAACTTAAAAATGAAGTAAATCAAGTTGTATTTCAGGTAATTGATACAGGAAAAGGGATTGATAACCGTTATAAAAATAAAATATTCGATAAGTATTTTCAAATCCCAGGGAGCCATAAATCAGGGACTGGATTGGGATTGGCGATAAGTAAGGAATTTATTGAAGCACAAGACGGGAAAATTGGTGTGGAAAGTGAATTGGGCTTGGGAAGTACTTTTTATTTTAAATTAAACAATGTTTAGGATAGTGTCTTAAATATTGAGAAACATTCAGTTATTGAAAATCTATTTTGCCACAAATTCAACTGAATTGTTTGTAAAAATCAGTTGAATTTGCAGCTATTCCTGGCAAAAGGAATTGTCATTATTTAATTCCATGCCAAATAATAAATCTTCGAATTACTCAATATTCGAAAGAAATCTTTATAAAATCTTTATATCCTGTTCTGTTATATTATAAAATACTTACATCAGATCATTTAACTTTGTACTGCAAAATAAATCGAACGACTGTGAAGAGTATTTTAAGTCAAATCAAAATAAAAAACCAATATTTAATAAGCATATTGTCCGTAAGTATAGTAGCTTCATTATGTTTGTTTACCAGAAATTATTTAGATTATAAAATTGTTGGTTATCTTTTATTGGTAGTAGTCTCAATATTATCAATGTTTTTGTCAATTTTACCGTTATTGCTCAGTGCAGTTTTAAGTGCATTGATTTTAAACTTTTTCTTTATTCAGCCTTATTATACTTTTCATATAAGTGATGCCGAAGACTCATTGTTATTGTTTTTATTCTTTATAATTGCCCTGGTTAATGCCGTTTTGACCCATAAAATAAGAAGAGCCGAAAAAGTATTACAAGTAAAGGAGATCAGAGTCAATACGATGAAGCTTTACAATGCTTTGCTGGACTCTTTATCCCATGAATTAAGAACTCCTATTTCTGCAATTATGGGTGCAATTGATACCATACAAAGCAAATCAGTCACGATATCCGAAGCCAACAAACAAGAATTATATTCAGAAATTGAAAAAGCATCTCTAAGATTAAATCACCAAGTGGAGAATCTATTGAACATGTCTCGATTGGAATCTGGAGTGATCCAACCCAAAATGGATTGGTGTGATCTGGAAGAATTGGTTTATAATGTTTTGGACCATCTCAAGGATGATTTGCAATTTCACAAAGTGATTGTACAAACAGATGAGAATTTGCCTCTTTTCAAGTTGGATTATGGTTTGATGCAGCAAATTATTTACAATTTGGTTTTTAATGCTTCCCAATACACGCCTAAAGGTGCCCAAATTGAAATTAAAGTAGCTTATAATGTAAATGTCGATTTTGGATATAATCCCGATAAATTATTTCCCTGCGTAATTACAATTGCCGATGATGGAATTGGTTTTCCCGAAGAAGAAATTGATAAAGTATTTGATAAATTTTATAGATTACAAAATTCAAAAACGGGAGGAACAGGACTGGGATTATCTATTGTAAAAGGTTTTGTTGAAGCCCAAAACGGTAAAATCACTTTAGAAAATAGAGAAGAAGGAGGGGCGATTTTTAAAATCTATTTCCCGGCATTAGCAATGAATACAGCAACCATTTCAAATGAATAATTTAGCCGAAATATTAATAATAGATGATGAAGTGCAGATTAGGAAACTACTTGAAATTGCTTTAGATTCAAATGGATATAAAACAATTTTTGCTGTTAATGCAAAGGAAGGAATCTCGTCTGCAGCAAATCATCAGCCGGATTTAATCATTTTGGACTTGGGTTTGCCCGACGAAGACGGACAAGAAGTTCTAAAAAAATTAAGGGAATGGTATAAAAAACCGGTTATCATTTTAACAGTAAAAAATACTGAAGAAGAAATTGTAAAAGCGCTAGATAATGGGGCTAATGATTATTTGGCAAAACCGTTTAGAACGCAAGAATTGTTGGCTCGAATTCGTACTGCTTTGCGAAATTCGGATAAAAATGATAATGAACCAATAGTTGAATTTGCTGATATTTCAATTGATTTTGCATCTCGAGTTGTGAGACTAAAAAATGAGATTCTAAAACTCACTACAACAGAATACAATTTACTTTCTATTTTTATAAAGAACGAAGGCAGAGTATTGACGCACCAATATTTATTGAAAGAAGTTTGGGGAAACAGTTATTCGGATCAAACGCAATATTTAAGAGTTTTTGTTGCCCAACTTCGTAAAAAAATTGAAGAAGATCCAAACCGTCCAAAGTTTATAATTACTGAGTCGGGTGTAGGGTATCGCTTTAATACAAGTTAAAAACCAACTTTAATTTTATCGAAAAATAATGTGATATGGAGCGTTCAGGACACTTCATATAAGACGAACTATGTCCTGAATATAATGAATTACAAGAATAATAATTAATATAAAATGAATAAATCAACCATTCAAAAAGTCAGCGCTGCATCACTTCTCGTAGCATTAGGAATTATTTATGGAGACATAGGAACTAGTCCGTTATATGTTATGAAAGCCATTATCGGACAAAGAGAAATATCAAAATTGCTAGTGTATGGTGGGATTTCGTGTATCTTTTGGACACTTACATTTCAAACAACATTCAAATATATTTTCTTCACACTTTCGGCAGACAACCATGGTGAAGGAGGTGTTTTTTCGCTTTACGCATTGGTTAAACGTTTTGGAAAAGGAAAATTGGTAATACCTACTATTCTTGGAGCCACAACACTTTTGGCAGACGGGATTATTACGCCTCCTATTTCGGTGGCTTCGGCTGTTGAAGGTTTAGGTGACGTCGTTTCTGGGATTCCAACGCTTCCTATTGTGATTGTAATTTTGTCGGGACTGTTCTTTTTTCAACGATTTGGAACACAAAAAGTAGGATTCTTTTTCGGACCCGCAATGGTGATTTGGTTCACCATGCTTTTGGTCTTGGGATTTGTGCAAATATTGGAACACCCGGCTATTTTGACTGCTTTAAATCCAATGTATGCTTACGAATTGTTAGTGGAATATCCACACGGATTTTGGTTATTGGGAGCGGTGTTTTTATGTACAACTGGAGCTGAAGCATTGTATTCGGATTTAGGACATTGTGGGAAGGGAAATATTAGGACAACATGGATTTTTGTAAAAATAGCATTGGTTGTCAATTATTTGGGTCAAGCCGCTTGGCTTATGAACCAAGGAAATCCGCTACTTGAAGGAAAGAATCCTTTTTACACCATTATGCCGCAATGGTTTCTTTTTTCGGGGGTAATCATCTCGACTTTTGCCGCTATTATTGCTTCACAAGCCTTGATTAGTGGTTCTTTTACTTTGATAAATGAAGCTATGTCGCTTAATTTCTGGCCAAGGGTATCGATGAGAAATCCAACCAATTTGAAAGGACAAATCTATATTCCATCCGTAAACACAATTCTTTGGGCTGGCTGTATCTTAATGATTTTATATTTTAAAAATTCGTCAAATATGGAGGCGGCCTATGGTTTCTCTATCACTATTGCGATGCTTATGACCACTGTTCTTTTAAATTATTATTTGATTTATATAAAGAAAATGAACAGAATTTTGATAGGTGTAATCATAACAATTTTTGGAATTATAGAAATTGCATTTTTTGTTGCCAACGTTGTAAAAATAAAAGAAAGATGGATGTTTCTATTCTTCGAATTATTCATTTTTATGACCATGTACACTTGGTTTTTTGCAAGAAAAATTAATAATAGATTTCTAAAGTTTACCAATTTGTCTGAGCATATAGAACGACTTCAGGAATTGAGTAACGATTTGAGCATTCCAAAGTATTCCACCCATTTGATCTATCTGTCCAAAGCAGATAGAAATTATGAAGTTGAGGAAAAAATATTAAAATCCATTTTTTCCAAAAAGCCCAAAAGAGCTGATGTGTATTGGTTTTTTCATATCAATAGAACCAATGAGCCATTTACATTAAATTATGAGGTAATCGAATTGTTGGATGATAAAGTAATCAAAATTGTACTCAACATCGGTTTCAGAATTCAGCCTAAAGTAGAGCTGTATTTCAAAAAAATTGTTCAAAATTTGGTTAAAAATAAAGAATTGAATTTACACATTCGTCCGGATGGTTCCACAAAATACAATTCTGAACCCGATTTTAAATTCATAATTTTAGAAAAATTCCTTTCTGTGGAAAATGATTTTACGATTAAAGACGCTTTACTGATGAATTCGTATTATACACTAAAAAACTGGTCACTAGCCGACACTAGAGCATTTGGTTTGGATAAAAGTGATGTCGAAATTGAAGAAGTACCTTTTGTATATCAACCTATTTTAAAAGTTGAATTGGAAAGGAAAAAGGATTAAAGAAAGGAAAAAGGATTAAAGAAAGAAAGCAGATAGCCGATTTCAGAAAGCAGTAAAAAAAAAACAGATTTCAGATTAAGAATGTCAATCATCTTATCTGGAATCTGCTTTTTTTTTGAATTCTGAAACCTGCATTCTGAAACCTGTATTCTGAAATCTGCCTACTGCATTCAGTTTTATTAAACTAGCAATCTGCCAAGTTTACTGCAATGGCCAATCCTCCTTCGGAGGTTTCTTTGTATTTGTTGTTCATGTCTTTGGCAGTTTGCCACATGGTATCCACTACTTTATCTAGTGGGACTTTTGCGTTTTTAGGATCAGTTTCTAATGCTAGTTCGGCTGCATTAATGGCTTTTATGGCACCCATGGTATTGCGTTCGATACATGGTATTTGAACCAAACCGCCAACGGGATCACAAGTTAAACCAAGATGGTGTTCCATAGCGATTTCAGCGGCCATTAAAACTTGTGCGGGAGTACCGCCCATCAATTCGCATAAAGCGGCAGCCGCCATTGCCGATGAGACGCCAATTTCGGCTTGACAGCCTCCCATTGCAGCAGAAATAGTAGAACCTTTCTTGAAAATACTGCCTATTTCTCCGGCAACCATCAGGAATTGTTTGATTTCTTTTTGGCCTGCTTCGTGGTTTTCTATCACTAAATAATACATCAAAACTGCAGGGATGACTCCAGCACTTCCGTTGGTAGGAGCTGTTACCACCCGACCTAAAGCAGCGTTTACTTCATTTACCGCCAAGGCAAAACAGCTTACCCATTTCAGAATTTGGCGAAATTTTACCTCAGTAAGACGAATTTGTTCCAACCATTCCTGCGGATTATTATAATTGGATAATCCAATAAGGTTTTGATGCATATCAAACGCTCTTCGGCGTACATTTAATCCACCGGGGAGAATTCCCTCAGAATGGCAACCAATATACATACACTCAAGCATGGTGTGCCAGATGCGCATTAACTCATGATGAATTTCTGTTTCTGGACGCATGGAGACTTCGTTGGCATAAACGATTTCCGATATTTTTTTGTTTTCCTGAATGGTATAATTGAGCAATTCGTCGGCCTTGTTGATAGGGAAAGGAAAAGCACATTTTATTTTGATTTTTTCTTTGGCATTGGTACGCTCTTCCTTTACCACAAAACCACCTCCGATGGAGTAAAAAGTCGAAACATATTCAGTTTCATCATTGAAATAAGCCGTAAATGTTAAACCATTGGCATGAAAAGGAAGGAAGTTTTTATTGAAAACAATGTCTTGCAGAAAATAGAAAGGAATGCTATTTTCGTTTCCAAGGAAAATTTCATTTTTGTCTTCAATAGATTTTACAATTTTAGAAATATTTTCTATCGGAATGTATTCAGGATCTTGACCGCTCAAACCGAGCATTACGGCTAGATCTGTGGCATGGCCTTTTCCTGTCAAGGAAAGCGAACCGTATAAATCAACTTTTACTCGGATGGTTTTTTGAAAAATGTTTTCACTTCGCAATTCTGCCAAAAAGCGCTCTGCAGCTCGCCAAGGTCCAAGGGTATGTGAACTGGATGGCCCAACACCAATTTTTAGCATATCAAAAACAGAAATACATTCTTCCATAAATTTTTTAGATTTGTTTGAACAAATATAGTTATTTATTAAAGTATTAAAAATATAATATTATCTGAAAGGAATGATAATTTCATAAGTTTACATTAGTATTTCATTAATAGTTTGAAGTATTGATAAAATACATTGATTTTGAATCTGAGATATTAATTAATATAAATTTGTAAATTGGGTACGTTTTTTAGAATAAAATTGAATTATAAAGTGGTGTTTTTTTGTAGATAATAGGTTGTTAAAAACGAGATGATATTTCAATTAAAATCATTGATTTAACCAACTGTTTGGATGTTCATTTTTATTGATTGGATGCTATATTTCTATTTTTTGAGCTTTAAGTAGCGAAACATTATAGTATTGAACGTTGTATTTTCCTGCGACACATAATGCACCACAAATTAACACAAGATTTTTAATGATATATTGACCTACTAAAGATGGGCAATACAATGAACCATTAAAACAGATTTTGGGCAAAATAAAAAGCGGAAAAAATGTAGCCGCCATATGAAGCAGTAAAACTATAATTGTAAAGGGAATTAATCGCTTAAATAAAAAGCCTAAACCAATAATTACTTCTGCAATTCCTAATGTAGGAATAAAGAGTTCAGGTCGGAACCAAAAAACGGTTTTTTGTACTAGATCTTCTGCAGGACTTATTCCAGTTATTTTTAAGGCTCCAAACCAAATATACACAATAGCCAATGCGAATCGCATCATGTCTATACCGTGCTTTTCCATAAGTATGCTAAATTGAAAATAAAAGGAGTTAAAAACGTTTTTCATGGTAAGTGGTATTTTTTTTTATGGTATGTTGTTTTGTAATTTTGGCTGGCTTTTAATTGAATTAAAAACTGGAGTGCAATAGTTGTAAAGAAAAGAAAAAAAACGCATTTTGGAATAATTTTTTTTGTTGGGATGCTCTTTTTTTTGTTAAAATATATGTAGCTGTTTTTGTGGTGGTTATAAATAGTTCCTTAAATTCAGTTTTAAAAATTTCAATATTTATATTTAAATAAAAAAAATATCGCAAATTGAATCATAGTTTTGGTGATTTTTATTGGTCTGAAAAGATATAAAACATATATTTGTCGCTACATTCAAAAATTCCGGAAAACATGTTTGAATTTCAACAGTATTTAGGCTTTTTACTTTTCTTAACCGTCCTGACAATGGGATTTTGGTTAATGTTTTTTTTAGTTGGTTTCGTATCCTATTGGGTAGGTGGAGCGACTTGGGAAGCTTACAAAGAAAAGAAAGCGAAACAAAAAGAAGAACAAGCAGCATAGTCTGTTTATTTCTTTTGAAAAAAAAAAGGACTCGATTTTCGAGTCCTTTTTTTATGGCATTATTTGTGTATTTATCCAGGGAAATCGCCACCATTTTCGTCCTGTGTCTTTTTAGGTTGTTTTTCCTTATCGTTCTTTTGTTTGTTGAAACGGTATGTAAAAGATAGAATGACTTGTCTTGTTCTCATTTGCATTTCGCCATACGAATTGATCACACCAGGAATATGGGTTTCATTTTTTCTTATTCTTGAATTAAAAATATCATTCACATTCAGGGCAAGAGTGGCTTTGTCTTTCATTAGATCTTTGCTAAAAGCAGTATTTGCTGCAAAAGTGCCTAAAACCTTTCCTTGCGCTGTAGTTTGCGGACCATTGTAATTGGCATTTGCCTGCCATTCTATTTTGTATGGTAAAGTAATACGGGAATTAATGCGACTTGTCCATGAAAATGCTTTGCTATCAAAGTTTTGAAGGACTTCTGTACCTAAATAATTGGTATAAGAATAATCTCCAGTCGTCATTACGTCATATAAATTCAAACTTCCATTCAATTTCCACCATTTGTATGGAGAATAATTTAAGGTTAATTCGAAACCTAGTCTTTGTTCTTTGGCCAAATTGATTGGTGTGCTTAAAATAACTGGCGTTCCATTTACAAAATCACCCGTTTCCAATCGTACAAATGTGAATACATCGCTAGTATTTTCATAATACATAGAAGTGCTTAATGTCAATTTATCCCAACGTTTCAAAAAACCAAAATCAAATTTGTCGGTCATGGCTGGATCCAAATCTGGATTTCCCTTGAAAATATTAATGTTACTGGAATAGTTGACAAAAGGATTCATAAATCGTCCTCTAGGTCTTGAAATTCTTTTGCTATAGCTTAAGCTAAGACTTGTCTCGTCAGATAAATTATAATTGACAAAAGCACTTGGGAAAAAATTATTGTATTTTTTGCCATTGTAATCTGATGTTACCAATTGATTAACTTCAATGTTGGAGTTTTCCCAGCGTAATCCAAATAAATAAGAGAATTTATTCATTTTGAAGCCATATTGAGTGTAAAGCGCATTGATGTATTCTTTGTATTCTAAAGTATTGGACAGATTCGGATTTGGAATTGGATTTCCATTACTATCAACATCAGCTACCGAATAATCGTTGTTTAGATTAGTGAATTCTCCTTTATAACCTGCTTCAAATTGATTTCCTTTTCCAAAAGGCAGTACATAGTCTGTTTGGATCTGTGTTTTGTTTTGTTTTTGAATAGTGCTGGTTTCGTCAATTTGAGGATTCGGAGAAGCAGTTGCGTTGTTGTCAACAATTTCCGAATTGGAATTATCGTCATTTTTCGAATAGGAACCGTCAAATGATAATTTATGTCCTTCGTCATTAAAGTTTTTTATGAAATTGGTAGCGTATTCAATATTTTTACTATTGGCTATTTCAGTATTATTTCTGTTACTGGAGTGTGAATAATTATGATTAGCATCGTAATAATCATAAACTACATCATCCGAATTGTCCCCTTTGTTTGTTCGGTAGTTAAAGGTATTTGTCCAAAAAGTGTTTGGTGCAATTGCCCATTCCATACCAATATTACTGTTAACCGATTTTCCTAGTCTTTCGGATTCTCTATCGTCATTTACGTAACTTTTTGTGCTTCCATCGGCATTTAAATATTGGCTATTCGTTAAATTATATCCAGGATTGTTTCTGTAATTGTAGCCTGTCGTGGTAAAAAAATTTAGTTTTTCCGTTTTATAATTGATGTTGGCGTTGACGCCATAGGTTTCAGGATTACCGATATTACCAATAAATGAACCGTTTAATCCTCTGTTTTTGCCTTTTTTTAGAATAATATTCAAAATTCCCGCGCCACCTTCGGCATCATAACGAGCAGATGGATTGGTGATTACTTCTACTTTATCAATTGCATCTGCCGGTATTTGGCGTAAAGCCTCAGTAATATTGATAGCATTTGAGGGTCTTCCATCTACTAAAAACTGTACATTTTCATTACCTCTCAAACTAATAATTCCGTCTGTGCTTACCGCTACCGAAGGGATATTATCCAATACATCGCTCACGGTTCCTCCTTTTACAAGTAAATCTTTACCTATACTGTATACTTTTTTGTCAAGTTTGATTTCGACCGTCGTTTTTTCGGAACGAACTACAACTTCATTCAATTGCGAAGCATCTTCTTCTAGTCCAATTGTGCCTAATGATGTTTTTTCGGTTATGTTTTTTCCTTTTATTTCGATAGGTTTAAACGAAATGAATTCTATGGTAATGTCATAGATTCCAGGAATAACATCAGCATCAAATTCTCCTTTGTTGTTTGTGATCCCACCAGTAAGAGCTTTTGGGATTTTGGTGTTTTTTAATGTAATGGTAGCATATTCAAGAGGTTGATTGCTTGCTTTGTCTACTATTTTTCCGGTAACTTTAATTTTATTATTTGTTGGAGGACCTTGTTGCGCAAAGTTGGATAATGCAAAAAACAAAAAGAAAAGAAGTGCAGTACGGTTGAAATTTTTCATTAGTAATAAATAAGATTTCTCAATTGGATTAAGAAAAATAAAAAAGGTTTAAAGCTGATTTCATAATTCTATGTTAATATCTAAATAAAGGGAATTACTTTTTCTAGATCACGACCGATAATAGCTTTATCTCCATTGACAACAATGGGTCTTTCTATAAGGATGGGATTGGAAGCCATGGTCTGAATAATTTCATCATTGGTGAGTGTTTTGTCTTTGTAATTTTCAATCCAAATTTTTTCTTTCTGACGTACCAAATCAATTGGGGAAATGTTTAATTTTTGAATTAATGCTGTCAATTCTTTAACCGTGGGTGGGTTTACAAGATAATTTATAATTTCAAATTCTTTTTTGGATTCTTCTAAAAAGGCCAAACAATTTCTTGATTTTCCGCAACGTTGATTATGGTATATTTGTATCATTGTATTTGTAAATATTTTAGTTTAAAAGCGTATGCTATTTTAGGGATAGCAAAAATAAGATTTGAAAAAGGAATTGAAGTATAAATTTAGAAAAATAACAAATGTTTTTAGAGCAAGGAATAAAAGAAGAAAATAAGTTTTGGAAGTATGTTTTGGGTTCCTTATTCATAATAGTTGCTTCTTTTTTGGGGCAGCTACCCATGTTAATGGCAATATTGTATGAAACTACATTTAAAGGAAAATCATACCCAACGACTGATGAAAAATTAATGAAATTTTTTGAACCCAACTTGACATTGTTTTTAATTCTTATTTCTTATGTAGTTGTTTTGTTTGGTATTTATTTGGTGGTTCGGTATCTGCATCAACAATCCTTTCTTTCCATTATAACTTCAAGAATAAAATTGGACTGGAACAGGGTACGATTTTCTTTTATGATTTGGTTTGCTTTTACCGTAATTTCAACGTTGTTATTTTATTATTTAAGCCCCACTGATTTCGTGCTAAATTTTAAACTCATTCCATTTTTGGTTTTAGTAATAATAGGGACTTTATTAATACCGATACAAACTAGCGTAGAAGAATTAGTGTTTCGAGGTTATTTAATGCAAGGATTTGCTAATTTGTCCAAAAACAGATGGTTCCCATTACTAATGACCTCAAGTATTTTTGGATTGATGCATCTTGCTAATCCAGAAGTTACTAAAATGGGGTATATCATTATGGTTTATTATATAGGCACAGGATTATTATTGGGTGCGATTACATTAATGGATGAAGGAATGGAATTATCATTGGGATTTCATGCTGCCAATAATCTAATTGGGGCATTATTAGTGACCTCAGAATGGTCTGCTTTTCAAACGAATTCTATTTTTAAAGATGTGTCAGAACCGGCGGCTGGAGTAGATATAATCATGCCTGTTTTGGTTATTTATCCTTTACTTTTATTTATATTTGGTATGAAATACAATTGGACGAATTGGAAAGAAAAACTAACCGGGAAAATTGTTTGAATTTAATTTTTGAAGAAAAATAATAAAAATAATCATTATGATGAATACAGTAACTTTTAAAAATGTGCACAATTTTTTTAAATTAAATGGGTATCATTTAACGAAAGAAGATTTATGTAGAGTAGCCTACAGTTTTATAAAAGAAGGTGAAGATTTTGAACAAGCGGTTGGAGAGTTTTTATTGGATTGGTTTGATGACAAGCCTTATATTAATATCAATACATCGGGAACTACAGGAGCGCCAAAATTGATTCGAATTAATAAAGACGCGATGGTTCAATCGGCAATTGCTACAGGAGATTTTTTTGATCTTAAGCCTGGAGATAGAGTGCTACATTGTTTGCCTACCAATTTCATTGCCGGAAAAATGATGTTTGTGCGATCTTTTATTTTGGGATTGGATATGGATTTTGTGGCTCCAAGTTCACATCCGTTAGATCATAATGACGAGAAATATGATTTTTCGGCTATGGTGCCTTTGCAAGCAAAAAATTCAATTAATAAGTTAACCAATATCAAAAAGTTAATTGTTGGTGGAGTGAAAATTCATAAATCTCTAGAGCAGGAATTAATGAAATTACCAATTCAAATTTATGAAACCTATGGAATGACCGAAACGATTACACATATAGCAGCCAAGAAAGTGGGAGATGAAGCTTTTACAACTTTGCCAAATGTAACGGTTTCTGTCAATGAAAATCAATGTTTGGAAATTCTAGCCAAAAATATAAGTAATGAGAAGATTGTTACTAATGATTTGGTGAAATTAATTTCTGATAACCAGTTTGTTTGGTTAGGTAGATTTGATAATGTAATAAATAGTGGTGGTATTAAATTAATGCCGGAACAAATTGAGGATAAATTGTCTACATTGATTCCAAGACGTTATTTTGTAAATGGGGAGCCAGATGAAACTTTGGGAGAAAAAGTTGTTCTTTATGTTGAAGGGGAACCAATGAAGATAGAGGAGAATACATTTGATGTTTTAGACAAATATGAAAAACCAAAAGAAATTGTTTTTATACCTAAGTTTAAAGAAACGGCGACTGGAAAAATAATGCGAAACGAAAGTAAAATAGCAGCAGTTTCAAATTAAATTATGTAAAAAAAAAGAGATGATTCAAATCATCTCTTTTTTTTGTCTTGAAAATTATTTTTGCATTTTGAAAAAGTAATCTGCAGAGTTTTTTCCGCTTCCATAAAATGCAAAAAACACACAAAATCCAAATACAATTATTGCTTGAAGTAAATTTTGATGGTGCATTTCTCCCATAAAATTAATTACTATTGCCCCCAATAATATTGGCAATTGCGCAATGATTGCCCATCGCGTAAGCAGCCCAAAGAAAATTAATATACCTCCCAAAAAATGTGCGGAAGCGATATAATGAATAATAAACCATCCATACATTCCTTTTTCATAATTATCAATTGGGGATATCAAATCTGACAAATATTGAATATTTGTTATAAAAGTAATTCCTTTGATAAACAAAAATACTCCAAGTGCCATTCGTATTAAATCTACTGTTAAATAAGTGTGCGCATTGGCCCATTTATTCAAGGTTTTTACACTGTTCATGATTTTTCTTAAGTTTAAGTTTAGCAATACTAAGGTATTAATTTTTAATGAAATACGAATAATTTTTTGTGATTTTAATTGTGAATATGATTGTTTTAAAATGATGTTTTTGTCTTTTTGATTTTTCAATGACGATTGTTGAATTTCCAAGGTGATATTCAACTTCTGTATAGGCGTTCTTTTATAGTTGGAATAATCTTTAAAAAAAAACACTCCCAATAAATTAGGAGTGTTATAAGGTGCGTATTTGCAAATTCGGTTTAATTATACCTGAATGACTCCCAAATTAAATTTCTTTTCAATAGGAGAGTGATTGGCCGCTTCTATTCCCATTGAGATCCAAGTTCTGGTATCTAATGGATCAATAATTGCATCCGTCCATAAATGGGCAGCAGCATAATAAGGTGAAACTTGGTCGTCATATCGTGCTTTTATTTTTGCGAATAATTCGGCTTCTTTGGCTTCGTCAACTATTTCTCCTTTTCCTTTAAGCGAAGATGCTTCTATTTGTGCTAATACTTTTGCAGCTTGAGTACCTCCCATAACGGCTAGTTCCGCACTTGGCCAAGCAAAAATTAATCTTGGGTCGAAAGCTTTTCCGCACATGGCATAGTTTCCTGCGCCATAGGAGTTTCCCACTATAACCGTGAATTTGGGTACTACGGAATTGGAAACCGCATTCACCATTTTGGCACCGTCTTTTATGATTCCGCCATGCTCGGATTTAGATCCAACCATAAATCCAGTTACATCTTGAACAAAAACCAATGGGATTTTTTTCTGGTTGCAATTGGCAATAAAACGAGTCGCTTTATCAGCCGAATCCGAATAGATTACTCCTCCAAATTGCATTTCGCCTTTGGTGGTTTTTACCACTTTTCGTTGATTGGCAACTATTCCCACGGCCCAACCGTCGATTCTGGCATAACCTGTAATTAGAGATTGACCATAACCTTCTTTGTAGGCCTCAAACTCGGAGTTGTCGACCAATCGCTTGATGATTTCCATCATGTCATACTGTTCGTTACGGGCTTTTGGCAAAATACCGTAGATATCGCTTTCGTCTAATGCTGGTTTTTCGGCCTTGATTCGGCTGTATCCTGCTTTGTCAAAATCTCCAATCTTGTCAACTATGTTTTTTATTTTATCTAAAGCGTCTTTGTCGTCTTTGGCTTTATAATCGGTCACGCCCGAAATTTCGCAATGTGTTGTTGCTCCGCCTAAAGTTTCATTGTCAATGTTTTCGCCAATGGCAGCTTTGACCAAGTAACTTCCGGCCAAGAATATACTTCCGGTTTTGTCTACTATTAGCGCCTCGTCGCTCATGATAGGCAGATAAGCACCACCTGCAACGCAACTTCCCATTACAGCGGCTATTTGCGTAATTCCCATGCTACTCATGATGGCATTGTTTCTAAATATGCGTCCAAAATGTTCTTTGTCAGGAAAAATTTCATCTTGTAAAGGCAAATAAACACCGGCACTGTCCACTAAATATATTATTGGCAATTTATTTTCCATGGCGATTTCCTGCGCACGTAAATTCTTTTTGGCCGTAATTGGGAACCAAGCACCTGCTTTTACGGTAGCATCATTGGCTACCACAATGCATTGTTTTCCTTTAATGTATCCTATTTTTACAACGACCCCTCCCGAAGGGCATCCGCCATGTTCAGCATACATTTTTTTACCTGCAAAAGTACCAATTTCTATACATTTGGCATTGGCGTCAAGCAAATAATCGATACGTTCGCGCGCGGTCATTTTGCCTTCGGCATGTAGCTTTTCGATTCTTTTTTCGCCACCTCCGAGTTTTACTTTGGCAAATTTTTGTCTTAATTCAGACAGTAAAAGTTTATTGTGATCTTCGTTTTTATTGAAGTTTAAATCCATGTTGGTTAGTTATATATTTTTTTCTAAATGATGGGCTAATTTACGAAAACGATTGAAATAATTTCAAGAAACTCTAGATTTGGAAAAATGAACTTAAATTTAGTTTATTTCTAATGCTAAATAGATGTCAATTTA
>Ga0184629_10000390_pt1 | contig 19544 bp, 32 predicted proteins | sample PLM4_32_b1_FD_133158 | JGI IMG/M metagenome (GOLD analysis project Ga0184629, IMG submission 133158) | Groundwater sediment microbial communities from an aquifer in East River, Colorado, USA - PLM4_32_b1 | ecosystem: Environmental > Terrestrial > Soil > Riparian zone | place: USA: East River... | reverse complement strand
CGCCCCACGCCAGATTTGCAATTCGGCGTTTGCTGGCGGAATCGGTCTTAACTACCGTACCGTCGTCTTTTCGCAGTACAATGGCGTAGCGGGCGCGGAATTGACCGACAGGGGGGATTCTGCTATTATCAAACATAAACCCGCTCCCCTTCTAGCGATGGGTGGTGGTGTTCTGAAGAACCCGCGATAGCCCTGTCAGGCTGTGACTCGCGGGTTTTCTTTTGGGTCGGCGCTATTCCCATGATGATCGGAATCCTCTGTTGTATTCAAAATGATTCCGATTGACAAACTTTGGGCGCTTGCCCCTGCCTGTGTAGTAGACCTTTTGACCGCAACCACAAGCGCATATCCCGACATAGACCGTTCCCGCGTAACGATCAACGGAGTCGGACGGGATACGTTCCCCGCCCATCAAAATCGCGCTAACCTCTCGCGCTTCCGCGACCGTCAATCCGTGCAGCGTTTTAATTAGGGCGCGTCGCATGATACGGCCAAATCTATCTTGTGGTCGCTTAGGGGACATGTACAGCGCCACGTACATGACCGCCGCGCCAGCAACAAACCCGATACCTATCCAGATAATGAGACTTGTCAATTGTGTCATACGCTCCTCACTTTACATCATTTGAACGTGACAATAGTTTACGCCCCCGCCGCATCCCGCGCAAGTATCACCACTGCGACTGGCGTTCACGCCACTGGCAACGCGGATTTATTCGGTTGTGGGTTGTCTTGTACGTTGCCCCGCAGCGCCGACAATAAGAACTCCAAACGCGCAGCGATGGAAAGCGAAGGAGAATTTCGCGAATTGTCGTGTGTGATAGTTTTGCGTACATCGCAAACGCCCGAACGCTCAAGTTTCTTTCATCGAGTTTGCCAGCCAGATATTTAGCAAGATCGGTCATCTGAAGTTCCATTCCGCTCATTATACTTGACAACCTATAGGTTGCGGACTTATAATTGGCAACTATGGATTCCATTACGGCATCTTCAAACAACAGCAAGCCTAGAACCGCTTACGTTACAGCGATGCTCACGGACGAGGAACATCGAGCGCTGAGGCAATTAGCAGCGGCACGCCAGCAGAGTCTTAGCACGTTGATCCGCCAGATTTTACTTAGCGACAACGAAGTGCGGGAACTGCTCTCTTTTTTGCCTACAGCGGCATTGATGGATTCCAGCATTGCATTATCGCGTGACGATTGACAGAAAACCCCGCAGGACGCGCTGTAGCGGTCGCTGCGGGGTTTTTCGGCGGTTTTAGGTGTCATTGGGCAGGGTCGGGCCGCAGCGGGCGGCAGGTGAGGTTATCTGACTGGTCTCATAAACCAGATCAACGTGGTTCGATACCACGGCCCGCTATTTGGAGATTGGCGCAATCCGGCGCACCCGAAAGGACAAAAGGATGAAGCGTAGAAACCATGGAGGGAAAGGCTATTACGAGCTGTGCTGGGAACCATGCCCGGAGACGGTCGCCTGGTTCGATGCCCTGGCCGAGCAATACGGCCAAACGAAAAGGCCGGTGGCCACCGAAGTGATCACCGACCTATCACATGAACTACTGGAGGATACCACCAATGAATATCAAGAACAACTCTTCGACTTTTGAACACGGGCCGATCACCGAGGTCGGTATCGGCGAGATCCCCGTGATATTGCGCGCGCCGAAGTACGGGGAGCTTTAGGACGAAATTCTGCTGAGGATGGAACGCGCCGGCCCCGGCATGGCGCTCTTGATCCCGGCGACTGATGCAAAGCAGGCCAAATCAATCGCAGCTTTCCTTCGCAGGAAATTCAAGGACGGAGAATTTCAGACAGTTCGCCGCAGGACTGGCCAGGTCCATTCGGTCTACATCTTTCACAGGCAGACCAATGGCAACGGTCACAAGGAGTCTGCTGATGACTGATATCACTAACGCCCTCGACAATATGCCGCTCGACGAGCTGCCCAAGATCAAATGCTGGCTGTGCATGGACAGTCACCGCTGCTACATCTGCGGCGGGACCGGCAGCACCAGGGTCTGGGACGCGGAGCTTCACCAGCCCCGGGGCGGCGCCGGGATGAAGATCTGCTGGCGCTGCGATGGCAAGAAGACCTGCCCGAACTGTGGGCCAGCACCGGAGGCCGCTTAAGCGCTTAACCGCTTAAGCACCCCTATGCCCAAGAAGAAGACTTACGGCGTCAGCCTCAACCCCAAACATCCTCAGGATGCCGCGCTCATGCAGCGCCTGGCGCATTCGCGCAACGCCTCCAGCCTGATCAAGCAGGCGCTGGCCGCGCAGGATGCCCCGCTGCGCGAACAATCGTTCAGCACCGAGCAGGAGTTGGGCGCGCTGAAGACGGAGATTGCCTGGCTGCGCCAGAGCGCTGGCGGGTCAATCACACCACGCATGGCCGAGATCGCCGGCGAACTGAACGGATTGCTCGACCAGCTCGAAGCGGCGCTCGGCCCATTACTTTCTGAGGAGACAAATATCTCATGACACCGCGCCAACCGAACAAGAAATCAAGACCGACACAGCATTTCGATTTCCCGGCTTCCGAATATGTGGACGACGATTGGCCACCGGTTGGACCGGTCGAAGCAAACGAGTCATTCGACGACATCGACGATTGGCCGTCCCCCTATGGACCATCGGACGACGAGCAGTTTGGAGAGGAGTTGGCGGCATGAACAAGGTGCGACACGCTTACGAACTGGCCTGCCGGTTGGAGCGCCTTCGCGGTCTGGAAGATTTTATGTATGACGAGTTCACACAGAAAACTATCAGCATCGTCGATGCGGTCTACCGCGAGCGGCGGCGGATGATTTCCGTCATCAAAACGCAGAAGGAATTACAACGAATACGGCGGGACTATGGGCTCGATATGAAAATAATGGCCATGTACTCACGCCGGGTAAATGTCGAGAGTGTTCTCTGGCAGTCAATGCGGGAAAAAGATTTCCGTGACTTTCACGGCGAGCCGGGAAGCCTGGTTGAGTTCAGGAGGTATCAACCCGGATTGTGGGTGCAATTTCTTCGGGTATACCGCAGACGTTTGGACCTGTTGCGGCGCAGTGAACCACCTCGCAACATCTTCAAGCCGCCCCGCCATATCACAATGGACTACCTCTATCGGATATACGGCCCGCAGGTGCGGCAGGAGGATTAACGGTGATAACACCCTATACAAGTTCAGCGCTGAAGGCCGCGCGCGGTTTGGCAGATAACTATCACCCGGTCACGCTTCAGCAGCTCGGAGCCCAGGTGCAGATCTACACGGCGCTGGCCGCCGGCAATCTGGATGACATCACTGAAGCGCTGCGCCAGGCGCGGGTGCTTGGAACAGAGCAGTGGCGTCAGTGGCATACCAACTGGCTCTTGCTGGTGCAGCGCCACGTGCTTGACGACGACAACGATACTCAGCCGCTGGCCGCCTAAGGTAAATGATAATGACTCAAGCCCCCGTGTTTGGCCCACGCGCAATCCCGCTCTACCTCGACCTGGCCGCGTTCCTGGCCGTGCTGGAAATCCCGGCGCGCACCGGCCGCGAGAACAAGGTCAATGGCCCGATGCACGGCGCTCTGCGCGCCCTGCTGCTACAGCAGCTTCACCACCGCCTGACGGACCTCCCCGAGGCCTACACAAATCGGCTGGTCAAGATCGACGAACGAATCTACTTTACGGCCAGTTGGGGCGAGTGGAGCAAGAAAGAGATCCCGTTCCTATCCGCGATACAGATCCGTCTGGAGTTTCGCAACCTCATCGATGCGAACTATGTCCAGGTGGCGCACACCGCCGATGTCTATGGCCGCGTGTCGCTCAGTATCAACTACGAGCTGCTCGCGAGAGACATGCAGGCCGACCAGCGATTCCAGGCGCTGTTGCCGCTTCTGTCCGGGCCAGAGACCCCTGATCCCAGGATCAGGGGGCTGATCCCAGGATCAGCCCCCCGATCCCAGGATCAGCCCCCTGATCCTGGGATCACCGAATCAGATCAGTCTGAAAAGACTGAGTCTGTTAAAGACTCTCTTGAGTCTGTTGATATGGATATATCAATCAGATCAGATCAGTCGTTGCCAACGGCTGAAAAAACTCCGGGACGGGGAGCGGCTGATTTTGACTGGTCAGCAGAGTCGGATGAAAACCCCGGCGATGTCTTCCGGATAACCTACGACCTGCTGTCGGCGGAGGGCATCCTCGAACCATCGTTGAGCAAAGCTGCCAAGTATCGCTCAGCAGAGCTTATCCAGTCATGGATAGCCATAAAGGAATACTGCATGAGACCGTACAAGCAGGGCGGCATGCAGCGCAAAGACTGGCGCGCATGGCTGGTCCACGTCCTCAAGAAGAAACAGCCGGCGCCGGAGCCAAAAGCCGCCACTATTTCGAGAGACGATGTCCCCGAAGAGGAGAAATTTGCGCTCGACAAATATGCTTACGACTACGACGGTTTCGACGTGGAACGAATCAACGCCATCCGCCGCAAATACGGCGTGGCCATCCCGGCGAAGTTCGACACGCCTTCTAAACCCAACTACACGAAGTGAGGTTTTTGTGATGAGCAACATGGACGATTTGAAGCACATCGAATCCGCTCGACGATCGACGCTGCGGATCATCAAGTCCGACAAAGACGGAACGCCCTGCGAGATCGTCGAGGGCTGGCTGTCGAAAGAAGAATGCTGGCAGCTCGTCAAGCAGGGCATTCTGGGCTGCCGCGACAATCGCTACTACGTCACCACCGCGGGGCGCAAGCTCCTCGATGCCAGATAACAACAGGAGATATCCATGGACCACGAACAAATGAGTCTGGAGCCGCAGATGGTTCCCCTCGAAAGCATTCAACCCAATCCTTATCAGCCAAGAACGGATGAGGACATGGCGGTGATCGTCGAGATTGCCGCGAACATTCACCGCAACGGCCTGCTGCAGATCCCGTCGGCGCGCGCCGTGAACGGCCATTACGAGCTGGTCTTCGGCCACACCCGGATGGCCGCGTTCGCGCTGCTGGCTGGCGCCGGGATCCCCGACCAGGGGATATCTCCGGACGGGCGCTTCGCCGAGATGCCGCTTTACATCCGCGAGCTGGACGATCGGCAGATGTTCGAGATGGCGGTGGCCGAGAATATCAAGCGCCGCGACCTCAACGCCATCGAGCTGGCCGCCTCGATGAAACGCTACATGGTCGAGTTCCAGGCCTCCAGCCGCGACGCCGCCGAGCTGTTCGGCATCAGCGATGCGACCGTGCGCGGCACGGTGCGCCTGCTCAACCTGCCCGCCGCGGTGCAGCAGAAGATCGCCGCCGGTGAGATCACCCAGGGCGAAGCCCGCAAGCTGCTCGTGTTCGCCCGGCTGGACAGTAAGGCGACCGTGAAGATTGCCGAGCGCGTCGCCGGTGGCTACGGCATCGACCGCGCGATCCAGGACGCCATAAACAATCGCAAGGACGTCGTCGTGTTATCACCAGCCTGGAAGAAAGGCGAAGAGCCGCTGGCCGGCACGGGGCTCTGGCCGCTGAGCCTGGCACCCGACAAATTCCCGGCGAAATATTTCACTGAACTTACGGCCAAGAGTGTGGCGAGCGCGCTGGAGATCGATGCCAAACAATCCCGCGATTTTCTGGGCGCGCTGCAGCAGACCGAATACACCGATTTGATAGAACAGTTCCCGGACGATGCCGATCAGATCGAACGCACCGCGCACCTGCTTACGCCGCCCGCCTGCTCGGCCTGCCCGTTTCACATGATCGTCAGCGAAGCGCACCTGTGCGGGTTCAAGGCCTGCTTTGCCCGCAAGTCCAAGGCCTGGATGAGCGCCGATCTGGCCCGGCTGTCAAAGAAGATGGGTATCGCGATTTATGACCCGGCCGCCGACGGGAAGCCCGTCGTTCCGCTCGGAGACGGTTGGGGGGACAATGTCAAAGCGAACGACCAACTGGTCAAGGAACAGAATGCCGGCCTGCGCCTGGCTGTGCACCGCGATGATTATTGGAGCCACCGGTGGACCGAGTCGGCCAACGCCCAGGTGATTGCGGTCGGCGAATTAGCGAAGTCTTTTCTGGAGGCGCGAGAGGACAAAAAGGAGAACAACGGAAATCACGAAGAGATGAGGTGGAAATATGAGGAAGAGAGAAAGCGGCGACAGGCGACGGAGAAATTCTACGCCGAGCAGGTGACGACACGCTTCGCGGTGGCCTTCAAGGGGATTGATAACCTGGCCGCGCTGTGCGCTCTCACTGGTTCTCGTCTGCCAAAGGATGCCGCGAAGAGAGCTGACATGCTGGCCGCTCTGCGTGTGGAGCTGGCCGCGCGGGCGCTGAGAAACGAAACATATTCAGGGCCAGCGATGAAGGGGCCTGTCGCTTTCGCCAAACACATCAAGAAGATCGGCGTAACGTGGGGCGTCGAGCTGCCCGACGACTTTATCGAGATTGCCCGGAATTACGAACCCGTTTCTACGGAAACGGGCAAGGGTGTTTCCGTAGAAACACCCCGCCGCAAGAAGCCGGCCAAGGACGCTGAGCAATGAACATCTTCCTGGTTTTGCTGGCAGTCGTCGTTATCCCGATTCTGGTCGCCCTGGCGGCCGTAAGCCTCATGCCGAAGCTGGAGCCCGCCGAGAAAGGGCCAACGATGGTCAAGTTCCCGTGTTCGGTATGTGCCCAGCATCTGGCGGTTAAACGCCTGGAGGATGGCCAGTATGAACTGCTGGCCGCCGATGTTCAAGGGCAATGGCAAACCGTCGGCGCCTGCCCGCGCTGCCGACTGGACTATCCACAAGCTGCCCTCGAATGGCGGCACGCCTTTCACCGGGGCAGCGGCGAGTCTGAGATGATATTCTAGGGAGACACGGCGATGAAGCCTTTATATGATCAAGAAGTAATTGACTGGGTGTGGAAATTAACGCTGATCACGACGTCAATTGGCATATGGTTCATGTCAACCTGGCATGCAATGAGCGAGGAACATGGAGTCGGCGAACATGGAGTCGACCGAGCCATAGGGTGCTTCTATAAATGGTTTGCAATCCGGCGCAAGCGCAATGTTTATAAGCTCCTGCTCTATCCAGTCGTGATCGTGGTTTCAATCGGGCTGGTCGTATTCTACGGTCCTGCAATTTCTCTCGCTGAGTTGGGATTATGGATCAAGGCAGAAATCAAGAGGGCTGCCGACTGGTGGCGCAACTTGCCCGACTGACGTCTCAATCGTCGATGACAAAACGTTCCGAAGCCGACGTTGTAGCCATGTCTGGGCTCGCGCCGTTGGTATTCATCGGCTTCGCCATTCTGATCTCGACCGCCGCGCACGGGCTTACGCCTGGCGCGGCGTTGTCGATCCTGTTATTAACCGGGATATCTGGCGCATACATCCTCATCAGCAAATTGTTCAGCGTGCGCGCCCGGCGGCTTGTCTTGTTGGCTACCTTCGCCATCATCGCCGGGTTTGCGCTGGCGCAGGTTATTGTAAGTCTCATCGCCAGTGCCAGGTTGATCCGCCCGACGGGGGAGAACGTGCTGGCCCCGGTGATGCTGGCCGCGATTATCCTGGCAATGCAGGATGGCAAGCCACGGCTGGCGGCATGCTATGGTCTGGCGCTGTTCGTCAGCGGTTCAATGGCGGGCTACATCAGCGCGCTGGTCGCCGCGCTGGTTTACATATTGCCCCGGTTCACGGCAAAACTGAATGGGCGGCGCGCATTACTGGCGCTGAGCATTGTGGGCCCGGGGGCAGTCATATACACGTACGGCTTATTGGGCCGCACGCATGGGCCACCCAGTCAACGGGTAACGGTCTGGTTCTATGCGCTGGGATTATTCCTGAATGATCCATACGCAGGGGCAGGCCTCGGCATTATAAGCCAGACAAGCCCCTGGCGTTTACCGCATGCGCACAATCTCATCTTGCAGGTTGCGGCTGAACTGGGCGTGGTGGGGCTGCTGGCGCTGGCGGGGGTTGTGTGGTGGGCAGTGCGGCGGGCCATGCCCCGCGGTGGCATGATATGCTGGCCGGGTCTGGCGCTTTTGGTCGGTCTGGCCGCGGAGTCTATGCTGGATTACATCTATTGGGTGCCGCAAGCCAGCCTGCTGATCTTACTGGCCTTCGAGGTCATCTGTGTTTCGGGGGCAGCCGCACATGACGCGGCTGGCGCTTCCACTTCTGAAGATCACCAACCTGGTACGGTAGATCATTCTCCAGACTGAGCGACTTCCCATCGCGGGATACCGGCTTCATACGATTCTGAGCCGCGCGCCAGCGGTAAATTCGTTTCTTGATAGTCCTGGCAATAAACACCACAATTGCCAGGGCAGCCAGCAAACTGGCAATCGCAAACCCGACCCCTAACAAAATGAGCATCACATTGTCGATCACGGCGTTGGTGTCTCTGTCGGCGTGGCGGTTTCACTGGGCGTGGGTGTCGGGCTGGCGGTAGGCGTCGGCGTGGCGGTGATCGTCGGCGAACTGGTCGCTGTCGGCGTGTTTGTTGCGGTAGCGGGGATTGTGGATGTCGCGGGCTGGCTGGTAACGACAAAAATGACGGTTTGGATGATCGGAACGATCACCGTGACCGGCACAAGCTGAGTTACCGGCACCAACTGCGTAACCGGGAATGGCTGTGGCTGCGGCACCGATACAGATACGATCTTGGTAACAACCACCTGCTGCGGAACGATGACCGTGACCGGCACAAGCTGAGTAACCTCAACGGTTTGCATCACCGGCGCTGCTTGCCCCTGCGAGCTCGCACCGCCGCCGCTGGCTTGCGGCGCGCGGGTTGGGCTGGCGGTCGCGGTCAGAGTCTGGCCGGGGGTTGTGCTGGCCTTGCTCGCGGGTAGAGTCTGTTGTGCCTTCGACTGTTGCGCTTGCCACGCGCCAAAGAAACACGCGCCCAGTGCGGCGGCGGCAATGACGCCCATCAAGATGATCAGGATCGGGCTGCGCTTAACCGGCTCAACCTTGAAGGGATCAGCGCCGGGGGGAAGGAAATCAAATTGGCCGGTATCTCTATTCATCGCCAGTCTCCAGCGCCGGGGTATTGGCAACCAACTTCAGGATGATAAATCCGCATACCATATTGAGGGTCACGGACAGAACGCCATTCCAGTTGATAGCATTCCAGAGCGAAGTAACTACGGCAAGCCAGGCGGCGTGATCAATATTGATGCTCATCCGGGTTTCCACAATCCTACTAAGGTAAGCACAGTCTTAACCAGTGCCCACAGGCCCATGACGATCCGGCCAGCCATCGCCAATATGCGGACGCCAAAGCTAAAGATAATAACCAGAAGGATGATTCCAAAGATGGCACCAACCAGCGGAACATAGGTTGCCAGATCGTTGAAAGCGTCCAGGTAGGCGTACACTAAGCCGAAGGTCGTGCTGACATTGGTATCCCATGCCGTGATGACATCATACAGCGCATAACCGCCGATGAAATTGATATCGCCCCCGGTGGTAGTGGGCGCGGCGGCGATCATGGCTGCCACAGGTGTTGTCATTCGATTAACCGGTGCAGACATCGTAGATAGCTGTGAGGTGGCGGTCGCATGCGTGTCAGCGTAATCAGTAGCGTGGGCCGGGGTGGCCGCGTATAACGTGGCGGCGGTGGCGGCGGTGGGAACGCCCGGCGTGGCCGGCACCGGCCAGGGCAGCGCGGCACTGTTATCAACGACAAAGTTTGTGGTATGGCTGTTCTGTGGATGCGGTGTTGACGTGGGGGTTGGTGTGGCGGCAATCGCAATACGTGATTGTCCCATCAGGCCAGCGCTTAAGAGAATGACCAGCGCTAAAGCTACAAGCGGCTGGCGACTTCTTCGATTTGTTTGACGCCTAAAGATATTTGTCGCCATATCACCCTGAACCCGATCACGGCCACCAAACCGATGAGGGCCGGAATCTGCGTAATAATGAAGTTGAGAATATCAAAGCCCAAACACATATGGTAGAGCGGGTCGCCCGTATCGCTGCAATCGGGGATCAGCACCGGCGAACCGGCGCCAGCGGTGAAGCCATCGTAGATAATGGTGATGGCTTGCCCGATAAAGGCCACAAACGATCCGATCAGGTTGAACACAAAGGCGATGAGATAAAGCACGCTGACAAACATGGCCCACAAGGCCTCCAGCCATTCAAGCGCGATGGTGGCCGCATCAAGCACAGACAGGAACCACGTCTGGCTGAACAGCCAGGCCAGCACCGCATTAACGATGGGCATCAGAAACGCCAGCACGTTGCCCAGCATACGCAGGGCAGTGGTGTAAGCCCATATCGCAAATGTAGCAATCACGGCGGACAGCCAGCGGCCCAGCAACCCAATACCCGTTACGATGCTGTCAACCCAGCCAAGAATAGCATTGATCGGCGCGAGCAGCAGGCACCGGATTAGAAAGTTGATCAGGCAGCCCATCCAGAAAAGCCATTGGCCAATATTGGTAGGGTCGGTCGGAAACTGGCAGACGCTGCAGTCCTCAGTCAAACCGAAAGCCGAATCCGAGTTGTCATAGCCGGGCCAGACACCGGTTTCATTGCCATCAGAATCAACCGGCGAAAGACACACGCCCATGATGTCAACCGACGTGACATCGGAGCCAGAGCTCGTATTGTGAATGACCAGCTTACCGTCAAGGCTGGTGGCTTCCGTCAAGGTAAAGGTAGCCGTGTCTACGGCGCCCACAACCGGGTCTGTGACGGCGTTGGAAGTTAGAACGCCGACACTTTGTAGCAGATCGTCTGTGTCGCTGTCGCGAATCGTGACGGTGATCTCAGACTCGACATCCGCGCCAGTGACGTGCGGCTTCCAGTGCAGATCGAGTTTATAGTTCTGGTCGGCGTCGGCCGATATCGTAATGGCGTGCTTGATCTTGTCGTCATTGGGCAGGTTGTAGCTCGGCAGGCTGAGAAATGCCCCCGGCTGATACGTGGCCCCCCCCGTCGTCTCCCAATCATCCGTCTCGGCAAAGCTGCGGAAGCTGTCGCCAAAAAAGCAGCGCTGCGGCGCAATGACCGCATCTCCCGCATGCAAGCATATATAGCTTACGCGCGCAATCGGCGCGATGCGGCCAGGCTGAGCGATGGTGGTATTCGATACCCTGAGCTCGTAAATGTCGGGGTCATAATTCGGCGTGGCGGGCGAAAGCCCCACCGTAGTTATTACATCGTAATCGCCGATGGTGCCATTGGCCCCCAGGTTAATGATAGAGCTCACGTCGCCAACCGTGATAGTCAGGCTGGTGGCGGTGAGGCCCATCGATTGCCCGCCCACCGTAACGTAAAGGGTGCCCGGACTTGGCAGGGGCACATTGATCCAGATAGAACCGTCACCAACCGGCCCGGCTGACAGCAGGTCGATCCCATTGTCAGTCGTGATGGAGAATGGTTCGGTCGAGGAATTAACGGCCCACTCGGATAAACCCGAATTGAGGTTGGGATTCGAATTGAGACAGTGCGTGGTGTCGTTCTGCGTATTGCAGTTGGTCGCGGTGATCGACGGTTCAGCCCAGGTGTGCCAGTCGCCGCCATAATTAACGACTGTTTCAAATGTCAATTGGCTGGTGGTCGTGCCAAGATAGGATGAATAGAATGATGAGGCTAGCCCCGCTTTGCAACCAGCAACGACGGTATCACCCTGGACAACGTAGACCGCGCCAAGCTGCGAGTATTCGTATCGCTCGCCAGTGCTGCCATTAAGCAGCGAGAACGCCCAGCCAGTCGGCTCATAGCGCACATTGGCAATCACCCCATCGGTGGCCGCGTAAACAGTGGCGTCGGCGTCAACCTGTAAGTCAAACAAGGTAGCACCGGCTATCTCACTAAGAACCTGCTCTGTCCTCACCGGACGGATATAGCCCAGATTACCCGCGAACTCCACATCATCAAAGCGGGCATAGCCTGGCGCACCGTCCACGCTCAAACCTAAAAACAGAAAGCGGCGCTCGTCGTCTGTGAAGTCAACATGAACGACCGTGGCGGTTTGGGCAGTTCCGTATGAATGACTGTAGGCAACTGTGCAATCGCTCAGTCCGGTGTTAGCACAGACTCCCATGCTGATCGAGGCAGCCACGTCGGCGGTAAACGTGGCGTCAAAGGTGTCAACCTGATCGCCCAGCGCCAATTCATATTGCCAGTTACCTTTATTCCAGTTGGTGATCCCGGAACCAGATGGAACGGTGAGCAGGAATCTATCCGGGTTTGCGATGTCGGTGCAGTCTACCGAACTATCGCTGCTCACCGTGGTGTCACAGTCGCCATCGGGGATGTGCACCGTGAAGGCTGCCCCATCGCGCATGGGTGAGGCCAGGGCGGTGAGCGGCGATGTTACGGCCAGCATCGCCAGAGTCAGACAACCGACGATTAAAAGTGCCCGCAATTGTTTCATGTAATCCTCAAATATCGGGGTAGGGGGTCATCTAGCCCCCTACCCCGCCAGCGGTAGGGGTTAGAACAGGCCCTTGAAAAACTTGGGCAGCCCCTTGACGATGGCAAAGCCGAGCGTAAGGCCGCCGATGACGACGACCAGAGGAAAGAGGGAGTTGACGATACTGAAAGCCTGCGTCAACAGAGCGGACATATCGAGTGAAAGCATAGTGAAGTCTCCCGAGTGATGATGGATGGCTGGTGGTGTAACAGGTTAAAGATGAGCGACCACCCCCTTGCGTCCTGATACGGTGGTAAGAGTTAAAACAGGCCCTTGAAAAACTTGGGCAGCCCCTTGACAATCGAAAAGCCAAGCGTGAGGCCTGCAATGACGACGACCAACGGGAACAGGCTGTTTACGATGTCAAAGGCCTGTGTCAACAGGGACGACATATCCAGTGAAAGCATGACGTTATCTCCAGGGTAATAGTTAGGTGGCTGGTGGCGTAATGTGCTAAAGATGAGAGATCACCCCCTCACAGTCGAATGTGAATGAAGTAAATACTGCCCACGATGATCGCTGCTGCAATCGCGAGCACACCAAACAGCAGCGCCAGCGGGCCGATGACGACCGCGCAAAAGTCCTGGAAGCTGGCAAACCAAACGGGTAAGGTCATTCGCCACCAAAATCCACATTGAACATCTCGGCCAAATAGGCCAGGAACAGGATGGTAAAGAACGCGAAGGCCGCCAGAACTGCCACGGGTAACAGGCATGAGACGAATTCATCGGTGATACTCATCGCTGCCTCACAAACCACAATGCTCCAAGCAGAGCAACGATAATACTCAAGCCCATCAGGCCGCCGACGACGCTGAGCTCGCCGTAATTGGCTTGCGGCTTGACCGTGATCGGGTAGCCCGCCAGTTCGGTTGCGCTGAATGTGGCGATTACAAAGTAGTCCGGCGTGTTGGTGACGGTCGGCGTTGGAGTATTGCTGGATGTCGGCGTGATGGTGGGCGTGAGCGTTGGGGTCGGAGTGTCGGTCAAGATATATTCCATCTCGATTTCGTAAACAGCCCAGGCCGCCGAAGCGGGTGGCGCATTACACTGCAAGCGCCAGTAGCGATGAGCACCGCCGGAAGCTATGGCAAAATCGTGTGTGTTCGTATCAGACGGCAAGGTAAGCACAGCAAGAGTTGACCAGGCGGAAGCGTCATCACTGTGCTGAACCGCGGCGGAGGTCGTAAGAGACGCCGCCGTGACTTGGCGGATCGTTATATAGCGAATATCAAAGGCATTACCCGAACCAAAATCTTGCCCGATATAAGCCACACTAGTAACACAATTTGCGGCTGTGATATTAGATTGCCAGTAGGTGCTAAAACTATTATCAAAAGCATCGCCCTTCGCATGACTAGCGGCATCTCCACTGCTGATTGCATTACCGCTGGTACTCACGTCGGTGCTGTAGGTCGTGGCAAGCGCAACCAGCGGCAAGGCCAGGGACATAACGACCGCCAGCAAGCTGGAGCGCAATAGGCGAAGTTTACGCATGATGGAATATTATCAAGGTTCACGGAGTAAAGTGTGCATATTGTTCACACATTACTTAACAAAATGAATATAATACATTGTATGACCAGACGACCGACAACCCTCAGAGTCATTCAATCGTTACAGGAAGACGCCTGGCGGCGCGTCGATATGACGACGCTCGCCGATGAGGTTGGCGTATCGCGGCGCGCGATCATCCCGGTCGTTCACCAACTCATGCGAGCTCGGATCGTGGAGCGCCGCGGGACATCACGCAGCTACGAATATCATGTGGACGCGGATCGGGCACTGGAGGCCGACCTACTATGAAGACAGGCGAGAATGCAAACATCAGCGGAGTCTTTTAGTCAATATGTCGCAGGACAAAACCTCTACCTCTACGTGGCACTTATCACGCTGGCTTGGCTTTCTCCGGCGCTTGTCATTAACCCTCGATACCGGCGCGCTTATGTCGGCTGGGCAGCGTTTGTTTTACTCGCGCTGGTGGTTGCCGCTGGTCTTATCATTGGCCGCGGGGCTTAGATTGGCCGGGCTGGGCAACGACGCCCTGTGGTATGACGAGATGTTCAGCGGCCAGATGGCCCGCCTGCCCATCGCCCAACTTTTGCAAGCCACCGCGGGCGACGTGCATCCCCCCTTGTGGTATCTGATCGAATGGTTGTCGGTGCGCTTGGCAGGCAATTCGGCGGCTGGCCTGCGACTACCCAGCGTCGTGCTGGGTACTTATCTGATCTACGAAGTGTATGCCCTCATCAAGCATCTGGCGGGGAATGGCCCGGCTCGCGCCAGCGCGCTGGTCATCAGCCTGCTACCGGCGGCCCTCAATTATGCGCAGGAAGCCCGGATGTATTCGTTGCTGGCGGTGGGCGTGTTCGCCTGTCTGCGCGCCGTGCTGAGTGGCAAGTGGGTACGGGCCGGATTGCTGGCCGCGGTCGCCATGTGGACTCACAATCTGGCCGTGCTGTATATGCTGCCTATCGGCCTGATTGCTTTGTGGAAAAGCCCGCGGCGCGCGCTGGAGATGGCGATGCTGGCCATAATCGGTTATGCCCCATGGGGCGTGGTGGCGCTCAATCAGTTGAGGGCGGTTGGGTCAAGCTACTGGCCCATGCCCCCTACTCCAGGCGGACTGGTCGAAGCCTTGATGTACGACACGCTCTATATCCGGCTGCCTGGCTTGCTAGTGCTGCCCGGCATTATTGGCGGCGTCGTGCTTACGGCTGGCACCTTGTTTGTTCTGCGCGGAAACCTCAAACGCCTGATCCCGATCCTGCTGCTAATCGTACTGCCCCCGCTGGCGCTATATGGTGTAAGCGTCACCTGGCGTTCGATATGGGTGCAGCGAACACTGTTGCCATCCGGCATATTACTGGCGTCTCTCTGGGGCATAGCCTTCACAAAGCTGGGCGGGCGTGATAAGCTGGCCGCCCTGGCGCTGGCAGGGCCGTTATTCGGCGTGACGCTGGGCAGCTACTACTTCTGGCACAACCCAAACGATTACGACTGGCGGCCATCCGTCCAAACCATTATGGAGCGCTGGCAATCGTGCGATGTCATTTATCACATCAATGCGAGCAGCTACATGATCATGGATGAATACGCGCCGGGTCGTAACGTGCTGGCCCCGCTGACCGCCGATTTGAGCCAGGGGTTATCCGATCAAACTAAAGACGCGATGGGAATGCCCCGCGCTCCGTTTGGCGAGCTCGCCAAACATTACTGTCGGGCGTGGCTGATTGACGCGCGCACGCCAAACTTCGATCCGCGCCAGTATGCCGTTAGCGATGGAATCCGCGCCGCCTACCCCGTGTTGGCAACGTATCCCACCATCCGGGGCAAGCTGGCCGAACTGACTATTTACCTGATTGATCTCAGGCGGTGAGATGCGCGTCAAACTTAAGAATCCAAATTATAAATTGGACTGGTTGCATATCTTTGGCGGATTGACCGTAGACGTCCTTGACTTAACTGGAACGGCGTTGTTCCCTGGCAAAATCGGCAGGCAGGCTTGCTGCTTCGTTGACCTGCAAAAGCTGAATGATGTGCAGCGCAGGAGACTTAACGCAACACTCAGAGCAAGCGCTAATATAACAAAGATAAAGGCGGAGATGATCATTAACAGCGCTGGCGTCCCCCTTTTATTCGATGATTGCGATATTGTTGAAGATGATCAGTAAGATTTTTCCTACGGCGGCACAAAGCCGCGAGCAGAAAGAATTTGACCGCCTCAAACGTGAAGCGGACAGTGAATCGCGCAAGGCGGCTAAGATTTGCATTAACACATTAGAGCGGCTGCGCTTTGATCACTTCCTGCGTAAGGAAGTATCGCCCGGCATGGCCGCCGCTGTATTCCAGGGCAAGCGTAAACATCAGACTGTCAAGTTCAGTTATCGCCGAGCCGATGAAACAACCATCTGGCTCAAGGTGGACGTGGAGAACTTGCCGTGGGGCGTCAAGTCGGTTGACTTTCTTGAAGATTACATTGAAAAGGAACTCGGATTGGCCGTAGCATTACCAGTCAAGATTCACTGGTCGATCCGGCGCGGCGTCTGGATCATTATCACCCGCGATGGCAGCCTGGCCGGTATTCCAAAGCTGGTGCCATTCGTCGAAGCCCAGCGGGAACTACCCAAGAACGCCCCGCCGCTGGAGTTCATGCTGGGTATGATGGAAGGCAAACAGTGGCTGCGCTACAACCTGGGGAACGCCCCTCATCTGTTAGTGGCGGGCACCACGCGATCTGGTAAGAGTAAGTTCCTGAATCAAATGGTGCTTACGATGGTGCGGCGGAATGCACCAGAGCAGTTGAAGTTGTGGATGATTGACCTGAAGGGCGGCGTAGAGCTCACCATGTTTGAGGACTTGCCGCACGTCGACAAGTTTGTGACTGAGGCCGGTGACGCCGATGGCTTGACCACCGAAGTTCTGAAAGAGATTAACCGCCGCGAAAAAGAGGTGAAGGGTCACGCCAAGAATATCGATGGCTGGAATCAGTTACAGTCAAGGCACAAAGACAAACAGTGGCCGCGCATATTATTGATCATCGATGAGTATGCACAACTTAAAGGGCAAAAGGCTAATCGCGCCCTAGAGAATCTGACCATGATCTTTGCGAAGGGTGGTGCCTTCGGCATTCATTGTATCGTGGCTACGCAGGTGCCTAATCGCGATGTGATTGACTCGCTGGTCAAGAACAATATCACCGTCCGGGCTGCCTTCAATTCTGCCAGCTATGCCCACAGTATGAACATGCTCGATAACGGCGATGCGTTTGGTCTGGGTAATCGCGGGCGCTTTGTCTTTTCCCTGCATGGTGATAAGACGCTAGTGCAAGCGCCCCTCATTGAAGATAAAGATGAACAGTCACTGGTGGCCGAGGTCAAGGCCTACTGGTCAGAAGCGCAGGATATTGTTGGCGACTTTGATTATAAGAATCTGCTGCGCTATGCCATCGATAATATGAATTACCAGATTCCCATGCGTAAGGTTGCCCAGGCGTTTAGCGGACAGGTATCAAGGTTCGGCGTTGAAACCTATCTGGCGAAAATCGAGGGCCAGACGGTCAACGTGGATGGTAAGGATTACATGGTTATTGCTGGCAACAACCGCACGCCGCGGCGCTTAATGCCATTGTTCAGCCTGCCACAAGAACTAGCGTCCAGCGGCCAGCCACCAACCGAGTTAATAGAAATGGGAGATGCGTAAATGAACGGCGATCAAGTCTTTGCACTCTTAGCGGTTTGTGGGCTTCCATGCCTGTTTGGGCTTGCGATGTTCTGGGTGGGTGTGATGGTTGGCAGGCGCGGATTACCGCGCTTAACGTGGGATAGGTCGAAACCCTCAGCGGGTATTGGCGGCTCGCTGCTAAAGGGCCATACCGCCACAAAGGAGTTGGAATAATGAACGCAAAGAAAATTGCAGGAATAGTTGCCAATAATTTTGTCAACAATATTTGGGTAATAGCGCGGGCATTCATTCAGGGATGGATGATCGTGTTCGTCATGACATTCGCCCTGTTGCTGGGCGCTGAACTTAACAGACAGCAAGCGGGCATACCCGACTTGATGGGTAAAGGGCTTCCGGCAGTTATCGGCATCGCCCTCGCCTTTTGGTTGGTCACCAACATTGGGCAATTCATCTGGGAACTCACTGATAGCTTGTTGCCAAACAAGAAACCCAAAGCACCGGTTCAGCCCCTGGCAGTCAGCAACAAACTTGACAAATAATAGAGCCAAAGAGGTTCTCCATTTTTAAGTGGGCACAGGCCTACCGCGAGATGTGTTAAGTCGGATAGTCGCTTGCGTGGCGAGTGTCCGACTTAACGCTATTATCACATATCGCGACATGCTATTCGTAGGTCGTGTTTGATGTTTACAGACGAGTTTGTGCTACAATTAGTTCAAATGTTTCTGTGGAAGTGGCACGCCGAAGACTAGTTTCTCCCCCCCCAATAATGGGGGGGGAGAAACTACAAGGAGAGATTTATGATAACCAATCTGGTCGAAACAGATGGGCCAAGGTATTGCAAGTGTGGCTGCGGTGAGCGTCTTGATAAAGAGCTAGCGCGGGAAGGCAGGCCTTCTGATTACATCAATGATCGGCATCGCAAACGGGCCGAGCGTCACCGAGCGCGGGGACGCGCCCGCGCAATGAAGCCCATCACTTTCACGTCAATCAACGCTGGCGAGCCGTGCATGCTTTATAACCGAATCACCGGATCGCTCGATGGGCCATTCATTTATCTTGGAAATTCGAAGACCGGCGCGTCGATGATAACCGACACCAGCCGGGCCATCATTGCGGAAATACCCGTGATGGACAGGACACATCTCATTGCGGCCGCCAGGCCGGGTCTACCTGTCCCGTGAGCGCACCACACCTTTGAGCAGATGATATAACCCGATAACCACCTCGAAGAACTCCGTTTTGAACGCTTCATTCTCCGTGAGCAGCAACGTATTCAGTCGCTCCACCCGGGGATCGATGGCCGCATAGCGGCTGATATCCATGTTCAGGCTTTGCTGCAGGCGCGCCAGCGTCAGGCCCATCAGCCCGTGCTGATGCGCCAGCGCCACAATCTTCTTGAGCTGATCTTCCTGAGGCTTCTGCTTGCCAAGCTGCCAGCGCGATATCGTCACCTGGTTGACGTGGCCGAGCAGCTCGCCGAACTCTTCCTGAGTCACGTCGCGGCCCAGCGACTGGCCGATGCGCTGCCGGATGTGGATCAGCAGCTCGCCGAACGGCTGGGTCGGAAACAGGAAGGCCGAGAACGGGTCATCCGGCCCGGGCACGTAAGGCTCCGGCTCCGGCTCGACGACGTCACCTTCGATGATGTTGTCTTCCATGAAAACCCGCTCCAATGCGACGGGGTGTTTCCATGGAAACACCCCGGGCTATGCGGCCCGGTCGAGGCTGCCCTCGACCTCCTCAATCAGCGCATCGATGGCCGCCAGGTCGCGCGCGAGCAGCAGCCCGCGCCGGCCCAGCCGCAGCATGATCCGGATAAGCACGGTGATCAGTTCTTCCAGCGAAAGTTGTGCGAGCAGATGTGTGAGCATGGCCTTGTCCCCCTGAGGCCATGCAGTATAGAACGCATGAGCTAACCGCGCAACCGCTTAACGCCCTGGCGTGTTCGATGCGGCGATGAGGATG